>Ga0183260_10003128_pt1 | contig 13397 bp, 10 predicted proteins | sample AntDrymUQ4972206_2_FD_129768 | JGI IMG/M metagenome (GOLD analysis project Ga0183260, IMG submission 129768) | Polar desert sand microbial communities from Dry Valleys, Antarctica - metaG UQ497 (22.06) (version 2) (version 2) | ecosystem: Environmental > Terrestrial > Soil > Desert | place... | reverse complement strand
TGCTCCGGGCAGCAGCTTCGTCGGGCGGGGGCCGGAACGCGTCCGCCTGGTTCGCGTCGTCGTCGAGGAGCGGCTCGTCACCCTCGTCGGGCCGCCAGGGGTGGGCAAGACCCGGCTGGCCGCGGAGGTGGCACGCGTCGCAGCCGAGGCGTTCCCCGACGCAGCATGCTGGATCGACCTGGCCCAGGTGACCGACGCGGACGCTCTGGTTCCCGCCATGGCCCGGGCGCTCGGGGTGCACGAACGGTCCGGTCATTTGCTGTTTGGCTCGCTCGTCTCGGTGATGGCGCGACAGCACCTGCTCCTCGTGCTCGACAACTGCGAGCACCTCACCGTCCCGGTGGCCCGGGTCATCGGAGAGATGCTCGAAGGGTCCCCGCGCCTCCACGTCCTGGCCACCAGCCGCCAGCCCCTCGGCAGCTCCCGTGAGCTCGTGGAGAAGGTGGCGCCCTTCTCGGTTCCGGAGACCGACGACATCCACGCCGTGAGGGCCAGCGAGTCGGGCCAGCTCTTCGTCGCCCGCGCCGCGACCGTCAGTCCTGGCTTCGACCTCGATGGCGAGACCGCCCCCGCGATCGCCAGCATCTGCCGGCGCCTTGACGGCGTCGCCTTGGCCCTGGAGTTGGCCGCGGCCCGCACGGGCGTCTTGTCCGTCAACGAGATCGCCGCTGGCCTCAGCGACAGGTTCGCCTTGCTGGACGGGGGGCCGCGCCCGTTCCCGAGCCGGCACGAGACGCTGGCCGAGGCGCTCGACTGGAGCCACGACCTCCTGAGCCAAGCCGAGCGGGTGCTGCTGCGGCGGCTGGGGGCCTTCTCCGGGACCCCCGACTTCGAGGCGGTGGTCGCCGTCTGCGCCGGCCCCGACCTCGAGCCTCGCTCGGTCCTGAACGTCCTGGCAAACCTCGTGTCGAAGTCTCTGGTGGAAGCCCGCACGAACCTCCCGATGGCCCGCTACCGGCTGCTCGAGACGGTCCGGGTCTACGCCGGAGCTCAGTTGGAGGCCAGCGGCGAGGCCGACCAGGTCGCGTCGGCCCATGCCCGCTGGTGCCTCTCGTTGGCCGAACGGGCTGACGAGCACCTGACCGGACCCCACCAGCTCGACTGGCTCGGCGTCCTCGATTCCCAGTACGACGACATCCGCTCGGCGCTGAATTGGCTGCTGGCGCACGAGCGTGGCGACGAGGCGCTGCGGCTGGCGGCTTCGTCGGCCCTGTACTGGCGCCTCCGGGGCCAGCACTCCGAGGGACATCATTGGCTGGGCGAGGCGCTGGAGCGATGCCCTGAGCCGTCGCCGACCCTGAGGGCCAAGGCGCTGTGGGGGGCCGGATTCCTGGCCCACATGATCGGAGACCACGCGGCCAGCCAGGGTTTGCTGGTGGAGAGCCTCGAGCTGTACCGGGGGCTCGAGGACAACCGTGGCTGCGCTCGAGCCCTGCTGCTTCTCGGAAACCGCAGCCTGGAGCTCGACGAATCCGGAGCCGCCACGGTCGTTCAGCTGAGTGAGAGCGTGGCATTGGCCCGGGGCTGCGACGACTCGTGGTGCCTGGCCCACGCGCTCGCTCTGATGGGCCGGGCCCACATCCAGGGCGGTGACCTGGCTGCCGCCAGGGACTCGCTGCAGGAGGCCATCGATGTCGCCGGAGCCGCCACCGACACCCAGGGCCTCAGGATCGCCCTGGTCGTGGCTGGGCAGCTGGCCGGCAGCCGCCGCGACTACCGAACCGCCGAGGTCATGCTCGAGGCCGGCGTGGAGCTCTGCCGCCGGCTGAAGGACTCCTACGGGATGTATGCAGCGCTGGACTCCCTCGCCCAGGTTGCGGCCGCTCGCGGTGACCTGACTCGCGCTCGTGGACTGTCGGCCGCCGGCCTCGAGATGGCGCGAAGCGCCGGCTCTCCGAAGGACAAGGCGTCGGCGATCTCGTTCCTCGGTAGGCTGGCGATCGACGACGGCGATCTGGTCACCGCCCGCCGCCTCCTGATGGAAGCGAACGGGTCGGCCCGGATCTCGCCTGAGATTGACCTGGGGTTGGCCGAGTTGTTCTTGGCCGAGGGCCAGCTCGAGGGCGCCGGACCTCGTCTGGTGGCCGCCCTGAGTGAAGCCGAAGCCTCCGGCCAGGATCGCCTCGTCAGCCGCGCCCTGTACGACCTCGGCAACCTGGCCCGACTCCAAGGGCACCCGGTTCAGGCCGAGGCCCGCCTGTGTCAGGCCCTCGAGCTACGGCACGAGGTGGGTGACGCTCGCGGCGTGGCCGAGTCGCTCGAAGCCCTGGCAGTGCTGAACGCCGAAGCCAGCCACGCCGAGCGGGCGGCCCGACTGATGGGGGCGGCCCAGGCGCTGCGGGAGCTTTCCAAGTCGGCCCGCCCTGGCAGCCAGGCACCGCGGCACGATGCGCAGGTAGAAGGGATCCGCGCCGCGCTGAAGCCCGACGCCTTCGAAGCCGCCTGGGGCGAAGGGACCGTGATGGCTCCCGGAGCCGCCGTGCTCTACGCCCTCGGGACCAGGGGGCGGAGGCGCGACCGCAAGGCCAGCGGGTGGGAAAGCCTCACCCGGGGCGAGCGCCAAGTGGCATTCCTGGTGGCCGAGGGCCTCACCAACCGGCAGATCGCAGCTCGGCTCTTCGTGTCGCCTCTCACGGTGAAGGGCCACGTGTCCAAGGCGCTGGCCAAGCTGGGGCTCACCTCCAGGGTCGAGCTCGCCAACCATGTCGTTCGTCGGGAGGTCAGCCCTCCCGACCTGTCCGGGCCGGAAAACAGTCCACCTGGGGGGTGATTTTGACAGGAGTCCCCCCTAAGGTCAGTTCGGTGCGGTGCGCGAACGGCGCCGCCGACACCAGATGACAGAGGGCTTCAATGTGATCCAGCGCACCAGCGGGGCCAGACGGCGCCAGAACGACGACGGCTTTACCCTCGTTGAGCTGCTGGTGGTCATCATCATCCTGGGAGTGCTCTCTGGTGTGGTCGTGTTCGCGGTCCGCGGGGTGGGCGACAAGGGGAAGGCCGACGCCGTGAGCATCGATGAGCGGACGATCCGGACCGCCCAGGAGTCGTACTGCGCCAACGAGGGCCGCTACGGATCGCTCGACGAGTTGGTGGCGGCCAGGCTGCTGTCGGCGAGGCCCACGCTCAACGGCGTGATGGTTGACTCCCCGGGGCCCTGCGGGAGCACCGGCTACCAGATCTTCCCGACAGAGCTGCCGGCCGTCACCGGTCTCAACGGCACCACGTGCAAGGCGGGCGCCTGGTGCACCGGGCCATCGGCCGATGGAACGTCCTCGACCTCCGTGAACAGGAACATCGCGCCGGTCTTCGGGCCGACGAACATGGTGCAGCTGGCCAGCGGCAAGATCCTCGTCAAGAAGGCCACCACGACGCTGGCGGGGACCGGTGGCTGCTGCACCCTTCCATTCCAGATCTACGACCCAGCGGCAGGGCCCGTCGGATCATGGAGCCCGGTGCCGCCGCCGACCACCCGGGATGCCAGCACCCCCGCCGGCAGCGTGCCCAACTACATGAGCAACGGCGGTGGCGGAGGGACCGGCGTCGACACGATGCGGCTCATCAAGGGAAGCTCGTGTGGTTCGCACTGCGGAAAGGTCCTCGTCCACATCAGGCAGGATCGCTTCGGTGGAGCCGACTCGCCCAAGCCGGAGACCGGAGCGGCCTGGGTCCTGTACGACCCCAACACACCTGCAAGCCCAGGATCATTGGGTAGCTGGCAGGATCTCTCGACCGCGACGCCCGCTAGTGGTGGCCCCTACCGCCGGACCTACTTCCAAGACGCCGTGCAGCTGACGCGGGCGCCCTGCGGAAACATGTGTGGAAAGTTCCTGATCGTCGGGCAGGGCCATGAAAGCTTGAACTACGACGAGAACACACCGGCAAATCCGGAGGTGTGGGACCCCGCAGCCAACCCGGTCGGCTCGTTCCGGAAGCTGGGACTCACCAGCGGCTATCAGGAGGACAAGAACTTCCCGGAAGGGTGTGGAGCGGAAACACCCAACAAGCCAGCGTGCCTTGCCAACGGCTTCCAGATGTTCTGGAGCAGCCCCACGCTGACCCTCCTCAACGATGGGAGGGTGCTCATGCTGACGGGCCGATCCGCACAGCTGTTCGACCCCGTGACCGAGAAGTTCACGACGGTGGCGTCGCCGACCCCGTACCGGCACAGCTGGAGCTACGACAAGGCGGCCATGCTTCCCGACGGGGGGGTTCTGGCAACAACCAACAAGAGCAATTCCACCAGCGCCCCTGAGCCAAGCATGAAGATCTTCCGCCCGGGGCCAGGTGCCGGAGGAGGCAGCTGGGAACCGGTGGCGACATGCGGTGACCTGACGACGACGAACAAGTACTGCCACCTGATCACGACACTGGCTGATGGCCGAGTGCTCGCCCGACGAGGCACCTCCTTCAACGCCCACGGCATAAGCCCCAGTCAGCCAAGCCAGCCACCCCAGATCTTCAACCCTGTAACCAAGACCTGGAGCCCTGCCGCCGCTCCGACGCCGGTCACCAGCGCGGGGGATGGCATCCTGCTACGAGAGACGAACGCAGGCTCTTGTGGCAGCCTCTGCAACAGGGTCATCACAGGCAACGCTGCTGCAACCGGCGCTACAGGCGCCGTCACCAGCGTCTTCACGCCATGACCGACCTTCTTCTGGCGAGATCCGCAGGGGGCCGTCGTCGGAGCCCCTGACACGATGAATTGGTCGAGGACACGGGTTCAGCCTGCATTGGCCATCGTCGCTCTCCTCAGCCTTCTCGTCGGCGCGGCGCTGGCGACGGGGACGGTTGGGCCGAGGAGCACTGTCAGCGGGCCACCGGTCGCCCGTGAGGATCTCCCTGTCACCGCCACGGACCATCTGCGCCAGCCAGCCAACAACTCGCCGATGTTGGACGTCGACCCGACCGACGATCGCCGGCTTGTGTTGGCCAACCGTCTCGACGCCCCCGACTTCGGGTGTGCGCTGAACCTGTCGACCGACGGCGGCCGCAGCTGGGTTCCTACCAGGCCAGTGCCCCACCTGCCCGAAGGCGCCGAGAAGTGCTACGGGCCCGAGGTGGCCTTCGACCGCTCGGGCACCGTGCACTTCCTCTTCGTGGGGCTGCACACCAAGGGCAACCTGCCGATGGGGGCCTTTCTCACAACGTCGGTCGACCACGGGCGCACCTTCAGCCCTCCTCGGCGGGTGTTGGAGGGCTTCAACTTCGGTGTCCGTCTGGCAGTCGACCTCGCCACCGACCGGATCCAGCTGGTCTGGATCCACGCCAACGCTGACCCACCGCTCGGGGGATTTCCCTCCGGCCCCAACCCCGTGTTGGCTGCTCACTCCGACGACGGCGGCGCCACGTTCTCCGATCCGGTGCAGGTGAGCGATCCCGGCCGGGCCCGGGTGGTGGCCCCGGCCCTGGCGCTGGGGCCCGGCGGCGCCGTCCACGTGGCCTACTACGACCTGGGCGGCGACGCCCGTGACTACCAGGGTCTGGCCGGCCCGGTGTGGGAGGGGACCTGGTCGGTGGTCGTGGCGTCCTCGGGCGACGGCGGAGCGAGCTTCGGGACCGGGGTGGTGGTCGACGACCAGATCGCGCCGGTGGAGCGGCCGGCGCTGATCTTCACGATGGCCTCACCGGCGCTGGTTGCGGGGCCTGACGCGGTGTGCGCAGCGTGGAACGACGCCCGTCACGGGGACGCCGACATCCTCGGCCGCTGCTCGCCCACGGCGGGTCGCACCTGGTCCGAGGTGGTCCGCCTCAACGACGACCCCGTGGGCAACGGCGTGCGCCAGTACCTGCCCAGGTTGTCGATGGCGCCTGGCGGCCGCATCGACGCCGTCTACCTCGACCGCCGCCACGATCCCGAGAACGCCGACAACGACATCTCCTACACCTACTCCCGGGACGGCGGAGCCACCTTCGCCCCCGCTCGGCGCCTCACCTCGCAGTCCTCGTCGCCCCACATCGGGCAGCGCTACGCCGGGGCGGGCGCCGCCGGCCTGGTGGAGATCGGCTCCCGCCTGGGCCTGGTCTCCCTGCGGGCCGGGGCGGTGGCCGCGTGGCCCGACACCCGCTACCCGGCCCTCACCCCTCGCCGGGTGGGCCAGGACGTGTTCTCGACCAAGATCGAGTTCTCGACGCACCAACCGGGCTGGCCCCGCCTCATGGCAGCCGCCCTGGTGGCGATCGGAGTGTTCACGGCCGCCGGTGCGCTCGCAGCCCGCCGCCGACGATCGCGCGCCCAAGCGGCCGTCGGCCAAGTGGGCCCGGCCACCATCGACTCACACGACCGGTCGACGACCGCTTCGGCCGAGGACGAGACTCCCGACGACGGTCACGAGGATCAGACCGCAGACGTCGAATCGCCAGCCGATGACGTTCGTGTCGTGACCGGATCCCGGCCCGCTCGGCGCGCCCTGCTGACCGGTGCCGTGGCGGCCGCCCTGGGGATCGTCACCTGGGCGGTCACCGGTCCGGGTGGCGGGGCACCCGCCGCCGACGTCAGCCCTCAGATGGTCGAAGTCACCATGACCGAGTACCGGTTCGACTACCAGGCCCCGCCCCAGCCCGGTCGCACGGTCTTCCGATTCGTGAACGCCGGGAAGGGAGACCACATGGGAAGCCTGAACCTCCTCGACGACGACGTTCCCCCCATCGACGCGCAGCTCCACGGTACCGAGCGTCGCCCGGTGGCCTCGCCGGTGGAGCTGCCCGTATCGAGCCCGGGCCACATCCAGACCTTCGCCGTCGACCTCGCCCCAGGTCAGCGCTACGCCTTCCTGTGCTTCCTCGTCGACCCACCCACCAAAGAGGTCCACGCCCTCAAGGGCATGAACTCCGAGTTCCGCACCGCCGGCACCAAGCGGTCACCGCCCGCCACGCCACCCACCACGACACCGTCGTCCGTCCCACCACCGACATCTCTGCCCCCGCCGTCGTCGCCTTCACCCTGATGGATAGCTTCGCGTTGGTAGGGCGCCCGTCGCTCCATGTCGAACGCCGGAGGAACAATGTCGCCATTGATGCTCTTCACGACCACGGATCAGTCGGCGCCCTTAGGCCACGCAGGTGGCCACCGTCACCCCGTGGTGGCTGGTCGCCTCCAACAGCCGGGGGTTGCGGACGGCGATCCCCGCCACGTGCTCGACGGTGACGGTCTTCTCGTTGTCGGTCAACCAGTAGGTCGGACACCGAAAGCGCGCATCGTCCGGTCCAAGCAGCCGATCAGCGTCGGCATCGTCCGGTCCCAACACGGGATCCTGACCCGGAAACTCGACCACGCCAACCAGGCGCAGAACAACACCGTCCGACGACCACCGACGTTCGGGCCGTCGCCCCAGTCCCACTGGGCACACATGCCCGTACTACGTCTTCGCGGGCGAGTGTCAAGGGCGAAGGGCCCGGGGTCTCAGCCCCGAGCCGCCTTTGAGACTGACGTCCGAGGGACGGCGTACGCGCCGCGCGACATGAGGGTCAGGTACAGGAAGGTCCCGGAAGGGGGTTTTCCGGGCTTCGCAGGCGCGCAATGGATAGGGTTCCTATGACGGATGATCTGGCCTGGGAGATGACGGTATGATAACAAGCTTGTTGCGGCGGATGGGCGTCGCCATCGGGCTCGTGGGGGCCGCCGGGATTGTGGGAACCGGCAGCCTGGCGTGGGCCTGTTTCCCTCAACCTCTGGTCACGCTCAAGCCTCAGGGCTCAGGCCCGGCCGGCAGCGAAGTGACCGTCGAGGTGCAAGCGGTCAGCGGCGACATCGAGATCCGATGGAACAGCGCCACGGGGGAGAAGCTGGCCAGCGCCAAGGGACCCGCCTTCTCGACCATGGTGAAGGTGCCCGACGTGCCCGCCGGGCTCTACACCATGATCGTGCTCGAGCGCAGAGCCGACGGCAGCCAGGGCGGCACGGGCCGAACCTCCTTCCAGGTCATCGGCGCCGGCGGCTCCACCGCCCCCCCGACATCCGCTGCCGTTGCTGGGGAGGGCGGCAACGCAGCGGAGGCGTCCTCCAGCTCGTCTTCGGGGTCCTCCGTCCCGGCCGGCCTGGCCGCGGGCGCCGTTGCAGGGCTGCTGGCCGGCGGCGGGGCGGCGGCGCTGGTGTCCCGACGCCGAGGCAGGGACAGCACGGAAACCTCGACGGCCGGTAGCTGATCAGCCCGGCCTGTCATCGTCGGGAGCCACCGGAAGCAGAGGCCGCCGATTGACGGTTGCCCGTCCGTCGTGTTGACCTCTGGGCATCGAACCGCGTCCCTCAGGGTTTGGCGGTCGTCACCGTCGTTTCGGGGGCCTGGGCGGGGATGGGGCCAGGGGCGCGGAACTCGCCGTTCATGCCGAGCAGGGCGTGCAGGTCACCGTTGGCCCGGTTCAACAGGCACAGGAAGCCATAGCGGCGACCGGGGACGAGGTCGAGGGCGAACGTCTCGGTGTCGCCCTGATTTGTGACTGATTCCCAAGCCAACCACGGCCTGTACGCGCCACCCGCCCTGCCCCGAGGCCCGCTTGACTGTCGTTTTCGAGGACAGACAACATCCCGGGTCGGGAGGCAAGCGGTGGCCGTGTCACTGAGGGGGATGAGGGCCGGCCCAAGGGTGCTGCTCGGCCTCGGGCTGGTGGCGTTGTCGGGCGCCGCCGTCATCGCGGGGGCAGTCGGTCGCCGGTCCCGGGCCGGCCGGCGTGCGGCCTAGGTTCGCAAAGGTGCAGGAAGGGCCGGACCGGGTGCAGGAACGGCCGGGCCGGTCCCGGCTCCCCCTCATCGGTCTGCTCGTCGGGCTGTGGGCCATCGTGCCTCCTTACATAGTGCTGTTCGGCCGGTTGCAGGTGCGGGCCGTCGTCGAGCTGGTCGACCACGCCGTGCCCGGTGCGGTCGTGATCGCCGTCGCCGCCCTCGCCTCCGTGCAGCTGCGGTCAGCCCGGCCCTCGCAGCTGCTGCTGTTCGCCGGGGGCGCCGTCATCACCCTGGCCGGCTTCTGGATGCTGACCACCCATCTCGGCCTGGTCGGCCAGGCCCGCCAGGGGCTCGTGTCCGGCGGGGCCGTGGCCTGGCACGGCCTCCCCGGCGTCGCCGTCATGGTGCTGGGCCTGAGTTGGACGGCCCGCTTCTCGGCCGCAGACGACGAAGCCTCGCCCGACCCGTGACGTGGTGGCGTGGCCCGGTCAGCCCAGCAGCGGGGCGCCGTCGGCCCTGGCCCGCTCGATGACGACCTGGCCCACCTTGGCGCCCACGTCGAGGCCCACCTCGTTGTCCGTGCGCCAGTGGATGCCGCCCCACAGCCGCGAGTTGGCCGCCTCCTGGGCCTTGTCGTGGAAGTCCTTCGACCTCGACGGGAAGAGGAAGGCCAGCACCTCGGCGATCGCCCCTGAGTAGGTGGCGTGGCCCGAGATGTAGGAGGGGAAGAAGGGGGTGTCCTCCAGGTACGGCTGCCAACCAGGCTCCAGGCCCAGGTCGTTCACCCCGTTCTCGGGGCGGGGGTCCCAGTAGGCGTACTTGGTGTCCCAGGCGGCGACGCCGGCGTCGGCCATGGCCACGTTGGCCAGAGCCATCACCCGCTCGGCCTGGGGGTGCGAGGGCTTCAGGTCACGGAGGTAGGCGATGGTCACCTGGTTCCAGATGCCGGCGGGGAGCGGCGTCCCCTGCCCGCCGGCCCAGTACCTGGCGGCCCGCTTCTGGTCGTCGGTGAGGTTCCGCTTCACCTCGACCGCCTCCTTCGCCTGGGCCAGGAACTCGGGGGAGCCGAAGGCCGCAGGCGGGCCGGGGCGGAACTGGCTCCCTGACGTCAGCGCCCAGGTCTTCCACCGGCCGGCCAGGGGGGAGACCGGGTTGGCCGTCGAGCCAGGCTGGGGCTCCCAGAACTGGGGCCCCCGCCCGATGCCGGGCGGCCGCTGGCCGTCCCACCTCTCGTCGGAGCCGTCGGCCTGGCCGTGCCTGATGACGGCCTCGCCCACCTTGCGGCCCAGCTCCAGCCCGGCTTCGACATCGCTGCGCCGGGCCACGCCGGCTAGGACACGGGAGTCGGCGGCCTGCTCGGCCGCCTCGTCGAGCCGGGGGGCGGGACGCTCGGGGAACAGGTAGGCCAGCACCTTGCTGGCGGCACCGGCGATCGCCGCGTGCTCGGAGGGGTAGGACGGGTCGGGACCAGGGGTGGTGAGGCGCTCGACCACGTCGGGCGCCCGGCGGTTGTAGGCGTACTTGGCGTTCCACGTGGCCACGGTGGCGTCGTAGGCGGCGACGGCCAGCAGGGCGTAGGCCCGCGACGAGGCGGCCGGGTCCTTCTCGCGGGCCGAGATGAACTCCAGCGCCATCTGCATCCACGGCGTGGAGATGGGCTCGTCCCTGCCGTCCCAGCGCCGCACGAGGTCGGCCACCTCCGGCGTGCGCCTGGCCACCGCGTCCCGCAGCTCCTGGTCCTCGGCCCGGGCCTGGGGGGAGCCCTCGGCCGGGGGCGGAGGGACGGGGATCTGGTCGGCCGCGGTGAGGACCCAGGTGCGCCACGTGCCGGCGGTGGGCTCGGCCCGGTCGACCCCCGCCCGCACCGGTTCCGGTGCCGTGGCGCTCGGGCGGTCCGCCTTGGAGCAGCCCGATGCAGCAAGGGCGAGGGCCACCACGGCGGCCAGGACGGTGGACCAGCGCCTGCGGGCTGATGCTCTCGAGGAGGGCCGGTGGCTCATGGCGTTGGCTTCGTCATGGGGTCAGCGGGGCCCCCCCGTAGGCGATGCGGATCGGCTCGCACCAGATGACCACCGAACGCACCCGCTCCAGGGGCACGGTCGCCGGCACGAGGTAGTTCTGGTCGCCGATGGTGGACCGCAGGTTGCCCAGCACGACGTGGGGCGCCGCCACCGCGTCGGCGCTCGTCTTCGGGGCGACGGCCTCGCTCAGCCACACGAACAGGTCCACGTTGTTCGACACCTCGAACTCCTCGAGGCGCAGGAACACGGTTCCGTCGGCCCGCGTGAACAGTCGGGCGGTGCCCCTGGCCTGCTTCTCGATCGGGGAGAACGGCCCCTGGCCAACCACCGCTGCGGTGGCGAAGCCCTCGAACGGCGGCTCGCGCAGCGGCGTGTCGACCTGCTGGTCGACGACCACCGCCCACGGCCCGGACGCCTCGATCCTGAGGCGCACGTCGCCGGTGACGATGGCAAAGCCCTCGCCCTTGGCGGGGCAGGCCCCCTCGACCAGGGGCAACGGGCGGCGGGGTGGCGGATCGGTGGTGATCTGCAGCCGGCCGATCTCGCACCTCCAGCGTGCCCGCCACTGGATGCTGTCGCCCAGGATGGGGAACGACGGCGGCTCCGCCGGCCCGGTGCCCGTCAGCGTGGTGACCGTCTCCCATCTCGGCGCGCCCCGGTGCGCGGTTGGTCCCGTGGATGCGGGGTCAGCGGGGGTTGTGGGGGTGCTCGTGGCTGCGGTCGTCGGAGAGCCTGCGACCCCGCCCGGCGTTCCGCAGGCCCCCAGGAGCAGCACCAGGCAAACGGCCGCGGCGCCCCGTGAAGCTCCGGCCCAGGGGTTCGCTGCGCCCATCTGCGCCATGCGACCCGGAGCGTAGTCATGGAGCATCACCACCGTCCGATGTTAAGAGGCACAGCCGTCAGGGGTCGGGGAGGTCGGTGGGGTAGGTGACGTCGACCTTCGGCGATGGTGCGGGGGAAGTCACGCAGCTTATTGGGCTCTTCGGCGGGTGTGAGGTCGGGTGCGATCGCGGCGGCGTAGCCAAGGAGCACAGGGCTGACGAGGGTGACCATGGCCGGGGCCGCCCAGCGGGTCCCGTCGCGGATGGCGGCGATGAGGTCGTCGGGATCCACCGTTCTCCTTACGGTTCCGCGTTACCGATGATGGATGGGCGGGGCTGAGTTTGGCGAAAGAGAAGCATCGAAGGAGCCCTCTTGACCTCACCCTCGCCCGCAGATCCCAGTCGTTCGCCGGTGGGGGGTCAGCCACGCTAGCTAGGCAGCACCGTCGCCATGAAGGAATCGAGGCGCGGGTGCCGCCCAGCGTGGCGGCTCTCCTACAGAACCTTGAAGTTCGCTGCAGCCGCCCATTGCAAGGAGCTGTGATAGACACAGACATTCGACCAGCCAACGCTCATGCTGCTCGGTGTGAACGTCTGGGTACCGGAGTTGCTCGAGACAGCGAAACTGGAGGTGAGGAGGGTTCCGGAACTGGAATCGTGGCAGTTGTGCGCAGTACCGCCAGCACCGTTTTGCATGTAATCATTCTGCAACTTCACCTTGTAGTTGGTTGCGTCAGTGAACTCGTTGAAAATACCATCACTGCAGGTTTGCCATGCACGCCCCGGATCTTGGATCGTGACTGTCAGTGACGGGGAACTGCCGTTCACACGGGCCGTCCAAAACGCTGACTTGTCGGCGTCACTGGCGTTCTCGTCGGGAATAAGCTCGGGAAAGCACCACGTCATGCTGTAGCCAAGGTCCTCCGCGGCTATTCCTTGCGCTACGTTGCCCGTGCCGTTCCCGCTGACCCTTATTTCGGAGGCAAACGTTGTACAGGCCCAGGCCGTGCTCGCGGTGGCGAGGAGCAGGGCCGCTCCAGCCATGCCGCCGACGCCGAGTCGTTGAACTTTCCTGTCATTCATGACTTCTCACTTTCGTTGTGGGGTGTCATTGTGGCCTTCTTCGCAGCTATTATCCAACTTTTGCCAAGCCCGGCTAGACCACCGGGTGAACGTCGAATCGGGGTAGGGCAAGCCCACGATGGTCCTCACCTCGGTGGCGGGGACCGGTCCCGACTTCTCCCCCAGGTCCCGGAATCCCTGAAGTCCCCCAGGTCCTCTGGGACCTGAGTCGTCCTCGGAAGCCGCCGTCCGTTCGTTGGCGGTCACGGCGTCGGCCTTGCCCTTGTCGCCTGCTCACCGCACCGCGAGCACGACGCCCGAAAGCACCCCGACGATGACGACGACCACGAGAGCTCGAGGTGGGTGAAGCCGCTCTGCCCGCTGGGACAAGACCGGCTGGTTCGCTGGATCACGATGAAGCCCTTCCGCCATCGATGGTGCAGTGACGCTGTTCGCGAGCCGCCCTGAAGACAACCTTAGGGAGCAGGCCTGAGGAAGTCACCCGCCAGGTGGCCTGTTTCTGATCGTTGCAAGGGACCGTTCGCCTTCCCGGCGCAGAACCTCCTGCCAGCCGGGATCCTGATCGCACGTGCGCTGACGGACGACCCGCAAGCCCCAGGCAGGCATTCTGTAGGCTCGCCGGCCTCGGGGGTGCAGCGCAGGGGCCGCCGGCACCACGGCGTGCACTGGGCGAAGGACACCGTGAGGGGCGCGATGCCTGCTCCGGGCAGCAGCTTCGTCGGGCGGGGGCCGGAACGCGTCCGCCTGGTTCGCGTCGTCGTCGAGGAGCGGCTCGTCACCCTCGTCGGGCCGCCAGGGGTGGGCAAGACCCGGCTG
>Ga0183260_10003127_pt1 | contig 13397 bp, 9 predicted proteins | sample AntDrymUQ4972206_2_FD_129768 | JGI IMG/M metagenome (GOLD analysis project Ga0183260, IMG submission 129768) | Polar desert sand microbial communities from Dry Valleys, Antarctica - metaG UQ497 (22.06) (version 2) (version 2) | ecosystem: Environmental > Terrestrial > Soil > Desert | place... | reverse complement strand
ATTTGGGGGGGGGGGGGGGGGGGGGCGGGGGGGGGGGGGGCGGTGGCGGATTCGGCCGCGGCAAGCGGTCATACGATGACGATGAAGATGAGGAGAACGGTGGCTGGGCCATCAACGAAGATCACAGCGATCGCCTCTGGGACAGCGCCGAAGAAGTAGATGACGATGACGACGAGGAAACGCCGGTTGCTGACGGTGACGACACGGCCGAGGACGAAGAGGAAGAAGAAGACGTCTTCGGTGGTGGAGCTCCACGCGGGCGCCGGGGCCGGCCAAAAGGATCGACGGCCGCCAATCGCGAAAAACAGTTGATGGCCACCACTCGGCCTTCGAGAGAAATGGCTGCTGATACCGCAGCGGCTGAAACCTCGCTGTTCGACGACGAGGATCTCTCACTCGGCGCGCAACCGGGGGCCGGCGCAGACAAAGTATCGGCCACGGATCGTTCATCCGCCGCCCGCAAATCATTCAGTGCAGGCAGGTCGTCGTCAGCGAGCAGGTCGTCGTCAGCGAGTAAGTCGTCCCCGACGAAAAGCACTGGTGGAAGCCCGGCATCGAAGAAGAGTGAAGCATCCCGATCCGCTGGCACCAGTGGCGCGGCAACCAGGCCCAGTCCCAGGAAAGCAGCCCAGCCAAAAAGTGGCGGCGGAAAAACTACGGCCAGAAAATCCGTAGCGAAAAAGTCCTCTACAAAGAAGTCCTCTACAAAAAAGTCCTCTACAAAGAAGTCCTCTACAAAAAAGTCCTCTACAAAGAAGTCCTCAGCAAAGAAGTCCTCAGCAAAGAAGTCCTCGGCGAAGAAGGCAACCAAGCTGAAGACCGCCAAACGCGGCACAACGATGCAGAAAGCGACCGCTGGCAGGTCGCTGAAAGCCGGCGGCCGCGGAGGATCACGAAGCAAAAGCACCAGCGGACGGAAAAGCGGTTCGGCCAGCAAGACATCGGCTTCGCGCAGTAGCGGCGGATCCCGGACGTCGACTTCCCGCCTCGCTTTGTCACGACCATCATCTTCGCGCAGCGGCGGCGGATCTCGTCGCGGACGAACCGGCAAACGAAGCGGACGGAGGTAGCCGCTCTGGAATCCCCGCAGTTCCCGATGAGAGATGGACAACAACGATAATCGCTGGCGAAAGCTTCTCGTGTCGGGCGGCGCATTGCTCGGCGCAGCCGCCGCGTACAACGCTTTCGCCCGCAAGGATGTCGATCAGCTCACTAATCTGATCGGTGGTGAGGAAGGGGGGTTTGATTGGCGCGGCCGGCGTGTTGCGTTCACAAAGCGCGGCAGCGGCCCGCCGATGCTGCTAATACACGGAATCCATGCCGCCGCATGGTCCTACGAGTGGCTCGACAATGTCGACCACCTAGCCAAAGGCAATACTGTCTACACCATCGACCTCCTTGGCTTCGGCAGGTCCGATCGGCCGGCTATTCGATATTCAGCTCGTCTGTACATCTCGCTCCTTTCCGATTTTGTGCACCAGGTGATCGGCGAGCCGTGCATCCTCGTCGCGACTTCTCTGTCAGGTGCATACGCCATCGTCCTAGCGGCGCGCGACCCGCAGCGATTTCCGGCCCTTGCCCTCATCGCCCCCACCGGCCTGGTCCGTCTGAATAAAGTCGCCGGTGTCGGAGGCGAAGCGGGCCGCCTTGCCGTCGACGCACCGATCGTGGGCACCGCGATGTTCAACGCGGTCGTATCGCGGCGCAGCATCAAATCGTATCTCGAAAAATCCTACGCCGACGACACCCTCGTCACGAAGGAGCTGGTGGACATCTATTACTGGACGTCGCACCAGCGCGGCGCTCGGCATGCACCCGCGGCTTACCTGTCGGGACACCTCAACATTGATGTCCATCGCGCACTCCGCCGGCTCACTCAGCCGGCACTCCTCATTTGGGGAGAGCAGGGTACCGCCGCGCCACCAATGGAGGAGTTCCGCGCGTTCCGCTCCCTTAAACCCGATCTCGAGATGTCGGTTCTCTCGCCTGCCGGCGACATCCCGCACGACGAGCGCCCCGATGACTTTAATGTTATCCTATCCACATGGCTGACTCGCCTGTCGCTCTCCTCCGCGTCCACTCACGCCACGCTCCCTGGAATGCACGAGGTCTCGCCGCGCACGTCACAGCGCTAGTGGACGCCGCAGGTATGCGGCCAACCAATGCATCAGCGCGCGCGGCACCGAGCGCGCGATCAGTCCGGTTCTATGTCGCCAACGGGCTCCTCGATCGCCCTGAAGGCACCGGCACCGCTGCGACATACCATTACCGCCACCTCCTCCAGTTGCTGGCGATCAAGATTCGTCAGCGCGAAGGCCAGAGTCTCGAGAAGATCAAGGGAGAGATGCACGACGTCACCGGGGACGCGCTGGAGCGGCGTATTGCGACGTCTCTGGCGTCGGCCCTCGAGTCGGGAGCAGACACCACAGTTGCCCAGGAAGACGGTCATGCGCACAGTTGGCGCCGCACACCGGTAGCCGAGGGAATCGAACTTCACATCCGGGACGATGTCCCCGCCGCACGCGAAGAAGCAGTAATCGCCATGCGCGAGGCGGTGCGCGCCGCGCTTGGACGGTCCGATATCCGGTAGCGGTTGCGATAGCTCGCATCAAGCGCCTGATACCGACGAAAAATCAGGAAGCAGCCGCGTTAACTTGGCCTGACATCCGGCAACATCAGGTAGCGTGCCCCGCGCTCGCCCCTCAAGTGTTCGGCGAGAACCTCCTTGGCGCGCAGGACATTCTCCCCCGTCATCCAATCAGCAATCGTCAGGCGCCTGCCGCGACCTTCCACAGAGATCACCACCCGGCCGCCCTGCGTGACGATCAACGCACCCGAGCCCCGTGGCCGGGAAAGAGGATCGCGGTCGGCCGAAGCGAGCCCAAAATTGTAGATATTCGCCGGATCGCTCGCCGCAAGCACAACATACGGTTTCGATTCCCGCTCCTCTGACGCGATCGCGCGCAGCAGTTCCACCGCCTGAGGCAGCGCGAACTGCGCTCCCCCCAGACCCTGCACGAAATAACCGCGTCTGACTTCGCCGCGAAATTCCATCCTCTTCAACTCGCGATAGATCGAGCGCCAATGAACGGGCGGGCGCTCTCTCCTCCAGCACTCCCGCGATACCACGCCGTACCTGTGAAGCCAGTAGTGTGCGATCCGCCGCGCATGCTCTTCATCGCTTGGAACCGGACCAAGATTTCCACCGCGGCGCACAAGTGACCACCGTCCGGGCCATGCACCGGTCGGCGCTCCCGGGCGGTCGGGTCTTTTCCATTTCGGCAGACGCCGGACATTGGGCCGGCGATGCACGATCTGACGGTTTGCCGACGGACTGAAATCGCGAGGGAGCCAGCGCGCAGCATCGAGAGAATTTCTGGGACCGAGAGGACGCCAGCGAATGATCTCCCTCAGCGCGTCAACCGTGTCGTTGGTCACGTCACCGGCAGCGACAAGCTCCCGCAACGCTTCCTTCACGGCAAGCGCTGTCAGCCCCGTCGCCATCTCGAGCTCGCTGGTGAACGACGCGCCGTCCCGCTCGATCACGCCACGAACGATTCCTGCCTGTTCGGTCAGTTCGTTTTTTCTCTCTTTCTCCGGTTCCTCCGGAAAAAGCCACAGCGATCCCGTCCCCCGCTCGAAGAATCGAAGCCGCGCCAGAATCGTCACGTCACTCTTTGAATCGGGCGTGGATTCACCTGCCCAGACAGCTTCTCCACTGGACGCGAATTGCGTCAGCCACGCGGGATCATATCCGGAGACACGCACTCTCAGGTAATCCCGCTCCCACGCACCAGCCCGGCCCGCGATCCCGTACAGCTGCCGCATCACTGCAGCTGTACCTTCGACGCCGTCGAGACGCTCGCCCGGCTCGACGTGCTGCCAGCGTTGAACCAGCTCAGCGAATACGGACAGCTCAACCGGATGTATCTGTTTTCGCAGCGCGGCGAGTGCGCGCCGCCGCGCAACTTCCACTATCCGTCGGCTGCACCACTCGGTAGCCGTGACACCGCTCCGAAACTTTCCGCTGACGAGTTTTCCGGTGCGTTGCCATTCGGTAAGACGAGACTCCACCCATTGATCTTCCCAGCCATACCTTGCCACTACCTCGGCAACAGACATTGGGCCGGAGAGGGCGAGATACCGCAAAAGTATTTCCCGCCGCGCCGCTCCTGCTGTCATCACCGCGTTCAGCAACACGGCCGGCACAACATCGACGGCGTCCAGCTCCGTCCACTGTTTCAATCCAGCTTCAGCACCGGCCGCTGGGTTTGCATCGAAGGCAGCGAGAACCCGGTTCAGCTTCTCCTGTCCGAACGCGGCCGCATACAATGAATAGGACTCGATCAGTATGAGCCTCCATTCGGTCTCGCCTGCAGTTGCGAAAGGAACGGCTATCACACGGCCCCCGCTCATCAGCTCCTCGAACGGGTCGCCTCGTACGCCTTCATCCGGCGTTCCGACCCGCGCGCGCAACTCGTTTTGGGAGAGGTCTCCGGCCCTGTCGAGCAGGTGAGCAAGATCATCTGCGCTGCGCGCACGCCGTCCTTCCGCATATCCACCCCGTTCCGCGACTACCTGACGGATCGAATCGAGCGTCATGTCGTCGCCAGCTTCTTCCCCCATTACTTCGCCGAGCAACGACCTGTCGAGCGACAGTAGGGCCGCTCGTTGTTCGGCGCGCGGCGTATCGTCCCCGTACATCCAGTCCATCACGAAACCGAACTGCAGACTCGCCGCAAAAGGTGATGGGACGTTCGTCTGCACCACATGTACCTTGACTTTTCCGGCCTCTACAGCGTTCAGCACTGTACTCAATCCTTCCATGTCGAACGCGTCCTGCAGCACATCGCGGTACGTCTCTACGAGAATCGGAAATGCCGGAAACTGCTTCACTGTCTGCAGCAGATCGAGCGCCTTGAGTCGCTGCAGCCAGAGCGGCATCCGCCGGCGCGGATTGCCGCGCGGAAGCAGCAGCGCACGCGCAGCGTTCATCCTGAACCGCGCTCCAAACAGGGAGCTGGCTCCGATTTCCTCCATCACCAGCTGTTGCGCCTCCTTCGACGACAGCTCGAGCAACGCGCTCACCGGCGCCCTCATTCCCAGGTCCGGCATTCGCAGCATGATGCCATCGTCCGTGGTCTGTACCTGCACATCTGTACCACCCAGCGCTTCCCTTGCCCGCTGACCCAGCGCCATTCCCCACGGCGCGTTGACGCGTCCGCCGAATGCTGCGTGTAGCACCACTCGAATCGAGCCCGTCTCGTCCCTGAAATGTTCGACGACGATGTTTCGGTCGTCGGGCACGATTCCAGTGGCCGCCCGCTGCGCGCCGACGTACTGGACCAGCGAATTGGCGGTACCGGCATCACAGCCATACCTGTCCTTAAGCAGTTTCGAATCTGCACCGGACGCCAGCTCTCGCCTCAGTTCTCCCACCCGGTGGCTCAACTCGATCGACCGCGCCGCGTATTCGCCGTGCCAGAAAGGCATCCGGGCAGCCATTCCCGGCGCAGGATTCACGACTACGCGGTCGTGCTCTATGGCTGCAATGCGCCACGTGGTCGACCCGAGCTGAAAAACATCGCCGACGCGGGACTCGTGCACGAATTCCTCGTCGAGCTCGCCCAGCCGCGTACGATCGGGGAGATTCACTGTGTACAATCCGCGATCGGGAATCGTGCCCCCCGAGATTACGGCAGTCATTCGTGCCGCGCGGTCACCGCTGACACGATCGGTGACGCGATCCCAAGTGACTCTCGCCTCGAGCTCGTTCGCAATGTCCGACGGATACTTTCCGGAAAGCATCGATAACACTTCGTCGAACACGCCGCGCGTCAGGCGATGGTACGGGTATGCGCGCTTCGACAGCGCGAACAGATCGTCGGCCTTCCAGTCATCTACCGACGCCGCCGCGACGATCATCTGCGCCAGCACATCGAGCGCGTTCTGCACGACTCGCGTCGGTTCGACTTCTCCGGCTCGCATCGCGGCTGCTATCGCGGCGATCTCCATCGCGTCGTCGCGAAAGGTCGGCACAAGGATGCCGCGGCTCGCAACACCGAGTGAATGTCCGGCCCGGCCGATACGCTGGAGTCCGGCGGCGACACGCTTGGGCGATTGCAGCTGAATCACCAGATCCACCGAGCCGATGTCAATGCCAAGCTCGAGTGAGCTCGTCGTCACCAGCGCTTTCAGCAGTCCCCCCTTCAGTCGTTCTTCGAGCGCCTGCCTCCGCTCGCGCGACAGCGACCCATGATAGGGCTGGGCGATCTCCTGTTCCGCGAGTACGTTCACGCGCGCGGCGATTCGCTCTGCCTGTGCACGGTTGTTCACGAATACGAGTGTCGTGCGCGATTCGCGAATGTGGCCGAGCAGGAGCGGGGCAACCGCAGGCCAGACACTGCCTCCGACTTTGCCGAGATCCGGCACCGGTGACTCGATGGAAATTTCCATGCGCTTGGTGAGCCCGCAGTCCACGATTGTCACCGGACGGAACTCCGGCTCCCCACCGATACTCGCTTCGCACCCGCCGAGGTAACGTGCCACTTCGTCGAGCGGCCTCTGAGTCGCTGACAATCCGATCCGTTGCGGCGGGCGCGTTGTCAACTGCTCCAGACGCTCGAGTGTCAGCGCGAGATGCGCACCGCGCTTGCTTCCGGCAATCGCGTGTATCTCGTCGATGATGACCGCGCGCGTGAATCCGAACATCCCCCTTCCCCGCAGACTCGTCAGCAGGATGTTGAGCGATTCCGGTGTCGTGATGAGAATGTGCGGCGCTTTCCTGAGCATTCGCGCGCGCGCCGACGGGCTGGTGTCGCCCGTCCGGACGCCAACGCGGATCTCGGGAAACGTGTGACCCGCCGCCTCGAACCTCCGCCCGAGTTCGCCGAGCGGCATTTCGAGGTTACGCTGTATGTCGTTGTTGAGAGCCTTCAGCGGCGACACATACAGGAGGTGGACACCATTCGCCAGTGGCTCCTTCATCCCGCCGACGATCAGCTCGTTCAACTCCCACAGAAACGCGGCTAGCGTCTTTCCGGTTCCGGTTGGAGCGAGGATAAGTGTGTGCCTGCCACTCGCAATCGCCGGCCATCCCATGTGTTGCGGCGCGCTCGGAGAGCCCAGCGTTTCCGAAAACCATTTTCGAACTATCGGATGAAAGCGACGCATCATTCACCTGGGAATTGCGGCTCGTACCCGCGGCATCGGCTCAGCCTTGCAAGGTTGTCGCCTTTATGTGCTCCGCCCTCCTTTATGTGCTCCGCCCTAAAGAATGCGCCTGAGCTTCTGCGCCGCCTGCTCCAGAAGCTTTCCCCTCCACGACCGTTTACGGAATGTCTCGAGTTTTATCTCCTCGGAATACTTGAGATCCTCCAGGAATATCTCGTTCATCCGCTGACCTACGTTCACATCCAGCGCTACGATCTGGGATTCGTTGTTGAACGCGATCGACCGGTTGTCGAAGTTCATCGTTCCGACAGCCGTCCATATTCCGTCGACCACGATCGTCTTTGCATGCATCATCGTCGGTGTGTATTCGTAGATTTTTACGCCGCCTTCCAGAAGCTTCTCATACAGCGCGCGCCCCGCGTACCATGTCGTTTTTACGTCCGTCTTGCCGCTGACGGTAAGAACACGAACGTCCACACCGCGTTTGGCAGCATTCGTAAGCAGCGTGCAAAGATCGTCGTTCGGTACGAAGTAGGCGTTCGCGATGTATAGCGTTTCACGCGAACCGGCGATCGTCAGCGCGAGAAAACGCTCGGCGGGCGTGCTCCCGATGGTAGGAAGGCTGTGCATCAGTCCCGCGTTGACGTTGCCCTCCTCCTCGAACGCGATTGGCGGGAAGAACATGTCTCCGGTGAGGAGCTCGCCTTCCGCCTCGGCCCAGCCGGAAGCGAATGCCGCCTGCAGCGCGGCCACCGTCGGACCCTGGAACCGAACGTTCGTCTCCCGCCATTGGTGCGCGTGCCGTCCGTCGCCCAGCCAGTAGTCGGCGAGCCCGAACCCGCCCGTGTATCCCACCCGGCCGTCAATCACGATGGCTCGAACGTGAGAGCGCTGTGCCGCCTTGTGCAGAGTGTACCATTTGAGCGGGCGCAGCCACGCTACCTCCACGCCCGCAGCGGTGAGCCCCTCCTGCCATTTCTTGGTGAGCGGTTGCGACCCGAAAGCATCCAGCAGGACAAGAACCCGCACGCCTTCCTTGGCGCGATCCGAGAGATACTTCGCCATCGTATCCGCGACTGCGCCAGGCTGTGAATAGTACAGCTTTACCGTGACGGTCCGTTTCGCGGCCTGGATGTCCTTCCATAACGACGGGTACGTGCCTTCCCCGTTGAGGAGGAGCTCGATCTTGTTCCCGGGTTCTATATGCGTCCCCGTGAACAACTCGATCGAGCGGGGGAAGAGAGGGTCGCTCACCTGCGGTGGACCGCCATGATCCCCCTCGGCGAGGACAGTCTTCACCGTCGGTCCACGCGTGACCGAGAGAATCCCGATCAGCATCATCACCAATACCAATAGAACGAGCAGCGTCAGCGCGCCGTATTTCAGGATACCCATGGTTCCAGCAAACCTCGAACGCAGTCCTGCGTGAATCGGCGAATGCGGTGCGACCTCCCGCTTGCTTCCGCTCCTTGCCGCACCTCTGCCGTTGCAACAGTTTCCACTTGCATGACTCTCGGGACCCGCAGACGCTCTGCGAATCGAGCCATTATTCTCGACCGTTCACTCGAAGCGCTTCCTGTGTTCCGGCTGAGTGATTCGGCAGATGAGTCGACAATAACATACACACCTCCGTCCGGCGGACGATGGCGCGTACTCCCGGCACCAGGGGATCGCCTCCCCGGAACGTTCGATCAGGACGTCTATGTCGAGATCCTCCACCGCTTCGCGGAAGCCGGACTGCCACCGGACGGAATTGTCCGCTTCACCCTCCACGCATTTCTTCGATCGATCGGACGTCGAGTCGATGGTAGAAGCTATGAACAGCTTCGGTCGGCGCTCAACAGACTGGAAAGAACCACTCTTGAATCGAACGGCGTCTACGTCGCCGCGCGGACTTCACTGCCAGTTGACAACCGGTTTGCCATCCTCAGCTCAGTCGCCATCGAGCGAAGACGCCTCGTCGATCGCGAGCAGTTTACCCTCTTCCCGGTGCTCACGGCTTCCGAGCCCGGCGACGCACGAGTCACGATTTCTCCTCCAATCCGCGAGAACATCGCCGCCGGCTTTACGGTGACCCTCTCATCGCCACAATACCAGTCGCTCAACAGTCCGGTCGCCCGCCGCCTTTACCGGCTCCTCGAGGTCGCCCGCGAAGCCGGCTCTGTCGCCTGGCGCATCGCCCTCGAGGAGCTGGCCCGGCAGCTTCCGCTGGCTCAACGGTATCCGTCACACCTCCAGCGAGTCCTTCAGCCCGCACACGAAATGCTGGTCGCCGCCGGTCTCGTGCGGAGCGCCAGCTTTCGACAAGTGGCGCGGGACTGGTTCGTCGATTACGTCCTGGCCACTCGCAGCGTCTGACTTTGCGGGCCGGGGTGACCCCACGCTCGCATCACCACCCCGGAACTCTCACAGATTCAGGGCGTATCCACTAATTTGGAACAACCAGTAACTCCCCCAACACCGACAAGCATGTCGAATCGCCGCAGAATCGCGCTCCTTGGTTTGATGGTCGTCCCGTTGCTCGCTGGCGGATTCGTAACGCAGCAGCGCGATGTCCGGGATGGAGCACGCCTCCTCGACCAGGTTTTCACGATTGTATCAGGGCGATTCGTCGACAGCGTCGGCGCGGCCGCGCTCTACGAAAAAGCCGCCCGCGGTCTGGTGCACGAGCTGAACGATCCGTACTCGGTGCTTCTTTCTCCCAAGGAGCTCGCTTCCTTCAATGCCTCCACGGGTGGCAAGTACGGCGGCGTCGGAATGGAGATAGCGGAGGTTCAGGGGTTCGTCACCGTCCAGCGCGTGTTTCCCCACACTCCCGCAGAGCAGGCGGGCGTGATCGAAGGTGACCGGATCGTCACCATTGATACGGCCGACGCCCGCGGCTGGACTACCGCTCAGGCTTCCGACGCCCTGAAAGGACGGCCGGGCAGCAAGGTCTCCGTGAAATTCCTCCGGGCAGGCGTTGCCGAACCGATTCCCGTGACGTTCACTCGCGCCAACGTCAGAATACCGGCGGTCCCATACGCCATTCTTCTCGAGGGCAACGTCGGGTACATCCCGCTCCAGCAGTTCAACGAGACCGCCACTGACGAGCTGGAAAACTCCGTCCAGCGCCTCGTCCGCGAGGGTGCCCGCGGACTCGTCCTGGATCTCCGCGGAAATGGTGGCGGATATCTGGAGCAATCGGCGAGTGTCGCGAATCTGTTCCTGAACAAGGGACTGGAGATTTCCAGCGTCCGTGGACGCGGCGGAGAGCGCCAGGTCTTCTTCGCGACCCGAACCGCGATGGCGCCGAACATTCCGCTGGTCATCCTCACCGACGGACGCTCTGCATCCGCTTCCGAGATTGTTGCCGGTGCGTTGCAGGATCACGACCGCGCACTGATTGTCGGTACCACATCGTTCGGGAAAGGTCTGGTGCAGACGGTGTATCCTCTGGACGGCGGCTACGCGCTCAAAATGACCACCGCCAAATGGTACACGCCGAGCGGACGCTCAATCCAGAAGGAGCGCAAGCTGATGCCCGACGGATCGTTCGTTGAAACCATGCCCGACTCGATGGAAACCGATTCTGTTCGTAAGGCGCGCCCGAAGTTCAAGTCGGACGCGGGTCGTATCGTCTACGGCGGCGGCGCGGTGACCCCTGACATCATCGTCCGGCGGGATACCCTCAGCACCAGCGAGCAGAAGCTTCTCACTGCCCTTGCTCCGAAGGCGCAGATAGTCCACACGACGCTCGTGAACTATGCAGTCGAACATAAGGGCCGGGTGCAGCCCAACTTTGTAGTCTCCAGGGCATGGCGGGACGAGTTCTACAATCGCCTTGTCGCTCAGGGGGTGAAGATCGAGAAGGCACAATTCGACGCCGGTGGTGCCGAGGTTGATCGTCTGCTCGGCTCGAGCATTGCTCGCATCGCTTTCGGTGACTCGACTGCGAAACGAAGGGATGTCGCAGAAGACGCGCAGCTCCGCCGGTCTCTCGAGCTCCTGCGCCGGGGTCAGACTCAGAAGGATCTGTTCGCCATGCTGCCGCCTCCAAGTACAGCCCTCAGGCGCTAACCGAACCAATCGCCGTGATCTCGCCCACCGCCGCCGCTACGGAATTCCGTGGCGGCGGTTTTCTCTGCATTATTCACGGACTGAAACACATCTTCCGGAGATAAAATGGGCGGTTTGATTTTTCTTGGAGTTGTCGCGTTTTTTGCGCTCCTGATTGTCACGAAATCATTCAAGGTCGTAGGACAGGCTGAAGTGATGGTCATCGAGCGGCTTGGCCGTTTCCATCGGGTCGCCCGCTCCGGCCTCAACATTCTCATCCCGTTCGTCGAGCTGCCGCGCACCATCGATGTGCGCTATTTCGAGAGCGATGTCAGCGGCATCAAACGCGTCACCGCTGGGCATACTTCTCGTATTGACCTGCGCGAGCAGGTGCTCAACTTTCCGAGCCAGCCGGTCATCACCAAGGACAACGTCACTATCGACATCGACGCCGTCATTTACTATCGCGTCGCCGACCCGCAGAAAGCCACCTACTCCGTTCAGAATCTCCCATACGCCCTGGAGACTCTAACGCGCACGACTTTGCGCAACATCGTTGGCGAGATGGAGCTGGATCAGACCCTCGGTAGCCGTGACATCATCAACAAGAGAATGCGCGAGGTGATCGAAGAAGCATCCATCGGCTGGGGGGTTGACGTGACGCGTGTCGAGCTGCAGTCGATCGAGCCGCCGCGTGACATTCAGCAGTCGATGGAGCTGCAGATGCGCGCTGAGCGCGAGCGCCGAGCCGCTGTGACCAACGCCGAGGCGGGCAAGCGCGCCGCGATTCTTGAAGCCGAGGGCGTCCGGGAGTCGCAGGTCAGGCGCGCCGAGGGCGAAAAGGACGCCGCCGTTCTGCGCGCGCAGGGTCTCGCCACTGCCCGTCTCTCCATGGCGGAGGCAGAAGCTGAGGCGATTCAGCGAATCGCCAACGCACTCCCTGAAGGCCAGGCCGCGATGTACCTGCTGGGAATGAAGTATCTCGAGGCGCTCCCCACCCTCGCCCAGGGCAAGAACGCGACAATTTTCCTTCCCGCGGAAGCAGCCGGCGTCATGGGCGCAATCGGCGGACTCCGCGAGCTGGTCGCGCGGGCAGCGATGCCCTCCCAGACACCCGACGAGGCCGAACGACCAGCCCATGAGCCACGGAAATTGACTTGAAGGAAATCACGCAGGAACGCGCCGAGCGGATCGCGCGCGGCCATCAATGCGACCATTGTGGTGAGTACAACTTCAAGAAGCTCAAGGTCAAGCGGGCTTCTCTGGCGACCAACAAGGCGCTCGGTGAAGTCTGGCACGCCACCAAGACATGCGGCGTCTGCGGTATGCAGAACGAGATTGGAATCGACGCGGAAGGGGACATAATTTATGGCGCGTGACTACGATGTCTGCGATGCTCCCTGAGACGCCAACGCCGCGCGAGCTGGCCCGGTACCTCATTGGCCCTGAGACTGCTGAGGACAGCCCGGGCCACACCGCACAGCTCGCGACTCTCGCGACTCTCGCGACTTTCGAGCGTGTGTACCGCGATCTTTCCCGTTGGGTCGGGTCCGGGGGATGCCATGCCCTTTTCACCCGCGCGCTGGCCGAAGCACGGATTGTCCACCCGCTCCTGGGCGGTGTTCAACTTCAGGCCCGCTCGCAGCCCTATCTCCAGGGCACCGCTGAGATCGTTGACACTCACGGGGGACCGGCGACCGCCGAGGCACTCGAGGCCATGCTCGTCGCCATGATCGAGTTGCTCAACCGGCTCATCGGAGCGGACATGGCAGCAACGCTGATCCTGAAAAGCCTGTCCCAAGCCGCACGCGATGCAGGATTTCCCAATGAAAAGAGAGCGGAAGCATGACCGGGAATGATCGAGCTGTAATTCGGAATTTGGCGACCGGTGTACCCGGTCTCGATGCGGTCCTCGGTGGAGGCCTGCCCGAGTACTCCTTTAATCTGGTCGCCGGCGGTCCTGGTTCGGGAAAGACGACGCTCGCTCACCAGGTCATGTTCGCTAACGCAACCGTTGAACGGCCCTCGCTGTACTTCACGGTGCTCGGCGAACCGACGCTCAAGATGCTGCGATATCAGCGGCAATTCAGCTTCTTCGATCCGAGCGTGGCCGGCTCAGCGATCCAGTTCATCAATCTCAGCGAAGAGGTGATGGACGGAGACCTGGATGAGGTTCTCCAGCGCAT
>Ga0183260_10003126_pt1 | contig 13398 bp, 10 predicted proteins | sample AntDrymUQ4972206_2_FD_129768 | JGI IMG/M metagenome (GOLD analysis project Ga0183260, IMG submission 129768) | Polar desert sand microbial communities from Dry Valleys, Antarctica - metaG UQ497 (22.06) (version 2) (version 2) | ecosystem: Environmental > Terrestrial > Soil > Desert | place... | reverse complement strand
GTCCGGACGAGCTCGAGCGGCTCGGAGGCGCGCGGCGGCGGGAGGTCATCGTCCGCGTCGGCCGCGAGGTAGGCGGCGAGGTGCAGCTGCCACGCAGGATCCGGCCCGCCGAGTGCGGCGAGCGCCTGCTCGCCCCACGCGACCTGCTCCCGCTCCTCGAGCTCGAGGAACCGGAAGAGCCGCAAGGTTGGCTGATCCGCGAGCGGGTTGTCGCGGAGGCGAAACGCCTCGATTGTCTCGAGCAGCTGGGGCTTCAGCACGGCGTAGACGCCGGTGAGGAGCTCGCGCGTCGACTCGGAGCGGAGGAGCTCCTCGAAGAACGCCTCCAGCGCCGGGTCGTCGGCGCGGTCGAGGAAGTGCGGAGGCTTGCGCATCTCCGTGACCCGGGTCCGAAGCCAGGCGCAGTGCTCGGCGTCCTGCCAGACGTGCAGTGCCAGGGCGCATTTGACTTCCCACTCCGGCACGCGCATCAGGTGGGCACTCAGCACGAGCATCGTTCGATGCTCGATGCGCGCGAGCCGGCGCAGCAGGTCGACCGTCTCGTCGACCGTCGTGCCGGCTTTCGCCGCCTGCTCGTAGGTGCAGAGACCTGCAAGTGGCTGGATCGTATTCATGACCTGACGGACACCCTGCCCCGGGACAGCGGGCGCCGCCATCGACGTTGACGGCGTCTGCATTCACAATTCACCGATGCGCGCTCCGACGCCCTCGCCGATCGTCGACCGGATCCTTACCGGGCACGAGCGGAGGCAGCTCGAGCGCTGCTGGCGGCCAGCGGGAACCGAGCCGTGGCTGCTGATCCATACGCGCGCCGGCCGTGCGCGGATCGTCCATCCCAGCGGCGAGCTGGAGGTCGGCCCCGGCGAGACGCTCCTCTACGGCCCCGGCGTGCCGCAGGACTTCGGCGGCATCGAGCCGGGGCTTCCGTGGGAAATCGTCTGGGCGCACTTCGAGCCGCTTCCCCACTGGCTCGAGCTGCTCCGCTGGCCCGAGGCCGCGCTGGGGATCCAGCTGATGACGCCGGTCGACGTCGCGACGCTCGAGCGGATCGAAGGACTGCTGCTCGAGGCCGACCGGCTCGCCTCCTCCGGCCTGCCGCACGCGCGACTCCTCGCGCGGAACGCCCTCGAGGCCGCGTTTCTCTGGTGGGACGTGCGCGGGTCGACCGGACGCGCGCTGGACGCGCGCGTCCTCGCGGCGATCGACGAGATTTCCAGGAACCCTCGCCGGCGGCTCTCGGTCGCAGAGTTGGCGCAGGTCGCCCACCTCTCGCCGTCGCGGTTCGCGGAGCTCTTCACCCGTGAGACCGGCCTCACGCCGCGTCGCTTCGTCGAGCGCCAGCGGATCGACCGCGCGAAGCAGCTGCTCGAGCTGACGGCGCTTCCCGTGAATGCGATCGCGCGGGACGTCGGCTTCGAGAGCCAGTTCTACTTCGCGACGCGGTTCAGGACGCTGACGGGCCTCACACCGACCGCCTACCGCACCAGCAGCCGAGACGCAGCTCTCCGCCCGGGTTCCCGGGCGGAGAGCAGGCTCTCTTGACGAGCGCGGATTTGACGCCAAGGCGCTGGCTGGTGGTTTCAACGCGTGGGTCGACGCCGGCTACTCCACCGAGCCGAAGTAAGCACCGACGCATCTGGAAACGCGTGGTGTCCGCGGTGTCCGACTTCAGTCGAACCCTGCTCTTCGCAGCTCGCAGCCGGCCGGCGGCGTCCTTGACTTCGCGTTCGTCATTTGTTATTCCCCTGTGGCAATAGCAGTCACAGGAGCCCGATGACCGAAGGCGTGCTCGATGGAGGGCCGAAGGTGGACGACCACGACGTCCTCGCTCGGCGCGCGCTCGACGTACTCGACGCAAACTGGCTCGGTCACGGGACGCGGCCGTCGCGGCTCTATCCGCACCAGTGGAGCTGGGACTCCGCGTGCATCGCGATGGGCTACGCCCGCTGGAATCAGGCTCGGGCCGAGCGAGAGCTCCGCTCGCTCTTCGCCGGGCAGTGGGCGAACGGACTCCTGCCGCACATCGTCTTCGCCTCCGGTGACGGTCGCTACTTCCCCGGGCCGGAGTTCTGGCAGTCCGACCGCTCGTCCGACGCGCCGGCGGAGCGCGAGACATCCGGCATCGTCCAGCCGCCCATCCACGCGACGGCGGCGCTCCGCCTGTACCGGCAGTCGGAGGATCGCGACCAAGCGCTCGCGTTCCTCGAGGAGCTCGCCCCGCAGCTTGGCGCGTGGCATGCGTACCTCTATCGCGAGCGCACGCGCAGTGACGACGGGCTCGTCGAGATCTGGCATCCGTGGGAGTCGGGAATGGACAACTCACCCCTCTGGGACGAGGCGCTCCGGCGGATCAACCCGACCGCCGACGAGATCCCGGACTACGAGCGGGTCGACGTCGAGCTGGCGAACCCGGCCGAGCGTCCCACCGACGACGAGTACGACCGCTACGTCTACCTCGTCGGGCTGTTCCGCGAGCTCGACTACCGCGCCGACCGCATTCAGGAAGCGACGCCGTTCGCGCTCCAGTCCGTGCTCTTCAACTCGCTCCTCGTCCAGTCGGGCCGCGACCTGGCCGAGATCGCACGGATCGTCGGCGAGGACGGATCACGGTACGACGACTGGGCCGACGAGACCGCGGCGGGGATCGACGCGAAGCTCTGGAGCGACGAGCACGCGCTCTACGTCGACTTTGACCTCGTGGCCGACGGCCCCGTGCCGGCGCGCACGGCGGCCGGTCTTGCGCCGCTCCACGCCGGGATCCCGACCGCGGAGCGGGCTCGCCGGATGATCGGCAGCCTCGCCGGGTCGCGCGTCGACGTCAACGGCGGCGCCGGCTGGGCGGTGACCAGTCTCGCACCGGACGATCCGGGCTTCATGCCCACGAAGTACTGGCGCGGCCCGATCTGGCCGATTCTCAATTGGGCGCTCCAGCGAGGGCTCGACCGGTACGGCTATCACGACCTCGCGGCGCAGGTGCGGCAGGCCCTGATCGATCTGTCGAGCCGCGGTGGGTTCTGGGAGCACTACAGCCCGGTGACGGGCAAGGGTCACGGCGGAGAGAGCTTCGCCTGGACGGCCGGCCTCGTGCTGGACGTCCTCGCGACGGAGATGGAGAGAGAAAGGAAGGTGGTGCGCGTGGAGGATCGACTCGGAGGCACCGTCGACGACATGACTCGAGCGGGAAACGAACGGAGGGAGTGAGATGGACGACGTGAACGGCACAGGCCTCGGTTTCGACGAGCCCCTCGACCGGCGAACACTGCTCGGTCGGGCGGCGATCGCGGGCGGGGCCCTTGCGGCGGGCGGTCTGCTGACCGCAGACCGCGCGACTGCCGGCTCCACCGCGGTCGCGGGGAAGGTCACGGCCTTCTTCGGCCAGTTCGGGGCGATCGCCGAACAGGAGGGGATCCGGAAGTTCGTGTTCCGAGGCTTCAACGGGGACATCGAGGCGGCGTTCGCGCCGATCACGGCCCCGACGCAGTTCGTCGACCGCGTCAGGGCGGAGGCGAAGGCCGGTCGAGGCGGGATCGACGTGCTCGTCGGCCTCCACGGGGACTTCGTCACGTTCCAGAACGAGGGCCTCATCCGGGGCATCGGCGACGTGGCAAAGCAGGTCAAGTCGCTCCCCGCGCCGCTCGTCAAGATCGGGAAGCTGGGAACGAAGACCCAGTACTACCTCCCGCACTCGCAGGCGACGTACGTGATGGTCGCCAACAAGGACGTCATCAAGTACATGCCCAGGGGCGCAGACATGAATGCGCTCACCTACGGGCAGCTCTTCCAGTGGGCGAAGACGATCCGGCAGCGCACGGGGCAGAACCGGTTCGCGCTGCCTGCGAGCGAGACCGGGCTGATGCACCGGTTCCTCCAGGGATTCCTCGTCCCCTCGTTCACCGGCGGCTTCGTGACGGGGTACCGCTCGAACGAGGCGGTGGCGGCCTGGGAGTACATGAAGCAGCTCTGGCAGTACGCCCATCCGCAGTCGCTCTCGTACGCGTTCATGCAGGATCCGCTCCTCTCCCAGGAGGTACTGCTCGGCTGGGATCACGTCGCGCGGTTGAAGACGGCGCTCGACCAGCGCCCCGACGACCTCGTCGCGTTCCCGGTCCCGCGCGGCCCCAAGGCCCGGTCGTACATGCCGGTCCTCGTCGGGATGGGCATCCCCAAGAACGCACCGAACCCCGAGGGGGCCAAGGCGCTGATCCGCCACCTGGCGACGATCGGCGCGCAAGCGCGGATCCTCTCGCTGACCGGGTTCTTCCCGGTTGTCGGCGGTCGGCTCTCGAAGCAGATCTCCCCTGGGCTGCTCGCCGAGGCGAACGCCGTCCGCAAGCAGCAGACGGCGAAGGACGCCGTGCAGGCGCTGCTCCCGGTCGGGATCGGTGCCGAGGGTGGCAACTTCAACAAGATCTACCGCGACACGTTCACGAAGATCGTGCGCAACGGCGAGCCGATCCGGGCCGTCCTGGCGGAACAGGGCGCGCTCCTCGACCAGATCTTCGTGAAGACGAACGCTCCCTGCTGGGGGCCCGATCCGTCGAGCGGCAAGGCAAGGTGCGTCGTCAAGTAGGACACCGAGGCGCTTGCTGACGCGATGACGACGATCGCGCAGGAGACCCCTCTGGCACGTCGGAGGCGACGGTGGGAGGTTCTGCCGTACTGGCTGATCCTTCCCACCGTCGTCTACCTCGGCCTTTTCTTCGTCTGGCCGATGATCCAGGGCTTCGGTCTCGCCCTCCGTGACGAGAGCGGCAACTGGAGCTTCACCGCGATCGAGACGATGTGGAACGACGCCGCCTTCCCCGAGGCGATGAGCTTCACGTTCCTGCTGATCGCCGTGATCGTCCCGATCCAGTTCGTCCTCGCGTTCGGCATGGCGCTCCTCCTGAACGCGCGGCTGCGAGGCAGTGGGCTGATCCTCTACATCTTCCTGCTCCCGCTTGCGATCTCGGATCTCGCGGCGGGGATCGCCTGGTCGGCGATCTTCACCGAGCGGGGCTACCTCAACACGATCCTCGGTGGGGTCGGGGTGCTCGAGCAGCCGTTCATCTTCCTCGACCCGACGTCGAAGACGCAGCTCGTGATCGCCGTCGCGGCGGCCGAGATCTGGCGCTCGACGACGTTCATGATGGTCATCCTCTTCGCGGGGCTCCAGGCGATCCCGAGGGACTACATCGAAGCCTCGGAGGTCTTCGGCGCGGGGTTTTTCCAGCGCGTCCGCCACGTGATCCTGCCGATGCTCAAGCCGTCGATCCAGGTGGCGCTGCTTCTCCGCCTGATCTTCGCATTCGAGGTGTTCGCGGTGGTGATCGCGCTGACCGGGTCGGGTGCCACGGTGCTCGCGGCCGAGTCGTACAAATGGCAGGCGACGAACGAGAACGAGCACGTCGCGGCCGCCTACTCGATCGTCATCCTCGGGCTGTCGCTGCTAGCCGCAGCGGTCGTGCTGCTCGTCCTGCGGACGCCGCGCGAGCGGAGGCTCAAGTAGTGGCGTTACCTCGGCTCCGGGTAGGGCGACTGCTCGCCTACGTCGCGGCGATCGCCATCGCGGTGTTCATCATCGCGCCGATCTATCTGATCACGATCTCCGCCTTCTCGACCTTCGACGCCGTGTACGAGTACCCGAAGAACCTCCTCCCGAGCCACCTCTCGATGGAGTCGATGAACATCTTCCTCGACTCGGACGGCGTCAAGGACTCGCTGTGGCGAAGCGTCTGGGTCGCCGTGTTGACGATCGTCGCGTGTCTCGGGATCGGCACGCCCGCGGGCTACGCGCTCGCGCGCTTCACGTTCAAGGGAGCGAACCCGTTCCAGCTCGCGCTCGTCTCGACGCGCGCGTTCCCACTCATCATCATCGCCATCCCGCTCGCGGTCACGTACCTCCAGGTCGGCATCGACGACACGATTTACGGCGTCGCCCTTGCCCACGTCGCCTTCACCCTGCCGCTTACCGTCCTCGTCACCGCGAGCGTGTTCGCCGGGATCTCGTACGAGCTCGAGGAGGCGGCGATGACGCTCGGGTGCAGCCGGTTCTCGGCCTTCTCGCGGGTCGCGCTCCCCCTCGCCCTGCCCGGGGTCGCCGCGGCGGCGATCTTCGTCTTCGTGACGACCTGGAACGAGGTCTTCGCGGCCGCCCTCCTGACCTTCACGAACCGGACGCTGCCCGCACAGATGCTGGCCGCGCTCGACACCTCGCCGCTGCCGTACCGTCTCGCCGGCGGCTTCTTCCTGCTCGCGCCCGCTCTCGTCGTCATCTTCTTCATCCGCAAGTACCTGGTGAGCACGTGGGGACGGGTTGCTCGATGAATCGAAAGGTGCGCCATGGCTGAGATCCGCTTCGAGGGCGTTCGCAAGAACTTCGGCAAGTTCGCCGCGGTCGACGGTGTCGACCTCGAGGTGCGCGACCGCGAGTTCGTCGTGCTGCTCGGCCCGTCGGGCTGCGGCAAGACGACGCTGCTTCGCTGCCTGGCGGGTCTCGAGCGGGTCGACGAGGGCCGCGTCTTTATCGGCGACCGCGACGCGACCGACCTTCCGCCACGACGTCGGCGCATCGCGATGGTCTTCCAGAGCTACGCGGTCTTCCCACACATGAAGGTGTACGACAACATCGCGTTCGGGCTCCGGATGCAAAAGGAGAAGAAGGCCGCGATCGACGAGCGGGTCCGCTCGTCGGCGTCGCTCCTCCATATCGAGGAGCTCCTCGACCGTTACTCGTCGCAGCTCTCCGGGGGTCAGCGGCAACGCGTCGCGGTCGCGCGGGCGATGGCGACGAAGGCCGAGGTCCTGCTGATGGACGAGCCGCTCTCGAACCTGGACGCGCTCCTTCGCCTCGAGATGCGGGCGGAGCTGAAGACCCTGCTCCAGACGCTCGACGCGACCACGATCTACGTGACGCACGACCAGATCGAGGCGCTCAGCATGGGGGACCGGATCGCGGTGATGAACAAGGGCCGCATCGTCCAGCTCGGGAACCCGCTCGAGGTGTACGACAACCCGGCCGACACGTTCGTCGGCGGCTTTATCGGCAACCCGCCGATGAACTTCCTCGAGGCCGAAGTGGAGGGCAACGGATCGGGCACCGGCGCGGTCGCGAAGCTCAGCGGCGGCTCCTTCGAGCTCGAGGGCGAGACCGCCGCGCTCGCCGGTCACGACCTGCTGCTCGGGATCCGCGCGGAGGCGATCGGCGTCGAGACGTCACCCGCCGACGGCCTCGTGCAAGGGAAGGTGATCGTGCTCGAGCCGCTCGGCTCGCACAACCTGCTCACGGTGCGCTGCGGCGAGGACACGCTGAAGGTGTCGGTTCAGCCCGACCGCTTCCCTCTGCCGCAGAGCGACGTCTGGCTCCGTCTCGAGCCGGCGCGGATCCGGTGGATGGATCGTGACACGGGCAGGGCGATCCACACGGGGTCCGAGGAGCTCGCGACCGAGACCGCCGTCGTCACTACTTAGGGGACTGGCCCCGCAGGGGCCTGTCCCCCGCGCGACGAGCGAAGCCGATCGCTGGACGTGGCCTGTAGCACGGGGGACAGACCCCTCCGGAGTCAGTCCCCGGGTCAGTCCCCGACCGGCGGTGGAACCTCACCCGACGCGAGCGCGCGTCGCATCTCGGTCGGCGGCACGCCGTACGCCACCTTGAAGGACCGCGAGAAGTGGTACGGGCTCGCAAAGCCCGTGTGAAACGCGGTCTCCTGCACCGAAAGATCGGTGCGCGCGAGCAGAAGGAGGGCGCGCTCGAGCCGGGCTAGGCGAACCGTGGTCATCGGTGAGCGTCCGAGCGAGCGGGCGAAGAGACGGCAGAGGTGCTTCGGCGTCACCGCGACCGACGCCGCGAGCTCGTCGAGCGAGATCGCGCGCGTCGGATCGTCTTCCAGGGAGCGCGCGATCCACTCGAGCGCGCCACGCACCGGCCGCGGCGTCGCTTCCTCGGCGGGCCCGATCCGCGCGGGCGAGAGATGGTCGTCGACGAGCGCCTCGACGAGCCGACAGATCCGCCGGGCGGGCTGCTCACGTCGCCGCGAGCCGTCGCACCAGTCGTCGAGCAGTCGCCTGAAGAGCGGTCGGCTCGCGTCACCGGGCGGGAGCAGCCGGGCAACCGGCCAGCGCCCGGGATCGGGCCAGTCGGAGGGGAGCCCGGAGACGGCGAAGTGGAGGAAGGCGTGGCGGCCTGGACGGTGGCGATCCCAGCGGTAGGTCTCACGAAAACCCGGCCGCGTGAGAAGGAGCGTCCCTGGTGAAGCGTCGAGCCGGCGCTCGTCGTGCTCGTACGTGACCCCACCGTCGATGATCCAGACAAGCTCGTAGTCGTCCAGCACGCGCGGACCCAGCGTCGCGCCCGCAGGGTAGGTCGCGGAGCCGCCCCAGAGATATCGAAGATGGAGAGTCTCGAACATGTCGGAGGCAGCACGCTGACTGAAAGAGACGAATCGGCGAGAAGGAGAGGCGAATCTCGGGCATGTCTTGATCAGCTAGGCGTCCTACTCTTCGGCACATGACGAATACCGTTGGGATCGACACCACACTCGCGCGCTCGTACGTCGATGATGGCTTCGTCGTCGTTCCCGGACTGCTCGGCGCGGACGAGCTCGACGAGCTGAAGACCGACATCGTGCGCCTCGCGCGCGGGGTGTACCCGTGCCCGGGCATCGAGCCGGTCGCGGAGGATCTCCCCCACGACGACGTGCTCCGCCAGATCCTCGCGATCCACTTCCCGCATGCCGTCAGCCCGGTGATGCTCCGGTACCTCCAGCACCCGGCCCTCGCCGACGTGCTCGGTCGGGTGACCGGCGCCCACCTGCCCCACTGGGACGGGCGCGTCAAGGGATTCCAGTCGATGGTCTTCGTCAAGCCGCCCGGCTTTCCCGGCCAGGCGTGGCACCAGGACGAGGTCTTCATCCCGACCCGTGACCGCTCGCTCGTCGGCGCCTGGGTCGCGATCGACGACGCGACGGTCTCGAACGGCTGCCTCTGGGTGCTCCCGGGATCGCAACGCAGCGGCTACCTCTACCCGCTGCGGGAGCACGGCCGGCCGGACGAGTTCGACACCGCGCCCGAGAGCTACGGGTTCGACGACTCGGAAGAGGTGCCGGTCGAGCTCGAGGCTGGCTCGGTCCTCTTCTTCAACGGCTACCTCCTCCACCGCTCGAAGCCGAACCGCAGCGAGGGCTTCCGCCGCACGTTCGTCGGGCACTACCTCAACGGTTGGTCGCTGCTGCCCTGGAAGCCGCGGCAGCGGGCGGAAGATCTCAACGTGGCCGAGATCGACTCACGGCGCGTCGTCCCGGTCGCGGGCGAGGATCCGTACGCCTGGAAGGGCTACGAGAGCGACGCCGGTGCCGTGTACATCCGCCATCGCGACCGGCCGCGGGTAGCAGACGCGTAACCGTTACCAGCGGCATCAGATGATTTGATACTGTCGCGTGGCAAATCGTCGGGAACCTCGTACCCTGTAGGACGCTGTGACGCATCGGCCAGCGGTCATTGTCGATCCCCACTTCCGGGCGATGGGCGACGTCTTCTCCGCCCGGGATCTCGAGCGCCTGCACGAGACCGTGGAGGTCGTCTGGGGCAGGGACGAACCGATGCCGCTCGACGAGTTTCGTGCCTCGCTGCCCTCGGCCGCCGCGATCGTGACCGCCGGATGGCGCTACGGCTCGGTGCTCGACGAGGCCGAGAGCCTGAGCGCCATTCTCACGGTCTCGGGGGGTTGGCCGCCAGAGCTCGACTATGCCGGGTGCTTCCGGCGAGGCATCCGCGTCCTCTCGGCGGCGCCGGGCTTCGCCGGCGCGGTGGCGGAGATGGCGCTCGGTCTGGCGCTCGCCACGAGCCGCGGGATTGCCGCGGGCGACCGCGCAATGCGCGCGGGTGAGGAGGAATGGCTGAGCGCGGCTGGCGGGCTCGACACCTTCCTCCTCTTTGGCAAGCGCGTCGGTTTCGTCGGCTTCGGCTCGATCGGACGGCGCCTGCGTGCACTTCTCGAGCCGTTCGGCTGCGAGGTGCTCGCGTACGACCCCTGGTTGACCGACGCCTACCTCGAGCACGAGCGCGTGGTGCCGACGCCGCTCGAGGAGCTCCTCGCGGGAGCGAGCGTGATCTTCGTCCTCGCGACCCCGACGAGCGAGAACGAGGCGCTCCTCTCGCACCGGCTGCTCGAGGTGGTCGCCCCGGATGCCGTGCTCGTGCTCGTCAGCCGCGCCCACGTCGTCGACTTCGAGGCGCTCACCGAGCTCGTCCTCGCGGGGCGGTTCCGGGTGGCGATCGACGTCTACCCGTCGGAGCCCTTCGCTCCCGAGCATCCGATCCGCAGCGCGGAAAACGCCGTGTTGTCACCCCATCGCGCCGGTCTCGTCCAGGAGGCGCTTTGGGAGCTGGGTCGGATGGTGGTCGACGATCTCCAGGCGATCGTCCGCGGGCTGCCCCCGAAACGCATGCAGGCTGCCGAGCCCGAGCTCGCGACGCGCTACGTCCGCACGACGCAGCTCGTCCAACGCGCCGACCCCGTTGTGGACAGTCGCTCGTGAGCCTGGCCGACGACGCGCTCGCCGTCCTGCGGGAGAACGACACCGGCGCGTTCGTCAAGCCGTCGCAGCGTCTCTACCCGTGGCAGTGGAACTGGGACTCGGCGTTCGTCGTGATCGGGCTCGCCCGCGTCGATCCGGAGCGCGCCCGTCTCGAGGTTCGCTCGCTGCTCAAGGGCCAGTGGGCCGACGGAATGGTGCCGCACATGGTCTTCCACCCGCAGCCCGTCGACTACCAGCCCGGCCCCGAGCTCTGGGACTCGGCGCGCTGCGAGGGCGCACCGTCCGTCGCCACGAGCGGCTTGATTGCGCCGCCGGTGCTCGCCACCGCGGTCAGGGTGCTCCACGATGCCGCGCCGGACGACGACTTCCTCGCGGAGGTCGTGCCGAAGCTCGACGCCTGGCACCGTTGGTTCCACCGGGAGCGCACGCACCCCGAGTCCGGGCTGATGGTGATCTTCCACGGGTGGGAATCGGCCGACAACGCGCCGCGCTTCGACCGGGCGCTCGCGCGGATCGAGGTCGACGGGGTCGAGCGGGTCGAGCGAACCGACACGTCTCAGGTGGCCGCGGACGAGCGCCCCACCGATCTCGAGTACCGGCGCTACCTCGCGCTCGTCCACTGGCTCCGGGAGCGGGGCTACCGGCCGAGCTCGCCGGCAGAGGCGCCCTTCGCGTACCTCGACCTGCCGCTCAACTCGATCCTCGCGGTCGCCGAGGACGACCTCGCTGTCCTCCAGGCGGCCGTTGGCGCCGACGGAGGGCGAGCCCGCACGGCCGCCGAGGACCTCCGCACGGCTCTCGCCTCCACCTGGGACGAGAATGCCGGCGCGTACCGCGAGCGCGACCTGCACGGCGACGAAGGAGTGACGGACACGGTCGCCGACCTCTTCCCGCTCTACGCGGGCGTTCCCGGCGAGCGGGAGGCCCGCCGGCTCGTCGACGAGCACCTGCTCCATCCAAGCCGCTTCGGCCCCTCCCCGGAGGCGCCCTGGTCTGTGACCACCGTTGCCAAGTCGAGCCCCGCCTTCGCCGCGCGAAACTACTGGCGCGGGCCGGTTTGGATCAACGTCAACTGGTTCTTCGTCCGGGCGCTCGAGCGGTACGGGATGCTCGCGGAGGCGGCGACCCTGCGCGACTCGACGCTTGCACTCGTCGAGCGTTCCGGGTTCAGCGAGTACTACGAGCCCATGACGGGTGAGCCGCTCGGCAGCCGGGTGTTCTCGTGGAGCGCGTCCCTCACGCTCGACCTGCTGCACCGGTGAGCTACGACCCCGAGCCGCGCTACCCCGTCGCGGGTGGTGAGGTCGAGGTCGGGTACGAGGTGCTGGCCGCCGAGTGCGCCGACGGGGGCGTCCGAGTCGTCGCTCTCGACGGTCCGCCCGCGGTTCCGTGGGACGACCTCGTGCCGGCGCTCGTCGCCGCGCTGGCGCGAGCCGGAGTCAACCCTGCTGTCGTCGACATGCGGGCGTCGTACCGCCCGTGGGACGAGATCGAGCGGCTGACCGACGACGGCTCGCTCACCGAGGACCCGGTCTTCGCGCGCGTGCCGGCCGTGACGCTCGCCGACCTGCTCGGGCCGCTGCCCGAGCCGTCGTCCGGCGGTCTGACCGTCGTCGCCGGGCCGGGCGCTTCTCTCGTCCCGCACGACCTGCTGTGGTACGTCGACGTGCCGAAGGCCATGGCGCTCGCACGGCTGCGGGAAGGGCTTCTCGCGAACCTCGGGCAGAGTGCGGGAGACGCCGGCAGCGAGCGACGGCTCCTCTACCTCGACTGGCCGATCCTCGACGACCATGCGGCGAGTCTCGTGGGACAGCTCGACCGCCTCGTCGACGCGAGCGACGCCGACGAGCCGCGCTCGCTCACGGGGGACGCGCTGCGCGCCACGCTCCACGCGCTCGCGGGCCGGCCGTTCAGGACGCGCCCGGCGTTCCTGCCCGGCGCGTGGGGCGGCCAGTGGCTTCGCTGCGAGCTCGGGATCGAGACCGACGCCTCGAACCTCGCCTGGTCGTACGAGCTGATCACGCCGGAGAGCGGGATCCTGCTCGGCGAGGAACGACCGGTCGAGGTCGGGTTCGCCCTGCTTCTCGCCGCCGAGAGCGACCGGGTGCTCGGCCCCTCGGTGCGGGAGCGGTTCGGCCGCTCGTTCCCGATCCGGTTCGACTACCTCGACACGCTCGAGGGGGGTCACCTCTCCGTGCAGTGCCACCCGCGTGAGGCGTACGCGCGCGACGTCTTCGGTCTCGACTACACCCAGCACGAGACCTACTACGTGATGACGACCAGCCCGGAGGCCTCGGTCTTCCTCGGGCTCGAAGACGACGCCGACCTGGCCTCGTTTCGCGAGGACGCGGACCGCGCCGCCCACGACGGCGTCGGGTTCGAGCCGGGGCGCTACGTGCGCCGGCACCCGGCCCGGCAGCATCAGCTCTACCTGATCCCGGCCGGCACCGTGCACGCGAGCGGGGCGGGCAACGTCGTCCTCGAGATCAGCGCGACGCCGTACCTCTACACCCTGCGCTTCTACGACTGGCTACGGCGCGATCTCGACGGCTCGCTCCGTCCCGTGCATGTTCCGCACGCGTTCGCGAACCTCGACCCCGAGCGCCGCGGAAAGGCGCTCGCAGACCTCGTGCCGGCGCCGCGGACGCTCCGAGAAGGCCCGGGCTGGGCAGAGGTCGAGCTCGGTCGCCACCCCGATCTCTTCTTCCGGGTGAACCGGCTCGAGCTCGACGAGGACATCGCGGACGACACCGACGGACGGTTCCACGTGCTCAACCTCGTCGAAGGCGACGCCGTCGCGATCGAGACCGAGTCGGGCGAGGCGCAAGCGCTCGCGTATGCCGAGACGGTCGTCGTCCCGGCAGCGGTCGGGCGGTATCGC
>Ga0183260_10003125_pt1 | contig 13400 bp, 14 predicted proteins | sample AntDrymUQ4972206_2_FD_129768 | JGI IMG/M metagenome (GOLD analysis project Ga0183260, IMG submission 129768) | Polar desert sand microbial communities from Dry Valleys, Antarctica - metaG UQ497 (22.06) (version 2) (version 2) | ecosystem: Environmental > Terrestrial > Soil > Desert | place... | reverse complement strand
TGATCTCACTGCTTTCGGCGGTCGTGCTGCTAACCCTTCTATTGACCGCGTTCGGTACGTGGACGTCGACGCCCGTCGCGACACACCCCATGGCCTCGGCGAACGTGCTCCCGGGCGGCCAGCCGCTCCCGCAGATCGTCGCCATGGTCGGCGCGGTGCAGATCCAGCTCCCCGTCGCCCAGAGTACGGTCACGGCGTTGGGCTACCACCACGCGGGCGACGGGTCGCTCGCGCTCAACCCGGTCGGGCGCCAGGGCAACGCCGGGCTCTTCGCGCGCCTGTGGCACCGGCTCGCGGGCACCGAGGAGAACCTCGTCTGGTACCAGCTCCGCGGCGACCGCGGCCCCGGCACGTCGGCGCTCGCAGTCGGAGCGCCACCCGGCACCGACGTCTACTCGCCGGTCACCGGCACGGTCGTGGGCATCACCGACTTCGTCCTCTCGAACCGAACGTACGGCGCACGGATCGACATCCGGCCGCAGTCGGCACCGTCGGTCGTCGTCTCGCTCACGCACCTGCGCCCGGACCCCTCACTCACGGTCGGCTCAGCCGTCGCAAGGGGGACGTCAAAACTCGGCGTCGTCGTCGACCTGACCGCCGTCGAGCGCCAGGCGCTCGCCCGCTACACGCAGGACGCCGGCAACAATGTGTCGCTGTCGGTGCGCCCGGCCGCGGCGCTCTCGGTTCGCTGACCGGGCGTTCCTGGCGGGTCGCTCGCGGTGCGTAGGCCGGTGGAACAGTACGGACGTACGGGCCGCCGCAAGAGCGCCACGAGCGGCCCTTGCTCTTCTGCCCGCCTTCGGCGGGACGCTACGCCGGAGGCCGGCTCCGCCGGCCGGGAGGCGAAGCCGGCCAGGGGCGTCTGGTGAGAATCCTCTTCGTCGGGGACGTCGTCGGGGCTCCTGGCAGGCGCGCCCTCGAAGAACGGCTGCGCCCGCTGCGCGAGGAGCTCGGTGTGATGTTCTGCATCGTCAACGGCGAAAACGCGGCGGACGGCGTCGGGATCACGCCGAAGCTCGCCGCCCGGATCCTCGCAGCCGGCGCAGACGTGATCACGCTCGGCAATCACACGTGGCGGCGCTCGGAGATCAATGCCTACCTCGCCGGTTCCGAGAACGTGATCCGGCCCGCAAACTTCTCCGCCGCGGCGCCGGGCCGCGGACTGACCGTCGCCGCCGCCAAGGACGGGACGCCTGTGGCGGTGATCAACCTACTCGGCTCTCTTTTCCTGACACCGGCCATCTCGATGTTCGAGGTCGTCGACGGGCTCGTGGAGGAGGCGCGCGCTCAGGCCAAGGTGATCGTTGTCGACGTCCATGCCGAGGCAACGAGCGAGAAGGTGGCGCTGTCCCGCTGGCTCGACGGCCGCGTTACGGCGGTGCTCGGCACGCACACCCACGTGCAGACCTCCGACGCGCGCGTCCAGCGCGGCGGCACCGCGGCGATGACCGACGTCGGCATGACGGGCCCGCACGACTCGGTGATCGGCGTCCGGGCCGACGCGGCGATCTACCGGATGCGCACCGGCATGCCCGTACGCTTCGAGACCGCCGAAGGCGGCATCCGGATCGAAGGCGCGGTCGTCGACTGCGACGAGTCCGGCCGCGCTACGGCGATCGAGCCGGTTCGCGTCGAGTGGCCGTAATCTGTCGGCGCAAGGTGAGCATCCGCGGAAGCGGATGCTCACCGCGCAAGACCCCTGAAGGGGCCGCTTCGCAGCCTGATTCCGGCGCAAGGTGAGCATCCGCGAAAGCGGATGCTCACCGCGCAAAGATCCCTGAAGGGGCCGCTTCGCGGCCCAAGAGCTTTACTCCGCGTCCCCGGACATCCATCAAAGCGAAGGTTCATTGCGCGAGGATCTTGCGAGCAGGGCGACGAGGAGCGCGACGAGCGTGAGGTCGCGGGCGAGCACGAGGGCGGACGGGAGCGGATCGAGCTCGCGCGCGAGATCCCAGTAACGCGACGGAAACCACAGCTGGGTCAGCACGAGGCAGCCCGCGAGAAGCGCCGAGGCCCGTAGCCCTCGCAGCCCGGCGACGAGCGGCACGACAGGCACGAGCCAGATCAGGAACTGCGGCGACAAGACCTTCCCGAGCGCGACAAAGGCAACGAGCGCCGCCGCGCTCCAGCGCATGAGCTCCTCGGCGGTGCCGGGACGCCGCAGCCAGATCCAGGCCAGCACGGCGAGCTGTACGAGGCTGAGGAGCACCGCCGCGACCGCCGTCCCCGTGGCGTGCAGGTTCTGCGACCCGTGCCCCGAGCGCATCTCGACGTCGATCCCAACCAGGTGGTGGGCGGCAAGGTAGAGGGCCGCGCCGAGGCTCTCGAGCTGCAGCGGGCGGGAGAGTTGGCGTCCAACGCTGTGGGCAACGCCATCGGGCGCCACGAGCAGGAAGGGGAGAAAGGCGAGCACGACGACCCCGGCCGTCACCCCCAGGCAGACAAGCGCCTCGCGGCGCCCGCGGCGGCGCCAGACGTAGGCGGCGGCGAGCGGGACGAGCATCGCCGGATAGAGCTTTACGACAACCGCCGCCCCGAGCACGCCGAAGCCGAGCCGGTCACGGCGGTGGACGAGGGCCGCGAGCGCCCCTGCGACGAGGGCTGCCGGGTAGAGGTCGAAGCGCGTGAGAACGACCGAGCCGAGCAGGAGCGGAAAGGCTGCGACGAGGGCGAGCGCTGCGGCCGTCCGAGCACGCGAAGCGCCCAGCCCCGCCAGCGCGACGGCGGCGAACAGAACCACGGCGACGCCGCAGGCCGCCATCAACCACTCGAACGCGTCGCGGAAGCCTTCCTCGTCGTCGCTCAGGAGCGCCGGCAGGGCGAACGCGGGGAGCGCCCCCGGCGGGTACTCCGGCCGAACGTCGCGGTAAGGCATCGCGCCGGACTCGATCGCGTTCCCGTACCGCTCGTAGACGGGGATGTCGACGATCTCGTTCTCGTCGTACCAGCCTGTGTGGAGCACGCCCCACGAGACGAGGAACAGTCCGGCCGCCAGCGCGGCCGCGACCTCAGTGAACCGACGGGACGCGGTCACGGGCGGAGAGTACGGCGAAGGCGACGAAGGGGAAGAACCAGGGGATGTAGAGATAGAACCAGTGCGTCAGCACGAGCTCGAAGCCGATCAGGACGGCGGCGGTGAGCGCGGCGAGCTGCAGGATCGACTTCCGGCGCGGTACGAACGCGACCAGCACGGCCCCGGCGACGACGAGCACCTGGAGTACCTGCTGGACGGCGTGAAGGTCCGGCACGCCCGCGGCGCGGTACTGCCCCCAGCCCCAGAGCGAGAAGGGAGAGTTTCGGTCGAGTTGGAAGCCGAACGTCCGCTCGGCGAAGACGCGGGCGGCATGGAGCGGGTCTGGCTCGAGCAGGAGGACGAGGAAGGCCGCGAGCGTCGCGCCGACGAACGAGAGCGTGAAGCGCCGCGCGGGCATCCGCCAGCCGTCCGGGTAGGAGAGCCACAGCGGCGCCAGTAGCAGCGCGGCGAATTTCGTCCACCCCGCGAGCGCGACTGCCCCGCCGCGCGCCCAAGCGGAGGAAGCGAGCCAGAAGCCCCAGATCAGGAACGCGGGCATGATCGTGTCGTTCGTGTTCGAGTTCGACACGTAGAGCGTGAAGGGATACGCGGCCCACGCGAACGCAAGCGTCGCGCCGAGCCGGGCCCCGCCGAAGCGCCGCCCGACGAGCGCGAGCCCGATCAAGCAGAGCCCGTCGAAGAGCAGCGAGGTCGCGTGCGCGGCCCAGAGCTCGTCCCATTTGCCGGTCCAGCCGAAGACCGCGTAGCCGGGCAGGTAAGCCAGATAAGAAACCGGCCCGTACGTGTCGCCGCGCGGGTTGGAGGCCTCGCAGCGGCCGTTGGTCTGGATCCGCTCGCGGATCTCCCCCTCTGCATCGGCGGTCCCGCATGGCTTCTGGCTCTCCTGGACCGGCATGTGCCCGTACGGCATCTCGCCGTTCGCGATTCGGTGCGCACCGACGACTCCGGCGAAGCCGACGTCGATCACGCTCCGCTGGGCCTCCACGTTCAGCCCGACGCGGAAGCCGGCGAGGAAGACGGCCGCCCCCGCCAGCAACCAGATCGGCCAGACCGGCGGTGAGGCTCTGGGCGGCCGGTTCCGGCGCGCGATCCAGACGCACCGCCCGAGCAGGTAGAGCAGTGGCGGATACGCGAGCGGGACGCTCCAGAAGACCTCGCCCTCGTTGAAGAAGCGGAGCGAGATCGAGAATGAGAGCAAGGCGAGCAGGTCGAGGTTGCGCAGCGAGAGCAGGCGACGCAGGTTCGCGAGGCCGACGAAGAAAATGGCGCAAAAGCCGAGCCAGAGCCACATCCCATTGATCGTCTTGCCGCCGAAGGCGCCCGCGCCCCCGCGCGCCATCGTCCAGGCGACCTGCGGCCCGGTCCACGCCTCCTGCACCGAGCCGGAGCTATCGTCCACCTTGCCAAGCACGATTTGCCCCGCCTCGCCCGACCAGGCCTTCACGACCCACTCGTCGGCCGCCGGCCGGTACTCGGCGTCGGTCTGCGGACGGCGCGGGTAGCGATCGAGCCAGTCCGCGACCTTCGGGAAGCGCAGCAGGATCTCAGTCGCCCGCTTCTCGGTCAGCCGCGCGGCTCCCGCGGCGGGCACGAAGGGCGTCTCGACGAGTCGGCCCTGCTCGTCGTAGACCGGCTCGGCCCGTGCGGTTGCCGTGGCACTGGTCGTTACCGCACCGGTAGCTCCCGCGCCCGGCACTGCGAGGGCGAGCGAGACCGCGAGCGCTGCTAGCGCCCGAAGGACCAGAGCTTGTTTCCCACGAAGTTCAGCGGGGTGACGAGCACGATCGCGGCAGCCTGGGCGAGCAGCTTGCCGACGCCGAGCTCGACCAACAGATAGAGAACGAGCAGGTTCGTCCCGAGTGCGATCGTGGAGACGATCAGGAACCGGAGGCCCTGGTAGCCGACATGCCCCCGCTGGCGCCGGAACGTCCAGAGCCGGTTCCACGTGTAGTTGCTGGTCACCGCCACGAGGAAGGACCCGGTGGCCGCCAGCAGATAGTGCAGGCCGACGCCGCGGAGGAGGAGAGCGTAGACGGCGAGGTTGACGGCGAACCCGCTCGCGCCGACCGTGCAGAAGCGGGCAAGCTGGAGCCAGTTCTGAGGCCGGCCGAGGGCCCCACGCGTGCGGGCGAGCGCGCCCGAGGCGCGGAGGGCGGAGGAACGCTGCATGGACGCGCCGACCCTAGCGGAGCCTCCGAGTCGAGGGCTCGTCGAACCCTGCCGCGCCGACGAGCGGGACGAACCGGCACGGAACCGACCGGGCGACCTCGGGACCATCCGCCCCGCGGACGACGACCTCCAGCCATTGGTCGCGGAGGCTGCCGACCGGGACGACGACGCGACCGCCGAGGGCGAGCTGGTCGTAGAGCGTCTCCGGGACGGCGGGGGCGGCCGCCGCGACGGCGATCCCCTCGAAGGGCGCGCGCTCCGGCACGCCCAGCGTGCCGTCACCGACCCGAACCTCGACCCGGTCGTAGCCTGCCCGCGCGAGCGTGTCGCGTGCGCGGTCGGCCAGCTCGGGCACGCGCTCGATCGTCACCACCTCGGCAGCGAGTTCCGCAAGCACCGCGGCCTGATACCCCGAGCCGGTGCCGACGTCCAGCACGCGCCCGTCCGCGGTGAGCTCCAGCGCGGCACAGATCGTCGCGACCATGAACGGTTGCGAGATCGTCTGGCCGTGCCCGATCGGGAGCGCGCGATCGTCGTAGGCCCGGCGCCGCAGCTCCTCTGGGACGAACAGCTCGCGAGGTACCGCGGCGATCGCTGCGAGCACCCGACCGTCCGCGACGCCGCGTCGGCGAAGGAGCGCAGCGAGCTCCACGCCGGTCCTCATACGCGCGCGGAGGCGCGCACATACGCGGGCGGCGCGACGCCGAAGTGCTCGAGCACGGCGGGCATTACCTCGACAATCGAGCCCGGCAACGTCTCGAGCCCGACCGTAAGCATCGGCACTTCCGCGTCGCCGGCCAACAGCGACCCGTGCGAGCCGCCGCCCGCGTGGTGCCGGCCGGCCAGATCGGCGAACTCCCAGCCCGCGGCTGCGGAGACGATCAGCTCCCCGGCGTTCGGGTTCGCGAGCGCCGCCCAGGCGCGCTCCAGTCCCTGCGGATGGTCGAGGATCGCGGCGTCGCCGCTCGTCCCGTCGGGCGTGAACCGCAGCTCTTCGCCACCCCGGCGCGCGACCGCTTCCTCGCCCTCCCGGTAGAGGACGACGTCGACTCCCGGGTTGCCGTCGAGCCGCTCGGCGAGCTCGTCCGCGTCCGCTTCCGAGTACACCATCCCCGCCCGGTTCGACGCAGTCACGATCGCCTCGGGGAACGTGTCCTGCAGCCGCACAACCTCGTCCACCTGGGTCTGGCCGTGGTCGGCGCAGAGGATGACGGCGTAGCGCTCCAGAAACTGGTCCGCCCCGCCCGCGGCCTCGATCAGCCCGCCGACTGCGTCGTCGCAGCGGGCCAGCGCGGCGTGCGCGGCGTCCGGTCCCTGGGCGTGCGAGGCGTAATCGTAGTCGGAGAGGTAGAAGACGAGGAAGTCGAAGCCGTCGCGTGTGACCAGCCATCGTCCGACCGCGGCCGCGTAAGCATCGATCGTCCCGCGCGGTCGGTTCCGCACCGACAGAGGCGCGCCCGTGACGTCCGACTCGAAGAGGTTGTAGAAGAAAAACCGGCTCGGCCCCCGCGCGGGACGGGTGAGAAAGCGGACCGTCGGCCGGTGCTCGGTGCGGCCGCGGTAGCAGGTGATGTTCACCGCGGCGGCCGTCAGCCCAGCGTCCTCGAGCGCCTCGTACACCGTGACTGCGTTCCGGCCGAGATGGCTGGCGTTGAGCTCATAAACGGTGTCGATCAGCGACTGCTTCGTACCCGCCGCACGCACAGCGCCGAAGGACGAGCCGTACTCGACCAGCCGTCGCTCGCCGCGGTGGTACCAGACAAGATGCGGGATCTCGTGCACGTCCGGGTGCGCGCCGGTGGCGAGCGCGGAGAGGCAAACCGGTGTCAGAGAGGGGAACGTGGAGATGGCCCTGCGGTAGCGGCCGTGCTCGCTGAGCAGGGCGAGCGCGGGAGCGGTCCGGCGCTCGAGCGTGTCCTCGAGCATCGACGGCGTCAGGCCGTCGATGACGATCAGGATGAGCGCCTTAGCGCCGGCCATCTCAGTCCTTGGCAAGAGTGCGCAGGCCGGCGTACCGCTCGGCCTGGGTTCGGCGCAGCCGGACGGCGAGGAAGGGCAGCGCGACCGCCTCGAGGTAGCCGGCACCCGGGACGAAAGCGAGGCCCGCGAGCCCCGCCGCGACCGCGGCCACGATCAGCGCGAGCCCGGCTCGCGTGCCACCGCGCCGCAACGCGCCGGCGACGACGATCGCCGCACCGGCAGCGCCCAGCAGGCCTCCGGCTCCACCGGCGACGAGCTCGGTCCAGTCGTCGACGAGCGTCCCGGTGAGCGCCCCGGCGGCGCCGGCGAGCACCACGGCCGAGCCACGCCCGAGCGGCGTGGCGGAGAGCAGCCCGGCGAAGAGCGTGCCGAGCGCGATCCCGAAGCCGAGCGCGAGCCCGATCGTGTACCAGTCGCCCATCGCCCGCAGTGTAGAGCGAGCCGTAGTTTCGACCGGGTGTTTTCTGGACATACAACAGCTGACCGTACGACCCGCTCTGCTCAGGAGGAGATCCGCCGTGAACGACGCCGACAGGCCCTTGCTCGTCTTCTTCTGGTCCGAGCGCTCGGGCCCCGCCCGGCGGATGGAAAGCCTGCTCGCACACCTCGAGCGGAAGGAGCGGCAGCGCCTGCGCGTGCGACGCGTCGACGTGGACGCGAACCCCGAGCTCGCCGAGCGCTTCAAGGTGGACGTTGTACCCACGCTTGTCCTCGTCAAGGACAAGAAGGCTGTGTCGCGCCTCGACGGCCGCACGAGCGCGCCGCAGATCGAGGCGATGCTCGAACCGCACTTGCGGGCCGAGCTCGCCGTCGCCTAAGAATCGAAGCCGGAGTCGAGGCCGAACTCGAGGCGCGCGATCACGTCGAGCGTGAACGCCGCCGCCCGCGCCCCGTCGACGACGCGATGGTCGAACGTGACCGAGACGTTGCCGATCCGGCGCACATGAATCTCGTCGTCGCGGACGACGGGGCGCGGGCCGATCCGGTGGATTCCGAGGATGCCGACCTCGGGGTGGTTGACGAGCGGCGTCACGAGCACGCCGCCGAGCTTGCCGGCGCTTGTGACCGTGAAGGTGCCGCCGCGCAGCTCCTCCGGCTTCAGAGTGCCACCGCGGGCGGCGTCGGCGAGCCGACCCACTTCGGACGCCAGCTCCTCAAGCGAGGCCGAATCGCAGCCGCGAACGACCGGGACGACGAGCCCCTGTTCGGTCTGCACGGCGATGCCGAGGTCGTAGCGATCGAGGAAGACGATCTCGTCGCCCTCGAGCCGCGCGTTCAGCTCCGGGTACTGGGCGAGCGACGCCGCGACTGCCTTGAGGGTGAGTGGCAGCAGCTGCTTCACGTCGACGCCTGTGAAGTCGCATTCCTCGACGAACGTCACCGCCGCCACCTCGCGGTGCGCCTTGGTCAGGTGCTCGACGATCTGGCGGCGCACCCCGCGCACGGGCTCGCGCCGTCCCTCGGAGGGCTTGTGTTGTTTCCACGCAATCTTCCCTGCAGCCGAGCTCCGGACGTCGTCCTCGGTGATCCGGTCGTTCGGCCCCGTGCCGCTCAGGGAGCCGAGGTCGACGCCCAGCTCCTGCGCGATCCGGCGGACGATCGGTGTCGCCTGAACACGAGCTTGTGTTGAACCAACACGAACTGCTTTCGGGGTGGGCTGACTCGTCGCGACCGCCTGAGCAGCGGGCGGGGCCGCGGGATCGACGCCGTCGGCGCCGATCACTACGAGCACGGTGCCGACGGGGACGACTTCGCCCTCCGCGACCAGGATCCGCGCGACGGTGCCGGCGGCGGGCGATGGAATCTCGACGGTCGTCTTGTCGGTCTGGATCTCAACGAGGGGGTCGTCCTCCGCAAGCTCCTGCCCCTCGGTCACGAGCCAGCGCGCGATCTCGCCCTCGGTCAGTCCCTCGCCCAGGTCTGGCAGCTTGAACTCGTACGCCACGGCGGATGAGCCTACCGGGGAGCTCCGATCCAGGCGTCGGCTGGGACGATCAGGATGCGGAGGCCGCCGTCGACCCGCCAGAGGGAGAGCGCCTGCTCGTCGCCTGTCACCTCGGGAGCGACAGCGGCCGGGACGTAGCCGAGCTGCAGCGTCCGTTCGGCGTTCCAGATCCCGACGGCGTTCGGGTCGTGCTCGTTCGCGGGCTCAGGCACGAGCGCGAGCCGCTTCCCTGGGTCGAACGACAGGTCGGGAAGCGACTCCGGTCGGTAGGAGACGCCGGCCGCCGCGACGACGCGAAGGCGTTCGTCCTCCCAACGCACCGGCTCACCGGTAGCCGCGTCGCGCAGCCTGTAGCCGTGCTCGCCGGGCTCCAGCCAGAGGCGCAGCCGCTCGCTCACCGGAGCGAGTCGTCACGTAGGACGGCATGCACGCCGAGCACCTGGTTCACGACCTGGGTCACGCGCAGGTCGACGACGACCGAGGCGAGCCCGAGCGCGTCCGCCCGCGAGAGGCCGTGCTCACGCTCCATCAGGTCAAGCATCCCGTCGACCGCGATCCGGGCGGCGAGGCCGAGGTGCTCGTCGAAGCCGAAGGTGAGCCAGGCACCGTCGATGCGTGCGACCGGCCACTCCAGCGTTAGATCGTCACGCACGTCGAGCGTGAGCGTCGCATCGACCGGGCTTTCGATCGCGGTCCCCGAGACCTCGCCGTCGCCCTGCGCGGCGTGCCCGTCGCCGGCGGAGAAGAGCGCTCCGTCGACCGGGATCGGGAGGAAGAGCGTTGTTCCCGCGACGAGCTCCTTGCAGTCGATGTTGCCGCCGCAGCCCCGCGGCGGGATCGTCGAGTGGATACCGCGCTCGCCGGGCGGCATTCCAAGCACGCCGAGGAACGGCGCGAGGCGCACCTCCCGACCGGCCCAGTGACCGACGCCGTTCGCCAGCTCCCAGTCGATCCGGTGCGGCGGCTCCGTGACGGTCACGCCCCACGGCCCGGGCACGACCTCCTCGACCCGCACCGCAAGCACCTGCCCCGTACCCGCGCCGCGCACCTCAATCGGGCCCGCCAGCGCGTGGCCCGTGTCGAGCTCCGGGTTCCGCGACTCGAACGGCTCGTCTTGGCCGACGCGCCAGCCCGCGTTCGGCACGGACAAACGGATCGAGTCGCCGGCGTCGACCGTGAGCACCGGCTCGAGCTCGCGCGAGAAGTACCCGTGCAGAACGGACGCGTCGAGCGGCAGCTCGTGCAACGCCACTAAAAGGCGAGCAGCGCGCGCGCCGCGTCGACGACCCGCGCGACCGACGGCATGTACGCGTCCTCGATCGTCCAGTACGGATACGGAACGTCGTAGCCCGTCACTCGCAGCACGGGCGCCCGCAGGTCGAGCAGCGCCTTCTCGACGAGGATCGCGGCGAGCTCGGCGGCGTAGCCGCACGTACGCGGCGCCTCCTGCACCAACACGATGCGGCCGGTCTTGGCCGCGGAGGCGAGCAGCGCCTCCTCGTCGAGCGGCTTCAGCGAGCGCAGGTCGAGCACCTCGACCGAGGCTTCGAGCTCGTTGGCTGCGCGCTCGCAGACCGGCACCATTGCGCCGTAGGCAACAAGCGTCAGGTCCGAGCCATCGCGGGCGAGGCGCGCCTTGCCGAGCGGAACGACGTGCTCGCCGTCAGGCACCGCCCCGCGCTCGGTGCGGTAGACGAGCTTGGGTTCGAGGATCACGACTGGGTCGGGATCACGGATCGCCGCGGCGAGCAGGCCCTTCGCATCGGCCGGGTTCGACGGGATCGCCACCTTGATTCCGGGCGTGTGCACGTAGTAGGTCTCCGGCGAGTCATCGTGCAGCTCCGGGGCGCGCACGCCGCCGCCGTAGGGCATCCGGATCGTGATCGGGAAGGTCATCTTCCCACCGGTGCGCCAGCGGTAACGGCCGACGTGGGTGATCAACTGGTCGAGGCACGGATACGAGAACGCGTCGTACTGCATCTCGCAGACCGGCCGGAAGCCGGCCATGCAGAGCCCAACCGCCGAGCCGAGAATCCCGGCCTCGGCGAGCGGCGTGTCGACGCAGCGGTCGGCGCCGAAGCGGTCGCGGAGCCCCGCGGTCGCGCGGAAGACGCCGCCGGCGCGGCCGACGTCCTCGCCCATCACCATCACGTTCTCGTCGCGCTCCATCTCGACGTGGAGCGCGTCGTTGACTGCCTCCACGAGATACCTGTCAGCCACCGAGGATCCTCCGCAACTCGGCGAGGTCGTGCTCGAACGACGCCGGCGGGTCTGCGAGCGCGTGCTCGAAGAGGAGGCCGATGTCGGCGGGAGGCTCAGCCTCGGCGGCCGCGATCCCGGCGCGCATCACCTCGGTCGCCTCCGCCTTGATCGCGTGCGCGAGGTCGTCGTGCAGCACTCCCTGCCGGCGGAGGTAGCCCTCGAAGCGACTGAGGCACTCGTTCGCGCGCTCCTCCCCGACCCGCTCGAGATCGATGTAGGCCTTCGGGTTGTCCGCGGTGGCGTGCGGCGCCGAGCGGTAGGTGACGGCCTCGATGAAGCTCGGCCCCTCGCCGGCGCGCCCGTGCGCGACCGCCGCGCGCGCCGCCTCGTAGACGGCGAGGACGTCGCCGCCGTCGACCCGCACCCCCGGGATGCCGTAGCCGGCCGCCTTGTCGACGAGCGCGTCGGCCTTCGTCTGCGCGGCGAGCGGCGTCGAGATCGCCCATTGGTTGTTGTTGCAGAGCAGGACGAGCGGCGCGCGCATGACCGCAGCGAAGTTCGCGCCCTCGTGGAAGGCGCCCTCGGAGGTGGCGCCGTCGCCGAAGAACGTCAGCGCGCAGGCGCTCTCACCGCGAAGTCGCTTACCCCAGGCCAGACCGGCCGCGTGCGGCACCTGCGTCGCGATCGGGATGCAGATCGAGGCGAGGTTGTAGTCGGCGGGATTCCACCAGCCCGCCGGGTGCCCGCGCCACCAGGAGAGGACCGTCGCGGCCGGCATGCCGCGCAGGAGCCCGATCGCCGACTCGCGGTAGCTGGGAAAGATCCAGTCTTCGTCCTCGAGCGCGTGGAACGCGCCGGCCTGGATCGCCTCGTGGCCCCAGTAGATCGCGTAGGTGCCGATCCGGCCTTGGCTGTGGTAGACGACCGAGCGCTCATCGTAGGTGCGCAGCAGCACCATCGAGCGGTAGAAGTCGAGCAGCTCCTGCTCGCCGACTCCCTCGACCTCGCCGTCCGGAATCGAGTCACCATCGCCGATCACGCGGCGGAGATCGTGCTCCGCGGGGACGGTGCTCGCCATCGCGGGCGGACTTTACCCGAGGTCTAGTTGCTCAATGAGCCAAGCGCGCCGCTCGAGCTCGGCCTGCGGGCCGAGCTCGTGGTCGGCGTCGTACCAGCGGATCTCCTTCGGGTCGCTGGCCGCCCGCTCCAGCAGCTCCATCTCGCTGTGGGGAATGACCGAGTCGTACTCGGCGCCCTGGAGCAGCAGCCGCGTCGGCGCAAGGTTGTCGACAAAATCGACGGTGTCGATCGCGCCGAACAGCTCTTGCGCCCGCGGGTCGTTCGGAAGACCCGACGGGTGGGCGAAGCCGGTCATGAGCACGAGCGCCCGAACCCGTGGATCGAGCGCCGCGGCGAGGGCAGCCGGCTGCGCGCCCTTGCTGTAGCCGACGACCGCCAGCCGCTCCGGGTCGGCGCCGTACTGGTCGACGAGGATGTCGAGGCCGCGAAGCAGGTCCTGGACGTTCTGCACCATCGTTTCGTAGGTCGGCTCGAGCTCCGCCGTGCCCTCGCGGATGGCCTGGTCCGGCGAGCGGACGAAGGGCGAGTCGATCGTGAGCGCAACGGCGCCGCGCTTTGCGAGCGCCGTCGCATCCGCAAGAAAGTCGGAGGCGGAGCGGCCGCCGCCGTGCATGAAGACGACTCCCGCAGAGCGCTCGTCGGAAACCAGCCGGCGGGCGACGAAGCCGGTCACGTTGTCGGCGCCGTTGGACGGATAGATCACCTCGACGATCGCAACCTTTCCCTCGATTCGGCGCTCGCCCTCGCGGGCGCTCGCACCGAGCCGCGGGAACTCGAACCGCTCCGAGAGCTCCCGCTCGACCGGGTCGTCTTTCGCCGGCGACTCACCGCCGCACGCCGAAAGCAGCGCCACGATGAGAAGAGTCAGCAGGCGGCCACGCACGCCGTCTTAGACGCTACCGCTGTGATTCGGTCAGCGCGGGGCCGGCGCCCGGCTTCACACGAGCACGGAGACCGCGCCACGCTCGGCCTCGAGCACGACCTCCGTTA
>Ga0183260_10003123_pt1 | contig 13402 bp, 15 predicted proteins | sample AntDrymUQ4972206_2_FD_129768 | JGI IMG/M metagenome (GOLD analysis project Ga0183260, IMG submission 129768) | Polar desert sand microbial communities from Dry Valleys, Antarctica - metaG UQ497 (22.06) (version 2) (version 2) | ecosystem: Environmental > Terrestrial > Soil > Desert | place... | reverse complement strand
TCTTGTTTGTGTTATTGTTTTTGTTTTGAATATTTGTTTTATTCATATCATTGATACTATAGAAAAAATATATTGGGATTGCTAACTATCTGCAATAGTCTAATATTCTAGCAGTTTTAGAATAATCAATATTATTTGGAATTACAATTGGTAAGGGGTTATGTTTTTCATCCTATTTGATTTTAATAAAATAAAGCAGTAACAGATTACCAAATTACATGCTATAATTTGTATCAACTCATAATCAAGAAAAATAGGAGAATAAAAAGTATAATGCAGACATTCTTTTGAATAAGTATGTCTGAGGGGCCTGAGGTTAAAATTGCTGCAGACAAAATATGGAATGCGCTATCGGGTAAAAGAATAATTAAGAATATTTTGTATAACAAAATGGACAAGGGACTTGAAGATAAAATAATCGGGTCCTCCACTGAATATGTCAAAACCTTCGGAAAGAACATTATTATAAAATTTTCTTCTGGGGTTTATCTAAGGAATCACATGATGATGTAGGGAAAATGGCGAATTTACGATAGAACCGAATATGAAATTGGGACTGCAAAATCACCACCACGTTACTCCTATTGGAAAATAAAACATAAGAACACAGATAAAATTCAAGTTAAGAGAGATGAAGTAACAGATGTGAGAAAAGATTCTCGGACTAGACTAACCATTATTACTTTGGATAAAGTTTTGGTTCAGTTTAATGGTCCCATATTGCAATTTTCATTGAATGATCCTGCAACTATGGAACCTATTGTATCATTGGGTCCTGATGCATTGAGTTCTAATTATAATGCAGACAAAGTGATGGATATCATGAAATCTAAATCTAGAAATACTGACATGATAATCTCAAACGCCTTATTAGATCAGGAAATAGTGAGTGGAATCGGGAACAAGTATAAATCAGAAATTTTGTTCTTAAATAAAATCTATCCTTTTGAAAAAGCGACAACAATCTCTAAGGATGAATTGAATAAACTCGCAATGGATATACCCAGAATATTGAAATATGGTTATGAAAATAGCGGTAAAACAAGAAAGCCTAAAGATAAAGAAAAGATCTCCTGGGATACCACTCATTGGGTATTTAGAAGATCTGGAAAACCTTGTTGGATATGCGAGACCAAAATTGTATCAGAAAGGAAATTAACAGCAAGGCCAACTTTTTGGTGTCCTAATTGCCAACCAACCAATGTCCATTAACATTGGCAGTTATTAGCTCAAGGTCTTTTTTATTATAGGGGTTGGATCATGCAGCATTAAAACTATTATTTGTATTCATTTTTATTTTTTATATGGAACTGATTTTGGTATATTGCTTTAATTTTTTCTAATTCATCAATGTCTTTTAATTTTTTGTCATATCTGATATTTTTTATTCTAGGAAAACGCAAAGCAAATCCGCTGCTGTGTCGGTTGCTTTTTTGAACGATATCAAAGGAAACTTCTAGAACAATTTCGGGTTTTACAATAATCCGGCTACCTTCATCCCCTATTATAATTGACCTCAATTTCTCAGTCATATAATCAATCTCTTTATTGGAAAGACCTGAATAGGCCTTACCGATTATTTTAAGATCACCAAAAACATTATTCCCGTTTTTCGATCCTACTTTATCATCATCAAGATTAGTGGTGTAATCTTTTACTGCCAGAGTATAATCTGAGAGTGTCCCTGCTCGTTTTCCATGACCATATTCAGCAATTACTACCACCGCGTCAATTGTATCTAACTCCTCCTTCAATTTTATCCAATATTTTCCTCTTTTGCCAGGATAATATTGCGTTAAAGGATCTTTAAGGATCAACCCCTCATGCCCTTCATCTCTACTTTTTCGAAATCCATGTGTTATTTCATCTACGGATGAAACGAACTTACTTTGAGCAATAGAAATCACAGAGTCTTTAAACAGAAAATTTGTCAATAATCTCTTTCTAGATTTAAGAGCATCTTTGATTACCTGTCTTTGATCATAGAACATCACGTCATATACAATATAACAAATCGGTATTTCAGATAAAATGCTGTTTGTCATGCTTTTTCGTCTCAATCGTTTTTGTAGTTCTTGAAATGGCAAGGGCTTTTCATTTTTGAAAGCTATTAGTTCACCATCCAAAATGAAGTTTATATCGTCACGATCTATATCACTGACATCACTTTTATCAAGATATACATTATGCTTTTTTTGACTTGTTTTTACTTTTTTTATTCGTATCTGCAAAGCAGAGTTAGTTAATTCTGGAAATGCATATGAAATATCAGCAAGATTTCGAGAGTAAAGTTTACAAACATTACCGAATTTGTGCATTTGTAATCTAATACCATCATATTTATATTCACAAAGGAGTGGCCTGTCAAAATATTTGACAATCTCTTCTGCAGTAAACATGACATCTGCCAACATAAAACTCATTGGGGACAAATGGCTTAATCGTTACTAAGCTCAAAGTATCTCTTTTCGACAATAAAGCTACATTTGCAATATCGCCTGACATCAGCATTGCTTCCCGAACACTTTTAACATCTTTTTCAAATGCTTTTGCAATGGCTATTTCCATAAGGCCATCGTAAGAACCTATACGCATTTCATTTGATATTATTTTTATAAGATACTTAGCCTCCAAAGGTGAACATCTCATAAGTAATCCTTTTAAGATATTTTTTTATCGTTGTTTGACCGTGGACCTCCAAGATTTGGGATTTTTTTAAACTGAACATATATTTCAATTAAAGTTAGTTTTTCTTCCAGAGTTTCTACGCTATTGAAAAGTGTTACTAGCTTTTTTTTAGAAATTGCATACTCGGCTATGCTACCCATATCACCGTGTTCTAAATGAATCCGCATAATATCTGTCTCATTTAATCTAGAGATTTCTAATAGAGACTGTAGTATTGTTCTAAACCCTACATTTAGATTATGAATTGATCCCCTTGGGAAAATCTTTCCAGACAAAAATAGAACCGCGATAGGTAGAGAATCTCACCCAAGCCTGAAATATATTGTACGATTAAATCGACTTTTTTATTCTTGCTTGTCGTAATCCGTATGGATTCACATGTCTCAACCAACATAGAAAAATAAGATCCTTTGTGGTGGATATCATTGGTCACGTCAATCTCCCCCCCACCCAATCAAGCGTATGGATAGAGAGAATGTTCAGGAACGTGAATACACTCTAAGAAATATACCCATGGGTAGAATTGGAAAGGACGAATAAGTAGCAAGTGTATTGGAATTTCTTGCATCCCATAAGGCTAGTTACATAACAGGAAGCACCGTTATAGTTGATTGAGGAATGACCCTTTATCCCTCGTTTTCTCTTGATTAAAATCATAATTCCATCCATATTTTTCAAGATTCTATGTGACAGACTGAAAGATGGAAGATAATATTGTCTTATCAGTCCCACTAGCTTGTAAATATTTACCTAAAAAGTCTAGAGTTTTTTTCCATGCATCTGCAGTTTCCTTGGGAGCGTAATTGTCATTGGAGGGGTTTGCAAAGGCGTGTCCAACATTAGGATAAATGTATATTTCATTTGTAATTCCTGTATCGTTCAAGATCTTTTGGAATTGCTTTACAGAGTCTACTGAAATTGATTGATCTTTTTCTCCAAATATTCCTAAAACAGGCCACGTTATGTTTGATATGGCCTGAGTATCATTTGTCAATCTACCATAATAAATTATTGTAGCAGCAAGTGGATTATCTGCGCTATTTAGAGATAATTCTAGGGACTGCTGTCCCCCAAAGCACCATCCCAATGATGCTATTTTAGACGCATTAACATTATCAAGGGAGCCTAAATAGGTCACTGCACCCTTAAGATTTTCCAACGCAACATCCGGGTTTTCCCTTATCACAGAAGTTAATTCTCTTGATCGATTTTGATCGGTAGTTACTTCACCATCAAAAAGATCCACAGCTAATACAACATATCCATTTTTAGCAAGGATATTGGCTGATTCCTTTATGTAGTCATTCAAACCTTTATTTTCATGAATCATTACTATAGCAGGTAGTTTTTTCTCTGCTGTACCACTTTGGTTTAGAGAAGGATAGACCAAATATCCCGAAGAGTTCCCAATATAACTAACTGTTTTATTTTCTATTGATTGAATATTTGTACCAGTAGAAGAATTATTGTCACCAAAACTCACCAGAGTCATAGCAGATAACCCCGTATTTTGTTGAGCATGGATATTCAGCGTAGACGTCATCAAGCAGGAAGAAAATATAAAAATTGCTAGTAAAGAAATTATAGTAGATTTTTTCATTAAAAATAAAGACACTTTATTGCTTTTAACTATTTTGAAAATCTATCAATGTTTGAATGATGTTGGAAAAATTTAATCCCTATTTATCAGGTGGATTGATTACAATCAGTCAGATATCATTATCAAAAAAGGTGTCAAATAAAAAAGGGGTTTGGTTTTAAACCCGAGGTAAATAAGTGCTTAAAGTCCCAAGATTGCAATGACTTGACCTGATGTGATATCAAATGTCTAAGCAGACTAACATGTCAAAGATTACTGTAGTGTTTACATTTATGTCACCTAATAATTGTAATTATGCTGTTACACTCCAATCTTGAATTACTAAAAATACACCTGCAAAATCAGTTACCTTAGTTCTAATGGAAATATGGACAATTATTCGGACAAGTGCACTAAAGCCAAAGAATAGTTTATTGTTTATATAAATAGTTTAATTATTTTTTGTTAGAATATTACTGAATATCCTATTTATACCAGGTTAGAAAGATTTTATCTATACGGCTAAAGTGTTCACTGAATCCGTAGTCCAATAGAAATGAGGATTAGGGGTTTATTGCCATAGACAATAACCTCATTTCTTGGTCTCTATGATTAGTAACTTTGATTTCAAGATCACAAATGTATCCAACAAACAGGACCTAAACAAGTAGCATTCTTCGTCGTTTTGGTTTTATTTTCTTTCTTAATTAATATTACTTGAATCATATGTGTGAGAATTATTGTAGAAGGTGTCAATTCTTTTATGGTTTTTCTTGTCAGATAATATCTAAATAACATAAATCATTTATGAAGTATTTCACTTGATCAGAATCAAAATTTCAACCTTAATTGGATATTTCATTTGGGCTTTATCTCCTCTTATCGATAGAAATCATATTCCTAGTGTCCAATTAGCATTAGCATTAGCACTAGCACTAGCACTAGCACTAGCACTAGCATTAGTTCAAAGATAGGTCTTTGAGGAAACTCCATCATTTCGTTTTAGTCAGTATTGTGAAGATATAAAGATGCTTCAAGGTCAGGCTGTATGTATGTATGCAAGCAATTTTCCTTATTGTGTTTATTTGTATCGTGGAATACTAATACATACGAAGAATGTGCAAAAATCTACTTAAGCTTATTTTTCTATTATACATATGTCCATATGATTTAAAATAGGACACAGATATTGCAAATATACTGTACTCATCATAATAAAGATAGTAACTATCCATTACTATCTTTATTATTATCTAGGTCATTTGTAGTAGGCAGTAATTTATGAAAATATTAATCAAAATGACTAGTGATTATATGTTTTTCTAGTATTGATATATCATTGATGAGTGAATATCACGGTATGCACACTGCAGAAATAATTGCAGAGGCCTTAATTGATTGGGACGTAAAAGTTATTTTTGGCATTCCTGGAGATGGAATTAACAGTTTCATTGAAGCTTTACGCAAGCGACAAGATAAGCTTAGGTTTGTTTTAACAAGACATGAAGAAGCGGCAGCATTCATGGCTTGTGCCTATGCAAAATATACTGGAAAGATCGGAGCTTGTGTAGCTACCTCAGGGCCGGGTGCTATTCACCTTCTGAATGGGTTGTATGATGCCAAATTAGATGGTGCCCCTGTAATAGCCATAACAGGGAGAACCTATTCTGACTTGATGGGATCAGGTTATCAGCAGGACATAAACCAATTGCAGCTATTTGCAGATGTAACTGTATATAACAATATGATAATAGCTCCTGAACAGGCAGAGATGGCTGTAGATATCGCATGCAGAACAGCACTTTCCCAAAGAGGTGTAAGTCATCTGACAATCCCCATTGATATCCAAGAAAAAAAATTAGCAGGTGATTATTCAAAACATAAAGTACCTGGCCATACCTCCGATTTCTATGTTAAGATCAATACTGAACCAGATAATCAGTTATTAAAAAAGGCTGCAGATATCATAAATTTGGGAGATAAGGTAGTAATTTTGACTGGTCAAGGGGCTCTGAATGCGGGCGAACAAGTAGTACAAATCTCAGAAAAGATAAAAGCCCCTATTGTCAAGGCATTATTGGGCAAAGCTGTTGTTCCTGATGAACACCCTAATTGTTTAGGGGGTATTGGAATGCTAGGTACTTCTCCTAGTGTAGAGGCAATGGATGAAGCAGATACGTTAATTATGATAGGAACATCATTTCCTTATATAGAATACCTTCCAAAACCGGGACAGGCTCGAGGAATTCAAATAGATATAAAGCCAGAAAGAATTGGATTACGCTATCCGGTCGAAGTTGGCCTGGTAGGCGACTCTAACATAACACTCTTAAAATTACTTCATCTATTAGAGGAGAAACAAACTGAAAGCGTCCAATCGAATTTTCTGAAGTCTAAACAAGAGGAAATGAAAAAATGGAATGATCTACTGCTATCACAAAGCAATTCAGGGAATAGTTTAGAGAGCAGGAACAATGGCAAAAAAAATAATGATGGTAACGACATCAACAAAAATCTTGTCAAACCTCAAGCAATTGCTTCAGCAGTATCTAGATTTCTAGATGACGAAGCTATAGTTTCTGTTGATAGTGGAACAAATACAATATTTGCGGCTCGTTTCATAAAAATGAGAAAGGGCATGAAATTCTCTCTATCAGGAACACTCGCCTCGATGGGTTGTGGTCTACCTTATGCTATAGCAGCCAAGATTGCATATCCAGAAAGACAATCGATAGCCTTTGTTGGTGATGGAGGATTTACAATGCTTATGGGGGAGTTTGCAACGGCGGTTCAATACAACCTTCCAATTAAAGTAATTATTCTCAAGAATAATGTCTTAGGAATGATCAGATGGGAACAAATGGCCTTTTTAGGGAATCCAGAGTTTGGGGTAGAGTTTTCCCCCATAGATTTTGCAAAATTTGCTGAAAACTGTGGAGGCAAAGGCTATAAAATAAGAAATCCGACCGAAATAGAACAAGTTATGAAATTAGCTATGACAAAAGACAACGAAAAGCCTGTAATAGTAGAAGCATATGTTGATCCATTTGAGCCACCAATGCCGCCAAAAATGGAACCAGAATTTGTTAAAAACATCGTCGAATCATTTGCAAAAGGACAGCCTTATACAAAGAGAATAGGCCTTACCTTATTTAGAAATCAAATTAGCACTTCATTAAAAGATGTAAAAAACAAAGTAATAGAAACTAGAAACATTATCCAAAAAAACGTCTAGATTTCAATTTGATTACTATTATTATCTTCGCATAGAAGGATACATGATATATATGGTTACTCTCATAGAGTTATTCATGTTCATATCACGACTTACCGATCCTAACGTCATACTTTAACTAAAATCTTCCAAAATAATTATCAAAAAGTCGACTTTTAATAAGGAATAGTTTATCGTCACGACAACTAACTTTGATACTTGTTTTACTTTTCTGACTGGTCTCTAGTGAGAATTCAGAGATAAAAAACTTCCTATTTACTATACTTGTTTTTGAAAATTTTTCTTAATAGGGAGGTTACAATGATTAATTGTTCCCGATATATTTACTAAATTTGATATCAGTATTCTTTTTTAGCATCAGAATAGATGGTTTCAAATTCTTTTAGAGCAACAGACCAATTTTTAGCAAGTTCATCAAATGATTGTACAAACATATCGATAGAATTTGGTGATTCTTCTGGAAGATTTTGTATTTGTTCAAGTAGTTTTTGTTGTTCTTCATAAGTAAGGTCTTTGAGATCTTTCATTGCAAGTTTTACTGTAAATAAATTATTTTATAAAACCCATAGTAAACATAATTATCATATATTGTTAATCTGTTTAAAGCTCATCACATAACAGGTTCGGCAAGTATTCAAGGATTAATCTGTGATTCCATAAAAATTGTATATTCATTATGAAAGAGATATTAATATGAATAGGAGTGGTTACTTAAACAATCCAGTAGTCATTGAGAACAATTAATATAACCAGTGTGTGTTTGGTGGTGGGTGATTATTCATATTGATATTCAAGATCATTTCAGTCTTTGAGAAAATTATGATTTAATATTCTAAAGTCCTAAATCTACTTCAAGAAAAAGAGTTCTTTTATACAGCTACTACGAGGATTATTGATATTTATCGGTAACTGTCATCTAATATCTTCACATCATAAAATTTATTAAGATTATCAATAAAAATAGCAAATCAACGATCAGAAATCTTCTCCTATCATTTTTGATTTGGATGGGACAAAACCTCAATTCTCTATGCCATATGGTAGTAGGACGGTAATGAATGCAGATAACTTTCCAGTCTTAAAAGGGATGGGAGCTGTCTTGCTTCGCCTAGAAAAAGGGTGGGTTCGTGAACCCCCATTGGCATCCTAATGCATCTGAGCTAAATTACTGTATTTCAGGAAAAGCTAAAATGACTATTTATAGTAATAATGCTCGTAAAGATACAATTATGATAAATCCTGGGCAACTGACTTTTGTGCCTACAGGATGCTGGCATGATATTGAAAATATTGGTGAAGCAGAGTTGAAAATTGTTATTATTTTATGATAACGAAAGGTTTTGAAGATTTGGGGATTTCGGGGTCGGTTGGGTCTTTACCAGCACGGATCTTGAATAGTATCTTTGGAATCAAATCCCCTGGATTATTTGATCAACTAGGTGACATACCATCTCAGGATGTAGTATTTGGTAATAAAGCAATTGATATTTCTAAAAGTAATAGTAACAACGAGATCGAAGCCTCAAATTCACATACGATGAATCTTAGTGGTACCACTCCCCAGGTCCAAACTCCGGGTGGAACGGCTGTTTTGGGAAGTGTACCCTATTTCCAATACTCAAAGGCTTATCAGTATTTCTCCTGAATCTGAGGTCAAAAGGAATAGTAGAACCCCACACCCATCCAAATGCTGCAGAGTTGAACTATGTCATAGAAGGAAAAGTCCGATTTACCGTATATAGTCCTAACAAGGATATAGAGACATCCGAAATTGGCAAAGGTCAAGTCTTTTTTGTTCCTGCCGGATATTTTCATTATCTGGAGAATTCAGATGATGTAAATAACGGTACTGTAGCTTCCTTTTTCGGTAATGAAAATCCAGAGTTTATAGGACTCGTTGGTGGCCTCAGCTCATATTCAGACGAGGTAATTGGAGCTGTATTTAATACAGACCAGAAATTCTTTAGTAATCTTTCACGTCTAGTGAAAAATGTGTTAATTGCTTCTGGTACCGATTAAGACATCGTCGAACAGGCCCAAGGAATTAAACGATAAAAAATTCTATTTTTTTATCTTCGTTTTTAGTGAATTTCTAATTTCAATCCTGATTACAATTGTATCTGATAGCATCCCCTTGATATTCTATTGAGGCACTTTAGGCGAATTTTAGGCAAGTCCGGGATATTAGAGATACATCAATTGAGTATCACTAAACAAAAATGTGTAGGCGGTCACTACTGTTGCCATTATATTTTGGTTTAATTATCTCTAGTCAATCATATTGACATATCTAATTTGGTTGTTGCCAATAATCAAAAAAAAATCAATTACAAGGACATATAACTTAAAAAATACAATCCATCCATCCATAGTCCCCCTTTGGAATAAGCTGATATTTGAACCGAACAACTAAATTCTACTAGTATAGGTATATTATCAAGAAAGTATAAACGACTACTTTTATCAATAGGATGTAAATTGAAAGAAATTCTTACAGAGATTGATATTAATGCATCTGCTAGTAAGACATGGGAGGTACTAACAGATTTTAGAAACTTTCCACAATGGAACCCTTTCATCCGTCAAATAGATGGAACCCCGAATGTTGGTACAAAGCTCAAAATATATCTTCATACCTCAGGTGGAAAGAATAGAACTTATCAACCAACAGTAACTAAGGTGGAATCAAATCGTGAGCTCCGTTGGTATGGAAAATCATTCATACCTGGATTTTTCAATGGGGAACATATTTTTATAATTGACTCGTTGGAAACAAATCGCGTGCACTTTGTACATAAAGAAATCTTTACAGGGATTCTTGTAAGTGTCATAGGAAATAGTTTGGATAAAGATATGTATCAGAGTTTTATGGAAATGAATGATGCATTAAAACAAAGGGTCGAACAGACGGCCATTTGACCGGCGATTTGTTAATTTCAAACTTTATCTCCTATTAATCATAAACGTCAATCAGTTACACCTGCTTTGGTTGTAAATTCTACAATGGTAACTATTCAATTATTCTACATTAAAGATAAAAAAGAGACAGAATTGCCCAATTTTTCATAAACCAAAATAGATGCTATGTTTTCTCATAAGCTTGAATTAAAGTTTGTATGTCGAGCTTTTGCATTTGAAGCATTGCTTTCATCACCCTTTGCGATTTTATAGGATCTTTGTCTTGTATCATTTTGGGCAGGACCGTAGGTACAATTTGCCAAGAAACTCCATATTTGTCCTTGAGCCAACCACATTGTTGTGCATTTTTGTCGCCATCTTCCGACAGTTTCTCCCAATAATAGTCCAGTTCTTTTTGAGTGTCGCAGAGCACTTGAAACGAAATGGCTTCATTGAATTTGAACACTGGACCACCATTGAGAGCCACAAATTTTTGACTTTCTATTTCAAAATCTACTGTCATTACAGTACCTTCTTTCATTCCATGAATCTCGTATCCTTCTTTTCCATATCGGGTAACTTGACCCATTTTTGAGTTTTTAAAAACTGTGACATAAAAATTTGCGGCTTCCTCAGCTTGATTATCGAACCAAAGAAATGGAATAATTTTTTGTAGATGGCTTGGTTTCGTTTCACCTACTCTTGATATATTTGATTCATTCATGAAGAAAGATATAATTTGAAAATATAAAAGTGTGCAAGGGATCAAAAGTATAGCAGTTACAATATATCAAAGATAAAAAAACAGTGGTTTTACTTGAATACAATTTGTCTTCGATAATAAAACAAGACTTGTTCTAAAAACATCATTGAAGGAATGGGAAAATATTCTTTTAAACCCGCAAACTAGCTAATTTTTGCACCCAGTCTCTTCACCTCATCTCAATAAAATTGGACTAGGTGGTTGATGATGTTTCTTTCATTCTAAAATTCGCATTCTATGTCCCAGGTATGCTATATGGCGCTGAATTCATTTTCATTATAGTAAATAATTAATTAGCTTGATTCTGACTATTCTGTATGTCTCATAACCCCATGCGGATGCGGGAATTTCTGGATAACAATTCGCCTTTTAGTTATTTTTTCTTTGAAGGTTTAACACATGAATTAATAATCGATTTTGACGAGGAGATATTAGTACTTCGTCCATCTAATGATGATAGAAAATCCCATCGTAATGAATTTGAAAAATCAGGTGGTAACCTTTTGTATCTTAATTTTTTGCATGATGCAAAAGAAAAGTCGATTACGATAACTGATCAAAATGGTATAGAGATTATTCATTTTAACTATCTCAGTTATTTTAAACATGCAAGGTTCTAATCAAAGTCAACTATAACTAATGTACAAATCCATAGTGTCGTCCTCACCCATTAGAAACCTGGTTCGCATGGTAGTATAATTTTACTACGTTGTGACTTTCGAATGTCGGCTATTCATAGTCGAGGATTGACCATCCTATATATAACTCCGGAACAGAAAGAGCAAAATTTTTACTTAGATAAACAGAATAAACAGAATGGAAAAAAATACATTTAGGAAACATATAGATTTTAAAAAATCACCAATATAGGTAAATATTTAATATAAAAGATAATTTGATGAAACATTTCAAATTAGATAATATAAAAAACCTTCGAAAAATTTTATAAATGGGGTTTATCTCATAACAAGCCTGCGACTATGCATGATACAAAGTTTCTTGCAATAGAACCGCTAGAATCTAGATTTGGATTATAGATAGTTATGGTCATTCCAATCGCCTTTTGAGACGAAATGAGAATTTTTAAAATGTAAGATAACTCGGAAAATTCTAACCCGCCAGTACCCAACCTATAATCGACCGCTGGCATTATTCTGTCGTTCAATACGTCAGCATCTAAATGAATCCAAAAACCAGATAAATCCTCACTCGTTAGAAGATTTGAAACCGCCAGAGAGGCAGCCTTGTTTATTCCTAAATTTCGTACATCAGAAAGATCCAATACCTGCATACTGGTGTCTCTTACATTGTGACTTCCGTAACTAGTTGATTGTTCAGCATCACGATATCCAAAAACAACGATATCGTCATCTAGCATAAGTGGTTTTAGACCGTCAATATTAGAAAGAATATCTGGTCCTCTGCCTGACACAAAAGCTAATTCCATATCAGCAACTTCTCCAGTGGTTGAGGCTTGAGGTTGGTAAAAATCAGAATGTCCGTCAATAAAAAATAATCCATATCTTCCAATTCTTCTCAATCCTAAAAGGACGCCAATGAGGATGCTGCAATCGCCCCCTAATACAATCGGAAAATTCTTTTTTTCTATTTCAATATTTACTATTTTAGAAAGGTCTTTTGAAAATAACGCAATAGAAGTACCATTCAACAAATGTGTGATAGGGTCTCGTGTTGGATCGTAATGCATTGATGGTTGAACACGGCCTGCAAAAGTTGCATTTAGTCTATCCATTAATCCTGCTTTCTTCAATGCTTCCGGAAGATCTTGTACACCCGTATTTCGTAATCCAAGTATTGAAGGGGCATCAATTATTACATATCTTGGTCCTTCTACCAACCTAGATCATAAACCACGAAGTTATTTTTTAGGTTATGTATTGTTTTTGATCAAATAGGAACAGAACTAGTTTATGGTAAATCTTTGAGAAAAGATATGTCAACACATCTAAAGGAAAATTAATAAGAATTTTACAGAGCTGAGAGAAAATTCTCAGGGATATTAGATCTACAGACATTCAATAGGATTACAGCTGAGGCATCATATGACTAAATTGTGAAAAAATAGAAGTAGTAGTAGATTTACCCTTGTGCTAATGCGTTGCTTCCTGTATTTTCTTGGCTTTGAACATTAATGTTGTTACCAGAACCTACTGTATTTCTACCTGATACTACTTGGCTGTTTTGACTAGAGGATTGAGATTGGCTGATGCTTTGTTCT
>Ga0183260_10003122_pt1 | contig 13404 bp, 10 predicted proteins | sample AntDrymUQ4972206_2_FD_129768 | JGI IMG/M metagenome (GOLD analysis project Ga0183260, IMG submission 129768) | Polar desert sand microbial communities from Dry Valleys, Antarctica - metaG UQ497 (22.06) (version 2) (version 2) | ecosystem: Environmental > Terrestrial > Soil > Desert | place... | reverse complement strand
GGGGGCCAGCAGGAGGCCACCGCGTTCACCCTCGTCGAGATCGCCAAGCTGGAGCTGGCGCTCGGTCGGACGCAAGCGGCAGCAAGCCACGCGCGAACGGCGCTTCGCGTTCTCCCGGGATATCCGGCCGCGCGGCTCGAGGTCGCGCAGATCGAAGCAGCCCAGGGGAGGTTCGCCCACGCGTTGGCAGAGGCGCGACGCGCGGTTGACGCCGTTCCGACCCAGCGGGCCGTCACCCTCTACGCGGACTTGCTGGAGCGGGTCGGTCGGCACGCAGAGGCACGGCGCCAGCGGGCGACGATCGCGGTGATCGACCGGTTGCTGCAGGCGAACGGCGTGCAGGTCGATCTCGAGTCTGCCGTGTACCGCGCTGATCAGCGCATTCGTCCTCGCCAGACCGTCGAGCTCGCGCGACGGGCGCGAATGGCACGACCCTCGATCTACGGCGACGACGCGCTCGCCTGGGCGCTCGCACGGGCCGGCCGCTGTCGCGAGGCGCTGCCTCTCGCCCGCAGCGCACTGCGACTGGACACGAAGGACCCGCTGCTCTACTTCCATCGCGGCTACGCGGAGGGCTGCGCGGGCAACCGCGACGCCATGCGGGAGTGGTACGAGCGCGCGCTCGAGCTCAACCCCGAGTTCTCGATTCGCTGGGCGCCCGTCGCTCGCGCGGCGCTGCGGTAACCCGCGACGCTTCCGTCGAGGGCGCATCTACTCTCTCCTCGTGCCCGCGCGCCGGCTGACAAATGTGCTGTGCGCTACGGTCGCGCTCCTCGCCGCCGGCTTCGCACTTGCTTCCTGTGGCAGCGACGACGACGCGACGGTCGAGACTACGACTCGCACTCAGCCGACCATCCCGACGACGACCGACGCAACGACTGCCACGACTGTCGTCGAGGGAACGACAGACGTCCGTGTGCGGGTCGTCGGGGGAGCTCCTCAGGGAGGGATCGTCCGCGAGACCGTCCAGGAGGGTGACCGCGTCGTCCTCGTCGTCACCTCGGACGTGGCAGATCACGTGCACCTGCACGGCTACGACATCATGCGGGACGTGGCCGCGGGCGGCACGGCGCGGATCCGCTTTAGAGCAACGGTGCCCGGGCGTTTCGAGGTCGAGCTCGAAGATCGAGGAGCTCAGATCGCGGACGTGACCGTCCAGAGCTCCTAACGTGGTGATCGCCCGACATGGCCGTTCATTGCGTTAGGGGCTCTAAGCCGTGCTGCCCCTCGCCCACGGGATCGGGGGCGTCCGCGACCTCCCGGTTCCCGAGTCCCTCTTCTTCACAACCGCGGCGATCGTGCTCGTGGTCTCGTTCGTTCTTCTGGGTGCGCTCTGGCGGCGGCCGCTCCTCGATGGGCATCAGGAGGGTCGAAAACTTCCGCGAGCACTGCAGGTCATCCTCCAATCGCGCGCGCTACGCGTCGCGCTAGGCCTGATGTCGGTGGGACTTCTCGTGCTCACACTCGCAACCGCCCTCCTCGGCACGACCCTCGAGCTCCTGAACTTCGCCCCGACGTTCGTCTACGTGATTTTCTGGCTCGGGCTCCCGCTCTTGTCCGTGCTCCTCGGAGACGTCTGGCGCGTGCTGAGTCCCTGGAGGGCGATCGCGGACGCGACGGTATGGGCGATCGAGCGGACCGGCCGTGTGGCGGGACCAGTCCTCGACTCACCCTGGCGTCACGGGCGCTACCCGGCTGCCGTCGCCCTCTTCGCGTTCGTCGCGCTCGAGCTTGCCCACCCGAGGCCCGCCTATCCCCGCACGCTGGGCGTTGCGATCGCCCTCTACAGCTACTGGGCGCTGGCGGGTATGGCCGTGTTTGGGCGGGACGCGTGGATCAAGGGTGGGGAGGGATTCGCCGTTGCGTTCTCGCTCCTCTCGCGGATCGCGCCCTTCGCCGTTCGAGACGGAGCCATCGTCGCGCGCTGGCCGTTCGTGGGGCTCGCCGGGGCCGAGCGCGTTCATCTTCACGCTCATGTCCGACCCGTTCGGACGTGGCAGGGATCTCTTCGGGACGGTCGAGTTCGCGCCGAATCTCGCGATCGTCTCGCCGGAGACCGTGTGGCACGTCCAGGTCGCGGCGCTCGTCGTGGGTCATGTGGCGGGGCTCGCGATGGCGCATGACCGAGCGGTCTCCCTGTTCGAGAGCAGACGTGACGCACTACGCTCCCAGTACCCGATGCTCGGACCGATGGTCCTGTACACGGTTGGAGGGCTATGGCTGCTCTCGCAGGGATAGTGCTCACGGCGGGATTGCCGGAGCGGTCGTCGAGTCGCTCGTGTTCGTGACCGTCGCCGCGATCTTGGTCGCGGTCTGGCTGCGCGAGCGGCGTTGGGGCCGAGACCATGCCCACGACGGGCCGTCGCAGCTCAGGGACGGCGAATAGGGACTACGAACCCCGCGTAGAGAAGGATCGCGGCCACCGCGAGGATCGGCGCCAGCGCGCCCACTCCGAGCCCCGCCAGTCCGCTGCCGAGCGCGGCGACTCCCACTCCCGCGAGGATGAGCGCGTTCCCGAACGGTCGGCGGCGGATCGTCGCCAGCGCGACGACGACCACGGCCAGCGTTCCCAGCGTGTTGCCCGCGATTGCAAGGACACGCGCGGGCCAAAGATCGAGCACATCCTGGGCTTCGGGAACGTCCGTGCCTGCGATGGGGGCTTCGAGCGGAACGGCGAGGGCGACACCGAGCGCGAGGCCCACGTACGACAGCGCGAGCGGACTGGCCCAGCGCCGGCCGACGAGGAGCAGCGAGCCGGCGCCGAGGAGCGGCGCGGTCAGGAGCGCGCCGCCGAGGTAGTAGACGCGGAACGCGGGCTCGCTCCACCCGGAAGCGGCGCCCCAGGCGAGCGCGCCGGCGGCCAGCGCATAGGCGGCCAGCGCCGCGCTCCATGCCAGGAGCTCGACCCTGCCCTGCTTGCGAAAACGGCGCGCGAGGTCTGCTGAGAGCCGCATGGAGACGAGGGTCGCGCCGAAAGCGAGAACGGCTTCCACAGTCGCAGGACTGTACTTTCGTCCATATCCACCTGAGGTACGCTCGGCGCGTGCATCGGCCTGCCGCGGTGGTCGTCGTGGTCCTCGTCGGCGCCCTTGCGCTCTTGCTCTCCCCGCTCGAGGCAGCGCCCCCGAAGCGCGACTACGCGGCGCCCGCGGCCGCGTGGAGCATTCTCCCGCCCGGCGAGAACGGAAGTCTCAGCTTCGACCGGAATACGACCGACCAGGAGAAGCTCTACGACGGGTTGACGCCGCTCCGCGGGAGCGTGACGCAGCGAGACCTGAGGCGGTTCTTCAAGCCCTCACCGCTCGGGCTCGGAGCCGACAAGCCGCGCAAGCGGGAGCGGCCGCGAGCGGGCGTGACGATCGTGCGAGACAGCTTCGGAGTCGCCCACGTCGCCGGCAAGACCGAGGTCGACGTCGCTTTCGGCGCGGGCTGGGTCACCGCGGCCGACCGTGGGCTCCTGCTGCAGCTCATCCGTGGCCCGGCGCGGGTTGCCGCGCTCGACGTTCCGGGCCTCGACCCGCTTGCCCTTGCTCTCTCCGGCCGGACATTCGTCCCCAGCGCCGAGACCGAGGCGTTTCTCTCGAATCAGCTCGATGCCCTCCGCGCTCAAGGAACGATGGGGCCGCGCCTCCTTGCGATCGTCAATGGATATGCGGCCGGAGTCAACGCGTGGTACCGCGCGAAGGGCATACCCGCCGCTAGCTTCACCGCGAACGACGTGGTCGCCTCCGCGGCCCTCATCGCTGCGCGCTTCGGCGCGAACGGGGGGCAGGAAGTCGAGAACGCGATGTTCCTGCACGCGCTCGAAGGTCGGCTCGGCGAATCCCAGGCGCGACGCGTTTTTGCCGATCTCCACGACTCGAACGATTCGGAGGCGCCGGTGTCGGTTCCGGGGAGCTTCCCCTACGAGCTTCCGACGGCCACGTCGTCGCCTGGCAGCGTCATCGTCGACGACGGGAGCTTCGCCGGGGCGCCCTTCGAGCAGCCGCCGTTCGCCTCGAATGCGCTTCTCGTCGCCGCGAAGCGCTCGGAGACCGGACACCCGCTCTTCGTCGCCGGTCCGCAGGTTGGGTACTTCTTCCCGCAGTTCTTCGCTGAGATGGAGCTCGAGGGCGCAGGCTTCGCAACGCGCGGCGCCGTCTTTCCCGGGCTTCCGTTCGTCGTGATCGGCCGCGGGGCGGACTTTGCCTGGAGCGCGAGCTCTTCGCAGGCGGACAACATCGACCTCTTCGTCGAGACGCTCTGCACGGATGATCGGCACTACCTCTATCGGGGTCAGTGCACGGCAATGCGCCGCTTCTTCGCGGGAACGCTGAAAGCGCAAAACTCACCCGACCAGCCGGTCGCGTACTACGAGACGACCCACGGCCCGGTCGTGGGGTATGCGACGGTGGCGGGAAAGCGGGTCGCTATCTCGAGCCAGCGTTCTACTCGGGGTCGCGAGCTCTTGAGCTCGAAGGCGTTCTACGAGCTCAACACCGGCCGGGTCAACTCTGCGCGGCGCTACCTCCAGTCGATGGGCGCGGTCGAGTTCAACTTCAACTGGCTCTACGCGGACGATCGTGACATCGCGTTCTTCTCGAGCGGCCGTCTGCCGCTGAGGGCGCCCGGAACCGACCCGGCTCTTCCGACTGGGGGCACCGGCGAGTACGACTGGCGCGGCTTCCTGCCCTTCGCGGGGCATGCGCAGGCGATCAACCCGCCATCCGGGCTCATCCTGAACTGGAACAACAAGTCCGCCGCCGATGTCGGCTCAGCAGACTCGAACTTCGCATACGGATCGGTGCATCGCGTCGAGTTGTTGCGTCCTGCTCTGGCGGCGCGACGCAAGCACACGCTCGCGGGCGTCACTGGAGCCATGAACGCAGCGGCGACGCAGGACCTGCGCGCCACAGATGTGTGGCCCGCGATCAGAGCGGTGCTCCGCACGGGGTCGGCGCCGAGCGCGCGGGCGGAGGCGGCGGTCGGGCTGGTCGACTCGTGGCGAGTGGCGGGGTCGAGCCGGCTCGACCGTGATCTCGACGGGAAGATCGACGAGCCGGGAGCGGCGGTGCTGGACGCTGCGTGGCCGCGACTGGCGGATGCGGTGATGTCGCCGGTGCTGGGGCCGCTCGTCGACCGACTCGCACTGCTGATGGGGCGAAGCGATGATCCGGGGCCGAATGGCTCCGCCTACATCTCGGGCTGGTACGGCTACGTCGACAAGGATCTGAGGTCGCTCCTCGACCAGCCCGTGCGGGCGCCGTACTCGCGTCGTTACTGCGGCGCCGGAGTGCTCGCAACGTGTCGGGACGCGCTCTGGGGAGCGATCGACGCCGCGGCCGCCGAGCTCGAGAGGTCGCAAGGCCCGGCACCGTCCGCCTGGCGCGCAGACGCGGTGAAGGAGCGCATCCGGTTCACCTCTGGCGTGTTGCCGGACACGATGCGCTGGACGAACCGCCCGACCTTCCAGCAGGTCATCTCCTTCTCTGGCCACCGCCCCCGCTGACGCCGCAGGCCGCCGGGCGCTCCCGGCCCGCGGAGCGGGCCTCCGCGACCGGCTGACGACGCTCGATCGCGCGAGCCGGCGGGCTCGCTGCTTGTCCGTACCTCACTACTGTCCTGCGCGTCGAGCCCGCCGGCTCGCTTGTGAGCGCCGCCCCGGCGACGTCAGCCGCCTCGAGCCTCGCTAGGCTCATGCTTCGATGACGAGGAAGCGCTACCTGATGGCGCCCGGGCCGACACCTGTCCCGCCCGAAGTGCTCGCCGCCGGCGCCGAGCCCGTTCTCCACCACCGTGGGCCTGACTTTCGCGCGCTGATGACGCGCGTTCTCGGCCGGCTCCAAGAGGTTTGCCGGACGCAGAACGACGTCCTCGTCTTCACCGCGTCCGGCTCGGGAGCCTTCGAGTCCGCTGTCGTGAACCTGCTCTCCTCCGGCGAGCGCGTGCTCGCCGTGTCGGCGGGCGAGTTCGGCGAGCGCTGGGCCTCGACTGCCGCTGCGTACGGCGCGGACGTCCACGACCTTCGCTATTCCTGGGGCGAGACTCCGGCACCCAAGGATGTCCGCAGTCGAGTCGAGGAAACCGGCGCCGAGGTGGTGTTCGTCGTCCATTCCGAGACCTCGACCGGTGTTGTCTCAGACGTGCGGGCGCTCTCCCAGGCAGCGCGCGACGCCGGTGCGCTGACCGTGGTCGACGCGGTCTCGAGCCTGGGGGCGGTTCCGCTCGAGACCGACTCGTGGAGCCTCGATGTCGTCGTCGCCGGCTCGCAGAAGGCGTTGATGGCGCCGCCCGGTCTCTCGCTCACCACCGTCTCTCCCGCTGCGTGGGAGCGTTGCGCGCGCACGACCACCCCGCGCGTGTATTTCGACTGGACGAAGCTGCGCGCGTCGCTCGAGAGCGGGACGACGCCGTTCACACCGGCGGTCTCGCTCGTAGTCTCCTTGGACAAGGCGCTCGAGTTGCTGCTCGAGGAGGGCCTCGATGCAGCTTTCGCACGTCATGCCGCGCTAGGACGCGCTTGCCGCGAAGGGGCGAAGGCGATGGGCCTGAAGCTGTTCTCACCCGACGAGGAGCGATCGGCGATCGTCACCGCGATCCTGACGCCGGACGGCATCGACGCGCGCGAGCTTGTTCTCGCGCTCCGGGAGCGCTTCGGGATCACGGTGGCGGGAGGTCACGGCGAGCTCGGGCCGCGGATGTTCAGAATCGGACACATCGGCTACTACGACGTCTTCGATATCACGACCGCGCTCTCTGCCGTCGAGGTGCTTCTCGCAGAGCGCGGGGCGGAGATCGAGCGCGGCGCGGCAGTCAGTCGCGCGCTCGACGTATACAACGAACCCGTCAGTGTGTAGAGCTCAGTTCGGAACGAACGGCCATGCCGCGACGCGGCGCTCTGCCCCAGAAAGTGCTGCGCACTTTCTGGGGTCCCCGAAGACCGTGACGGCGCGACTCGGCGTCCTCAGTCCTACCCCAAAAAGTGCTGACGCACTTTCTGGGGGCCCCAGGGAGTCGTGCTCATTATCAGCTGATATGGGCACTCCCTGCGTCCTTGACTCGCGCCGTCCATGATCCGCCTCGCGACGGGCGATCGTTCCGAAATGAGCTCTGAACCAAGGCCGCGCGTCCTGATCCGGGAGCCGATCGCCGAGTCCGGGCTCGACCTCTTGCGCGCGCGTTTCGAAGTGGTGGAGGATGCGGACTCCGATCTCGGGTCGATCATCGGCGAGTTCGACGCGATTGTCGTCCGTTCGGGGACGATGATCGACGCGGAGCTCATCGACCGCGCCATCCGGTTGAAGGTCATCGGACGGGCGGGGGTGGGGGTCGACAACGTCGACGTCGACGCCGCGACGAGGCGCGGGATCGTCGTTGCGAACGCACCCGAGGCGACTGTCATCTCTGCGGCCGAGCACACGATCGCGCTTCTGCTGGCGGTCGCCCGAAACGTTCCTCAGGCGCATGCTGCCCTCACCGCGGGGAGGTGGGAGCGCGCGCGGTTCGCCGGCATCGAGCTCGCGGGAAAGACGCTGGGCGTGCTCGGGTTCGGCCGGATCGGCTGGCAGGTGGCGCGCCGCGCGCTCGGTCTCGGCATGCGGGTCGTCGCCTTCGACCCATACGTCGCGCTCGACCGCTTCAAGGAATTGGGAGTCGAGCCCGCGCCGACGCCCGAGGATGTCTATGCGGAGGCGGATCTGATCACGCTTCACCTTCCGCTCAACGACGAGACGCGGCACCTTCTCGGCGCGGACGCGTTCGCGCGCATGCGCGACGGTGTTCGCATCGTGAACGCCGCTCGAGGTGGCCTGGTGGACGAAGGCGCGCTCGCGGATGCCGTGCGCTCGGGGAAGGTCGCAGGCGCAGCGCTCGACGTGTTCGAGTCGGAACCGTACTCAGGCCCATTGCTGGGGCTGGAACAGATCGTCGTGACACCGCATCTCGCCGGCTCGACCACGGAAGCGCAGGATCGCGCGGGGCTGATCATCGCCGAGCAGGTCGCCGCGGCGCTCGATGGCGAGTTCGTCCGGACGGCAGTGAACATACCGGTGGTCGAGCAGGCCGACCTCGAGGTGCTCGGCGCGTTCATTCCGCTCGCCGCGAAGCTCGGAAGACTTGCGATCGCCTTGATCGCAGGGCGTCCCGACCGGATCGTGGTGGCGTCACATGGTCCGCTCTCCGAGTACGACACCCGCCTGCTCACGGTCGCGGCTCTCAACGGTGTCTTCCAGGGTCGCGTCGACCAAACTGTGAACTACGTCAACGCGCCTGTTATAGCCGCCGAACGGGGCATCGACGTTTCCGAGCAGCGCTTCGCCGCCTCGCGGCACTATACGAACCTCGTACGGGTAGTCGTCGCGGGGAACGGCGAGGAGATCGAGGTCTCGGGCACCACGATCGGCCCCGAGCCTCGGCTCTTTCTCGCGGGAGCGCTTGGATTCGCGATCGACATCGAGCTGGCGCCGCGCATGGCATTCCTCGTTTATGACGACCTGCCTGGTGTCATCGGGAGGGTCGGCACCATGTTCGGCGAGGCTGGGGTCAACATCGCGAACATGGCGGTTTCGCGTTCGAAGGAGGGCGGCAAGGCCCTGATGGCCTTTTCGATCGACAGCGCGCCGCCTTCGGATCTCGTCGAGCGCGTCGCCGCGTCGGGCTTCGACGAGGCCCGCTTCATCACGCTCTCCTAACGGACGCAAGCCCGTTCGCTCGCGCAGCTTTTCGGTCGCGCGGAATAGTCTCGACAAGCTTCGTCGCACGGCTGCGATCCTCCTCTCGAGAGATTCGGTGTCAGACACCGAATCCTGTCAAGGGTCAAATGCGCCAAGAGTGTGTCCATCGATCCACGTGTCACTCCCGAAGTTCCAGCCAGATCGTCGAAAGGACATGGCCTCATGAGATCGATGAGATCGACTCGTCGTGGAAGCCAAACCGGGGTGTCTGACACCGGGGTTCTGCCTGCCTGCGACTTCCTCGGCACTCCGGGTAGATTTCCGTCGTGGTAGCGGCCTGGCCGGAGCCCGTGGAGCGGGTGTCTTCCTTCCTGCGCGACGCCGGCGCCGAGGGCCGTATCGAGGAGTTCGCCGAGGGGACGCCCACAGCGGCGGATGCGGCTCGAGCAGTGGGATGCGGACTCGACCAGATCGTGAAGTCACTCGTCCTCATGTGTGAGGACAGGCCTGTCGTCGCGCTCGTTCCGGGTGACCGCCGGGGGGATCTCGAGAAGGTGGCGCGCGCCGCCGGGTCGGTATCGGCACGCGTGGCATCCGCGCAGGAGGTCGAGCAGGCTACGGGATTCAGACCCGGCGCGGTCGCGCCGTTTCCGCTGCCGCAGGTGGACACGATCCTTCTCGAGCGCACGCTGCTCCGGCACCCGCTCGTCTGGGTGGGCGCGGGCGCACCGAGACACTTGGTCGGCCTCTCGCCCGCAGAGCTCGGCAGATTATCCCGCGCCCGACCCGCCGACGTCGTCAAGGACTACGATTTGCCTGGCGAAAAGGGAGGCCCGACGTGATGCAAGAAACCGAAAAGATCTGGGTGAACGGGGAGCTCGTCGACTGGGCGGACGCGAAGATCCACGTCGGCGTCCACGGGCTCCACTACGGATCCGGCGTTTTCGAGGGGATCCGTTGTTACGAAACCGAGAAGGGCCCAGCGGTCTTTCGTCTGCTGGATCACCTGCAGCGACTCCAAGACTCGGCCAAGGTGCTGTACATGGATCTGCCGTACTCGACCGCGGACCTGCGCGCCGCAACCCACGAGCTCGTCGCGGCGAACGGTCTTCCTACCTGTTACGTACGTCCGATCGCGTTCTACGGTTACGGAGAGCTCGGAGTAGCGACCACGGGGAATCCCGTGGACGTCGTCATCATCAGCTTTCCGTGGGGCGCGTATCTGGGCGAGGACGGGCAGCAGGCCGGCATCTCCACGATGGTCTCGAGCTGGGAGCGAGTCGGGCCGAACGTGATCCCGCACGTCGCGAAGGCGACGGGGATCTACCTGAACTCCATGCTGGCTACGACGGAGGCACGCCGGGCCGGCTATGACGAGGCGATCATGCTTACCGGGGACGGTTTTGTCGCCGACGGGCCGGGCGAGAACATCTTCGTCGTCAAGAACGGCCAGATTCGGACGCCGCCACTCTCGATGTCGATTCTTCCCGGGATCACCCGCGACACGATCATCCACCTCGCACGCGCTCTCGGCTACTCCGTGGACGAGACGCTGCTCATCCGCACCGACCTCTACCTCGCCGACGAGGTGTTCATGGTCGGGACGGCGACCGAGGTCGCGCCCGTCCGCTCCGTCGACGGTCGTGAGATCGGAGTCGGGCCGATCACACTCGAGCTGCAGAAGGCGTATCTCGACGTCGTCAACGGCAGAGACCAGCGCTGGAGCGACTGGCTCGACGTGGTCGAGACGGCACGCGCCCCGGCAGAGGTTTGACCTGACCGCCACGCGCCACGTCGCGCTCTCGAGCCCCTGGCTCGACGAGCGGGAGGCTGACCTCGTGCTCGACGTGCTGCGCTCTGGACGTCTCTCGCTCGGCCCTACGATCGACCGCTTCGAGGAAGCGTTCGCGGACGCGGTGGAGGCGCCGTACGCCGCCGCCGTGTCGAGCGGGACGGCGGGCCTCCATCTCCTCTGCATCGCGGCGGGGGTCGGCCCCGGCGACGAGGTCATCACCTCGCCGTACTCCTTCGTGGCCTCCGCGAACTGCGCTATCTACGAGGGCGCGACGCCGGTGTTCGGGGACATCGACCCGCGCACGTTGAACCTCGATCCGGAGGCTGTTGCAGCCGCGGTCACCGACCGAACGAGGGCCGTCATCGCCGTGGACATCTATGGCTACCCCTGCGAGCTCGACGAGCTGCGCGCGATCTGCGAGCTGCACGGGCTCGCGCTCATCCAGGATGCCTGCGAGGCGCTCGGAGCACGCTACCGCCGGCAGCTGCTCGGATCGCACGGGCCATCGGCGGTCTTCGCCTTCTACCCGAACAAGCAGATCACGACAGGCGAAGGCGGCATGGTCACAACGCATTCCGAGGACGAGTGGCGGCTTCTGCGCAGCCTGCGAAACCAGGGACGAGCCGACGCGGGAGGCTGGCTGGAGCACGCGCGCCTCGGGTTCAACTACCGGATCGACGACGTGCGGGCGGCGATCGGGCTCGGTCAACTCGAGAAGCTCGACGAGATTCTCACGAGAAGGGCAGCCGTCGCCGCCCGCTACGCGGAGCTGCTCGACGGCGTCGAAGGGCTCGAGCTCCCGTGTCCGGATGACGAAAGTCACGAGCGGTCGTGGTTCGTCTACGTCGTCGCGCTTCCCTCGGGGACCGAGCGCGAGGCGGTGATCGAGGCGCTCGACGCGCGCGGTGTCCAGACGGCGCGCTATCTGCCGTGCATCCATCTCCAGTCGTACATGCAGGAGCGATACGGCTTCCGCGCGGGTCTCTGCCCGGTCGCGGAGGACATGAGCGCACGCACGCTTGCGCTGCCTTTTCACGCGTTGCTCGAGGAGGAGGATCAGGAGCACGTGGCCGCGGCGCTTCGCACGTCGTTAGCTCATTGATGCCACGACCCGGCCAGGGCGAGGCGCTGGCCGGGTGGGCGCTGTTCGCAGCGGTGACGCTCGCTGTTCTCGTCACCTATAGCCGACTCGACACGTCTGAGCTCTACAACGTCACGCACGGGGGTCTTGCGGGCGGGATGAGCCGGGCGATCGTGCTTCTCAACTTCCCCGTCGCACTTGTCGCGATCGCTCTCTCCCTGCTCGCTGTCGCCGCTTTGCCGCGAAACGCGTGGTTCGTCGCTGGGCCGGCGATCGCGCTCTCTGCCGGCGTCGCAGTTACCGTCGACCAGAACGATCTGGACGTTCGCTGGGTCAACGCGATCCCCGCGCTCGGTGTCGTGCTTGCTCTGGCGCTCACGGCGACTGCTGCGCGCGTCGCGGGCACATCGGTCGGGCCGTGGCGCGCCGGCGACCGCGCTCGGGTGGTCGTGGCGGCCGTCGTCCTCGTCCTGGCGCTCCCATGGGTGGCTGCCGAGCTCGGGTTTCACCTGCCAGGCGATGTCTTTTTCGGCGAGGAGCCGTATCCGGAAAGCGACGGACGCGTCATCGCCGCCGTCCATCTCGGCCATCACCACGGCGGCGACGGCGCGCTCCTCGTCGTGACGGCCTTGCTCCTGTCCCGCGTTCGGATGGCGCCGGGCGTCCTGCGTGTCATCTTCACCAGCTACCTCGGGATGATGCTCGCCTACGGCGCCGTCAACTTCGCGCAGGACCTGTGGCGCGAGCAGGTTGTCAAGCGCGGGTGGACGGAGGTGGACCTCCCTTCGGCGCTCGTGCCCGGGGCACGTCCGGTGTGGCTCGTCATCCTCGTTCTCGCGGCGCTCGCCACGATGCTCCTGCTACGAGAAGACGACAGCCACTCAGCTCTTCCCGCACGTGCATAGACGCCCTTTGACGTGGCCCGCGCTCGTACGCTCCCAGGCACGACTCCCGCTCGCGCTGGCCGCCGCGTACGACGGTCGCGTGCTCGGAAGCATCGTCCGCGTGCTCGTCGGGACGGCGCGCGAGGACGAGGCGATCGTCGGCGGCGTGGCAGCATCCGTAATCCGACCGGGGCGTGGCGAAGGGCCATGGCCGGCGGTCGTCCTCTTCCCTGGGATAACGAGGCCCGGACGCGCGCATCCGGCGCTACGCGCAATCGGCCGTGGCCTTGCGGCGTCTGGCCGACTGGCGATCGTTGCCGAGCCCGAGGGTCTGGCCACGGGGGAGCTGACGCCGACGTCCGTTCTCCAGGCGCGAGCTGCGGTCGAGGGAGCGCTTTCCCGGCCTGACGTCGCGCATGGGCGCGCGGCGCTCGTCGGGGTCTCAGGTGGAGGAACGCTCGCGCTTTTGACCGCGGCCGATGCGAGCCTGGCCGAACGCGTTTCGATCGTACTCGCGCTGGCGCCGCTCAACGACGTCTCCGAGGCGATCCGCGTCATCACAACGGGGGTCTACCGCGATGGCGCCACGATCGTGCCGTTCGTCTCCGGCGACTTCTTCAAGCTCGTCATCGCCAAGTCAGTGGTCGCTTGCCTTCCGCCGGGAGACGAGCGCACTGCGCTCCGCTCGCGCCTGCAGTCTCTGGACGACTATGCGCCCGAGCCCCTGACCTGTCTGCGCGAGTGGCCTCGGGACGAATTGGGAGCGGCCGCACGGGCCGTCGTCGAGCTGCTCTCGAACGATGTGCCCGAGCGTTTCGATGATCTCTACGCCGCGCTCCCGGAGTCGCTTCGAACCGGTGTCGATCTGCTGTCTCCGATCATCGTCGCCACCCAGATCACCGCGCCGGTCGAGCTCGTCGTCGCTCGCGCGGACAAGTACATCGCGTTGGCCGACGCGCTCTCGTTCGCGGAGACGTGCCGGACCGCGAGGCT
>Ga0183260_10003121_pt1 | contig 13405 bp, 15 predicted proteins | sample AntDrymUQ4972206_2_FD_129768 | JGI IMG/M metagenome (GOLD analysis project Ga0183260, IMG submission 129768) | Polar desert sand microbial communities from Dry Valleys, Antarctica - metaG UQ497 (22.06) (version 2) (version 2) | ecosystem: Environmental > Terrestrial > Soil > Desert | place... | reverse complement strand
CCGTGGTGCTGACCCTGCCTGACGGCGCTGAGCACGCCGCCACCGACCCGGGGGTGCACGAGGCTCTGTCCGGCTGGCTGGGGATGCAAGTGCGCCTCGAAGCCCCGCCTGCCGACGGCGTCTACCCGATGGAGATGTACTCGGGCATGTCCGACGAGGACACGCCGGTCTTCGACTGGCCCGGGCCGCCAGGCACCTGGCTCGACCTCGCCGACGTCCACTGGCTCACCACCGCCAGCCTGGCTGCCATCGCCGCCGAGCACCCGGACGGCACCTGGGATGTCCGCCGCTTCCGCCCCACCGCCCTCATCGAGGCCGTCGGGACCGGCTACGCCGAGGATGGCTGGACCAAGGTGGAGACGGGCGCCGTGGCCAGCGACGTCGTCATGCCCACGCCCCGCTGCTCGATGCCCTCGCGCGCGCAACCGGGCCTCGATCCCGACAGGGCCATCGGCACCACCATCCGGGATGCCCACGCCAACAACCTCGGCCTCTACGCCACCGTGACGCAGAGCGGGACGGTGCGGGTCGGCGATATCGTGCACGCCAGCTAGCGCTCCGCTTGCTACAGGTTGAGTTGACCGGCGAGTCAACTGCCCGAAAGGCTTGTCGGACCATGGCCAGCGACACCCCCCTCCGGATCGCCCTCCTCGCCTACCGGGGCAAGCCCCACGTGGGGGGCCAGGGCGTCTACACCCGGCACCTGGCCAAGGCCCTCGTCGACCTCGGACACCACGTCGAGGTGCTGGGCGGCCAGCCCTACCCCGTGCTCGACGAGCGGGTCCCCCTGGTGGAGCTGCCGAGCCTCGACATCTACAACGACCACTTCCCCATGCGCATGCCGGGCCTGTGGGAGCTGAAGCACTGGACGGACTTCGTCGAGGTCACCGCCTTCTCGGCCGGCACCTTCCCCGAGCCGCTGGCCTTCTCGCTTCGGGCCTGGGACCACCTGCGGCAGCGGCAGGGCGACTTCGACCTCGTGCACGACAACCAGTGCCTCGGCTACGGGCTGCTCGCCATCGAGCGCCAGCTGCACATCCCGGTGATCGCCACCATCCACCACCCGATCACCGTCGACCGTCGCCTCGAGATGGGCGCGGCGGAGAGCTGGTACAAGCGCCTCACGCTGCGCCGCTGGTACTCCTTCACCAACATGCAGACGCAGGTGGCCAGCCGGCTCGAGCGGGTCATCACCGTCTCGGAGAACTCCTTCAAGGACATCTCCCACGACCACAAGGTGCGCCCGGAGCGCATGGCCATCGTGCCGGTCGGCGTCGACATCGAGCTGTTCACGCCCCTGCCGGAGGTCCAAGTGGTGCCGGGTCGCCTCGTCACCACCGCCTCGGCCGACGTCACCATGAAGGGCCTCAAGTACCTACTGGAGGCGGTGGCCAAGGTGCGCACCGAGCGCGACGACGTCCACCTCGTCGTCATCGGCAAGCGCAAGCCGGGCGGGGTCAGCGACGCCGTCATCAAGGCCCTCGGCCTCGAAGACCACGTGGAGTTCGTCACCGACGTGCCCGAGCGCCGCATCATCGAGCTGTACTCCGAAGCCGAGATGGCCGTCGTGCCCTCGCTCTACGAGGGCTTCTCCCTGCCCGCCATCGAGGCCATGGCCTGCGGCGCCCCGCTCGTGGGCACCACCGGCGGCGCGGTGCCCGAGGTGATCGGCCAGGACGGCGACACCGCCATGGTGGTGCCGCCCGGCGACAGCGAGGCGCTGGCCGCCAAGATCCGCTGGGGGCTGGAGCAGGACGACCTCCGCGGCACCATCGGCGCCCGCGGCCGGCAGCGCATCATCGACCGCTGGTCCTGGACCCACACCGCCGCCAAGACGGTGGAGCAGTACCGCATCCTCCTGGACGAGCGCTGACGTGCTGACGGTCCGCTTCGACCAGCTCGGCGTACGACCGGGCGACCTGCTGCTCGACATGGGCTGCGGCGCCGGCCGCCACGCCTTCGAGGCGTTCCGCCTCGGTGCCCGGGTCGTCGCCTTCGACCACTCGGCCGCCGAGCTCAAGGACGTCGGTGGCCTGTTCGCCGCCATGCGGGAGGCCGGCGAGGCGGGCACGGCAGCCGGAGCCATGGCTGCCACCACCAACGGCGACGCCCTGCGCCTGCCCTTCCCGGACGACACCTTCGACCGCATCATCGCCTCCGAGGTGCTCGAGCACGTGTCCGACGACCAGGTCGCCCTCGACGAGGTCCGGCGCGTCCTGAAGCCGGGGGGCACCCTGGCGGCCACCGTGCCGTCGTGGCTGCCCGAGCAGGTGTGCTGGGCGCTGAGCGACGAGTACCACGCCCCCTTCGTGGACGGCGGCCACGTCCGCATCTACACCGAGCCCAGGCTCCGGGCCCGGATGCGCGGCGCCGGTCTCAAGCCCCTCGGCGCCCACCACGCCCACGCCCTGCACTCACCCTACTGGTGGTTGAAGTGCGCGGTCGGCCCCACCAACGACGACCACCCGCTCGTCAAGGCCTACCTCCAGGTGCTCATCTGGGACATCGCCCAGACCCAGCCCATGGGCACCATCACCCGCGTCACCGAGCGACTGCTCAACCCGCTGCTCGGCAAGAGCACCGTCGTCTACGCCCGCAAGCCGCAGGGGAGGAGCTGAGCGTGCCCATCGACGTTCCCGGCCTCGTCTCGGCCACCGACCTGCACCTCACCGTCGACGGCATCGCCGAGTGGCAGCTGCCGTCGGGGATGATCCCGTGGTTCCCGGGCGGCCACGCCGACCCCTGGAACCACGTCGAGGCGGCCATGGCCCTCGACCTCGGTGGGCGCACGGCGGAGGCGGATCGCGCCTACGAGTGGCTCGTGGACCTGCAGCGCGCCGACGGGTCGTGGCACCAGTACTACGTGGCCGGCGACGACGGCAGCACCCAGGTGGAACAGGACAAGCTCGACGCCAACGTGTGCGCCTACGTGGCCGCCGGCGTCTGGCACCGCTGGCTGCTGCTCGAGGACCGGGGCTTCGTCGAGGAGATGTGGCCCGTGGTCGAGAAGGCCATCGACTTCGTCCTCGATCTCCAGACCGCTCGCGGCGAGATCCTCTGGGCCCGCCACGCCGACGGCACGCCCTGGAGCTTCGCCCTCCTCACCGGGTCGAGCTCGATCTGCCACAGCCTGCGCTGCGCCATCGCCATCGCCCAGCTCCTCGGCCACGAGCGCCCCGACTGGGAGATCTCCGCCGCCCGCCTGGCCCGCACCATCCGCGAGGTCCCCGAGGCCTTCGCTCCGAAGCACCGCTGGGCCATGGACTGGTACTACCCCGTGCTCGGCGGCGTTGTCCTGGGCCAGGCCGGTCGGGACCGGCTCGACGAGCGCCGGGACACCTTCGTGATGGAGGGCCGGGGCGTGCGGTGCGTCTCTGACCGTCCGTGGGTCACGGTGGCCGAGACCTGCGAGTGCGCCCTCGCCCACCTGGTCGTCGGCGACCGCCGCACCGCCGAGACCCTGTTCGGGTGGGCCCAGCAGTTCCGCCACGACGTCGACGGCCGCTACTGGACGGGCACCGTCTTCCCCGACGAGGCCCGCTTCCCGGGTGGCGAGCGCAGCACCTACACCGCCGCCACCGTGATCCTGGCCGCCGACGCACTGGCCGGTGGCACCCCCGCCTCCGCGCTGTTCGTGGAGTCGGGCGGCGTGCTCCCGCCGCTGATGGACCTGCCTGGCGATCTTCAATAGGAGTTTCCCAACGTTTCATCAGGGTAGAGATCGGACATGACGGAATGGCTGGTGCTCGCCCCTGAGCCCGAGAGCCCTCGAGCGGCCCGCTCGTTCGTTGTCCACTGGCTCCGGACCTGGGACTACGGGTGCCTGGTGGACCCTGTGGCGCTGGTGACGAGCGAGCTGGCCAGCAACACCGTCCGGCACGCCGGGGAGACGTTCACGGTCGGGGTCGAAGACCTCGGTCACGGCATCCGGGTGTCGGTGCAGGACCCGGTGCGGACGCCGCCGGTGCCTCGCACGGCGACGGAGTCCGATGTGAGCGGGCGGGGCATGGGCATCGTCGATGCGCTGTCCGACGCGTGGGGGACCGAGCAGATCCCGGCCGGCAAGGTCGTCTGGTGCACCTTCGCCGCCACAGAGCGGCACCCGGCCTTCGTCACCTCGTGACCTAGTCGACCGCCAGCACGAGCAGGGCGGCGTCGTCCTCTCGCTCATTGCGGGTGAGCTCTCGCATCAGCTGGACGGCCATGGCCGAGGCACCAAGATCGATGAGGCCGCCGGCGAAGGCGCGCAGGCGCTCCATCCCCACATCCAAGGGCTCGCGGCGGCGCTCGATGAGGCCGTCGGTGAAGAACACCACCCGATCGCGGGGGCGCAGGGCCACCTCCACCGTGGTGCGCGGACCCAGATCGACGGCGACACCGAGGATCGGTCCCCGGAGCTCCCGCAGCGGCACGAAGGTGGCGTCGCCGTCCGCACTGACGATCAACGGCGGCAGGTGACCGGCCCGGGCGACGCGCAAGGTGCCCGCCGTCGGGTCGAACACGGCCTGGATCGCGGTGGCGGTGAGCGGGACGTCGGTGGCGAGCATGAAGGCGTCGAGACGGGTGAGGGCGGCGTCGGGCGCGGCGCCGTCGAGCGAGTACGCCTTGAGCGTCATCCGCAGCTGGCCCATGATCACTGCCGCCTGCACGTCGTGCCCGGACACGTCGCCGACGCTGACGGCCGTGCGGTCGCCGGCCAACGACGTCACGTCGTACCAGTCGCCCCCGATGTCCGTCAGCTCGCTGGCGGGGCGGTACTGCACCGCGATCGTGCCCCCGGGCACGGGTGGGATGCGCTGCGGCAGGAAGCCCTCCTGGAACCGCAGGGCAAGGCGGTGCTCGCGCTCGTAGAGCTGGGCGCCGCCCACGGCCACAGCCGCTTGCTCAGCCAGCCCGGCCACCAGGCGCTCGTGCCGCTCGGTGAAGCGCCCCGGCTCCGGGTGGCCGAGGAACAGCCCGCCGAGCCCCTCTCCCGTGCTCGAGATCACCGGCGCGGCGAGGCAGGACCGGATCGGCAGATCCTCGGGGAGCATCCAGCATCGGTCGCCCGCCCCGAGCGGCGGATCCTCGGTGATGTCGTGGTAGCGGATGACCCCGAGACCTCCGAGCTCGGGGGCGAGGCGCGCCATGCTGCTGGCCAGCCCGGAGTCCTCGAACCGTCCGCGATCGACACCGGCCAGCGCATGGAGCATGTAGTGCTCGCCGTCCTCCGTGACGGCGTTGTAGGAGAAGGCACCGAGCTGGGCCCCGGTGAGGCTGGTGGCGGCATCGGTGGCGGCCTGCGCTACGTCGTCGAGGCGGTGCTGGCCAGCCAGCTCCGTGCCGATCTCGTGGAGAGCGTCGATGACCTCCCGCTCCGCCTGCAGCTCGCTCTCCGCCTGCAGTCGTTGGATGCCGAGCGCCACGGAGTGGGCCACGGACCCGAGGACGTCGAGGGTCGAGGCCTCGAGCGGGTGACGGGCGAACAGGGCCAGCACGCCGACCAGATCGCCGCCGACGATGAGCGGGTACCCGGCGAAGGCCGTCATCCCCTCGGCCCGCGCCCACTCGGGGTTGGTGACGTGCGGATCGCCGGGGACGTCGTTGGTGAGGTGCGGTTCGCGTCGCTCGGCGATGCGCCCGATCTTGAAGGCGCCGACGGGGATGGCGCGGTGGTCGCCGTCGAGGTGGGTGTAGCACCCGGATGACGCCCGCAGCCGGAGCAGTCCGTCATCGAGGACCCAGATCCGGGCGAAGGCGGCATCGAGCTCGTCGACGACGGCCTGGGTGCAGGCCGCCAGCATGTCCGCCATGGTGAGGGGGCCGGCGACCGCCTCGGCGGTGCGGCGCAGGACCTGGACCGCCGCCTGCAGGCCCCCCTCCACGGAGGGGTCGGCGGCGCGCTCCGGGGCCATGAGGCCGGAACCTACCCCTCGCCGAGCGCGGGCCGACGGCTGAGGACGCGCAGGCTGCCCACCGCCGTCACCTCCGTGAAGCGACCCGAGTTGATGGCCGGGCGGTAGATCTGCTCGTAGGGCGGGCGGCCCCCGTGGGCCGGATCGGGGAAGACGTCGTGGATGCAGAAGGTGCCGCCGGGCACGACGTGCGGCGTCCAGCGCTCGTAGTCGATCCGTGCCGGCTCCTCGCCGTGACCGCCGTCGACGAACAGGAAGGCCAGGGGGGTCGCCCAGGCCGCCGCCACCACCGGTGAGTCGCCCACCACGGCGACCACGGTGCCCTCGAGGCCGGCATCGTGGACCGTCCGACGGAACACGGGCAGGGTGTCCATCTTGCCCACCGCCGGGTCGACCAGGTCCGGCTCGTGCCACTCCCATCCCGGCTGGTTCTCCTCCGACCCGCGGTGGTGGTCGACGGTGAACAGCACCCGCCCCCGCTCGCGTGCAGCAGCACCGAGGTAGACGGACGACTTGCCGCAGTAGGTGCCCACCTCGAGCATCGCGCCCGCCACGGCCACCGCCATGGCCGCCTCGTAGAGGGCGTCACCCTCGTCCGCGGGCATGAAGCCCCGGGCCGCCATCGCATGGCGCCGAAGGGCCGGGTCCATCACCACCCGTCGGTGTGGATGATGCGCTCGAGATCGCGTCGGGCCCCCGGCTTGAAGTCGGTGCCGATGGTGTGGGCCACGGGGATGAGCGCCCCCTGCATCATGCTGTCGGGGAGGCCGAGCAGCTCGCGCGACGCAGCGTCGTGCACGAGGTGGAGGGTGGTCCAGCACGTGCCCAGACCGCGCGCCCGGGCGGCCAGCATGAAGCTCCACACCGCCGGGAGCAGCGAGCCCCACACCGCCGCCTGCATGGCCACCGGCACCTCACCCCTGTCCGTGCGGCCCTCGATGCAGGGGATGACGTGCACCGGCACCTCGGCGAGGTGCTCGGCCAGGTAGGTCGCCGAGCTGACGACCCGCTTGGTGGTGGCGACGTAGGACGGATCGTCCTGGGGCAGCCTGGCGGCAGCAGCATCGGCGTCGCCGTAGAAGAGCTGGAAGGCGGCTGCGTACCACTCGGCCAGTTGCGCCCGCTTGGCCTGATCCGTGACCACGATGAAGTGCCAGCCCTGGTTGTTGCCGCCGGTCGGGGCCTGGGTGGCCACCTCGAGGCACTCGCGGATCAGCTCGGGCTCGACCGGTCGGGTGAGGTCGAGGCGCTTGCGCACCGACCGCGTGGTGGAGAGGAGCTCGTCAGGACCGAGGGACAACAGGTTCGACATGGCCGTTGACGCTACCGGTCAAACGGCGGGCGCCTCTTGGCTGAGGACCTCGTCCTGCTCGGAGCGCCCGAACATCACCTGGTCGAGGAACAGGAACTTGGCCACCCACAGGATGCCGAAGCCGCCCACGCTGGCGAGCATCACCAGCAGGGTCGAGTCGGAGACCGTCTGGGCCAGCGCCACCAGGCCGGTGGACAGCGCCAGGCCGGCCGCTGTGAACACCCAGAACGGCAGGATCTCCCGGCGAAAGCTCACCTTGCCGTCCGCGCTCCACACCCAGTGCTTGTTCAGGAGGAACACCGGCAGGGCGCACGACATGACGGCGCCGACGTTCGACCAGGTCGGGTCGTAGTCGAGGATCCCGACGAACACCACCAGCAAGGTCTGCGTGATGGTCACCCCGATCACTGACACCATCGAGTACTTCAGCGCCAACGCCCCCCGTCCCCCGGTGACCCGATCGAGCGCAGCAGCCGGAGACATGTTCACCCAGCGGAGGATAGGGGTCGCCGCTCGAGACGCCGCAAACCTGCTGCCGCGCCGCTCAGTCGACCAGGGCGTTGGCCCGGGCGATCCTGCCCAGCCAGCGGGCGCTGTCCTTGGGGATGCGCCCGAAGGTGGTGCGGTCGCAGTCGACGATGCCGAACCGGGGCCCGTAGCCGAAGGCCCACTCGAAGTTGTCGAGGAGGCTCCAGTACGTGTAGCCGCGCACGTCGATGCCATCGTCGAGGCAGGCCAGCACACCCTCCAGGGCGGTGCGGACGTAGGCCTGCCGCTGCTCGTCGTCATCAGTACCGATGCCGTTCTCGGTCACGAGGATCGGCACCTCGCCCTTGGTGTACGCCCACGCCCGGCGGATGGTCGCCTCGAGCGCCTGGGGGTAGTACTCGTAGCCCATGAGCAGCTCCGGCACGCCAGGCTCGTTGCCGAGCACCCCGTCAGGCCCGACCCGGGTGCGGGAGTAGGTCTGCACACCGACGAAGTCGTCGCCGGCGGTGGCGTCGAGGAACACGTCCTCCATGCCCCGGCGGATCCGCTCGAGCCTCGACTCGCCGCCCTCTGCAGCCTGGTAGTCGCTCATGGCCAGGGTGATGCCGACCGGCACCCCGGAGGCGCCCGCCCGAATGGCCTCCACCGCCTGCCGGTGCGCCAGCACGAACACCTCGTTGACGTGGCGGCGGGCGTCCGGATCCTTCCGGCCGGGAGGGAAGGCACCCCAGAGGTACCCGATGGTGGAGACCATGCTCGGCTCGTTGATCGTGCACGCCCGGGCCATGAGGCCGTTCAGCCGGGTGGCGGCCTTGTCGCAGAAGGCCGCGAAGCGCGCTGGCGTGTCGTCGAGCTCCCATCCGCCCCGGTCGGCCAACCAGAGGGGCGAGGTGAAGTGGTGGAAGGTGACGACGGGCGCGATGCCGGCCTCCATCAACCCCTCGCAGAACCGCGCGTAGTGGTCGAGGGCGACGGTGGACCACTCGCCGTCCGCCGGCTCGATGCGACTCCACTCCAACGAGAAGCGGTAGTCGGTGAAGCCCAGCTCCTTCAGCAGGGCGACATCCTCGGGCCAGCGGTGCCAGCTGTCGCAGGCGTCGCCGCTCGACTCCTTGCAGCCGGAGCCGGGCGTGTGCTCCCAGCGCCACCAGTCGTTGTTGACGTTGCCACCCTCGATCTGGTGGGCGGCGGTGGCCGTCCCCCATCGGAAGCCGTCCGGGAAGCTCGTCGCTGCCATGGGCGGGACGGTATCCCAGGTGTGGTACGCGAGGATGAGGCCATGTCGCAGGACGCCGTCGACGCGCTCGTGAAGCTGCTCGACCTCGAGCCGATCGAGGTCAACCTCTTCCGCGGGCTCTCCCCGGACGAGGAGCGCCAGCGCGTGTTCGGCGGTCAGGTGGCCGGCCAGGCGCTGGTGGCGGCAGCCCGCACGGTGGAACCGGGGCGCTCGGTGCACTCGCTGCACGCCTACTTCCTCCGTCCGGGCGATCCGACCGTGCCGATCCTCTACGAGGTGGACCGCATCCGTGACGGCCGCTCCTTCACCACCCGACGGGTCGTCGCCATCCAGCACGGGAAGGCCATCTTCAACCTGCAGTCCAGCTTCCAGGTACCCGAGGAGGGCTTGGAGCACGAGGCCCCGATGCCCGAGGTGCCCGAGGCCACGAGCCTGCCCGACTTCCACACCCGGATGGCCCCCTACGCCGCCGCCATGGGCCCTTGGTACCACCGGCCCCGCCCCATCGACACGCGCCACGTGGACGGCCATGCCCCGGACCGCAAGGAGCCGCGGCCACCGTTCCAGCAGGTGTGGCTGCGCGCCGATGGCGACCTGCCTGATGACCCGGTGCTCCACGCCTGCGTGCTCACCTACGCCAGTGACATGACCCTGCTCGACACCGCCCTGCGCCCGCACGGCGGCAGCTGGGACGACGAGGACCTGTTCATGGCCAGCCTCGACCACGCCATGTGGTTCCATCGGTCCTTCCGGGCCGACCACTGGCTCCTCTACGACCAGGACACGCCGTCGGCCTCCGGTGGGCGCGGCCTCGGCCGGGGCAGCATCTTCACCGCCGACGGCCACCTTGCTGTCACCGTGGTGCAGGAGGGCCTCATCCGGGTGGTGCGACGATGAGGCGCCTCGTCGCCATCGTCGTCATCCTCGGCGCGCTGACCGCCTGCAGCGGCGGCGACGACCCGGGGGCGGTCGACGACGAGACCACCGTCACCACCACGACGGCACCTCCCGCCGAGACGACGAGCACCGCGCCGCCGGCGGCCGGCACCCTCGGCACGGTCGAGCTGTCCACCGTCGAGGTGGGGGTGCTCGACGAGCCGATCGCGCTGGCGCCCCGACCCGGATCCCCCGACCTGTACGTCGCCGAGAAGGGCGGTCGGGTGCGCCTCATCAAGGGCACCATCAACGAAGCCACGGACCAGACCAGCTACCAGGTGCAGAACACGCCGCTGCTCGACCTCTCCGACGCCGTGATCAACGAAGGCGAGCGCGGCCTGCTCGGGATGACGTTCTCGAGCGACGGACGCAAGCTCTACGTCGACTACACCCGCCAGCCTGACGGCCACACGGTCATCGAGGAGTACGAGCTCGGCGACCGCACCACCATCGACAGGAGCTCCCGGCGCGAGCTGCTCGTGGTGGAGCAGCCGTTCCCCAACCACAACGGCGGCCAGCTCGTCATCGGCCCCGACGGCTTCCTCTACGTCGGCCTCGGCGACGGCGGCAGCGGCGGCGGCCGCGGCGGCGACCCGCAGGGCCACGGCCAGAACCCCGAGACGCGGCTCGGCTCCATCCTGCGCCTCGACCCCGAAAGTGGGAGCGGGGACGGCCCCGCCTACGGCATCCCCCCAGACAACCCCTTCGCCGGGGGCGAGGAGGGCGCACCGGAGGTGTGGCTCTACGGCGTGCGCAACCCCTGGCGGTTCACGTTCGACTCGGCCAACGGTGACCTCTGGGTGGCTGACGTCGGTCAGAACGAGTTCGAGGAGGTCGACCGGCTCCCGGCCAGCGGGGGCTTCGATGCCGGGAGGGGCGCCAACCTCGGCTGGAACGAGATGGAGGCCACCCATCCCTTCGAGGGCGGTGAGAACCCGCCCGGCGCGGTGCTGCCCATCTTCGAGTACGGGCGGGACGCCGGGTGCTCGATCACCGGCGGCTACGTGTACCGCGGGGAGAACATCCCCGGCCTGGCCGGCGCCTACCTCTACGCCGACTTCTGCAGCACCGGGGTCCGCGGCCTCCAGGTCGACGGCGACACCGTGATCGACTCCCGCACCTGGGACCTGCCCGTCGAACAGGTGCAGTCCTTCGGCCAGGGCGACGACGGCGAGCTCTACCTGCTCCTCGCCAGCGGACCGGTGCTCCGGCTCACCGCCGCCTGATGGCGCCGATGGAGATCTTCCACCTGGCCACCCCCGAGCAGTGGGCCGCCGCCCGCGCCTGCGGTTCGGTGGCACCCGAGAGCCTGGCCACCGAGGGCTTCGTCCACTGCAGCACCGATGCCCAGCTGGCGGGCACGATCCAACGCCACTTCGGCAGTGTCGACGCCCTCGTGCTGCTCCGCCTGCTCGAAGCTGGTCTGGGTGGCGACCTGCGCTGGGAGGAGAGCCGCCCCGGCGAGGTGTTCCCGCACCTCTACCGGGCCATCAGGGTGGACGAGGTGGTCGAGGCCATCCCGTGGCACCGAGGCGCCGAAGACCAGCCATGACCTGGTCGGTGGGGGCGGACGCGGTGGTGGTCGCCCACCTCGCCTACCTCGTCTTCGTGGCGGTGGGTGGCGTCCTCGCCTGGCGGTGGCGGGCCCTGATCTGGGTGCACCTGGTCGCGGTGGCGTGGGCGCTCGGCATCCTCGTCATCGGCCAGGACTGCCCCGTCACCGGCCTGCAGCGGTGGGCGGAGGAGCGGGCCGGAGAGCCCGTCGACGGGCGTGGCTTCGTGGATCGCTACATCGAAGGGGTCGTGTACCCCGAGCGCTTCACGACCGCGCTACGGATGCTCGTCGGCGTGCTGGTGCTGGTCGGCTGGGTCGGGTACTGGCGTCAGCAGCGCAGAACGGGCGCCGCCCTGCCTTCGTACGCCTCAACGTCGTAGCGATGCCGGTCCCGGGCCGGACTCCCCTACCCTGGTCCGCCGTGCACCCCCTGGTCCGTGCCGTTCCGGTCGCGCTGCTCGTGGCCACGCTGCTGACCGGGTGGATCCAAGCCGGCGACGGCGCGGAGGCGGCGCTTCGAGCGCCGATCCGCGCCCCGCTCAGCACCACCACGACCGGCCCGGTCCCCACCACCACCCCGGCCACGAGCACCACGACAGCGCCGGCCACCACGACCACCGTCCCGCCAGACGTGTTCGCGCTGCGACCTCCGGCGGCCGCCGAGACGCCCGCCGCCCTGGCCGAGCAGATCACCGCCGCCGAGCGTGTGATCCGCGATGGGAGCACACCCCAGGCCGCAGTGGCAGAGGCGGCGCTGGCCCAGCAGGTCGCCTACCGCCAGCTGGGGATCCACCCCGAGTGGGACGACGCCGTGCTGGGTGCCCTGCCGACCGACCTGCGGGTCGCCGCGCAGCTCAACGCCGCCGCTCGTCGAGAGTTCCGAGGGATGCACTCGAAGCTCTCGGGCAACCTGCCGGCGTGGCGGATCGTCGAGCCGACCCCGCCCGACCAGCTGCTCGCCCTCTACCAGGAGGCCGAGGCCGCCTTCGGCATCCCGTGGCGCTACCTGGCCGCCATCCACCTCGTGGAGACCGGCACGGGTCGCATCCGAGGCGCGTCCAGCGCCGGCGCCCAGGGACCGATGCAGTTCATGCCGGCTACGTGGGCCGCCTACGGAGCCGGTGGCGACATCAACGATCCACGCGACGCCATCATGGGGGCCGCCCGCTACCTCGCCGCCAACAACGGCGCCGTCGACATCGACAACGCCCTGTTCCGCTACAACCACAGCCACCGGTACGTGCGGGGGGTGAAGCTCTACGCCGACCTGATCGCCGAGCACCCTCGCGGCTTCCTCGGCTACTACCACTGGGGCGTCTGGTACCTCACCGACCAGGGAGACGAGTACCTGCCGGTGGGCTACGAGGAGACCGCCCCGGTCCCGATCGCGTTGTACCGGGCCCGCTGACTCAGCGGGGTGAGGGGTCGAGCTGGGCCAAGAGCCGCTTGATGGCCACCACCCGATAGGCCTCCTCGACGATGTCGCCCACCTCGTCCCAGTCGGGTGAACGGTCGAGGCGCACACCGAGCCAACCCCGAGGGCCGACGTAGGGCGGCACGAAGAACCGCTCCGGTTCCTGTTCCACCATCGCGCTCTGCACCCCTGGCGGCGCCGCCACCCAGAGGGCCAGGCGCCCGTCACCGTGGTGGTCGTCGAGGTACATGACCATGGTCTTCTTGCCGGCGAACCAGGTGGGCGAGCCATGGCTCAGACGCTCGGTGACCTCCGGGAGGGCCATGCAGATCGCCCGCACCTCGCGCAGCTCGCCCCGGGCCCGGACCATGGGCTCAGCGATGCTCCTTGACGAAGTCGCTCGCCGCGTCGCTCGCCTCATCGATCCTCCGCTTGGCGCGCTTGGCCTGCTTGCGGGCCCGCTTGCGAGCCTCCTCGGCCGCCGCCTCGGCCCGCTTGGTCGCCTTCTCGGCCAGCTTCCGGCCGCGCCGACCGAGGTCCTTGGCCCGACCCTCCACCGCCGGGGTGG
>Ga0183260_10003120_pt1 | contig 13413 bp, 17 predicted proteins | sample AntDrymUQ4972206_2_FD_129768 | JGI IMG/M metagenome (GOLD analysis project Ga0183260, IMG submission 129768) | Polar desert sand microbial communities from Dry Valleys, Antarctica - metaG UQ497 (22.06) (version 2) (version 2) | ecosystem: Environmental > Terrestrial > Soil > Desert | place... | reverse complement strand
GGCTATCCGATACCTTCGAGGACCCGAAAGAATTCTTGCTCGGAGATTCCACTCATAACGGCGTATTGGCTACACTCACTGCCCTCCGGCGCCTCTTCCCAGATCGCAAGAAATCCTCCTTCTGCGTATTCAAACAACCTGGCTGAAAAGCCACGCACTTGTCTTTCTCCTCTCGCCTCGAAGTTCGCACCCTCACCGATCTCACCTTCTATCCCGTTCAGGAAGGACAGTTCGTGGTCTCCACTCGAGTAGGTTTTTCTCACTCCCACCTTCCCGGAGAAAGTTGGGCCGCGTTGATCAATAACGGATTCGCGCAGCGTGAACCCGTTCGGCATATAGGTGGGGCTCATCTCGGGACATAGGTCGTTTGGTGAAGAGGATGCGGCGGCTGGGGTTGGGCTGGCTGCGCTTCGTTCCGGCGAATCGCTAACACCACATGCGGTTGTCACAAGGGGCAAAGCAAAAAGCAAGATCCTTACATACAACCAGATCACGAAGTTTCGACCCAATCGGTCTGCCAGCGCTCGGTTTCAACCGGCGACATGGGTTGCAAGAGCATCCCATCTCCAGTCGGTGCAGTCTCCCATCCAAGGCCGACATAGGGCCCGGCTATCTTTTGAACTCGGAAGGCCACCGGGATAACCGGAATGCCGGTTGCCCTTGCCAACTCCATAAACTCGATCGCACCGGGTGCGGTTCGAAATGCTGAAAGCAACAATGTCTTACCCGGGATGAAAGTGAGGTCTCCGCCGAGATATCTTGTGGTTTCGCTCAGGCAGGGCGGTTGCTCTATGGAACCACATGGATCTGAAGCATGTTGAGCCAGATACAAGCTTCCTTCCGCGTTGCTAGCGTAGGTGAGACTGATCGATGGATAGGAGTAAACGGGAGTCGCGCTGGACTGTGGACAATGCAGTTGATCGAGATCGATGCCGCACTGGAGTCGATGCTTATGCGGGCTGGTTTGGGCAAAGAATCCCAGGTTCAGGTAATGACTCGACTCGTCAAGAAAGAACCCATGGAGGTCGCCGAAAGGCATAGCGTCCGCAGCTGCTCGAGCCTCAGCAACTGTGTCGTACATTCCTCCTACCACCAGGACCATTTTCTCGCCGAGTCCAACCGTCAGAGGAATTTCGGGCATGGGGTAATCAGCCGATTTTGCAGTTTCCGCTGTTGGCAATGATGTTGCGGTAACCCCGGTTACGGTACCTAGAAGTGCAGCAAGCAACACTCCCACACGAAACCTTCTTTTAGCACCAAACTGATTCATCCGGTTCACCTCCTAGTAGCCAGTCGCGTATTGGAAATGCATCGAGTCACAGAAGTTTCTGCCCCAGTTCCAGTTGTGATCTTGAAAGATTCCGGCTACTACATCATCGATGGTGTGGACATGGCAGTGCTCAGGTCCAAAGTGCTCGTACGCGGCATTGATGTCCACAGCAGCCCCCCAACTATGCGTGCTGATTTTGGAAGGATTGCCCTTGATCGGCCGGCAAGCATACCCCCATATTCCGGGCTTCAACGTTCCTTGTTTGTGTGTGTCCCAAATGTGCCCATCCACGTCATCATCCAAGTTTGTGGAAGTCCCTCCCTTGGAGGTCGACCATCCCTGAACGCCAAGCCCCCCGAGTTTCTTATGGAAGACCACCAAATACTGTGTTCTCACAGTTGTCGAACCCGGAGGTGCGATGTCACCCTGCGTCGTCGCTACCCCGCCAACACCTGGGTCTGGGGCTGTTTCGTAGCCATACCAAACGTCCTTATTGAATTTCGCGTCGAGATTGCAAGCTTGCCCGAACACACTTTGAATTGCCGTCGAGCCGTCGGGACGGGGAGGATAGCCAGCATGCTGGTCGACCCATCTATTTTGCTGAAAAGTGAGCCGCCCAGGCAGTCCCTGCGAACGCAATCAACAGCACTGTCGTGGAGAGAACAATCGTCTTGACTCTTTTTAAACCCATCCGAACCCCCCCCTCTCGGTTAATCCATCGAATGAGGATTTCTACCCAATTCCACACTTTTGTGTCAATGGTCTCAATTTTCTCAAATGCCCTGAGCTGACAAGAGCGCTTCCGACCTTCTATGTGTCAAATCAGCCTATGAAGGTCGGATTGCAGCTGGCGATAGATGAGGTCTGAGATGCACCGCTTGAGACAGCGCATCACGTCTTTGTTCGAGTTTCCTTCTGCTCGTTTCCGCTGGACGTAAGCTCGAGTATCAGCATCTGTTCTCATTCGGGTGATGGCGATCGTGTACAGGGCGCGGTTCAGCTGACGGTTTCCACCACGATTGAGTCGATACCGGTTCGTCTGTCCCGATGAGGCCGGAACAGGAGCGCTTGCGTTAAGCATCGCGAAGGCTGCTTTTGAGCGAAGCCTGCGCGGATCGCCGACCTCACCAAGGATCTTTGCGGCCGTGAGTTCCCCGCATCCACTGAGAGAAGTGAGCGAGGCCCCTGACAGCGCGGAGACCTTGTCATCTGTCTCGGATACGAGCCGATCGAGTCTTCGTACTTCACCGACCTCGAACCGAACTAGCTCGGCCAAAACGCCGTGATCCCCACGCATCATGTTCAGGGCACCCGTGAGCCCCTTGCGTGTCGTGAGCTTTGGGATCCGATCCTGATAGCCAGGATGAATTGTCACGAGACGCTTATGTATGCGGTTGATGTGTTGCGTGCGTGCTTGAATCAGTTGATCCCGATGGTCCACTAGGGCCTTCAGCTCCACAGCGCTCAGCAGCTTGACTGCTCTCGGCAATTCCGCTTCACGCAGCACGATCCGGGCGATCGCGACTGCATCTGAGGGGTCGCTCTTGCCGCCCGATGGCCGTCTCTTGCGCTCGACGAAGGTTAGGTTTGCTGGGACCTCCCTCACATCTTCACCTTCGGCGATCAACAAGCGGCAGAGTCCAGCCCCGTAGCTTCCAGAGCCTTCGATCCCTATCACCTTCGACCCGCACCAACGAGTGACCCACCGACGTAGAGCTCGATGGCCCTTGGGGTCATTCGCAAATTCACGAATCCCAAGGATGGTTCCAACAAGATCGACTACCGCAACTGCCAACGACGCCTTGTGGGCGTCAACTCCAACTGCCACATCCATCCGAGCTTCCTTTCTCCTGACGTACGATGTGATCAGCGGAGGACACGCGGGCGTTGGGTTATGCCAACCTTCTATCAAGTCACTTCGCTGATCCGGATAACGGGTCGGAGAGACAGTCGGAAGCTAGGTCAGTGCCTTATGGCTGACACGACAGCGGAAGCGAGGGTCATCTCCGGCCCGTACCGGAAATCTCGCTCATAGGGCGAGATCACACCCGGATTCAATACGCCCGCCCGCGGAAGCGCTTTCTTCGCGGCGCCCAGAGGGGAGGCGAGGCAGTACGGCTCTACGACCTGGACCTCGCTGCCATCGGAGATGTCCGCCAAGAACCAACCGACGACGTGCTCGTCGACTTCCCGACCGAGGGGGCCGCATCAGCTACCGCAAACATGACTGTTTTAAGCGTTGCCTCCAACCTGACGATCAACGGTCCCCGCACCGATCCTTCAGCACAGACCTTCAGCGGGCGCGCACTGGGTGAATGCCGGCGAGGGGAAAGGAGCGAGGGGGGTGGCCGCTATTCGCCATCATCTCCGCGGGGCTGAACCCACCTCGCCAGATACTGGGATAATCCCCGCCATGTCCGCCCGCACACGCTTCGCTGTAGCAGCCGGAATCGTGGCCCTTTCGATCGGGGGCCTGATCGCGTGGGCCCTTTCGGGTACCACCTCTTACTACCGCACTCCTCAGGAACTATTGGCCGACCCGGCTTCCTCGCAGCAACGCGTACGGGTGGCAGGCAAGGTGATCGAGGGCTCGATCGTCGAACAAGGCCATCTCACTCGCTTCGACATCTCCGACGGGAAAGCAGCCGTGCCTATCGAAACCGCCGACGCGCTTCCCGACACGTTCGGAGAAGGCGTCGAGGTCGTTGCCGAAGGAGGGATGACGAAGGCGGGAGTCTTCTCGGCATCGAGCGTTCTGGCCAAATGCCCTTCGAAGTTCAAGGCCAAGCAGACCAGCGCCTCAGGGTAGAGGGATGGACCTCGCCGCTGCTGGCAAACTTCTGATCGCCTCAGCCACGGTGGGTGCAGTTTGGGCTCTGATCTCATCGGTGATGGGCATCCACCGCGAAGACTCAAGACTCGTCTCTTCCGGGCGGCGGGCCCTCATCGCATGCAGTGCGATAACCGTTGCGGCTACAGCCCTTTTGTTGATCGCCCTTTACTCACGAGACTTCTCGATCGGATACGTCGCCTCCTACTCGAGCAGATCCACTTCCCTCACCTATACCTTCACAGCGCTTTGGGCTGGCATGGAAGGCTCGTTGCTCTTCTGGACGATGCTCTCATCCATCTATGCCGCTGGGTCACTGATGCGCGGAGCCGGTCGAAAGAGATATCTCGCGCCGATAGCAACCGCGATATTCGCTGGTGTGCTGCTTTTCTTCCTTGGCCTTCTGGCCCTGTCCGCAAGCCCCTTCGACCGCACGAAGGTCATCCCCAGCGATGGCTCGGGCCTGACGCCACTTCTGCAGTCCCCCTTCATGGCGATACACCCCGTGCTGCTTTACCTCGGGCTTACGGGCCTCATAGTCCCGTTCGGCTTCGCGGCCGCTTCGCTCATCAAAGGCAACCTGGACACAGCATGGTTCACAGCCACGCGCAGGTGGACAGTCCTAGCGTGGTCATTCCTTACCATCGGGATACTTCTAGGAAGCGCCTGGGCCTATATGGAACTGGGATGGGGCGGATATTGGGCATGGGACCCAGTTGAGAACGCTAGCCTTCTTCCATGGCTGACCGGGACAGCCTTCCTCCACTCCGTCATGATCCAGGAGCGCCGGGGGATGCTGAAGATCTGGAATGTGGGCCTCGTCCTGGGCACCTATTGTCTGGCCATCTTCGGAACCTTCCTGACACGTTCGGGCCTTTTGGCCTCGGTCCACACGTTCAGCGAGTCGCCTACCGGAAAGTACCTTCTGCCTCTTCTTGCGATCGTTCTCGTAGGGTCGTTCGGGCTGCTCGGATACCGGATGGATCAGCTTCGTTCTAGGAGACACATCGACTCGATGCTCTCGCGCGAGTCGATGTTCATGTTCAACAACCTTGCGTTCATCGCTCTCGCGTTCACCGTTCTTTGGGGAACCTTGTATCCCGTCATCGTCGAAGCGATACAGGGCGTGCAGGTATCAGTCGGTCCCCCCTTCTACAACACGGTTGCGGTCCCTACCGGGCTCGCTCTTCTTGCTCTTACTGGGATCGGGCCACTGGTCGCGTGGCGACGAGGGTCGGCGCGCAATCTGAAGCGTCAGTTCACCGTCCCGCTCACAGTCGGCTCAGCCATCACTGTCGCGCTTGGCGCCGCGGGGATGAGGTCGGTTGGGGCGCTGCTCTGCCTTGGCCTTTGCGGCTTCGTTGCGACAGCAACACTCGGCGAGTTCTACAGGGGCGCCCGTGCGCAGATGGGCCTTGGAGCCAAGGGATTTCCCCGCGGGCTCATCAGAGCAGTGTCACGAAGCCGCCGACGCTACGGCGGTTACATAGTGCATCTGGGAGTTGTGCTGATCTTCGTCGGGCTCACAGGCAACGTCTTTCAGCAGAGCTGGACGGGAACCCTTAACCCTGGGGAGTCCTACCGACTCGGGCGCTTCAACATGCGCTACATCGAGTCCAGAAGTTTCCCCACCGAGGAAAAGATGGTGAACATGGCCATCGTCGACGTCTTCGAATCTGGACGACGTGTCGCTACACTCAGGCCGCAGCGCAACTTCCATCTGGCGCAGCGCCAAGCCCAATCCGAGATCGGACTTAGAACGACACTCAGTGAGGACTTCTACGTAGTCCTCACGCGACTCAACAGACAGGGCGGAGCCACCTTCAAGATTTGGGTCAATCCTTTGGTCGCATGGATATGGATCGGTGGAGCGGTGATGGCTGCAGGGATGATCGTGCTTCTGTCTTCGAAGCCCCCCTCTATGCCGCCGGGCCCCGTTCTGCGGGCTGCACCGCGCAAAGAACCTGCCCAGGCAGCGGTTTGAAGATAGCGATAGGGATCCTAGTTGGACTGGTGGCAGCAGCGTTCGCCGCTCTGGCATCGGGCCCGGATGCGAACGCAACTCCAACCGCCGGTGAGGTTTACGCAAGGACCATGTCTCCTTTCTGTCCCGGAGTGACGCTTCGCGACTGCGGATCGGACTCGGCTGCAGACCTTCGCCGAGAGATCTCTAAGAAAGTGGCTAAGGGTGCCACCAACGACGAGATCGATGCGTGGCTAGTCGAATCTTTCGGACCCAAAGTCCTCGGGGCCCCCAAGGGAGCGGCCCTTTGGATGACTCCTCTCACGGTTGCCGCGATCGGGGCCGCCGTGGTTGGGTTTGGGCTGAGCAGGATGAGTAAGGTGTCCGTCACCGACCCCGCTCCACTCGCTGCGAGCAGGAGCAAGCAAGCCACAAGCGATGCCGATAAGGCCCGGCTGGAAACAGAGCTCCAAGCGTTCAGGAGGAGCACCGAGTGATCTGGTTCGTGATATCTGCTGCCCTCGTCGCAGCTGCCGCAGGTTGGATCGTATCGCCGCTGTGGAGCAGGGGCCGAAGCCCTATCCGGGCAGACAAGAGCCAGGAACTCTTAGAGCAAAGGATGGCCATCTATCGCTCTATGCTCGATCTGGAACTCGACCATTCAACGGGAAAGGTTTCAGACGAGGACTTCGCAATGCTGCGCGAAGAACATGAATCGGAGGCGCTTTCGATCATCCATCAAGACACCGACCGAGAAGGAGCAGAGCCCGGCCCGCCCGACCTTTTGGAGGTCGAGATCGCTGAGGCACGCCGCCGTCTGGCCGAGGGCCGTTGAACGATCGCATCACTTCGATAGCGGCAGTGGCAGTGATCGCGCTCACCGCGGTTCTGGCTCCCCTCGCCATCCCCGCTCTGGCCGTAGGAGCGCAGTCCATCGTTGGGACGGTGACGAACGGCACTCAAGGAGCAGCGGTTCCCGATGGACTCGAGATCACCGTCGCCCAGCTAACGAGCGAGGGAGATGAAGTTGCCCGCCAGGGGGCATCGGTGAGTCAGGGCCGATTCCGCAGTGCGCCTTTCACCACGCAGGGAACCCACTTCGTCGTAGGAACCACCTACCGGGGAGTCACCTATTCCGCGGTTGCAGATGCGACCGAGGAGGCAGAACTCAACGTGGACCTCAAGATATTCGAGACGACGTCCGACGAGAGCGCGGTCTCCATCACGTCCGACACGATGACGATCGTCAGCGGCGACGGGGGTGCCTTCGAGATACTGCAGTTGATAACGGTCCTGAATTCCTCCGACACGACCTTCACCGGTCCAAATGGCATCGACCCTCCCCAGGTAGTAAGGCTGCCGGTGGCCTCCGGCGGCTTCGAATTGTCCGCCGGCGAGGGGATAGTGCGAGACCGGATCGTCTCCATACCGGGAGGCATAGCAACCGGCGACCCTCTTCAGCCGGGCGAAACCTCCTTCTCCTATGCCTACAAGGTAAGGAGCACTCGAGGGGGTTGGGCACTCACCCGGACCGTGTTCTATGACACCTCAAGGATCGACCTTTTGCTGGAGCCGAAGGTGACCCCTTCGGTTCAGGGATTCCGGTTGGAGGAAACGAAGAAACTCGGTGCCCGCACCTATTCCCGTTATCGCAGCGATGCCCGCGGCGGGGGAGAAGACATCGACGGACAGATCGTGACGGCTCAGCCCGCCGAGACCAAGATGCTGCTGCGTCTCGGCATCGGACTTGCGGTGCTGTTCGCGATGATCACAGGCGGCTCGCTCGTGATGAGACGCAAAAGAGCCGGGAGCGCCCTGGATAAAAGACAGGACCTGATCGAGCAGATCGCCTCTTTAGACGAGCGTTTCGACACGGGAGAGATAGAAGAGGATATCTATCGGGACCGCCGCGAGACACTGAAAGAGCGACTCACCGCCTTGACGGAGTCTTCCAACTGATCAGCATCGAAGGGGTCCACAAGCGCTACGGCGCGGTGACTGCACTTCAAGGCATCGACCTAGAGGTCTCTAGTAAAGAGCGGGTTGCGATCCTTGGCCCGAACGGCTCGGGCAAGTCAACGCTGCTCAAGCTGATCGCCGGTCTGCTGAGACCTACGAAGGGTTCGGTCGAAGTCTTCGCGAAGAACCCGCGCCTTAGCCGTTCGCTCATTGGATACACGGGTCATGAGCATTACCTGTATCCGTACTTGACCGCCAAGGAGAACCTGTCTTTGTATTCGCGCCTTTACGGCCTGTCGGGCGATGTATCGGGGGCGCTTCAGCAGATAGGGCTGTCACGCAAGGCGGATCAGTTGTGCTCGACACTTTCGCGCGGTCAGCTCCAACGTCTGTCCCTAGCGCGCGCTCTGGTCCACTCGCCATCGCTGCTTCTGCTCGATGAGCCGTTCGCGGGAGTGGACAAGGCATCGAGGCAGTCCATCGAGGAACAGCTGGAAGATGCAACTGTGGTGATGGTGACCCACGACAAGCAAGAGGCCCTGAGACTCTGCAACCGCATCGTTTCCCTGGCGGAAGGCCGGATCGTGGAAGACGCATGAAGAAGGTGCTTCTGCTCGCATACAAGGACCTGCGCAGCGATGCGCGCTCGAAGGAGATCGTCCCTGCTATGGCTGTTTTCAGCCTTTGTCTTACCTTCCTGTTCTCGATAACGCTGCCCGATGGTGCAGGCAGGGCGCCGCTTCCAGTTCCTGTCGCGGGGGCCGCGTCAGTCAGGGAGCTGGCAGGAACCTACCTTTGGGTTTCCATCTTCTTCGCGTCGATCATCGGCTTCGGAAGGACCGCCGCCTCTGACAGTCAGGGCTCGCGCATCGAAGGGCTCCTTCTCACGACCGTCGATCCGGCACAGATCTTCTTCGGACGGGTCGCAGCTAACTTCGTGTTCCTCTGCCTGGTGGAAGTGGCACTCATGCCCTTCTTCATCTTGTTCTTATCCGTTCCAGCGTCGCTGCTTTGGCCCGAGCTGCTTCTGATAGCACTTCTGACGAACGCCGGGCTAGCCGCAACAGGAAGTCTTTTCGGCGCCGCAAGTCAGTTCGCACGGGCGAAGGACCTGGTGCTCCCGCTGCTTATGTTTCCCATCATGCTGCCGGTTGTTCTTGGGGCGTCGAGGCTTACTTCACAGCTCATGTCGTTCGGATCAGTGGGGCCCGAGGCCCGCTGGTTTATCCTCATCGGCGTGTTCGACATCGTCCTGCTAGGCATAGGTGCTGTCACCTACGAGTTCGTGGTGCAGGAATGAAGAGTGCCCGCCTTACTCCGCTCGCTCTTTTAGCCTCGGCGGCGATGCTTGCGGGCGTCTTCGCCATCTTCTTCGTGATGCCCGACGCCGAACCTCCGCACGGGATCGTCTACCGCATCATCTTCATCCATGTCCCCTCGGCGTGGATCGCATACCTTGCCTTCGCGGTGGTACTCGTCGGCTCGATAGCTCACCTTCGGAATGGATCGAAGAAGATGGACTGGCTGGCCCACGCCAGCGCCGAGGTAGGCGTGCTCTTCACGGCCATCTGCCTGGTGACCGGGATGGTTTGGGCCAAGCCCCTTTGGGGGGCCTTTTGGGTATGGGAGCCGCGGCTTACGCTTACCTTCGTCCTGCTGCTCATCTACCTCGGCTACCTCGTGTTTCGAGCCATGGGTGGCGATCAGGAAAGGACATCGAGGATCGCGGCAGTTATCGGGATAACCGGCTTCGCTACCATCCCCCTCATCCATTTCGCCGTCGATTGGTACAGGGGACACCATCCCGGCAGAGCGGTCATCCGGCCGGGCGGCGACTTCCAGCTGGAGCCCGAGATGGTTGCCACACTTTTCGCTATGGTCGCGGTCTTCACTGTTCTATATGCGACCCTGCTGGCCCTTCGGATCCGATTGGCTGGCACGGCTGCTCAACTGGAGGCCCTTAGATGACGCACGTCCAGTACCTCGGCATAGCCTTCGGTCTCGTTTGGATAGGGCTTGCCTTGTACCTTTTCTCCATAGCCCGCCGGCAGGCCAAACTCGAAGCCGAGATTTCAAAGTTGTCGGCTCGAAGTCCTAACGGCAGTGCGGGAGGTTTGGACTGATGCGACAAACTTTTCTAGTCGCCCCGATTTACATGCAAGGGCCTATGATTCGCTCCGTTATAATGCCGCCCGGTTCAACCCCTCGAGGATGTCATTGAGCACAAAGCCGCAGAACGAGATGAGCTGGACCAAGGCAGTAGTCATTGGTCTGGCAGTTGCCGCCATGCTCCTGGTGACCCTCGGCTTCATCCCCTCGATCTTCAGGTATTGGTGGGCGTCGAACTCCCAGACCATCGTCGAGCCCTTCCTTCGCGACACCCTGAACATCAGGTTCAAGGACACCTACACGCTCGTTCGTATCCACGACGCCATCTCGATGGGGTATCAGACCTTTGCGTTCGCTGTCCCGATAGCCGCAACGTACTTCATCCTCGAGAAGAGACGCCGCCGGCTCGGCCTTCGGGGGGCCGAACCCGTCAAGGGATACCTCCCCGGTAAATAGATGACCTACTCAGACCCCTTCAGCGCCAGGGAAAACATCGAAAAGCCCCGGCTACGTACCGACTACATCGCCCAGGAGATCGAACCTGCCTGGCTCAAGTCCATCCGCAAGCCCCCGCGCTACATCGACCTGATCCCGGAGCTGTGCATCCTGTGCGAGGGATGCGTCGACGTCTGCCCCTGGTACTGCATCTTCATGCTCAACCCAGACATCGTCGCCGAGAACAGTGCCGATGAAATGGCTCGGGATATGAAAGCCAACGATGTGCTGTTCGTGATCGACGACGATGCCTGCACCAGATGTCTGCTGTGCGTCGAAAGGTGCCCAACAGGGGCCCTTGTTATCGGCAAGCTCGAAGGCGCGAAACCCGCAGGCGGAAGAACCATGGGTGCCGTCGCCGGTGAGCAGAAAGCATCTTGAGGTAGAAAGACAACATGGCGAACGAAGCGAAAGAGCCCAAACACGGCTCCCCGAACCCCATTGCCCTGCTGAAGGAGCGTTGGGACTGGGTACGCGAAGGACAGGTTTGGAAATCGATATTCCGCCCCGGCAGCGTGTTCCAGAAGGGATACCAGGACTCGCCCCGCAATCGCGCCTTCGTCGTCATGAACTCGGTCCTTTACCACCTGCACCCGGTCAAGGTGAAGCGCCATGGGATCAAGCTGTCCTACACCTTGTGCCTCGGAGGACTTTCCTTCTTCCTGTTCATCTTCTTGACCGTCACGGGCATATTCCTGATGTTCTTCTACCGGCCGTCGACAGAGGTGGTCTACGCCGATATGAGCGCACTTCATACATCGGTGGCGTTCGGACAACTTGTTCGCAACATGCACCGCTGGAGCGCCCACCTGATGGTCGTTTCAGTGTTCCTGCACATGTCGCGTGTCTTCTACACGGGCTCCTACAAGCCTCCTCGGGAGTTCAACTGGGTCCTTGGGGTCACCTTGTTCCTGGTGACACTTCTTCTCGCCTTCACGGGGTATCTGCTTCCCTGGGACCAGTTGGCGATCTGGGCGGTCACCGTCGGTACTCAGATGGCCTACGAGTCACCCATCATCGGAAAGGAAGTCTCTTTCGTCCTCCTCGGAGGCGTGCAGATCGGTGCATCCACACTCATCCGCTGGTATACGTTGCATGTCCTGGCCCTGCCATTCGTGATCACGCTGCAGATGGCGGTTCACTTCTGGCGGGTGCGCAAGGATGGCGGCATCTCGGGACCGCTTTGATGATCGGAAAACGCTGATGGCCGAAACACCAGATGAGGTATATGACCGGGTACTGGCCGAGGAACAGGCTAAGGGCTCCACGCCGGCAGTAGCCGAGGGGCGGGCCAAAGCAGCACGGCACCGGGCTAAAAAGGGGATCCCAACCGACCCAGCAGGGGCAGCTGCGGCTGCAGGCCCCCGTGAGGCCGGCTCGGCCGCTCCTGCGGCCGAAGCACCAGCTCCTGAACCAGAACCAGCCGAAGCCGCCCCGACCCCCGAGCCAGGACCAGCCGAAGCCGCCCCGCAAACCGCGGCAGCCGTAGCGACGGAGGCCCCAGCAGCAGCAGGGGTGGCGACAGCCACAGCCCCCGCCGAGGCCCCAGCGCAAGCCAAGGGCAGAGGTGCAGCGGCAAGGGCCAAGGCAAATGGAGGCAACGGAGCCGCTGCGCCGGACCGCATCCAGCGGCTCCTGGCGGTCGTCAAACCAGAGGCGATCCAAAGGGTGGAGCGCGAGCCGATAGACCGTGTCAACACCTGGCCTCACCTGATGGCCGCAGAGTTCGTGGCCCTGCTGGCGGTCACTGCCTTTCTCGTCCTCTTCTCAGCCTTCGTCGATGCCCCATTCAGAGAACTTGCCAACATCAATCAGACACCTAACCCATCGAAGGCCCCCTGGTACTTCCTCGGACTTCAGGAACTTCTCCGCTACTTCCACCCTCAGATCGCGGGAGTGACGATCCCTCAGTGGATCATCCTCGGATTGATGGCTGCCCCATACATCGACCGCAATCCTTCGAACAGGCCTTCTGACCGCAAGGTCGCGATCGTCGTCTTCACGATCTTCATCTTGCTAAACGCGGTTCTGACCATCCTCGGATCATTGTTCCGAGGCCCCGGGTTCAACTTCATCTACCCGTGGGAAGCCGGATTGTTCTTCGAGCTATGAGTCCTGGGTCCCTAGCGGTCATCGTCGTCCTGGTTTCGCTAGCCGCGTGGCTGGCGTTCATGGCTTACACGGCTCTGGCCCCGAAGAAAGCCATCCACGGCGTTGGCCTGCCTCTTCCTCCGAAAGAGCAGGATGCCGCCTCTGTCACCCCCGTCGAGGGCGTGCCGCACGTTGCCGAAGTAGAGGTGCCTGAGGCCAAGCCCAGGGCGAGAAGGCTCGAAGAGGACCTGCAGGGGGTCAGCCGGCGCCAGTTCCTGAACCGTGCGTGGGGGATCGCCCTTTTGGTATCCCTGGGTCAGTTCGCTATGGCTTCGATCGACTTCCTCTACCCAAGACTGCGAGGGGGCTTCGGCTCCAAGATAGTGGTCGGCGACGTCGAGGAGATCCGCAACGAGATCGCTTCGAAACGAGAACCCAAGTTCATCCCTGACGGCCGCTTCTTCCTTTCCCTGTACGAGGGCAAGCCCGAAGACGCGGAAGACATACCCACGTACAAGGCAGCGAACGTTGCGTCGACCGGGATAGTTGCCCTCTACCGCAAGTGCGTTCACCTTGGGTGCAGCGTTCCCTGGTGCCCGCCCGCGAAGTGGTTCGAGTGCCCTTGCCACGGTTCCAAGTACTCGATCAACGGTGAATACCGAGATGGCCCGGCGCCAAGAAGCCTCGATCAGTTCC
>Ga0183260_10003119_pt1 | contig 13416 bp, 14 predicted proteins | sample AntDrymUQ4972206_2_FD_129768 | JGI IMG/M metagenome (GOLD analysis project Ga0183260, IMG submission 129768) | Polar desert sand microbial communities from Dry Valleys, Antarctica - metaG UQ497 (22.06) (version 2) (version 2) | ecosystem: Environmental > Terrestrial > Soil > Desert | place... | reverse complement strand
TATCCCCTCGAGCAGCTGAAGCGTGTCACGGTGAGCGGCGCCGTTCTTCAAGCAGATGATCGCGAGACGGCGAACAGCTGGGTTGGGATCGCGCGCGGCGAGCTCGTGGAGCATCGGCCGGAAGGCGTTGATGTCCCCGGGATGTCCCCGCGACAGCCCTTCGAGGGAGATCAGCGCCGATCCGCGGGCAGCCGGACTCTCGTCCTCGAGCCCTCGCCGCAAGAGCTCGCGCTTCTGACGAAAACGGAACTGTGCGATCGCGCGGTAGCCCTGCGCCCGCACGCGGTAGTCGCTGTCGCGCGCCGCCGCCTCGATCTCCTCGTCCCACTGCACGCGGAGCGTCGCCAGCGCCTTCTCGTCCCCGGCCTGCGCGAGAGCGTCCGCCGCGGCTGCCGCGTCGGCGAGGCTCATGACAGCGACGAGAGCGAGCGTGGTTCCGGACCGACATAGCGCGCCGACGGACGGAAGAGCCGACCGGTCTTCTTCTGCTCGAGGATGTGCGCCGACCAGCCTGCGACGCGCGAGCAGGCGAACATCGCCGGCGCGAGCGCGGGCGGAATCTCGGCGACGTCGAGCACGATCGCCGAGTAGTACTCGACGTTCGTCGCCAGCACGCGCTCGGGATGGCGCTTCTGGAGCGCCGCCAACGCAGCGGTCTCGAGCGCCTCGGCTACTTCGACGTGCGGTGACTCGAGCTCTTTCGCGGTCTGCTTGAGAATCCGCGACCGAGGATCCTCCGCGCGGTAGATGCGGTGCCCGAAGCCCATGATCCTCTCGCCGCTCTCGAGCGCATCCTCGACCCAGCGCTCGGCGTCTCCCGAGGCGGCGACCTCCTTCAGCATCGGCAGAACGTAGGCGGGCGCTCCTCCGTGCAGCGGTCCGGAGAGGGCTCCGACCGCCGAGGAGAGCGAAGCGCCGCAGTCCGCTCCCGTGGAGGCCACGATCCGCGCGGTGAAGGTCGACGCATTCAGTCCGTGCTCGGCCGTGCAGATCCAGTAGGTGTCGATCGCCTTCGCGTGCCGCGGGTCGGCGTCACCGCGCCAGCGGAGGAGGAACTTCTCGGCAGCAGTCTTTCCCTGTGCGACGATCTCATCGGCAACCGAGTCGCCACGACCGTCGGCGACGCGAGCAGAACGCGCGACGATGGTCATCATCTGCGCGGAGAGGCGGCCGAGGTCCTCGCGTGCCTGCTCGTCCGTGATCTCGTTCAGCTTGCCGAGCTTCCAATCGCCGGCGAGGCGCGCCGTCTCGACCTGGAGGTCGGCGGGCGCATTTCCGGTCAGACGCGCCGGCTCATACGGCTCCGGGTCGGGCATCTTCGAATCCGGGTCGTCGTCGACGAGCAGACCCCAGACGTTCTCGTAGGGAACGCGACCCACGAGCTCTTCGATGTCGACGCCGCGGTAACGGAGCGAGCCGCCCTCGCGATCGGGCTCCGCGATCTCGGTCTCGACGGCGACGACGCCTTCGAGCCCCGGCTTGAAGTCAGCGGCTTCCATCGGCCGGGACGGTACCTGACCAGGCGAATGCTCAAGGTACGATCCGGCGCGCCCATGGGCCATCGCGTAACCCTCATTCCCGGAGACGGGACCGGCCCCGAGCTCACCGAGGCGACCCGACGCGTCCTCGAAGCGACCGGAGTCGAGCTGGATTGGGACGTGCGTAAGGCTGGCGTCGACGTCATGGAGGAGGCCGGAACGCCGCTTCCGCAGGAGACGCTCGACTCCGTCAAGCGAAACGGCGTCGCGCTGAAGGGGCCGATCACGACTCCGATCGGCACCGGGTTTCGCTCGGTCAACGTCGCATTGCGGCACGAGCTCGAGCTCTTCGCCTGCCTGCGCCCGTGCAAGACCTATCCGGGTGTCCGCACCCGCTACGAGAAGGTCGACATCGTCATCGTCCGCGAGAACACCGAGGACCTGTACGCCGGCATCGAGTACGAGGCGGGAAGCGAGAACGCGGCCACGGTCATCCGGACCTTGAACGGGCTGCAGTCTAAGCAGATCGCCCTGGGCTCGGGGATCTCCGTCAAGCCGATGAGCGTGGAGGCGTCGGAGCGGATCATCCGTTTCGCCTTCGAGCATGCGCGCGCGAACCATCGCCGCGAGGTCGCCGGAGTGACGAAGGCGAACATCATGAAGTTCACCGACGGGCTCTTCCTCGACGTCTTCCGATCGGTGGGGCGCGACTACCCGGACATCGCCTCGCGAGAGGTGCTGGTCGACGCGCTCTGCATGCAGCTCGTGCAACGACCCGAGGAGTTCGACGTGCTGGTGCTCCCCAATCTCTACGGCGACATCGTGAGCGACGTGACAGCCGGCCTGGTCGGGGGGCTCGGAGTCGCGCCGGGCGCGAACATCGGTCTCGATGCGGCCGTCTTCGAGGCGACGCACGGCTCCGCGCCGAGATACAAGGGCCTGAACAAGGTGAACCCGACCGCGATGATCCTCTCCGGCAAGCTCATGCTCGAGCACCTCGGCGAGCGAGAAGCCGCACAGCGGCTAGAGCGTGCGGTCACGGCGGTGATCGCGGAGGGCGCGCGTGTCACGTACGACCTGAAGCCCACCCGCGACGACCCGACAGCCGTCGGCACTTCCGAGTACGCCGATGCGATTATCGAGAGACTGGGAGAGAACCTGTGAGGAGCAAAGTTACCGTCGTCGGCGCGGGTCTCACCGGACGCACGATCGCCCAGGAGCTCGCCCGACGCGACTACGCGAACGTCGTCCTCGTCGACATCGTCGAGAATCTTCCCCAAGGCATCGCGCTCGATCTCGACCAGGCCGCGTCCGTGCTCGGCTACGAGCCCACGGTCACGGGCTCGAACAGCTACGAGGATACGGCGGGATCGGACGTGGTCGTGGTCACTGCCGGCGTTCCGCGCAAGCCCGGAATGAGCCGTGACGATCTCGTGACGACGAACGAGAAGATCGTCGGCGCGGTCACCGAGCAGGCGCTCGCGCATTCGCCCGACACGATCGTGATCGTTCTCTCGAATCCCCTCGATGCGATGTGCCACGTGGCAAGGAGCGCCTCCGGGCTCCCCAAGCAGCGCGTCATCGGCCAGGCTGGGATCCTCGACACCGCGAGGTTCCGGGCTTTCATCGCCTGGGAGACAGGAGCTTCCGTTCGCGACGTACACGCGCTCGTTCTCGGCGGGCACGGGGATCAGATGGTCCCGGTCGTCTCGGCGACGACGGTCGGAGGCGTCCCGCTGACAAAGCTCGTCTCCCAGGAGCGGATCGACGCCATGGTCGAGCGCACGCGCAAGGGCGGCGGCGAGGTCGTCGAGCTCCTCGGGACGTCGGCCTGGTACGCGCCGGCGGCGGCGGTGACCGAGATGGTGGAAGCCGTCCTCCTCGATCAGAAGCGCGTCCTCCCGTGCACCGCGTACCTCGAGGGTGAATATGGGGTCTCTGATCTCTACATGGGCGTCCCCGTAAAGCTCGGCTCGGCGGGAATCGAGGAGATCGTCGATCTCGACCTCTCCGAGCAAGAGCAGGTGTGGTTCGAGGAGTCGGCCGCAGCCGTGCGGGACGTCGTCTCGGTTCTCGGGAGGGAATAGGCGAGGCACGCCTCGCCTGAAAGATGGATCTCAACCTCGAAGGACGCACTGCGATCGTGTGCGGCGCCTCGGCCGGAATCGGGCTCGCTGTCTCCGAGGCGCTCTCGGCCGAAGGGGCGAACGTGGTCATGTTCGCCCGCAGGCCCGAGCCGCTTCGCGCGGAAGCCGAGCGTTTGGGTGGCCTCGCCGTCCCGGGCGACGTCACGAGCACCGACGATGTGGCACGGCTCGTGCAGACCGCGGTCGACACGCACGGGGGCATCGACATCCTCGTGAACAACTCGGGTGGGCCGCCACGAACTGCCGCGGTGGGGCTGACAGTCGAGCAGATCGAGGCCGCGGTACAGCTGCTGCTCGTCTCCGTGGTCAGGCTTACCGGCCTCTGTCTCCCCCATCTGGAGCGAAGCGAGGCGGGCCGTATCGTCAACATCACCTCCAGCACCGTGAAAGAGCCGACCGACAACCTCGCGCTCTCGAACGCCGTACGACCGGGAGTCATCGGCTGGGCGAAGTCGCTCTCGCGCGAGCTCGGCCCCCAGAGCATCACGGTGAACTCGATCGCCCCCGGCCGAATAGACACGGAGCGTCTTCGCGAGGTCTACCCGGACGGGCCGACCGCGGCCGATCTCGAGGCGATCCCGCTGCGCCGACTCGGGAAGCCACGCGAGATCGGAGACGTCGTGGCCTTCCTCTGCTCCGACCGAGCTGCCTACGTCACGGGAACCGTCGTCGCCGTCGACGGCGGTCTCGTCCGCGGGCTTCTTTGAGAGCTCTCTGCGGCATGGCCGCTCATTCTGAAGCGAGCTCGGGCCTCGACTCGGGTTGTCCGTGAAGCGCTTCTCGGGCGTCCTGGTCGCGCTCGGCCTGGTGGGCCTGGCGGTGGCGTTCACACTCTGGATCCTCCCCGCGGAGGAGTTCATCTTCACGCCGGGGAATGCGAAGCCGCTAGCCGAGCGGGTGACGGTCGAGGGCGCGCGTCCCGTCGAAGAGGGCGATGTGTACTACGTCGACGTCTTCGTTCGCCGGACCACGCGACTCGAAGATCTCCTACCGTTCCTGCGCCCGGAAGGCTCCACTGTCGTACCGGAGCAGGCGATCCTCCCGCCGGGCACCTCGGAGGACGCGCGTGACCGCCAGACGGCAGCCGAGATGAGCCGCTCGGAGCTCGTCGCCTCCGCGGTCGCGCTTCGCGCGCTTGGACGGGATGTCGTCGCGAAACCGCAGGGAGCGCTCGTGATCGACGTCGCCTCGGATGTCCCCGCGGCGGCCGAGGTCGACTCCGGTGACGTGATCGTCGCAGTGGACGGCATCGCCGTGCAGACCCCTGACGAGCTGCGCCGCGAGATCGGCCGGCGCAAGCCCGGAGCCGGCGTCGAGCTGACCCTGCAGCGCGACGACGAGACGGTGAAAGTGACAGTCGAGACTGTTGCGAGCCCGGGGGACCCCGACCGAGCGATCGTCGGCATCAGGGTCGACCAGCAAGCGGACATCGAAGTGCCGATCGACATCGACATCGACCTTGGCCGCGTGGGCGGACCGTCGGCCGGCTTGCCATTCGCGCTCGAAATCGCGCGCGTACTCGGACGCGACATCACGCATGGGTGCAACATCGCAGCGACCGGCGAGCTCGCCCTGGACGGAACGGTGCTCTCCGTGGGCGGTCTGCAGCAGAAGACCATCGCGGCACGCAATGCGGATGTGGATGCCTTCGTCGTGCCGGCGGGCGACAACGCGGACGAGGCGCGGCAGCATGCGGGAGACCTGCCGGTTATCCCTGTGGAGAGTTTTCAACAGGCGTTGCAAACACTGACAACGTCTGAGATAAAATGCTGAATTTGCAGGACTTTTTACCGTTCTGAGAACACGCGCAAATTGCGGCGTATTTGTCTTTTGGAGGGGTTGTCCGAACGAGACCGGCTCGCCAGAATGCGGGCTGGTCGTTGAGGGGCGACCTTCGGAAAAATGACGAAGACACGCTCACCCGCCACCTGCGACGACTGCTACTTCCGACGAGAGGGTCTCTGTGCCCTCCCTGGGAATCAGCCTTGCCCAACCTTCCGTGCCGCCCAGGCCGGTGTGCTGTCACCCCCGCGCCAGCCGCAGCTCGTGCCGCGTCCGCTGACGGGCGTCGTCGTCGTCGGACACGCTGCGTAAGAGCCTCGAGTAGATGCTTGATCGGGAACTGACGCGCAGCCGGGGGCGGTCACGATCAAGCATCTAGGATTTGCGCGGTGGAACCGAGAGGCTCGATCCCGACGCGGGAGAAACGGAACATTCCCTGGACGCTGGTGGGCTTCGCCGTGCTCGCTGTCTACGCGGTGCTGATCGTCCTCCTGAACAGAGAGCAGGTGGACATCAGCTTCGTGTTCTTCTCGACGAGGATCTCGAAGCTCGTCTTGATTCTCCTCTGCCTCGGCATCGGGTTCGCAAGCGGTTTCCTGTTCGACCGCTGGAGCCAGCGCCGAAAGAGCTTCTCAGCGCAGTAATCCGGCGAGCACCGAGACTCCTTCGGCGATCCGCTCCGGAGTCTCGTAGCTGAAGGCGAGGCGCACCGACGAGTCGCCGTGCCCCGAGTCCGGCGGGAAGAAATCCGATCCACGGATGACGGCAACACCACACTCAGCGGCGCGAATCGCGAGCTCGGAAGCGCTCGTCCCGTCGGGTAGATCGAGCCAGACGAAGTAACCTCCCTCCGGCCGGCCCCACGTCGAACCGGGTGGAAGCGCGCGCTCGAGCGCTTCGAGCATCGCGTCACGTCGCACTTGCAGCTGTGCCCTGACACTCTCGAGGTTCGGCTCGAACCGCCCTCGCTCGATGAGCTCTGCGATCGTGGCCTGGGTGAGATAGGGTGGCGAGATGTACGTGGAGACGGCGCGTTCCTCGAAAGACCGAGCGTCGGCGGCAGGAAGCACGAAGTAGCCCGTTCTGAGCCCCGGCGCGACGGTTTTCGAGAAGGAGGACGTGTGGGTTACGAGCTCGCTACTCATCAGCTCGTGGAGTGACGTGACCGGCTCGCCCTCGTAGCGGACGAGCCCGTACGGGTCGTCCTCGAGCACAGGAAGCGCGTGTCTCTCAGCGAGCTCGGCGATCCGTACCCGCCGCTCGGCCGAAAGCGTGCGCCCGCTCGGGTTCTGGAACGTCGGGATTGTGTACAGGAACGCCGGCGGCTCGGTCGTTCGCTGGAGCTCACGCTCGAGCGAGTCCGGATCGAGACCTTCCTCGTCCATTTCGAGCGCAATCGTCTCGACGCTCTCGCGCGCGAGAATCTTCAACGGCCGGTCATAGCTCGGCCCTTCCACGAGCACCCTTCCCGGCCGGCGTGCGAGTGCCTCGGCCAGGTACAGCACGAAGCCGTGCAGGCCACCGACGGTCAAGACGATCCGACCAGGCTCGACGCCGTGTCGGCCGGCGACCCACTTCCGTAGCGGCTCATAGCCTCCGCCCGGCCCGTACGCGAAGATTCGGGCGCCGTCTCGCTTCGCCACGGCATGTGCGCAGTCCGCGAGCTCGGCCGACGGGATCAGCTCCGGCGCGGGCGCCCCGCGGGCGAAGGAGATCGGTGACGACGGGGCCATAAAGGCGAGCCTAACGGTGTGGAACTTGACACGAACTTTCCACGCTTACAGTGCCAGGCACTGTTAAGAGCGCCCGACCGCGGATGCTCGCCCGCGGGCAGAGATCCCTGGTTGAGAACTCGAATCAGAGTGAAGCCTTGAGCCGCTGGAGCATCTTTCTGATTCGAGTTCTTAGGCGCGGATGAGCGCGGCGACGAGCTCGGCGGTCTCGGTCGGGGTCGTGCCCACACGGATCCCACGCGCCTCGAGGGCGTCCTTTTTGGCCTGCGCCGTACCGGCCGAGCCCGAGATGATCGCACCGGCGTGGCCCATCGTCTTGCCGGGCGGTGCCGTGAAACCGGCGATGTACGCGACGACGGGCTTCGACATCTCGGCCTCGATGAACGCCGCCGCCTTCTCCTCCTCGTCGCCGCCGATCTCCCCGACCATCACGACCTGCTCGGTCTGCGAATCGGCCTCGAAGAGCGAGAGCAGGTCGACAAAGGACGAGCCGACGACCGGGTCCCCCCCGATTCCGACGATGGTCGAGTTGCCCAAACCGAGCTGGGTCAACTCGTGCCCGATCTGGTACGTGAGCGTGCCGGAACGGGAGACAAGTCCGACGGATCCCTCCCGGAAGATCTCGGCGGGGATGATCCCGACGTTGGCCTGTCCGGGTGAGAGCGCGCCGGGGCAGTTCGGTCCGATCAGCGTCACGCCACGAGCGTGCACATACGCGTGGATCCGGAGCATCTCGTGCACCGGCACCCCTTCGGTGATGCAGATGATCGTCCCAACACCGGCATCGACCGCCTCGTACATCGCGTCCGCGGCAAACGGCGCGGGCACGAAGACCATCGCCGTGTTCGCACCGGCGTCGGAAACCGCCTTGGCGACCGTGTCGAAGATCGGGATTCCCTCGACGTCCTGCCCACCCTTCCCGGGGGTCACTCCGGCGACCACCTGTGTCCCGTGCTCACGGTTCCGAAGTCCGTGAAAGCGCCCTTCTGAGCCGGTCAGTCCCTGAACGACGAGTCTCGTGTCTCGGTCGACGAGAATTGCCATTAGACGGCCGCCAGCTCCACGGCCCGCCGCGCGCCGTCGAGCATCGTCGCTTCTGTGTGCAGGTTCGACCCGTCCGCGTCGCGAAGCAGGCGGCGACCCTCTTCGGCGTTCGTCCCATCCAGCCGGACAACGATCGGAAGCTCGATCGTCATCTGCTCGAGCGCCTGCAGGATGCCGCGCGCGACCTCGTCGCAGCGCGTGATCCCACCGAAGATGTTGAAGAAGATCGCACGCACCTGATGGTCTTTCGTGATGACCTCGAGAGCGTCGACGACGCCCTGGGCGTCGCCACCTCCGCCGAGATCGCAGAAGTCCGCCGGCCGCCCTCCGACGAACGTGACGACGTCGACGGTAGCCATCGTCAGCCCCGCTCCGTTACCCAGCACCCCGACGTCGCCGTCGAGCTTGACGTACGTGACGTCCTTCTCGCGCGCAAGCGCCTCCAGCGGCTCGGCGGCGTCGACGTCACGCATCTCCGCGATCTCCGGATGACGAAAGAGCGCGTTGTCGTCAACTGTGAACTTCGAATCGAGCGCACGAACTTCGCCGTCTGTTGTCACAACGAGTGGGTTGATCTCGCAAAGCATGGCCTCGCAACCGACGAAGGCCTCGTAGAGCTTGCCGATGATGGCGACGATCTGCTTCTGCTCCGCCGGGTCTTCGACCCCCGCCTGATAGACGAGTCGCCGCGCGTGCCACGGGTGATAGCCCTCCAGCGGATCCACGTGCAGTCGCGCCAGGGCGTCTGGACTCGATGTCGCGACCTCCTCGATGTCGATCCCCCCCTGGGTCGTGAACATGAAGAGCGGCTGCTTGGCGCTGCGATCGAAAGCGATGGAGAGGTAGTACTCGCGCGCGATGTCCGACGCGCGTTCCACCCACACCTTTCTGACGGTATGACCGCGGATGTCCATTCCAAGGATCTCCCCGGCACGCTCGGATGCATCCGCAGGTGTGTCTGCGAGCTTGATTCCGCCGGCCTTGCCGCGCCCGCCGACCAGCACCTGCGCCTTGACGACAACCTGTCCCCCGAGCTCTTCCGCCGCCGCGCGCGCCTCGCCGGCGCTCGTCGCGAGCCGCCCCTCTGACACCGGGATCCCGAAGCGCCGGAAGAGTTCCTTCCCCTGGAATTCGTGCAGGTCCAAAGCGCGGGCGAGTCTACCCGGCCCGGCGCCGGCCGGAGCGGATCGGCCGCGTGTGCGAGCATGACCCGGTGAGCCGGAAGACCATTCTCATCCTCGTCGCGCTCGGAGCCGCCGCGGCCGGCTTCACCTTCTCGACGGCTGCGAAACGGCTCCAAGGCGAGGAGCCGGCCGCCGAGGCGAGCGTCGCCGCGAGCCCGCAGAGCGTGTCGCTCGACTGGCGCGAGACACACGGCGTCTCCGGAGAGCAGCTCGTGTTCTCGGTCGAGTCGCTGCAGGTGACGTCCGACGGCTGGCGCGTCAGCCTAGCCCTCGAAAATCGCTCGTCGGTCGCGTATGAGCTGGGCGATCCACGGACGACCTTGAACCGCTCATTCGGGCTTAGGCTCTTTTCCACCGGGAGTCTCGACGAGGTCGAAGAACGGATGGCCGACGGCACGCTCCCGGCGGTCCGTTCCGCCGTGCGCTACACGCCGAGCCTGCCGGCGATCTTGGAGCCCGATGCGTCCTGGCGTGGGACGATCTCGGCGCCAGGAGCGCTCTCAGCTGGGAGTTGGGTGCGTGTCGTGTTCGGCACCCTGGTGTCGGCCGGCAACCCCCCTGAAGAGCTGGGAGAGAACGTCGTTTGGATCACCGATAGCGCGTACCGGCTCCGCTCGTAGCAGAGCCAGGCTCGACAACGAGACGGGCGACAAGAGCTTTTTGACGCTCGGGCTCCGCGCCACAACTGGCCGGGACGAGCGGGCCGTCGATCTCGTCGACCGTCGCCGCGTGCTCGACCTCGTTCCGGCTGCGGAAGCGTACGACCGAGCCGTTCATAGCCAGGAGACGGAGATCGTCGACGGCGTCGAGCCCGAACTCTTGCCTGATCGCCTGCTCTGCCGCCTGGACTCGAGGCTCATAGCACGTTCGCCCGCGGTAGTGGTCGAGCTCGATTCGTCCTTCGAGCGCGCGCGAAACCACGCGAGCCGCGTTGTCCGCGTCCACTCGGCCCAGCTGCACGCCCGCAGGAAGCACGAGCACGTTCGCGGCGAAGCGGTGGCCGCCCTGATGGGACGAGAGCCAGAGCCGGTCGTCGCCGACCTCAGCGGCAAGCGTCCCGTAGACCGCAGTCCCACGGAGCGCACAGCACGCGTCGCGCGTCCCGTGCCCGCAGACGAGAACGAGCGACCCGGCCACAAGCTCCCCTTCGGTCTCGAGATCGACGCGCGCCAGGTCGTCGTGGCTCACGAGCTCGATTCGGCGCACCTCGGCTTCCGTCTCTTCCGCTCGGATCACGAAGGCCGCGGGACGGCGCACTGACCGGCCCTGCCGCCGAAGAAAGAGAATGCGCGATCGAGGAGTCCGCGCGAGCCAGTCGGCGACGGCTTCGTGCGCCGCGGCCGGCAGCGTGCCTCCGGTTGCGACATCGCGTCCCCACGTTCCAGGAACCTCGACGAGTAGCCATTGGTCGGCTGTCGACGCAGTAGCCGCGAGCGGCTCGTCGGCCGCTCGAGAGCGGTCTGAGCAGCGGGTTCCCGTCACGCTCACGCTGGGGCGACCTCGCTTTCGATGACGCAGATGAGGTCGCCGTGCGCGACCTGCTCGCCGGGACTGACGCGCAGCCCGGCCACGAGCCCCGCCCGGTGAGCCACGATCTCGTTCTCCATCTTCATTGCTTCGACGACACAAATCAGCGCCCCCGCAGCGATCTCATCGCCCTCGGCCACCGCGACCTCGAGCACGGTGCCCTGCATCGGACTGGCGACCGCATCCGTCGCCTCGCCACCGAGACCCGCGCTACGCGCCTTGTGTCGCCGCGCGAGCTCAGCCCACGCGGGCTCCGGAGTGTGGACGCGGAGCTCGTGCCGGCGGCCGTCGAGCTCGACTTCCAGGATCCGCGCGCGGGTCCGACTGCCGCCGTCCGGCGCACGCTCTACTCTTGTTTTCTCATGAGACAACTCCTCGTCAAGCTTCTGCGCCCGCTCGGCAAGCTCCTCAGACTCCACGAGACCCCGACAGGTCTCGCCTCGGACGAAGCAAGGCGAGGACAGGAGCGCCCGGTGGAAGCCGATGAGCGTCTTCGGGCCCTCGATGACGAATTCCTCGAGCGCGCGCAGCGCCCGGCGACGGGCTCGCTCTCGGTCGAGGTCGTGGACGACGAGCTTCGCGATCAGCGGGTCGTACAAGTCCGAGATCGCATCTCCTGCCCGAACACCGGAATCCACGCGCACGCCGATCCCTCCCGGCTCACGGTAGGCCTCGATGCGGCCAGGAGTAGGCAGGAAGCCGTGCGCGACGTCTTCGGCGTTGATACGGCACTCGATCGCATGGCCGCGCAGGACGATGTCTTCCTGGGTGAGGGAAAGAGGCTGGCCCGCAGCGATCAGAATCTGCTCGCGCACGAGATCGATTCCGGTCACGGCCTCGGTGACCGTGTGCTCGACCTGGATGCGCGTGTTCATCTCCAGGAAGTAGTACGCACCGTCCGGCGTCAAGAGCCCTTCGATCGTCCCGGCCGACTGGTACCCGACAGCGCGCGCAGCGTCGACCGCGACCGCGCCGATCCGCTCTCGCAGCTCGGGGCCGACGGCGGGAGAGGGTGTCTCCTCGACGAGCTTCTGATGGCGACGCTGGATGGTGCAGTCGCGCTCACCGAGATGGACGACGGCGTCGTGGGCGTCGGCAAGGATCTGCACCTCCACATGCCGAGGGTCGTCGAGATAGCGCTCGACGTAGACCGCCGCATCGGCGAAGTAGGCCTTGCCCTCCCGTTGCGCCGCCTCGTATGCGCGCTCGACCTCATGAGGCGAGCGGGCGATCCTCAATCCCTTTCCCCCGCCCCCGGCAGACGCCTTGATCGCAACGGGGTAACCGATCTCGGTCGCGACGGCGAGCACGTCGGCCGCGCTCTGGGCCGGCTCCGTGGATCCGGGGACGATCGGAACACCCGCGGCGTGCATCCGCTCCCGGGCCGCGATCTTCGACCCCATCGCCTCGATCGCCTCCGGCGGAGGGCCGATCCAGACGAGACCGGACTCGATCACCTTGCGCGCGAACGCCGCGTTCTCCGCCAGAAACCCGTACCCGGGATGGATCGCAGCCGCTCCGGCACGCATCGCCGTTTCGATGACCCTGTCCCCGCGCAGGTAGCTGTCTGCGGCCGGTCCGGATCCGATCAGATGGGCCTCGTCCGCAAAGGAGGCATGCAACGACCGCCGATCCGGCTCGGAGTAGACCGCAACCGTGGAGATCCCGAGCTCGCGCAGTGTCCGAAAGACGCGGACCGCGATCTCACCGCGGTTGGCAACGAGAACTTTCGTGAACGGCGGCATCGGAGACGTATTCTCCCGGACGGTGAGCCTCCCGGATCAGCTCACGGTTGCGCGTGTCGCCGCCGTCCCCGTCGTGGTGCTCCTGTTTGCATGGGACTTTCCCAACCACGCCTACTGGGCGACCGCGATCTTCGTCGTCGCGATGGCGACCGACCAGATCGACGGTTGGCTCGCGCGCCGCCGCGGAACCAGCTCGCCGCTCGGGAAGCTCCTCGATCCGGTCGCGGACAAGGTGCTCATCCTGGCAACTCTCGTCATGCTGATCGGAGAGGGAGTCGCGCCTGCGTGGATGGTCGCGCTGATCGTCGTGCGTGAGATCCTCGTCTCGGGACTCCGGCTCGCTGCTGTCGAGCGCGGGGTCGTGCTCGGCGCACGTGACCTCGGGCGACTCAAGACGTGGGCGCAGGCGGTCGCCGCCACGATGTGCGGATTCGCAGCAGCAGGTGCGTGGAGCGAAGACATCGCGTGGTGGGCGCTCCTCCTCGCGCTCGCGGCGACATGGATCTCGGGACTCGACTACGCGCGGGTCGCGCCACGCGTGCTCCGCGGCGGGCGCGCATAGTCGCCTAGCTTCGCCACGCCGTAGTCCACGGCCTCCGCGGCGGAGACGCTCCTCCACTTGGTGACGGGGCGCCCGGCCTTTGCGTCGAATCCGATTCCGGCTCGTCCCAGGGCGCCTGCGAGCGCTGCCAGCTCGGCAGAGGACAGCGGAGGTACGGCTTCGAGGCGCATCAACCCAGGCTACGCGAACCGGCGAGGGTGCACGAAGTCTCCGC
>Ga0183260_10003118_pt1 | contig 13428 bp, 11 predicted proteins | sample AntDrymUQ4972206_2_FD_129768 | JGI IMG/M metagenome (GOLD analysis project Ga0183260, IMG submission 129768) | Polar desert sand microbial communities from Dry Valleys, Antarctica - metaG UQ497 (22.06) (version 2) (version 2) | ecosystem: Environmental > Terrestrial > Soil > Desert | place... | reverse complement strand
TCGCCGTGGCGAGGGCGGCGCGGACCAGGGTCATCGCCGCCGCGCCGCTGGGGACCTCGCGCAGGCTCGCCGGGCCGGCCGCGGCGAGGCGCGCCCCGTGACCCGCGGCCGCGGATCCGCCGGGCACGTACGTGACGTGGGCGTCGGCCGCGAAGCCCGCGGGCGCGCCGGCCAGCAGCTCGACCAGGGCGTGCCCGCCTTCCTCATTGCCGACGAGCAGGTGGAGCCGTCCGGGTCTCGACGCCAGCGTGGCGTAGACGGGACGGCTCTTGATGCCCTCGACCAGCACGGATTCAGCCCACCGCGTTGCGCTTGGTCTTCTGGGGGTCGTCGAACGGGAGGGTGTGGGCGATGGCCGGCCCGCTGACCGACGCTCCGCGAACCTCGAGCGGGCTGCCCTGGACGGCGAGGTCGACATCCAACCGGGCGATCGCCATCGACCGGTTCGTAAGGGTCGAGTACATCCCGCAGGTGATGACCCCGACCCGCCGGCCGTCGGCCCACAGCTCGTCGCCCTCCGAAGTGGCCGTGTCGCCCTCGACGAGGACGCCGAAGATCCGGAACCGCTCCTGGCCCCTGCGCCGGTCGTGCTCCTCGGCGCCCCGGAAGCCCTGCTTGCCCGGCGTCACGGTGAACTGCAGCCCGAGCTCCCAGAGCGTGTCGCCCGGCGCCTCGTCATCGAACGGGTACATCTGCGAATTGTCGTATGGGTAGAACAGCAGGTAGCTCTCGACGCGCAGCATGTCGAGTACGGTGAACCGGCACGGGATGATTCCCATGTCCGCGCCCTCGGCGAGGATCGTGTCCCAGAGCATCACGGCGTCCTGCGCCCGGCAGAAGATCTCGTAGCCCCGCTCGCCCGTGTAGCCGGTCCGCGACAGCATCACCGGTGCGTCGAACAGCCGGGTCTGGAGGTGCTGGAAGTACGGCAGGTCGCGGATGCCGGGCACGTGGCGCTGGAGGAAGTCGACCGCCAGCGGGCCCTGGAGCGACAGGTCGTGGAGGTCGTCGTCGAAGAGGATCGCGGCGTTCTTGCCGACGGCCGCGCGCTGGAGCTGCTCGTGCCCGGCCCCCGAGCCGTGGACGACCATCCAGGCCGTCGGTCCCGTGCGGTAGATGATGCAGTCCTCGACGAACGTCCCGCGGTCATCGAGCATGCAGGCGTAGGCCGAGCGGCCGGGGTGGATGCGCCCCACGTCGCGCGTCGTCGCGAGATCGATGAGGTGGGCCGCGTGCGGCCCGACGACGTGCACCTTCTTGAGCCCCGACACGTCCATGAGCCCGGCCTTCGTCCGGATCGCGACGTGCTCCTCGTGCACGTCCTTGTCGTAGGTCCAGGCGGTGCCCATGCCGCTCCAGTCCTCGAGCTGCGAGCCGAGGGCGCGGTGCCGGTCCGCGAGGGCGGAGAACCGCCAGGTCGCCGTCATGTCGTCATCCCTTCCCCTCCGTGCGCCTCCGACTCAGAACAGTGTCAGGTACTGGTCCACCTCCCAGCGACCGACGTCGTTGTGATAGCGGACCCACTCGGTGCGCTTGATGCGCAGGAACTCGGCCGCCAGCTCGGCGCCGAGCGCGCCCTGGACGACCTCGTCGGCCTCGAACTCGTCGAGCGCCTCGGACAGGCTCTGGGGCAGGAACCGGAGCCCCTCGCGTCGGGCATCCTCGAGTGGCGTCTCGTACATGTTGCGCGCGATCTGAGGGTCGCCCGGGTCGAGCCGGCGCTCGATGCCGTCGATGCCCGCCGCGATGAAGCCGGCGATACCGAGGTACGGGTTGACCGCCCCGGACACCACCCGGCACTCGAACCGTCCCGGATCGGGCGTCCGGAACATCTGGGTCCGGTTGTTGTCGCCGTAGGTGATGAAGGCGGGGGTCCAGGTGAACCCCGAGCGGGCGCCGGTCAGGTAGGCGCCCATCGACAGGCGCTTGTAGCAGTTGACGGTCGGCGCGATGAGGGCGCTCAGGCCGCGGGCATGGGCGAGGAGCCCGCCGAGGAAGTGATACGCGAGCTCGGACTGCCCGAGGCCCCGTGGATCGTCGGCGCCGAGGAACGCGTTCGCCCCGTCCTCGTCCCACAGGGAGAAGTGGAAGTGGCTGCCGTTGCCCGTCAGGTGGCTGAACGGCTTGGGCATGTGGGTCGCGATGGCGCCGAACGAGGCCGCGACCTGGTTCGTCATCATCTTGAAGAACGTGTAGCGGTCGGCCGTCTCGAGCGCGTCGCCGTACTTCCAGTTGATCTCGAACTGGGACGTCGCGTCCTCGTGGTCGGAGGCGTACGGCTCCCAGCCGAGATCCTCGAGATAGCGTACGAGCGTGCGCAGGTAGTCCATGTTCGCGGCGAAGCTCTTGAAGTCGTAGCACGGCTTCTGGAGCGTGTCGACGCCGTTGGGGTCGAATGGAGCGATCGAGCCGTCGGCCCGGCGCGAGACGAGCATGTGCTCGGCCTCGACGCCGACCTTCAGCGCGTAGCCGAGGCCGGCCAGACGATCGATCTGGCGCCGAAGCGCCGTCCGGGAGCAGTACGGCCACGGCTGGCCATCGACCTCGATATCGCAGGCGAAGCGGGCGACGCCGGTCTCCCACGGGACGGGCGTGTATGTCCCGAGGTCCGGCATCCCGACGAGGTCGTGGTCGTGCGGACCCTGGCCCATGCCGACCGTCGCGGCCCCGGCAAAGCCCGCGCTCCCGCCGACGAACAGGTCGAGGGCGCTGGCCGGCACGCCCTTGCAGCGCGGCGTCCCGTGGATGTCGACCCACTGGGCGAGCATGTAGGACACGCCGTCATCCGCGATCCGCTTCGCGATCGACGCCTGGGTTGGTCGTACTTCGCTCGCCGTGCCGGCCATGGTCCCTCCTCCTGCTTGCTCGCCCTTAGTGCGACACCGCTGCCGCCGCCTTTTCGCCGATGAGCGATCCGGTCGCGAAGCGCTCGATCGAGAACGGCGCCAGGACGTCCGGCGTCTTCCCGGTCGCGATGAGCTCCGCGACGCGCCGACCTGCGACCGGGCCGGCCTTGAACCCGTACGTCCCCCAGCCGACGTCGAGGATGAAGCCCGGGACATCGGGCACCGTGCCGATGATCGGACTGAAGTCGGGGGTCATGTCGCAGATGCCGGCCCACTGGCGCAGCACCCGCACCCCGGCCACGCTCGGCAGCAGCTCGAGGACGTGGGCGGCCGAGGTCTCGATGAACGCCAGCGTCGAGCGATGGCTGTACGACGCGTACGGATCGATCTCGGCGCCGATGACGAGCTCACCGCGGTCGGTCTGGCTGACGTAGACATGGAGGGTGGCCGACACGAGGACCGGGTCGAGGAACGGCTTGAGCGGCTCGGTCACCAGCGCCTGGAGCGGGTGCGTCACGATCGGCAGCCGCACGCCGGCCATGGACGCGATGGTCGAGGCCCAGCCGGCGGTCGCGTTGACGACGACGCCGGCCCGGATCGGCCCCTGGTCGGTCTGGACGCCCGCGATCCGGCCGTCGGCCAGGTCGATCCCGGTGACCTCGATGCCCTGGTGGACGTGCACCCCCATGTCCTGCGCCCGTCGCGCATAGCCCCACACGACGGCATCGTGACGGATGATGCCGCCCGGAGGATGGAAAAGCGCGGCGTGGATCGGATAGCGCGGCTTGTCGGTCAGATCGAGCGCCGGGGCGATCTCGGCGATCTCGGCGCGATCGATGACGACCGAGTCGACGCCCTGCAGCTGGTTGACCTCCGCCCGCACGCGTAGGCCGGCGACGGCCGAATCGGTGTGGGCCAGGGTCAGATGGCCGCGCTGGCTGAACATGACGTTAAAGCCCAGCTCGACCGACAGGCCCTCGTAGATCCGGACCGATTCGTCGTAGAAGGTCACGCCTTCGGGCGTGCGGTAGTTGGACCGGATGATCGCCGTATTGCGGCCGCTGCCGCCGGCGCCGATGTACGCCTTCTCCAGGACGGCCACGTCGCGGACGCCGCGCTTCGCGAGCTCGTACGCGATGGCCAGGCCGTGCACGCCCCCACCGACGATGACGACGTCATAGCTCGGCCGGCGGTCGAGCGCGCCCATCACCTTCCATCGGCGCAGCGGACCGATCACGACGCGCCCTCCGTGACGCCGTCCGGCCCGACGACGGCGAGACCATGCGGTTCGCCGATGTGGAGGATCGAATCCCAGACGTAGGCCGCCTCATCGCGGGCGACCATGAGGGTGTAGCCGGGCTCGCCGCCCGCGTCGCGGCGCGTGATGAACGCGCGGACCGCCACGACCGGGGCCTGGATCAGGCCGCCCTCAGGGAACGACGCCGGGCGCGTGTCGGCCGGGCAGAGCTCGGCGAGCAGAGCCGGCGCCGCGGTGCCGACGATGCGGACCGTCGTGCGCGCCCCGGTCATTTCGATGACCGAGACCTCCCCGGAGGCAAGGGATCCTGCCGTGGCCGCCAGGCTCGCGGCTCCGACCGGCGCGAGCAGGAGGACCTCGTCAGGTCCGAGGACCCAGGCCTCGACATCGGCCCCGGACGCGTCGGCCGCGTCGGCCGCGACGCGCCCGACCTCTGCCGTCGCATCATCCGCGAGGAGCGCGTTCGTGGCCTCGAGCGCCCCCGGGCCGCGCAGCAGCCACTCCTCGAACGGTCCGATCTCGGCCAGGCGGACAGGCGTTCCCGGACCTCCGGTCTGCGGGTCGTAGGCGGCCGGCCAGCGCACGTCGTCGCCGATCCAGCGCGCGCCGAGGGCGGCGTGGCGCGACTCGATGGCGCTTCGTCGGACGGCCCAGGCCGCGGCGGACCCGCTCACGACCGCACCCGCTCCCCGGCCGGATCGTAGAAGGGCGACGTGCGGACGACCGCCGGGGCTGTGGAGCCTTCGCGGCCGGTCCCGAGACGGACGGTGATCGGTCGATCCTCGACCGCGTCGTCCGCGGGCAGCCAGGCGAGGCCGATGGCCTTGCCGAGCGTCGGGCTCCATTTGCTGCTCGTGACCCGGCCGATCGGGCGACCGTCGCGCACGATCGCGGCGCCCTCCGCCGGGACGGCCGTGCCGATCATCTCGAAGCCGGCCAGGACGTCGCGAGCCCCGCGCTCGGCGAGCGCCGCGATGGCGTCGCGCCCGATGAAGTCGGGTCGATCGGCCTTGATGAGCCAGGCCATCGCCGCGCCGCGTGGGTCGGACAGGGCGTCGGTGTCCTGCCCGACGATGGCGTGCTGCTTCTCCAGTCGCAGGACCCGCTGGGCCTCGACTCCGAACGGTCGGATGCCCGCGCCGGCCCCGGCCGCCATCAGTGCGTCCCACAGGTGCGCGGCCCGATCGGCCGGTGCGTGGAGCTCATAGGCGAGCTCGCCGACGAACCCGATGCGCAGGACGACCGTCGGGACACCGGCGACGAGGCCCTCGCGGGCGTCGAGGTAGCGCAGGCCGTCCGCGGAGACGTCGAGGTCGGTCAGTCCGGCGAGGACCTCGCGGGCCTTCGGCCCGGCCAGGTTCATCGCCGCATAGCGGGCGGTGACGTTGGTCACGTCGACACGCCGGTCCGAGGTGGCCAGCCACCAGCGAAGCCAGCCGTCGACCGCATCGAGGCTGCCGGTCCCGGTGGTGACGAGGTAGCGGTCGTCGCCGAGGCGCGCCACCGTCCCGTCGTCGAGGATGATCCCGGCGTCGTCGGTCATGGCGCGGTAGCGGATCCGACCGACCTTGAGGTCGCTGAACCGGTTGGGATGCAGCCAGTCGAGGAACTCGCCGGCGTCGCGGCCGCGCACGTCGAGCTTGCCGAGTGTCGACACGTCGATGAGCCCGACCGCCTCATGGACCATGCGGGTCTCCGCCTCGACGTCGCCGTAGTGGAGCGGCCGCTTCCAGTCGCCCATGTCCATCCACGTCGCGCCGAGCGCCTCGTGCCGGTCGTGGAGGGCGGTCCGCCGGACCGGGTGCAGGTGCGGCCCGGCGAGGACGGCCAGCTGGACCGGCTGGACCGGCGGGCGGTAGGTCGTGAGGCCGGTCGTCGCCCGCGGCACGCCGCGCAGCGCAGCGGTCACGCGCGCGGCGTTCCCATGGCACTGCTTGCCCTGGCACGGGCCCATCGTCACGGTCGTGTAGCGCTTGAGCGTCTCGAGCGACTCGAAGCCCTCCCCGATCCCGAGGGCCAGCTCCTTGGTCGTGACGTCCTCGCACAGGCACACGAACGACTTGCGGCCGGTGGGCAGGGCGGTCGGAGCGGGGTCGGGGAGGCTGGCGAATGCGGCGGCCACCCGGGCGTCGTGGGCTTCGCGGGCCGCCCCCGGCGCACCGTCCCCGGCGGCCAGCCGGCCCGCGAGGACGGCCCCGGCGGCGAGCAGGTCGTCGGCGTCGAGGCCGGTCATGCCACCGGTGGCGATGACATCCGCCGAGCCGTTGACCGGGATCCACTCGGCGAGCCGCTCCTCGAAGGCGAGGCGCAGCCCGGCCTGCGAGGCGAGCGTGACGACCGGCTCGGGCCGGGTGGCCATGGCCACGAGGTCGGTGGCGAGATGGCGTACCTCCTCGTTTGTCGTCCGGATGTCCAGGGCCCTGACCCGGGCGCCGCCGGTCGACCCGATGACCGTCGTTCCGAGCAGGATCTCCGTCCCGGACGCGCGCATGGCCGCGATCTCGGCCTCGGCGGACGGCCCGGGATCGGGTCGGCTGTCGACGACGACGCTGACCGGGATGCCGGCGGCGACAAGTTCGCCGGCCTGGCGCCAGCCATGGTCGTCATCCGTGACGACCACCGCGCTCCGTCCGGCCCGGACCCCGTGGAGATGGGCCAAGCGGAGGATCGCCGAGGCGAGCATGATCCCGGGCCGGTCGTTCGCATCGAACACGGCCGGACGTTCCGCGGCCCCGGTCGCCAGGACGATCCGCCGCGCCCGCAACCGGATGAAGGTCGTGCCCTGGACGATGCCGAGCAGGTGGTCGTCGTAGATGCCGATGGCCGTGGCGGCGGCAAGGTGTTCGATGCGGGGCTCGGCCGCGACAAGCTCGGCCAGGCGGGCCGCCGCATCCGTCCCACTGAGCCCCGCGATGCGCGCATCCCCGTCGACCGGCCGGGTGCGCAGGCGCAGGTGGCCGCCCAGGGTCGTCCCGTCGTCGACGAGGAGGACGTCCGCGCCAGCCGCGGCGGCCTCGAGCGCGGCCAGGCAGCCGGCCGGCCCGCCGCCGACGACCGCGACATCGGCGTGGGCGTGGCGCTTGCGCTGGTGCAGGTCGGGTCGGGCGGTGATGTCGATCCGGCCGAGGCCCGCGATGCGCCGCAGGATCCGCTCGTAGAGCGGCCAGAAGCGGTGCGGCCGGATGAACGTCTTGTAGTAGAAGCCGACCGGGAAGAACCGGTCGAACCGGTCGGTCATGCTCAGCAGGTCGCGCCGGAGCGACGGCCAGGCGTTCTGACGGCGGACCGACATCCCGGACCGCAGCGGCGTCACGCAACTACGGACATTGGGTTCCCCGTCGACGTCGACCAGGCAGTTCGGGCAACGGCCCGAGGCGCACAGGACGCCGCGCGGCCGGTGGTACTTGAAGCTACGCGACAGGACGTCCACCCCGTCCGCGACGAGCGCCGACGCGATCGAGTCGCCCTCGATCCCGGCGTGCGCACGACCGTCGAACCGGAACTCGATCGACGTGCCGCGCTGCAGCTCGCGACCGGCCGGCGTCGGGAGTCGGCGATCGGTCACGTCGTCGCCTAGGTCAGCCATCAGCACGGGCACCCCTGGGCGCGGGCTCGAGCGTCCAGCCGACCCGCGCGACCTCGTTGGTGCGGGTATCGCGCTCCGCCTGGAACCAGCGCCGACAGCCGGCCCGATGGAACCACCACGCGCGTTCCATGCCCGCCACGTTGCGCCGCGCGAACAGGTAGTCCGACCATTGGGCGACCGTCGAGCCCGGAACGGGTCGCGCCTGGATCTCGCCTCCGTAGCGATACTCGCCGATCTCGCGCGGCCCGCACAGCGGGCAGGGGATGAGGAACGACACGACCGCCTCAGCCGTGCCCGTTCGACGCACCCGGCACCCAGTGCGTGCCGACGAGCGGGATCCCCGTGATCGCCGCGGCCTCCATCGTCAACGCCCGCAGGTCGTCGGGATCGAGATCGTGGATGTTCGCCTTCCCGCAGGCGCGGGCCAGCATCTGGACCTCGAGGGTCATGGCGGTCAGGAAGTTGGCCACCCGGTCGGTGGCCTCGTCGACCGGCAGCCGGGCCACGAGCTCCGGGTCCTGGGTCGTGATACCGACCGGGCAACGGCCGGTGTGGCAGTGGTGGCACGCGCCGGGCTGCGTCCCGAGGGCGGCGTAGTCCTCGACGTACAGCGGCGCATTGCAGTTGAGCGCGATGAGCGCGGCCGTCCCGATGTAGCACGCGTCCGCGCCAAGGGCGAGGGCCTTGGCCACGTCCACGCCGCTGCGGATCCCGCCCGCGGCGATGATCTGGACCTGGCCGTACATGCCGATGTCCTCGAGCCCGCGGCGGGCCTCGACGATCGCGGCGAGCGTCGGGATCCCGGTGTGGTCCTGGAGGATCTCGGGCGACGCGGCGGTGCCGCCCTCCATGCCGTCGACGACGACGACGTCGGCGCCGCACTTGGCGGCCAGCTTTACGTCGTCGAACGTGCGGGTGGCGCCGATCTTCACGAAGATCGGGACGCGCCAGTCGGTCGCCTCGCGCAGCTCCTCGATCTTCAGGACCATGTCGTCGGGGCCGAGGAAGTCGGGGTGCCGGGCGGGGGAGCGCTGGTCGACGCCGGGCGGGAGGTCGCGGATCGCGGCGATCTCCTCGGAGATCTTCGACCCGAGGAGCAGGCCGCCCGTGCCCGGCTTCGCGCCCTGGCCGATGGTCAGCTCGATGCCGTCCGCCTGGCGCAGGTGGTGGACGTTCGCCCCGTATCGGCTCGGCAGTACCTCGACGATCATCGTCTTCGAGTTCTCGCGCTCGGCCGGCAGCATCCCGCCGTCGCCCGATGTCGTCGAGCCGCCGACCCGGCTGGCACCGCGCGCGAGCGCGACCTTCGCGTTGAGCGACAGGGCGCCGTAGCTCATCCCGGTGATCATCACCGGGATATCGAGGCTGATCGGCTGTTCCGCGAAGCGCGTCCCGAGGACAGTCGTCGTCACGCACTTCTCGCGGTAGCCCTCGAGCGGGATGCGGGTGAGCGAGGCGGGCAGGAACGTGAGGTCGTCGAGCGACGGCAGCGGCCGGGAGCGCAGCGTGCCGAAGCCCCGGATGAGGTAGCGCCCGAGCGCCGCCTTCTCCTGGATCTCGCCGATGACCGACGGCGTGTAAACGGCACTCGGGCGCAGTCCCTGCGGGTCCCGGACGACGGTCGGATCGTCGGTCACAGCGCGGCCCGCCAGGTCTCCAGCTCGTGCTTCTCGAAGTTCCACAGCTTGCGTCCCGCGACGATCCGCTGGAATCGCCCGGGGGTGGGCAGGTCGTACTCCGCGAACGCGGCCTCGAGCATCTGCTGCTCCTCATCGGTGGCGGTCTCGACCACGGTGTCGTTGCCCAGGGAGGCGACCGATCCCGCGACGTAGACCGTCCCCTCGTACATGGAATCGGCCAGGGCGTGGCCGGCATTTCCCGCGACCGCGATGTACCCCTTCTGCATCATGAACCCGGTCATGTAGCCCACGTCGCCGGCCACGAGGAGGCGACCGCCCTTCATCGACACGCCGGCCCGCGCGGCGCAGTCGCCTCGGACGACGATCGTGCCGCCACGGATCGCCGCCGCGGCCCCGTTCCCGGCGTTCCCGTCGACGACGACCGTGCCCGACAGCATCCCCTCGGCGAGGCCCCATCCGGCGCTGCCGACCACCCGGACGGTGGCCCCGTCGTTCATCCCGCCGCAGTAGTACCCGACGCTGCCCTCGAAGGTGACCTCACCCGGGGTCAGCAGGGCCACCCCCAGGCTGTGCCGGGCGCCCGGATGCTCGACCGTGACCGACGCGCCATCGCCGATGGCGGCCCGGATCTCGCGGTTGATGTCCCGGATCGGTCGGTCGGTCGCGTCGATGGTCAGCGTGACGGCGGCCGTGCCGGCCATCAGGCGGCGGCTGCCGGCGCGGTCACGTCAGACCGGCGCCACAGGTGGGACACGTGGCCGGATGGCTCGTGCGCCACGCCCCCAGTTCCGAGCGCCGCCCGGATGGCCATCTCCTCATTGGCGACCGCCACGTAGTCATCGGTCTCCACGATGATCAGCGGCTTGAGGGCGAACGGATCGCGGGCGTAGCCCATGCCGTCGCCGCTCGCCACGAGGTACGAGAAGCTCCCGTCGAGGTCGTCAAGCGACGCGGCGAGGGCGTCCTCGAGTGTGAGCCCGCGGTCGAGCTGGTCGGCGAGATACACGCCGATGACCTCGGAGTCGTTCTCCGAGAAGAAGCGCACCCCGCGCTGCTCGTACTGCCGGCGCAGCTTGTGGTAGTTCGTGATGTGGCCGTTGTGGACGGTCGCGAGGTCCGCCACGCCACGGGCCCAAAACGGCTGCGAATGGGTAAGGTCGACGCGGCTCTCCGTCGACAGGCGGGTGTGGCCGATGGCGTGGCTGCCGCGGAAACCCTCGATCGAGAAGCTGTCCTCGAGGTCGTCCGGGTGGCCGACCTGCTTGACGAGCTCGATCTGCTTGCCGAGGCTCACGACCTCGACGTCGCGCGAGCCGCGCTCGGCCGCCCCGCGGATCTCGTCCGGCGTGGCCGAGGTAGCCAGCTCGACGCGCAGCAACCCGCGGTGCCGCTCGACCGCGCCGACGTCCGAGACCGTGGCGAGGCCAGCCAGGATGCGGCGCTCGTGCGCCTCGGGATCACCCTCCTCCGGGACGCGGATCCAGCACGTGTCGCGGTGCGCCGGCTCCGTCCGGAAGAGCGCCATGCCGGCAGAGTCGGGCCCGCGCCGCGCAAGGCTGGTCAACATCTCGAGCATGATCCGGCCGATCGGCTCCGGGTCGTCTCGCTTGGACAGGTAACCGGCGATACCACACATGATCCGTCTCCACCATGGGTTGAACGGCGTGCGAGGGCCCTCCACTCGCAGGGAAGATGATAGGGCGGACTCCACTGCGATGCAATGCCACCGAGGGAACGCCCCTTCGCGTGACTTTCCTCATGGTGTACCCTGCCCGACAGCGCCCAGCTGCGCCCGGGCGCGCTCGCGCGGAGCGACCATGTCACGATCGGACGAGGCTCTCGCGTCACTGCCGGCGGATGAGGCGGCGTTCCTCGAGGATGCCATCACCCAGGCCATCGGCGGTCGCCTGCGCGAGGAGCGGCGGCGCCTCGGGCTGACCCTCCAGGAGGTCGCGCTCCGGACCGGGATGTCGCTCGGCATGATCTCGAAGATCGAGAACGCCCAGACCTCGGCCAGCCTGCGGACCCTCGCGCGACTGTCGCAGGCGCTCGAAGTCCCGATCACGACGTTCTTCCGCGGCCTTGAAGAGGAGCGTGATGCGTCCTACGTCCCGGCCGGCGAGGGCATCGAGCTCGTCCGCCAGGGCACACGCCACGGTCATCGGTACGAGCTCCTGGCGGCGGCCAAGGGCGCCCAGCGCCGCGTTCAGCCGTTCCTCGTCACGCTGACCGAGCAGGCGGAGTCGTTCCCGCTGTTCCAGCACCTCGGCGTCGAGTTCCTGTATGCGCTCGAGGGCTCGTTCGCCTATCGCTACGGGCGCCACACGTACGAGATGGATCCCGGCGATTCGCTGATGTTCGACGGCCAGGTCCCGCACGGCCCGGAGCGTCTCAATGTGCTGCCCATCCGGTTCCTGTCCATCACCGTCGAGCTCGATCTCGACGAGGGTGCCGGCGAGGTCTAGGGGAGGAAAGGAGGACCGATCCAGCCACTCAGTCCCCAGCGGTCCACCACGCGACGCACCCGGGAGCGGGCCGCCGCGCAGCTTGATCGATACCGCACCGTGGAGGGAGGGTATGTCCGATCTGACCGATTCCTTGAACGTCCTGTTCACCGAGTTTTACTACTGGGTGACGGTCGTCATGATGTTCCTCATCCATGTCGGCTTCGCGACCTACGAGGTCGGCGTGGCGCGACGCAAGAACCTCCAGCACATCCTCGTGAAGAACATCATGGTCATCCCCATCGTGACCGTGACCTTCTTCCTGTTCGGCTGGTGGATCTACTTCGCATTCGTCAACGGTCCCGGGCTCAACGGCGGGATCCCCGAGACAGCCGAGAGCTTCTACCCATGGTCCGTCCTGATGGGTCCGAACCTGTCCGACCGGATCACCGGCGTGTTCTGGGCGGCATTCCTGCTCTTCTCGTGGACCGCCGCCTCGATCATCTCGGGTGCGGTCATGGAACGCACCCGGACGGGAGCATTCCTGGTCATGGCCGCCGCCATCGGCTCGGTGTTCTGGATCATCGACGCGGCATGGGGCTGGGCACCCAATGGCTGGATGGTCCAGCTCATGGGCTACCACGATGCCTACGCCTCAGGCGTCATCCACGCGATCGCCGGCGGCGCCGCCCTCGGCGTGCTCGTCGTGCTCGGGCCACGGATCGGCAAGTTCGGTCCCAACGGCGAGGTCCGCAACATCCGACCCCACAATGTGTGGATGGCCTCGCTGGGCCTGCTGATCATCTACACGGGCTTCTGGGGCTTCTACGCGGCCTGCAACATCCCGGTCTTCAACATCGGGACCGAGGCCGAGCCGTTCTACTCGGCGACCAACATCTACCTCATGCCGACGACCCTGTCGGCGATCACGTTCAACTTCCTCATGTCGCTGTCCGGCGGCCTGATGGCCGGCTACGTCCTCTCGAAAGGCGACCCGTACTGGACGCTGTCGTGCGGCCTGACCGGGATCATCGCGGCGTCGGCCGGCAACGACCTGTATCACCCGATCCAGGCGACCCTCGTCGGCGCCGTCGGCGCGGTCATCGCCTACAAGGGCCACTTCTACGTGGAGCGCCGCTTCAAGATCGACGACGCCGTCGGCGCGGTCGCGGTCCACGGCTACTCCGGGTTCTTCGGCGTCGTGATCGCCGGGTTCCTGCTGTGGGGCTATCCCGCGGCGGCACCGGTCGATGGCAGCGCTCTGCCGTGGTTCGGCGTCACCCCGGACGGGTTCCCGGCCGTCAATCCGATCGGCAACCTCATCGGTGCCGTGATCATGTTCGGGCTGCTCGGCTTCCTGCCGTTCTACGTCATGGCCCGTATCTTCAAGGCGGCCGGCGTCCTGCGCGTCCCGCGCCGCGTCGAACTTGCCGGCCTGGACACGAACACGGTCGGCGACGGGTACCCGTATCTGCCGGAGATCGAGACCGACTTCGAACCGATCGAACGGCGCGAGGCGCGCGGTAGTTCCTGACCCACCATCAGTACAGGAGGGATCAAGATGCCAACCGGGATCGAATCCTGGTCCAATCCGGCCGACATCGGCCCCATCTACCCGTTCGCCGGCCTCGAGGTGCCGCTGGTGATCATCGGG
>Ga0183260_10003116_pt1 | contig 13430 bp, 12 predicted proteins | sample AntDrymUQ4972206_2_FD_129768 | JGI IMG/M metagenome (GOLD analysis project Ga0183260, IMG submission 129768) | Polar desert sand microbial communities from Dry Valleys, Antarctica - metaG UQ497 (22.06) (version 2) (version 2) | ecosystem: Environmental > Terrestrial > Soil > Desert | place... | reverse complement strand
TCGTTCAACGCGCCCCGCGTGATCATCGTTCTGGTGGGCGCCTTCGGGTACACGCGCGGCTGGGTAACGCTCGGCCAGATCACCGCGGCGGTGTTGTACGCCGAGGCGCTCACTGGCCCGCTGGACCGGCTGGTCGGCGAGATCGACCGACTGCAGGTCGGCGTCGCCTCGACCAGTCGGCTGCTCGGCATCGCTCAGGTACCGCCGGACCGCGTCCCCGGCGACCGGCGCCCGGACGGTCCCGAGCTCGTCGGGGTTGACCTTCGATTCGCCTATCGCGAGGGCCACGACGTCCTGCACGGCATCGACCTGGAGCTGAGGACCGGCGAACGGCTGGCCATCGTGGGTCCGAGCGGCTCTGGCAAGTCGACCCTGGGCCGGCTGTTGGCCGGCATCAACCAGCCTCGGACCGGGTCCGTGCGCATCGGCGGGGTCGAGTTGACAGAACTGCCCCTGGAGCTGCTGCGCACCGAGGTCGCGCTGGTCACCCAGGAGCATCACGTCTTCGTGGGCTCGGTGCGCGACAACAGCCTGCTCGCGCGGGAGCAGTCGGACGACGACACGGTGTGGGCGGCACTGGGCGCGGTGGGCTCAGCGGCATGGGTGCGCCGCCTGCCGGCTGGCCTGGACACGCTAGTCGGCTCGGGCAACCAGTCGCTGACGCCGGCCCAGGCGCAGCAGGTGGCGCTGGCCCGGCTGATCATCGCCGACCCGCACACCCTGGTCCTGGACGAGGCGACCTCGCTGATCGACCCGCGGACCGCCCGAACTCTCGAGGGCTCGGTGAACGCCCTCATGCTCGGACGGACGGTCGTCGCGATCGCGCACCGCCTGCACACGGCCCACGACGCCGACCGCATCGCCGTGGTCATCGATGGGCGCATCACCGAGCTCGGAAATCATCAGGAGCTGGTCGAGTACGACGGCGAGTACGCCGCGCTGTGGCATGCCTGGACGAGTTGAGGCACAGGACCAGCCGTACGACTCAGCGGGGCCGGCCCCACTTGACCAGGTGCACCTTGTGTGCGCGGTCGTGGCGCAGCGAGTACGTCGCGGTCTGCGGTGACCACACGCCGAGATCCGTGATGCCGTTGCCGTTCCAGTCACCGACGACCGGAAGCGAGCCCGGGGCGCCGAACGTCACCGTTCGGCTGGATCCGTCGCCGTTGCGCAGCAGCCACACCCCACTACGCGAGTCGAAGACACCGACGTCGCTGCGCCCGTCACCGTCCCAGTCCCCGGTCACCGGTGTCGAGCCGACCGCCCCGAAGCGGACGCGCACCATGGACCCGTCGGGGAACCGCAGCCGGAACGTGCTTCGTCCCGGGCGGAAGACGCCGACGTCGGTGCGCCCGTCGCCGTCCCAGTCGCCGACGACCGGCCGGTCCCTGTGGCCACCGAAGGGGATCGTCGAGACGATCCCACGCGGCTTACGCAGCGAGAACGTCGTCGTCCGCGGATCCCAGAAGCCGAGGTCGGTCACGCCATCGCCGTTCCAGTCGCCGGTGACCGGATCGACGGCCGACGTCCCCAGCGGCATGTCGATCGGGGTCGCGTCCGGAGCTCGCAGCCGGAACTTCGCCGTGGCCGCCCGACGATAGACGCCGAGGTCGGTCCGCTGATCACCGTTCCAGTCACCCACCACGGGGACGTCACCGCAGCTGCGTGACTTGATCTCGGTGTTGTAGACCAGCGCCTTGCCGTGGAAGACGGCAGGTTGGTCGACGCGGTCCAGCCGCTGCTCGTAGTGCAGATGCGGACCTGTCGAGCCGCCGCTGGTCCCGAGCAGCCCGATGACATGCCCCTGGTCGACCCGTTGCCCCTGGACGACCCACTCCTCGTCGAGATGGGCGAACAGCGTCGTCCAGCCACGCCCGTGGTCCACGATGACGTACTTGCCGTAGGACGTGTTGCCGACATCGGCGACCGTCGTGACGATGCCCGGTGCGGAGGCCAGCACCGGGGCGCGGTAGTCGTCGTCGCGGTTGAAGTCGATGGAGTACCAGCTCGGACTGTGCCCGGCGCGCGTCTCTGCCGACCACCGCTGCCCGCACGGGAACGGCGCCTCGAAGTCCGGAGCTCTCGAGGCCTCCGCCGGCCCGGCCGTCGCCAGCATCGCGACCACTGCCGCGACGGCGACAGCGGCGACCATGGCAACACCGTCTCGGCGCGGGCCGAGAGCGGTGCGACGAGAGCTCGTCCCCATCCGAATAGTCACTCTGCGTATCCTCTGAAATACGAACGATTCCCTACATCGGCCGAACGGTTGGCACCTGACCGGGTCAATGGCCATACCTCGTAACCTTCGGACGTGCGCATCCTGATTGTTGGTGGCACCCAGTTCGTGGGCCGTGCCATCGCTGCGGCGGCCCTCGACGGCGGCCACGACGTTACGCTCGTGCACCGCGGGGTCACCGGCCGGGACCTCTTTCCGGAGGCAGAGCACGTTCTGGCTGACCGCGACCAAAATCTCGGCGCCCTGGCCGGCCGCGGCTTCGACGCCACCGTCGACACCTGCGCCTTCTACCCGCGGCAGGTCCGCTCGTTGGCGGCCGCCCTGGACGGTCGCGGGGGGCACCACCTCTACGTCTCCTCGGTCTCCGCCTACGCCGAGCCCGAGGTCGCAGGCGCTGACGAGTCCGCACCCCTGGCCGAGCTCGACACCGACGACCCCGACGCCCTGCCGATGACCGGCGAGACGTACGGCGGGCTCAAGGTCTGCTGTGAGCGCGCGGCCCTCGAGGCGTACGGAGCCGATGCGCTCACCATCGTGCGGCCGACCTATGTGGTGGGTCCGCACGACCCGACGGGCCGGTTCACATGGTGGGTCGACCGGCTGGCCTGTGGCGGCCGAGTGCTCTGCCCGGGCCCGCCGAGCGCACCGATGCAGCTCATCGACGCCCGTGACCAAGGGACCTGGGTGGAGTCGTTGATCGACACCCGCACCACCGGAGCTTTCCACTGCTGCGCGCAGCCGCCGCCATGGTCGTTTGCCGACATGATCGAGACCATTCGCGACGAGGTCGCCCCGTCGGGCACCGAGCTGGTCTGGGTTGACGCGGCGCAGCTCGTCGATGCGGGCGTCGACGGCGAGTTGCTGCCGCTATGGAGCGAGGGCAGCCCGGAGCAGGCCCTCGCACTGGATCCCTCGGCGGCCATCCGGACCGGCCTGTCAGCCCGGCCGCTAGCCGACACCGTGCGCGACACCTGGCGCTGGCTGCAGGAGGCGGACTGGCGTCGCGACGGCGTCGGGCTCGAACCGGCTCGTGAGGCCGATCTGCTGGCGCGGCTGACCTAGCGGCGAACGGTCCGGATCAGTCCCTCCTGGGCCACCGATGCGACGAGCGCGCCGCGTGCGTCGAAGATCCTGGCCACAGCGAAGCCTCGTCCGCCCTGGGCCGACGGCGAGACCTGGTCGTACAGCAGCCAGTCATCCGCGCGTACCGGCCGATGGAACCACACCGTGTGGTCGAGCGAGGCAGCCTGTAGCGTGGGTGAGCCGATCATGACTCCGTGCGGGATCAGTGACGACCCGAGCAGGGTCAGGTCGCTGGCGTACGTCAGCACGCAGGTATTGAGCACCGGGTCGCCACCGAGCTCCCCGTTCGCTCGGAACCAGAGCCGGGCGGCTGCCGGGTGTTCCTCGGAGACCAGGCCGCCGCCCGGGCGGGTATCGCCGACGTAGCGCACGTCGAGCGCCGACCACTCCTGGCGCCAGCTATCCGCGGCTCGGCTGCTGATCGTCTCGAGCATCTCGGCGAGGTCCGGGCAGTCCGGCGCCGGCGGGACGTCCGGCATCACGTCCTGGTGTTCGAAGCCGGGTTCATGGCCGTGGAACGATGCGGTGAGGTAGAAGATCACGCGGCCGTGCTGTCGCGCCTCGACTCGGCGAGTGCTGAACGAGCCGCCGTCGCGGATCCGTTCGACGTCGTAGCCGATCGGGACCGCGGTGTCGCCGGCTCTCAGAAAGTACGAGTGCAGCGAGTGGACCCGACGGATGGGGTGGACAGTCTTGCTGGCGGCGCACAGCGCCTGCGCCGCGACCTGACCGCCGAAGACTCGCTGCAGTGTCGAGTGCGGTGGCTGCGCGCCGCGGAACAGGTCGTCCTCGACCCGTTCCAGCCGAAGGATCGCAACCAGTTCCGCAACGGACGTGGGCACCTCACGATCCTGGCAGAGTGCTGCTGCAAGACCGCCTGCACCGCGACTTTCCCGTCGCGGTCGAGTGGGCTGCCGTAGTGCTTCCCATGGCTGAGGGTCACTTCCAACAGGTTCGAATCCATTGGAAGTGACCCCGTCCCATGTGAACATGGGATAGACACGTCCGAGCAGATGCCCTCAGCCGTGCCTGGATCCCTCGGCCAGAGCCGCGAAATGCGCCGTCACCCGTGTACGGTCACGAGTGACTGGAGTGTCTCGGGGGGCGGCACGATGTGGCACAGATCGGGCGACGGAGAGCCGGCGCGGGGACGCAGACTTCGCTGGCCGATTCTGGTCGGGGTCGGGGTCGCGGTCGCTCTCCTCGGCCTCACCGTCGTCCTGCTACACCGCGACAGCCCTGCTGGTCACCCGTGCCCGGCGATGTCGGAGCGCCCGTGCGTACGCCTCGCGGTTGCGGGCGACACGGGAACCGGTGATGAGCAGCAGCTACGAACGGTGGCTGCCATGCAGCAGGCGCAGGACGGCTTCACCTTCGACGCCCTCCTGCTGCTGGGTGACCTGGTGTACGAGGTCGGGGACCCGGAACGCGTCGACGAGGCCGTCCTCGAGCCCTTCGCCCCTCTGGTCGATGAAGGCGTCAACCTGGTTCCGGTGCTCGGCAACCACGACGTGGTGTCAGACGGTCAGGACGAGATCCTGCGTCTGCTCGGAGAGAGCCACAACTACTACGTCGAGTGCGTCGGCAGCCTGCGCATCATCGTGCTCGACTCCAACGAGGTCGACGACGACCAGACGGCGTGGTTGCGGCAGGTCCTGGGTCAGTCACCAGCCGGTGTGCGCTGGACCATCGCGGCCATGCACCACCCTGCGTACTCCGCCGGCGAGCACGGCTCGGATCTCGAAGTACGCGAGGCCTGGTCACCGCTGTTCGCCGAGTTCGACGTGCCGCTGGTGCTCGCCGGGCACGATCACGACTACCAGCGATCTGACGAGATCGCCGGTGTGACGTACGTCGTCTCCGGCGGCGGCGCCAAGCTGCGCGCCACCGGCTCCGAGGACTTCACCGCGGTCAGCGAGTCCGTGCTGCACTTCCTCGACGTGGCCGTCTACGACGACCGCCTCGAGGTGCGCGCGATCGGCCAAGACGGCGAGCTGGTGGACCAGTTCACGATTCGCTGACACCACACCGCAGCCGGCGGCGGTACGGTCACAGGGTGCGAGGTGACCGAGTGGAGATCGTCATCGATGCGGGCGACGACATCCGCACCTACGAAGTGATGGCGACCCGCAACGGCCGCCGGGTGGAGATCAACACCGGGCGCAACATCGTCGAGGTCACCGAAGTGACCCGCGGCGGTACGCCGGTCCGCAAGGCGCGGTTCATGGCCAACCGGATCCTGGCCCTGGTCGAGCATCCGGCGACCGACCGGAACATCGCCCAGGAGGTCGTCGGGCCGCCGAGCCTCGACTCGGTGTGACCGTCGCCGTCAGTCGCGGTCGTCGCGGCGGTCCAGACCCGCGAGGAACTGCTCCACCTGGCGGCCCAGCTCGTCCGCGGACGGCAATGGCCCCCCCTCGGCGAGCAGCGAGTCACCTGCCCCCTGGGTGAACGAGTCGTACTGCTGCTCCAGGCCCGCGAGCACCTCGGCACCGTCCTGGTCGGAGATCTGCTTGTCGATCTCGAGCACCGAGGCGGCAGCCGCGTCCCGCAACGGTTCGACATCGATGTCGAGACCGGTCCGCGCCGTCACCGCCTCGACGAGCGCGACCGCCGCCGCCGGGAACTCCACCTGAGACAGGTAGTGCGGCACGTGTGCGACGTACCCCATCGCGTCGTGCCCCCACTGGCCGAGGCGGAACTCGAGCATCGACTGCGCGCTCGCGGGCACCATCAGCTGGCCCTTCCAGACGTTTGGGCGGTCGATCAGGTCCTTGCGGGTCGCGTGCGCGGTGATCATCGTCGGGCGGGTATGTGGCACCCCCATCGGCACCGCACCCATGCCGACGGTGAGCTCGACACCGAAGCGCTCAACGAGCGCCCGCACCGCCGCCGCGAACTGCTCCCACCCGAAGTCGGGCTCCGGGCCGGCAAGCAACAGGTACGGCAGGCCGCCGCGGTCCTCGAGCAGCCGGACCGTGAGCCGGGGACCTTCGTACCCGCTGTAGTGGTCCTGGTCGAAGACCAGACCGGGACGCCGAGCGCGGTAGTCGTACAGCGCGTCGATGTCAAAGCTCGCGACGACCCTGGCGCCGGTTCCGCCGAGGTGCTCGGCCGCCAGGCGTGGGGCGGACCCCGCGGAGAGGAAGCCGTCCAGGGCGTGGACGAGCACGGGCCGGGTGTCCGACCCGAGCTCAGGAATGTCGTCGACCACGTGGACCAGCGGGTGCGACGGTGGCTGCGGCCCTTGTGCCGCCTCCGACGCTGCCACATCGGCATCCGTACCGGGGCTGCTGTCGTCGCTACGTCGGATGGCCCATCTCATGACGCACCTCCAACGCTGCCCACCCGGCACGCAATCCCGCACCGGCCCGAGCTCAAACGTACAAGGGTCTCAGGCGGGCGTCCGGTCGTGCGTGCGGTCGCCTTCGCGGCCGACGCGGGAGTGCGAGCGGGAGTACGCGAAGTAGACGAGGAAACCGATGACCATCCAGACGGCGAACCGCAGCCAGGTCTCGACCGGCAGGTTGAGCATGAGGTACAGGCATCCGAGCGAGGCCAGAATCGGCACCAGCGGAACCGCTGGTACCCGGAACGGGCGTTCGAGGTCGGGTCGGGTGCGGCGCAGGATGATGACCCCTGCGGAGACCACGATGAACGCGAAGAGCGTGCCGATGTTGACGAGCTCGGCCAGCGCCTCCAGCGGGATGAACGCCGCCATCACGGCAACCACCACGCCGACGCCGATCGTGATGCGGTACGGCGTACCGAAACGCGGGTGGACCCGCGACAGCGCCGGCGGCAGCAGGTGGTCACGCGACATCGCGAAGATGATCCGGCTCTGGCCCAGGATCAAGATCATCGTCACGGTCGTCAGACCCGCGAGCGCGCCGATCGTGATCAGCGTGGCGGCCCAGGACTTGTCGACGGCCTTGAACGCCTCCGCCAGCGGCGCCTCGACGTTCAGCTGGGTGTACTTCTGCATGCCCACGACCACGAGCGAGACCGCCACGTACAAGACCGTGCAGATCGCGAGCGAGCCGATGATCCCGCGCGGCAGGTCCCGCTGCGGTTTGCGGACCTCCTCGGCAGCGGTGGCGACCACGTCGAACCCGATGAATGCGAAGAACACGACAGCGGCGCCGGTGAAGATGCCGATGACGCCGAAGGTCGACGGCGAGATGCCGAAGATCGTCTGGAGGAGCGTCGCTTTGAGCCCCGACTCGGCCTCGCTGGGCTCGGTGGGAGGGATGAACGGTGAGTAGTTGGACGCCTTGATAAAGAACAGGCCGGCGACGATGACGAAGAGCACGACCGCGACCTTGATCGTGACGATCACCATGTTGACACGTGATGACAGCTTGATGCCGGCCACGAGGACCGCCGTCAGCACGAGCACCATCGCTGCCGCAGGCACGTTGACGGCCGTCTTCGGTCCACCGTTGATCTCGGCCGGCAGATCGAGGCCCATCGTCTCCAGCAGGCTGGCGAGGTACTGCGACCAGCCCACGGCAACCACGGCGGCCCCCAGCGCCAGCTCGAGCAGGAGGTCCCAGCCGATGATCCAGGCAATCAGCTCACCGAGCGTGGCGAACGAGAAGGTGTACGCGCTGCCGGCCACCGGGACCGTTGAGGCGAGCTCGGCGTAGCTGAGTGCCGCCAGCGCGCAGACGATCCCGGCCGCGACGAACGACAGTGCAACAGCCGGCCCGGCACTTTCCTTGGCGGCCGCCCCGGTCAGGACGAAGATGCCGGTCCCGATGATGACGCCGATCCCGAAGACGGTCAGGTCGAGCGCGGACAGATCCTTCTTCAGCTGGTGCTCGGGTTCCTCGGTGTCCTTGATCGACTGCTCGATCGACTTCGTCCGCAGCAGACTCATACTCATGGCCAACCATTCGGAAGTACCCGTCGCGACTGGCCGTCACCCTAGACCCGCCGGACCCGAAGCCGACAGCCTCGCCGCGGAACTGGACTAGTTAGATCCGTCCTGCCGCAGGATGTCCACGGTGTCCTGTGTGATGGCGTCGGCCGTCAGTCCCACCTCGGCCAGGATCGTGTCACGGGAGTCGTGCTGGAGGAAGCGCGGCGGGATCGCGTGCACCCGTGCCGGCGTTCTCACCTGCGCGTCGGCCAGGGCGGCGACCAGCGCCGACCCGAAGCCGCCGGTGCGTACGTTGTCCTCGACGGTGACCACGAGACGGTGTTGCGCCGCCAGGTCGACCAGGACTTCTTCGACGGGCTTGACCCAGCGCGGGTCCACCAGTGTCACCCCGTACCCCTCGGCTCGCAGCTTCTCGCTCACCTCGACACCGGTCCGCACCATTGCCCCGACCGCGACCACCAGCACCTCGTAGTCGCCCTCGCGGACGATGACGTCTGCGGCACCGACCCGGGCGGCGGCGGCGATGTCGTCGTGGAGCGGCCCTTTGGGCCAGCGCACCGCGGTGGGTGCGTCCCCCACACGCACCGCTTCCCGCAGCAGCTCACGCAGCCGGGTGCCGTCGCGCGGCGCCGCCAGCCGCAGGGTCGGGACGACACCGAGCAGGCTCATGTCCCACATGCCGTTGTGGCTCGGCCCGTCGTCGCCGGTTACGCCGGCCCGGTCGAGGACGAACGTGACGCCACAGCGGTGCAGCGCGACGTCGAGCAGGACCTGGTCCACGGCACGGGTGAGAAAGGTCGAGTAGATCGCCACGACGGGGTGCAGGCCGCCGAGCGCCAGCCCGGCCGCACTGGTCACCGCATGCTGCTCGGCGATCCCGACGTCGAAGTGCCGGTCCGGGAAACGGGTCGCGAAGGCGTCCAGCCCGGTGGGGTAGGTCATGGCCGCCGTCACCGTGACGACGTCCGCCCGTTCCTCGCCGATCCGGACGATCTCGTCGCGGAACACAGAGCCCCACGAAGCGGCCGGCACGCTAATCACGTCACCGGTCTCCGGGTCGAATGGATGAGCCTGATGCATCTGGTCGGCCTCGTTGCGCATCGCGATGTCGTAGCCGGCGCCCTTGGTGGTGCGGACGTGCACCAGGACGGGTGCGCCGAAGTTGCGGGCCTGCGTCAGGGCCTGCTCCACGGCCGGCCGGTCATGACCGTCGATCGGGCCCACGTACTTGAGGCCGAGGTCCTCGAACATGCCCTGCGGAGCCAGCGCGTCCTTGACGCCCTTCTTGATCGCGTGCAGCGCGTCGTACGTCGGCGGCCCGACGAGGCGGATGCGGTTGAGCCGCTCCTTGACCAGGTCCAGCGTCTCCTCGTACCGCGGGTTCGTCCGCAGCGCGGCCAGGTGGTTGGCCAGCCCGCCCACCGTCGGGGTGTAGGAGCGGCCGTTGTCGTTGACGACGATCACCACCGGTCGGCTGGCCGCGGCGATGTTGTTGAGCGCCTCCCATGCCATGCCTCCGGTCAGCGCTCCGTCGCCGATCACGGCCACCACATGGCGGTCCTGGCCGGTGAGGGCGTACGCCTTCGCCAACCCGTCGGCGTACGACAGGCTGGTCGACGCGTGGGAGTTCTCGATCACGTCGTGGACCGACTCGGCCGCACTGGGATAGCCGGACAGGCCACCCTTCTTGCGCAGCCGGTCGAAGCCGTCGGCTCGACCGGTGAGCATCTTGTGGACGTACGCCTGGTGCCCGGTGTCGAACAGGATCCTGTCAGTCGGTGAGTCGAAGACCCGGTGCAGCGCGAGGGTCAGCTCGACGACACCGAGGTTCGGTCCGAGGTGACCGCCGTTGCAGGCCACCGCGGTGATGATCCGCTGCCGGATCTCGGTTGCCAGGTCGTCGAGCTCGTCGTCGCTGAGGTGGCGCAGATCGCGCGGGCTGCCGATCCCGTCCAGCAGCCCCATGCGTCTGACCTCCGGGAGTCGATCGTGCGGCAGTCGAGTGTCGATGTCTCGATGGTAGGCAGAACGTGTTCATCATGCGTTAACGCGGGGCCGCCAGCGGCCTGTGAGGTCCCTCATGGGCGGTCGCCCTACGCTGCGGACGTGGCGTGCCTCTTCTGCGCGATCGTGGCGGGTGAGACACCGGCACATCGGGTGCTCGACACCGAGCACGTGGTCGGATTCCTCGACATCCGGCCGGTCTTCAAGGGCCATGTCCTGCTGGTCCCCCGTGAGCACCACGAGAACCTCGCCGCCGTGCCGCCTGCTCTGTTCGCGCCGCTGTTCGAGCAAGTGCAGCGCGTCTCGAGCGGGCTGCTGTCGGCGCTCGACGCGCAGGGGTCTTTGGTCGCCCTGAACAATGTCGTCAGCCAGAGCGTCCCCCACGTCCATGTGCACGTCGTGCCACGCCGCCGCAAGGACGGGCTGCGCGGCTTCTTTTGGCCACGCACGACCTACGCCGACGACGCGGAGGCCGAGGCGTACGCCGAACGGCTCCGCGACGCACTCGAGATCAGGCGGTGAAGTAACGGCCGCGGCGGTAGAGCAGCGGGTCGGAGTCCTCACCGAGCGCCACGTGTTCGATCTCCGCCTCGACCAGCAACGACCAACCCACCTGCCGTGGGTCGGTGGCGACCCGGCAGCCGGCCCAGGCCGGGGCGTCGTCCAGCACCGGTCCCCACTCGGTAGATCGCCACTCCGCCATGCGGAACGGCCCGCCGGGTGCCGGTGCGGTGCCCGCGAAGGCGTCAGCCATTGCCCGGTGAGGCCACCGCAGCACACTGATCGCCAGCCGGCCGGTGCCACGCATCACCTCGGCGACGTCGGCGTCGGGATCGACAAGACCGAGGACGCGCCCCGGCTCGCCGCCGGCCACCAGCATCGAGGAGACGGTCAGGCCGGCCATGGTTCCCTCCCCACCGGCAGTCCACACCGTCACCGCGGCGCCCAGCCTGGCGCGGAGCCGGCGTACCGGATCACGCTTGTCGTCCGCCGGCAGGAACGGGTGCGAGGAGTGGATCGTCACGCACCCATCCTGCCGTCGATCACAGTCGCGCGTGGAAGCGCCGCCCTCGCAGCGCCTCCTCGACGAGGCCCACCGAGCGGCGCAGGGCGGTCAGCCGCGCTTCCTCACGTGCCCAGGTCGCCATGGCGCGCTCCACCACGTCTGGGTCTGCCACGTCGCGAAGCGACGTGCGCCCCTCCGAGAGGCCGCGACGGGCTGCGGCGTGCATGGCCTCGACGTGCAACACGGCGAAGCGGGCCAGCACCACGGCGTGGCGCCGCAGCCCGGAGTAGCCGCGGTACTCCGACGGACACACGTCGAGCAGCCAGCGGACCGCGTCGTCCGCCCACCCCGGCGCTCCGGGCGGCGGCACTTCGGCGGGCCAGCCGGGCGGCGCCACCCCCTCACCCGTTCGGTCGGACACGGCCGAACCCTGCCACGCATGCCCGGCGAGGCACTCGCCGGTCCGTGGTGCGGTCGCGTCACACCGTTACCAGGTTCACCTGGGATGGGGTCACTTCCAACGGGTTGGAACCCATTGGAGGTGACCCGCAGCCATTGGAAGTGCAGATGCACTCGCGTCACGCCGAGGTTCGCAGCGCACTACGTTCTCCGGTGTGATCAGCCACCACTGGCGCGGACACTTCGACAGCTCCGAGGTCAACGCGTTGCACGCCGAGGGTTTTTGCCACGCCCTCCTCGCCGACGACTGGTGGAGCCAGGTCAACCGGTGGAGTCTCGGCTGGGTCTGCGCTCGAGAGGACGAGGAGCTCGTAGGCTTCGTCAACGTGGCATGGGATGGCGTCGGTCACGCGTTCGTCCTCGACACCCTGGTAGCGCAGAAAGCCCGTCTGAAGGGCATAGGTCGCCATCTGGTACGGGTCGCCACCCAAGAGGCTCGACGCGCAGGCTGTGAATGGCTGCACGTCGACTTCGAGGACCACCTGCGGCATTTCTACCTGGACAGCTGCGGCTTTCGCCCGACCCCGGCCGGCCTGATCGCGTTACAACCCCTCGCGGTTACAGCGCCTCAGCTGCCTGGAGACAGCCGCTCGGCCAGATAGCGCACCGCGGCCGGATACCGGTAGCCGATGTCGAAGTGGCCGCCGTCGAACAGCTCGAACGCCACATCCGTGACCCCAATGCCTCGCAGAGCGTCTCGGAACGCGACCGCAGCCAGGTCGAGGTAGAACTCGTCACGGGTGCCTGCGTCGAGCCAGATCCCCCGCAACCCGCGCAGCGCGTCGGCGTGGGTTGGCACCATCCGGATCGGGTCCCACGCCAGCCAGCGTCGCCAGACGTCTTCGCGGACGACGCCAGTAAGGGGTTCGAACGGCAGCACCGGTGTCCCGTCCGCCTCCGCCGAGAAACACGCCGACAGGCCCAGCATCATTAACAGGTCTTCGTCGCCGTCCTTGGTGAACGCCGGTCGAGAGCAGAAGTCGTCCCACCAGCGGTGGATGTCGGCGTCGTACTCGCGTAGCAGGCGGACCGCCTTGCCGAAGGCCGGCAGGTAGTTCTGCTCGTACAAGCCGTCGCCGGCATGGCTGGCGAGCCCGCCGAACAGGTCGGGGCGCAGCATCGGGGTGATCATCGCCCCGAAGCCGCCGCTGGACTTGCCCGCGATCCCGCGGTGCGCCGGATCGTCGAGCGTGCGGTAGCGCGCATCCACGTAGGCGACGACCTCGTCGCACAGGTAGGTGTGATAGCGACCGGTCCCCGGTGAGTCGACGAACTGGGATCCGCCATACCGAGTGAACGCGTCGACGAGCACGATCAGGCACGACGGTGCGGTGCCGGTTGCGAACAAGGCATCGGTGGCCTCGAGGAACGGCGTTCGGTAGGGCACCCGGTTGAACCAGCCCTGCACCTGGCCGGTGTAGCCCTGGATCACGTATATCGCCGGGTACCGACGGGCCGGTTGGTCGTCATAACCAGGTGGCAGGTAGACGTACAAGGGGCGGTCGGCGGGATCGCCCAGCACGTTGCCCTCGAGCACGGTCGAGTGCATGGTGACCTCGTCGACGCGGCCAGCCAAGCCGCCTCGCACGTCGACGCTCACGGCCTGAGCGTACGCTGCCACGACGCGGCCAACGCCAACCAGACATGATGCGCCGTCGTCACGGGCCGCGCGATGGATCCATCCGTAGGCACGCGGTAAGGGGCCGGCGTCATGAGCAACCAGCCCCACGATGCGGCACGGCTCGTCTTGGATCACC
>Ga0183260_10003114_pt1 | contig 13435 bp, 24 predicted proteins | sample AntDrymUQ4972206_2_FD_129768 | JGI IMG/M metagenome (GOLD analysis project Ga0183260, IMG submission 129768) | Polar desert sand microbial communities from Dry Valleys, Antarctica - metaG UQ497 (22.06) (version 2) (version 2) | ecosystem: Environmental > Terrestrial > Soil > Desert | place... | reverse complement strand
GCCAGCAGGGCCCGCGGGCAGGATAACGTGGAGAGCCCGGCGGCGTAGCCGCCTGTCCGCGAGAGCGGACCGGTGGAGGGGGTCGCGGGGAACCGGGAGGTTCCCCCGGTCGAAAGCCCCCGCACCGACCAAGCAGGAGTTTCAGCAGAGGGTCGTCAGCAGCCGGTGATCGAGCCGGAGGTGCAGACGGTTCCCGAGGCAGTCGCCGAGGCGCCCGATACGACGACGACCAAGAAGCAGACCGAGGATCCAACGAAGCTCGACCAGTCCGGAGGCAAGGGCTAAGCGATGCTGCTGCCGCGAAAACCACCGAAGGGCTTCCGCAAGGTTCATCGCGGTCGGCGCCGGGGCTTGTCGAAGGGTCAGACGGCGGTGCAGTCCGGCGACTTCGGCCTGAAGGCGCTCGAGGCCGCATGGGTCACCAACCGCCAGATCGAGGCCGCGCGTGTCGCGATGACGCGCAAGATCAAGCGAGGCGGGAAGGTCTGGATCAACATCTTTCCGGACAAGTCCGTGACCCAGAAGCCGGCCGAGACCCGGATGGGCTCCGGCAAGGGTTCGCCCGAGCACTGGGTCGCGGTCGTCAAGCCCGGCCGGGTCATGTTCGAGCTGGCGGGGGTACCAGAGCCGCTCGCGCGCGAGGCGATGCGCCTGGCCGGCCGGAAGCTGCCGGTGAAGACGAAGTTCGTCAAACGCGAGGAGGCTCTCTTTGAAGCCTAAGGATCTTCGAGTCCTGACCGACGAGGAGCTCGAGCAGAAGCTGGCCGAGGGAAGGCAGGAGCTCTTCAACCTCCGCTTCCAGTCGGCGACCGGAGCGCTCGAGAACAGCGCCCGCCTGAAGCTGGCCAAGCGCGAGCTTGCGCGGATTCTGACCATCCGGCACGAGCGCGAGCTGACCCTGGAGAGGAAGTAGTGGCCGACGAGAACGATCAGCGAGCTCCAGAGGAGCAGGAGACGCCCGAGGCCCCGCAGCCGGTGCCCGACGAGCCTGTCGTCGAGGAGCAGCCTGCGGCCCCTGAGTCGCCGGCCGAGGCGCCTGAAGAACCCCGGGCGGAGGAGCCGGCGGCTCCCGCGCCGCCCGTCGAAGCATCCGAGGAGGCTCCGGCCGAGGAGCCTGCGGCCCCTGAGGCGCCTGTCGAGGCATCCGAGGAGGCCCCGGCCGAGGAGCCGGCGGCTGCTGCTCCGCCTGCTGCCGACGCCGCCGCCGAAGAGGCCCAACCGAAGAAGAAGAAGAAGCGGCTCCCGCGTGCGCAACGCCGCCAGCGCTCGAAGCCGAAGCGCGAGGTGTTGGGCGAACGGAAGCCGATCGTGCGGCTGCCCAAGCCCGAGCACGAGCGCGGACGGCGGCAGGAGCGCCGTGGCGTGGTGGTCTCGAGCGCGATGGACAAGACGATCGTGGTCAAGGTCGACACCGTGAAGGCCGACCCCCGTTACAAAAAGGTCGTCCGGCACTCGCGGAAGTTCCAGGCGCACGACGAAGGCAACGCGGCCAATGTCGGTGACGTCGTTCGCATCGTCGAGACGAGGCCGCTGTCGAAGAGCAAGAACTGGCGCCTCGCCGAGGTTGTGGAAGCAGCCAGATGACATCGGCCCACTCCAAGGGGGGCCTGTGATCCAGCAGGAATCCCGTTTGCGCGTCGCGGACAACACCGGCGCGCGCGAGTTGCTCTGCATCCGCGTGCTGGGCGGCTCGAAACGCCGCTACGCGGGCGTCGGCGACATCATCGTCGGAACGGTGAAGACGGCCGCGCCGCAGGCTGCGATCCGCAAGGGTGAGGTCGTCCGGGCGGTCGTCGTTCGCACGAAGAAGCCCCACGGGCGCGAGGACGGCAGCCAGATCGCCTTCGACGAGAACGCCGCCGTGATCATCGACGCGCAGCGGAACCCCCGCGGCACCCGCATCTTCGGGCCCGTCGCGCGCGAGCTGAGGGAGAAGAACTTCATGAAGATCGTCAGCCTTGCCCCGGAGGTGCTCTGAATGCCGGCGACGATGAAGATCCGGAAAGGTGACCTCGTGCAGGTCCTCGCGGGCAAGGATCGCGGCAAGCAGGGGCGCGTGCTGGAAGCGCTGCCCCGGCAGCGCCGGGTCGTCGTCGAGAACCTGAACGTGGTCAAGCGGCATACCCGGCCACGGCCGCTGAAGGATTCGAGCCGCGTGGGTCAGCAGCAGATGGCACCCGGAGGCGTGATCGACCGCCCGGCGCCCCTGCCCGTCTCCAACGTGATGCTCGTGTGCCCCACGTGCAAGCGTGCGACGCGGGTCGGCACCGTGCACAAGGAGTTCAAGGGCGAGGAGAAGCGCGTTCGTGTCTGCCGGCGTGCCGACTGCCTGCAGGAGATCGATCAATGAGCCCAGAGCGGAAGAACCGGCGGGAGAACGGCTACATGCCGAGGCTGAAGACCCTCTACGAGCAGGAGTTGCGCCCCCAGCTGAAGGAGGAGCTCGAGCTCTCCTCGGTGATGCAGGTCCCGCGCCTCGCGAAGATCACGCTCAACATGGGCGTCGGCGAGGCGAAGACCGAGGCCAAGGCGCTCGACTCTGCGATCGAGGAGCTGACGACGATCGCCGGCCAGCGCGCCCAGGTCCGCCGCGCGCGAAAGTCGATCGCCAGCTTCAAGATCCGCGAGGGAATGCCGATCGGGACGCGCGTCACGCTGCGCGGCGCCCGGATGTACGAGTTCCTCGACCGCCTCGTCTCGATTGCGCTTCCGCGCATCCGCGACTTCCGCGGTCTCAACCCCGATTCGTTCGACGGCCGCGGAAACTACTCGCTCGGTGTCCGCGAGCAGATCATCTTCCCGGAGATCGACTACGACGACGTCGCGACCGTTCGCGGGCTCGATGTCGCAATCACGACCACAGCGGAGACGGATGAGCAGGCTCGCGCGCTCCTGCGCGGACTCGGGCTGCCGTTCGCCTCCGAAAGGAGAGAAGGCTGATGGCCAAGAAGGCTCTGATCGCCAAGGCCGCGCGGCCCCAGCGCTTCAAGGTGCGCCAGTACACCCGGTGCAACCGCTGCGGCCGATCGCGGGCCGTCTATCGGAAATTCGCACTCTGTCGAATCTGCCTGCGGGAGCTCGCCCACCAGGGCGCGATCCCGGGCATGACGAAGAGCTCGTGGTAGTGGGGGCCGTTCGATGCTGACCGACCCGATCGCCGACATGCTCACCCGCATCCGGAACGCCAACAAGGCGATGCACGAGACCACCGAGATGCCGACCTCGCGCATGAAGCAGGAGATCGCGCGCCTGCTCAAGGAGGAGGGCTACATCAAGGACTTCCGCGTCGAGCGCGGCGAGAGTTTCGACCGGCTCGTGGTCGAGCTGAAGTTCGGTCGCAACCGCGAGCGCACCCTGACGGACCTGCGCAGAATCTCGAAGCCCGGCCGGCGCGTGTACGCTCGTAAGGACCGGCTGCCGCGCGTGTTGGGGGGTCTCGGCACCGCCATCCTGTCCACGTCGACCGGCGTCGTCACGAGCAGGACGGCACAGGAGCGAGGTATCGGCGGCGAGGTCATCTGTTTCATCTGGTGAGTGAGTCATGAGTCGCATCGGCAAAAAGCCCATCGAATTACCGGCCGGAGTGACGGTGTCGGTCGACCCTGGGCGCGTGATGGTGGCCGGGCCGCTCGGACAGCTCATTCAGGTGGTCTCCCAGCGCATGCAGATCGAGCACGCAGACGGCGAGATCAGCGTCGCGCGTCCGACGGAGCGGAGCCAGGACCGTGCGCTCCACGGGCTCACGCGCACCCTGATCGCCAACATGGTCGAAGGCGTGACCAAGGGTTTCCAGAAGCAGCTCGAGATCCAGGGCGTGGGGTACCGCGCGGCTCTTCGCGGCGAGGCGCTCGAGCTGAGCGTCGGCTACTCCCACCAGGTCGTGATCAAGCCTCGTCACGGGATCAGCTTCGAGGTGCCCGTACCGACCCAGGTGGTCGTCAAGGGCGTCGACAAGCAGCAGGTCGGCCAGACGGCCGCCGAGGTGCGCGCCGTCCGTCCGCCCGAGCCGTACAAGGGCAAGGGCATCCGCTACGCGGGCGAGCAGGTGCGAAGGAAAGTGGGCAAGCGCGCATGAGCCCGACTCTCGCCACCCGCGTGGCGCGTGAGCGCAGGCACCGGCGCGTGCGCGGCAGGATCTCCGGCACGGCCGAGCGTCCGCGACTCGTCGTCTATCGCTCGAACAAGGGCATCTCCGCGCAGCTCGTCGACGACCTGGAGGGGAAGACGCTCGCCGGTGCGAGCTGGCTCGGAGTCAAGAAATCGTTCAAGGGGAACAAGAGCGAGCAGGCGGCTGAGGTCGGGAAGCTGCTTGCCGCCGCCGCCAAGAAGGCGGGCCTCGAGCGCGTCGTTTTCGACCGCGCCGGCTACCTCTATCACGGACGCGTCAAGGCGTTGGCCGAGGCCGCGCGCGAAGGAGGCCTGCAGTTCTGATGTCCATGCGAAGGGATGTATCCGATTCGAAAGACCTGAAGGAGCGGGTCGTCGAGATCAACCGTGTCGCCAAGGTGGTGAAAGGCGGGCGGCGCTTCTCGTTCACCGCGCTCGTGGTCATCGGCGACGAGGTCGACCGCGTCGGGGTGGGCTACGGCAAGGCCCGCGAGGTTCCGCTCGCGATCTCGAAGGCGGTCGACGACGCGAAGAAGAGCCTGTTCCAGGTGCCGAAGCACCACACCACGATCACGCACGAGATCCTCGGTCGCTTCGGCGCAGCGCGCGTTTTGCTGCGGCCTGCGAGCGAGGGCACCGGCGTGATCGCAGGCGGCGGAGTTCGCGCCGTGCTGGAGCTTGCCGGGATCCGCGACATCCTGGCCAAGAGCCTCGGGACGACCAATCCGATCAACATGGCGAAGGCGACCGTCGACGGCCTCAAGCGGTTGCGCCGGCCGGAGGACGTTGCTCGGGCCAGGGGCAAGACGGTCGCCGAGGTCCTGCCGCTGCGCACCCGCCCGGTCGAGGACGAGGAGGCTGCGCCCTCGGTGGACGGACCTTCTCCGCCCGAGACACCGCCCGTCGCGGAGGCTGAGTCCGCGTCGACCGCGCCGCCCGAGGAGACGCTCGTTGCGGCTGCGGAAGAGGGGCCGGAAGAAGGCCGTGACGAAGCTTAGAGTCACCCAGGTACGGAGTCAGATCGGCGCCAGCCCGCGGCACCGCGGCACGCTGCGCGCGCTCGGGCTGGGCAAGATCGGGCGCACGGCCGAGCACGCCGAGAGCCCGCAGCTGGCCGGTATGCTCAGAAGGGTGCGCCACCTCGTGCGGGTGGAGCAGAGCGCTTCGTAGTTCACCAGTCACCATGCCCGACGAGCTGAACCTCTCCAGCCTGAAGCCTGCAGCCGCGCGGCGGAACCGAAAGCGCGTGGGCCGCGGCATGGGCTCGGGCAAGGGCCGGTATTCGGGCCGCGGCATCAAGGGCCAGAAATCGCGTTCGGGCTCGCACAAGATGCGGGCCGGCTTCGAGGGCGGGCAGATGCCGGTGCACATGCGCCTCGGCAAGCAGCGGGGCTCGACGTCGAAGGACGCGATGCCGATCGGCCCGTTCCGAACGTCGACCGTGCCTGTGAACGTCCGTGACCTCGAGCGGTTCGAGGACGGGGCCGAGGTGACTCCGGAGTCGCTCGTCGCCGCCGGCGTGATCAAGAACACGCGCACCGACGTCAAGATCCTCGGATCGGGTGAGCTGACGAAGAAGCTGAAGGTCTCGGCGCACGGCTTCTCGGCCTCGGCCGCCAAGAAGATCGAGGCGGCCGGCGGATCGGCCGAGCGCCTCGGCGCGGCCTAGCCCGGATGACTGATGCCCTGATCTCCCGTGGCCGGATGCGCGACCTGGCGCGTCCGGGACGCTCCCGAAAGCGCCATGAGCCGCTGGCGCGGCTCCTGACACTTTCGTGCGCTTCGCGACACCCGGCCGCCACCGATGCTGCCAGCATCGGCGACGCCCGGCCGCCGCGCCCCAGAGCGGCCAGGACGCGCCCCGACACAGACGATCTCAGGGCATCAGCCATCTGATGTTCTCCTGGCTCAGCAACGCGTGGCGGGTGCCCGAGCTGCGACGGCGCGTGCTCTTCACGGCGCTGATCCTCGGGATCTACCGGCTCGGCTCGTGGGTTCCGGCGCCCGGCGTCGATTCCCAACAGATCGAGGAGATCTTCAACCGGCAGTCCGCCGGCCTGCTGGGTCTGCTCAACCTCTTCTCCGGCGGAGCGCTTTCGCAGTTCGCGATCTTCGCGCTCGGGATCATGCCGTACGTCACGGCGTCGATCATCCTCCAGCTGATGACCGTGGTCATCCCCCGCCTCGAGCAGCTGCAGAAGGAGGGAGAGTCGGGGACGACCAAGATCAACCAGTACACGCGCTACCTGACGGTTGCGCTTGCTGCCGCGCAGGCGACGGGCTACGCCTTTCTCTTCCAGCGGCAAGGAGCGCTCGACGCGAACGCGGGCCGCATGCTGCTGATCATTCTCACGCTCACCGCGGGCACGACCCTGCTCATGTGGCTGGGCGAGCTGATCACGAAGCGGGGAGTCGGCAACGGTATCTCGCTCCTCATCTTCGCCTCGATCCTGACCGGGATTCCGATCGGAATCCAGGCGATCGCGAACGCGGACCCCGTGCAGAAGCTCTTCTTCCCGCTGATGGCGCTCGGGATCGTCGCTGCGATCGTCTTCATCCAGGAGGGGCAGCGCCGGATTCCGATCCAGTATGCGAAGCGCATGGTCGGTCGCCGCCAGATGAGCGGGAGCTCGACCTACATGCCGCTCCGCGTGAACATGGCCGGCGTCATCCCGGTCATCTTCGCGGCCGCCGTGATGGCCTTCCCGCCCACTATCGGCACATACTTCCCGCAGACCTCTGGCTTCGTGAACGACCACTTCCAGCCGAACGACCTCTGGTTCCTCGTGTTGCAGGCCGTACTCATCATCATCTTCACGTACTTCTACACGGCGGTGCAGTTCAATCCCGTCGACCAGGCGGACAACCTCCGCAAGCACGGTGGCTACATCCCGGGAATCCGTCCCGGCCCGCCGACGGCTTCCTATCTGGACCGCGTGCTGACCCGGCTGACCCTGCCCGGCTCGATCTATCTCGCCGCCGTGGCGACGATCCCGAGTGTGGCGATCGCCGTGTTCGGATTCTCCCAAGCGGTCGCGGGCGCTCTCGGCGGCACCTCCGTGCTCATCGCCGTCGGCGTCGCGCTCGACACGATGCGGCAGATGGAGTCGCAGATGATGGCACGCCGCTACGAGGGTTTCCTGAAATAGGGTGCCCACCCGACGACGCAAGTAGCAGTGCCGCTCGACATTGTGATCCTCGGTCCGCCCGGGGCCGGGAAGGGCACGCAGGCGAGGCGCATCTCGGGCGAGCTCGGCATTCCGCACGTCGCCACCGGCGACATGCTTCGTGAGGCGATGGCAGCGGGCACGGAGCTCGGACTGCAGGTGAGGCCGATCTACGATCGCGGCGAGCTCGTTCCCGACGAGCTGATGGTCGAGCTCATCCGCGAGCGGCTGGACGACGCGGACGCCGAGACGGGCTTCATCCTCGACGGCTTCCCGCGCACGATCGACCAGGTCGAGGCGCTCGACCGGATGCTCGCAGAGCTCGATCGGGAGGTCTCGATCGTGTTCGAGTTCCAGCTCGAGGAGGAGGTCGCGGTCAAACGGCTGATGCGGCGGGCCGCCGAGGAGGGCCGGAGCGACGACACGCCGGGCGTGGTGCGTTACCGCTTCTCGGTCTTCTGCGAGCGGACAGCCCCGCTCGTGGCCCACTACAGGGCCCAGGGCAAACTCCTGGGCATCCATGCGGACCGGTCGATCGACCAGGTCTTCGCAGAGCTCCAACAAGCACTCGACCATGTGGCGGTCCGCGAGTGATCATCTGCAAGTCGCCCCAAGAGATCGAGCGCATGGCGCGGGCCGGCGTGGTCGTCGCCGCCACCTTGCGCCTGTTGGAGGAGAGAATTCGCCCTGGGGTCACCACGGCGCAGCTCGACGCGCTCGCCGAACGGTTCATCCGCTCCCAGGGGGGTGCACCGACATTCAAGGGTTACCGCGGCTATCCGGCGGCGATCTGCACCTCCCCGAACGACATGGTCGTCCACGGCATCCCTGGCGCATACCGGCTCGAGCAGGGCGACATCCTCTCGGTCGACGTGGGCGTCACGCTGGGCGGGTTCGTCGCCGATTCCGCCTGGACGTTCCCCGTCGGTGCCGTCTCGGCCGAGGCTGAGCGCCTCCTCGAGGCGGGGCAGGCAGCGTTGTGGGCCGGAGTTGAGCAAGCGCGCCCCGGCCGGTCGGTCGGTGACATCTCGGCGGCGGTCCAGCAGGCCACCGAAGGGGCCGGCTTCTCCGTCATCCGCACGCTCGTCGGACACGGAGTCGGGCGTTCGATGCACGAGGATCCTCAGATTCCGAACTTCGCTACCGGAAGCCGTGGCGCGGCGCTGCTGAAGGGCATGACACTCGCGATCGAGCCGATGATCACCGCGGGCGGACCCGGCGTCGTGGTGCACGACGACGAGTGGTCGATCTCGACGGCCGACGGGTCGTTGTCCGTGCACTTCGAGCACACCGTCGCGGTGCTCGGCGAGGGCCCGCGAGTCCTCACGGCGCGCGAGAGAGCGCGCGCCGAGTCTGCTACCATTTCGCTCGGCGGCGAACGTGGCGCCGCATCTGTCGTTGGACCGGCAACGCGCTCGTGAGGGCGCGTGCTCTTTGAGGAGAATCACGCAGGACCGATGAAAGTGAGACCTTCAGTGAAGCCGATGTGCGAGCGCTGTCGCGTGATCAAGCGGCATGGCCGCACGATCGTCATCTGCTCCAATCCCCGCCACAAGCAGCGGCAGGGGTAAGCGAGAGCATGGCGAGAATCGCAGGCGTCAACCTGCCACGCGAGAAGCGACTCGAGGTCGGCCTGACGTACATCTTCGGGATCGGCCAGCCGGCTGCGCGCGAGGTCTGTGCCGCCCTCGGTCTCTCGAAGGACATGAAGGTGCGCGACCTGACGGACGAGGAGATCACGCGACTCCGGTCGCACATCGACTCGGACCTCCAGGTGGAGGGCGACCTGCGCCGAGAGCGCTCGCAGGCGATCAAGCGGCTGTCCGAGATCGGCGCCTACCGAGGCATGCGCCACCGACGCGGTCTGCCCGTCAACGGCCAGCGCACGAAGACGAACGCCCGCACCCGCAAAGGCCCGAAGAAGACCGTCGGGCGAGGAAAGAAAGCGAAGTAGGACACCCGGGTCGTGGCTCCTCCTCGCAAGCAGGCAGGTCGTGGACGCACGCGCCGTCGCGTACGCAAGAACATCGCGATCGGACAGGCGCACATCAAGACGTCCTTCAACAACACGATCGTCGCGCTCACGGACAAGGACGGCAACGTGATCGTCTGGGAATCGGCCGGCTCGGCCGGCTTCAAGGGCTCGAGAAAGTCCACGCCGTTCGCGGCGCAAGTCACGGCCGACTCCTGCGCGCGCAAGGGCATGGAGCACGGCCTGCAGAAGGTCGAGGTCTTCGTCAAAGGGCCGGGCTCGGGCCGAGAGACGGCGATTCGCTCACTTCAGGCAGCAGGGCTCGAGATCCTGGGCGTGCGCGACGTGTCTCCGCAGGCCCACAACGGCGTCCGACCCAAGAAGCGAAGGCGGGTGTAGCCGCGGATGGCTCGTAGCCTTGGACCCAAATGCAGAAGCTGCCGGCGGGAGGGCATGAAGCTCTTCCTCAAGGGCGAGCGCTGCCTCACCGAGAAGTGCGCGATCGAGCGTCGCAGCTATCCGCCCGGCGAGCACGGGCGTGGCCGGATCAAGCAGTCCGAGTACCTGTTGCAGCTGCGTGAGAAGCAGAAAGCACGCCGCTACTACGGCCTGCTCGAGAAGCAGTTCCGCACGTACTACGCCAAGGCGGCGCGGGGCTCAGGCATCACCGGCGAGAACCTGTTGCGGATGCTCGAGCTCAGACTCGACAACGTCGTCTACCGCCTCGGCTTCGCTTCCTCCCGAGCACAGGCCCGGCAACTCGTGCGCCACGGACATTTCCACGTCAACGCGCGGCGCGTGAACATCCCGAGCTACCAGGTTCGTCCGGGGGACACGATCACTCTGGCCACAGGCAGCTCGGCCGAGCAGATCATCCGCGACGCCACCGATCTGACGGCTTCCGTCTCCCCCTGGCTGCAGGCCGACCACGACGGCCTGACGGGCAAGGTGCTGAAACAGCCGGAGCGCGAGGAGATCGACACGCCGGTGCAGGAATCGCTCATCGTCGAGCTCTATTCGAAGTAATGCAGCGAGGGGCAATCGCCCCTCAGGAGTGAAAGGAACTAGATGGCAACACCCACCAGCTTGATGGAGTTCCAGATGCCCCGGATCGTCCACGAGGAGGTCACTGAGCACCGCGGTGTGTTCGTGATCGAGCCGCTCGACCGTGGCTTCGGCTACACGTTCGGCAACTCGCTCCGGCGAGTGCTGCTCTCCTCCCTCGAGGGCTCGGCCGTGACTTCGGTCAAGATCGAGGGCGTCGCGCATGAGTTCACGACGCTGCCGGGCGTTCGCGAGGACGTCACGGACGTCATCCTCAATCTCAAGAACCTGATCGTTCGCCTGTTCGGCGAATCGCCGGAGGTGGAGGTACACCTGCTGAAAGGCGGTCCCGGCGCCGTCACGGCCGCTGACATCGAGCTTCCCGCCGAGCTCGAGATTCTGAACCCAGAGCTCGAGATCGCCAACCTCTCCGGCAAGGGCAAGCTCGAGATGACGCTCACGATTGGGCGAGGCCGCGGCTACCTCCCGGCCGACCTCAACCGGCCGGGCGACCTCGGAATCGGCGTCATTCCGGTCGACTCGATTTTCTCGCCGGTGCGCCGTGTCTCGTACGACGTCGAAGCAGCGCGCGTGGGCCAGCGGACGGACTACGACAAGCTCCGGCTCGACGTCACCACCGACGGATCGATCGATCCGCGCGAGGCGATCGGTCAGGCCGCCGAGATCCTGATCCGGCAGCTCGCCATCTTCACCGACCTCGAGCGCATCGAGGGACTGACGGAGGCGGCGGGAGCTGCGGACATGGGCGGCGAAGCGACGATCGCACACGCGATGGAGAACTTCCCGATCGAGGAGCTCGAGCTCGGCGTGCGTTCGTACAACTGCCTCAAGCGAGTCGGGATCGAGACGATCGGCGATCTCGTCGGCAAGAGCGAGAACGAGCTCGCTGCGATTCCGAACTTCGGCAAGAAATCGATTGAAGAGGTCAAGGAGACGCTTTCCGCACAGGGTCTCACCCTGCGCGGCGACGAAGGCTGATCGATGCGGCATCAGCGCGCGGGCAAGAAGCTGGGGCGTAGCCCCGCCCATCGCAAGGCGCTCTACGCGAATCTTGCGGGCGCGCTGATCGAGCACGGCCGGATCGAGACGACCGAGGCAAAGGCGAAGGCGGTCCGGCCGATCGCCGAACAGATGATCACTCTGGGGCGGCGAGGAGACCTCGCCGCCCGGCGGCAGGCGATCGCTTACCTGCGCTCGCAGGACGTCGTGCACAAGCTCTTCGCCGAGGTGGCGCCGCGCTTTGCCGAGCGGCCGGGCGGCTACTCGCGGATCGTGAAGCTGGGTCCGCGCCAGGGAGACGCCGCCAGCATGGTCTACCTCGAGCTGGTGGATCATGATCCGGCCGCGTAGCGGCCTGTTTGCGAAGCGGACCAGGGGAAGGGGTCTGAGGGAAGCGCGAAGCGCTCGTCCGCGAAGCGGACCAGGGGAGGGAGTCTGAGGGAACCGGGAGGTTCCCTCAGCTGATGCGGTGACCTCCCCAGCTGATTTGCTGTGACATCGCCCATGGATCTCCGGGCGGTCTCGCCGGCTGATCTGCGTGGCTAAGTGGCGACTTGCGTGCGTCTAAAGCTCACGCTCGAGTACGACGGAACGGGGTTTCGCGGCTGGGCGGCACAGCCGGGTTTGCGCACGGTCCAGGGCGAGCTCGAGGCTGCGCTCGCGCGAGCATTCGACTCGTACGGCGCCCTTGCGGTCGCCGGACGCACGGACACCGGTGTTCATGCACTGGGCCAGGTCGCTAGCGTCGACGTGGGAGGAGGTCCTCCGCCCGAGCGAGCGGGCGAGGCTCTGAACACGCTGCTTCCCCCCGACGTCCGGGTGGTGTCGGCGGAGTCAGTCTCAGCGGACTTTCACGCTCGCCACTCGGCGCTCGCGCGGAGCTACCGCTACCGGATCTGGACCCGCAGAACGATGTCGCCGTTCGAGCGCGACCGCAGCTGGTGGATGCCGGGCCTGCTCGACGAGGGGGCGCTCGCCGAGGCCGCTGTGGCTCTGCCCGGCCAGCACGACTTTCGAGCCTTCACTCCCACCGAGACCCAGCACACGGTCTTTCGCCGCACCGTCGCGACTGCGTCGTGGCGGAGCCTCGGCGACATGGTCGAGTTCGAGATCACCGCGGAGAGCTTTCTTCGGCACATGGTGCGCACGCTCGTGGGGACGATGCTGGAGCAGACGCCGGCGGAGCTCGCACGGCTGCTGCGCGGGGCTCCGCGGAGCGAGGCGGGGTCGACCGCGCCGCCCTCGGGGCTCTACCTCGAGCACGTTCATTACGCTGACTCATGATGCGCTTCCGCACCGTTCTCTTCGATCTCGACGGCACACTGATCGACTCGGGCGCGATCATCCTCGCCTCCATGCGTCACGCCGCGGAGGTGGTGCTCGGCCGGGCGATCCCGGAGTCCGAGCTCATGGCCGCTGTCGGTGGGCCGGGACTCGTCGAGCAGATGTCTGCACTCGACTTCGCCAGGACCGAGGAGCTCGTGCGGGCCTACCGAGAGCACAACGAGCCGCTGCACGCGGGCCTGCAGTGCTGTCCGGGCGTGCTCGAGGTGCTCGCCACCCTCAAGCGAGAGGGGCGCCGGCTCGGCATCGTGACCGCCAAGCGCCGGGCGACCGTGCAGCTCGCGTTCGACGTCGTCCCGATGGAACATCTCTTCGACGTCGTGGTGGGAGCCGACGACACCGAACGGCACAAGCCGCATCCCGAGCCGCTGCTGACGGCGCTCGAGCGTCTCAACTCCCCTTCCGCGGAAGCGGCGTACGTCGGTGACTCGCCCTTCGACGTTCGGGCCGCCAGGTCGGCCGGCGTCCACGCGATCGCGGTGACCTGGGGCTCCATCCACCCCGAAGAGCGCCTTGCCCTCGAGCAGCCGGACGCGCTCGTGCACACGACCGAGGAGCTCGTTGCCGCTCTCTCCTGACAGGCGCGCGGCCGAGCTGCGCAAGCAGCTCGAGTACCACCTCTACCGGTACCACGTGCTCGACGACGCGGAGATCTCCGACGCCGAGTACGACCGCCTCTACGACGAGCTCGTGGAGCTGGAGCGGTCGCATCCGGAGCTGATCTCCACGGACTCGCCGACGCAGCGGGTCGGAGCGCCGCCGGCCGAGGGCTTCCGCAAGG
>Ga0183260_10003113_pt1 | contig 13437 bp, 12 predicted proteins | sample AntDrymUQ4972206_2_FD_129768 | JGI IMG/M metagenome (GOLD analysis project Ga0183260, IMG submission 129768) | Polar desert sand microbial communities from Dry Valleys, Antarctica - metaG UQ497 (22.06) (version 2) (version 2) | ecosystem: Environmental > Terrestrial > Soil > Desert | place... | reverse complement strand
GTCGGCGGTGTCGGCGAGGGCGAGCACGTCACCCACCAGCTTGTCGAGGCTGTAGTCGCGCCGGCCCGGCGGACGAGCCCCGGGGGAGTAGCCCCGCTGGTCGGGGGCCAACACCCGGTAGCCGGCTTCGACGAGGGCGGGGGTGACCTGGTGCCACGACGCCTTCGTCTGCGGGAAGCCGTGCAGCAGGATGACGGTGTCGCCGCCTCCCTCGCCGCCGTGGTCATCCACGTCGAAGCTGAACCCGTCGTGCTGGAACGTCAAGAGCGAGACCATGCCCGGCAGCGTACGAGGCCCGGCGTCGGCGTTCCGTCCCACCTGCTCGGCAACCCCGCTCAGCCCACCAGCGCGCGGAGGCGGGCGAGGCGGGGGTACATGGTGGGTCCCCGCAGATCGATGAGCTGGCGTTCGACGTAGTCGACGTCGAGGCTCGTGCCCGACGCGACCAGCTGCTCGAGATCGGTCCAGTCCTTGCGGCGTCCGAAGGACAGCTTGAACAGCGTGATGTCCTCGGCCGAGAGGAACGGGAGCTCGGTGGACTGTGGTCCGAAGGGCCACCAGCGGATCCGGTCGGCGATCTCGTCGTACGGCCGGCCGAGCGGGGGGAACAGGTCAACCGGGAACGGATCGATCTCCCGCCGGAAGCGAATGCCGGCCACGGGGAGGGGGTCGGGCGACGGCGGATCAGCTGCGTAGCCAGCGGTTGCGAGGGCCTCCACGACGGAACCCAGCTCAGCGTCGGGCAGGAAGACGTTCACATCGATGTCGACGGTCGCCCGCGGCTCCGCGTAGTACGCGAGGGCCAGGGCCCCCCCGAACGCATGGCGCGGGCAGGCCGCCGTGAGCAGTTCGTGCACCTCGACGACGACGTCGATGATCGTCATCGTCGGGCGGAGGCGAGCTCGAGGACGGCGTTGATCACGGTGACGCGCTCGTCCAGCGGCGTGCGGGAGTCGACGGTGGTGGCCTCGTCGGCCGGGTCGTCAGGCAGCGGCGGGGGATCGTCGTCATCGGGGAACCAGCCGGTGCGGGGGAGCGGGCACGCCACCTGGGCGTCACCGGCGCGGGCCACGAGCTGATACCCGCAGGCCACCAGCAGTCGGTTCAGCGTGTCGGATCCCGGGATCCGACGATCCTGCTCGTAGGCCGACAGGTTCGGCTGGGTGATGCCCACGATCTCGGCCAGCTGGCTCTGGCTGAGGCGACGAGATCGGCGCACCTCGCGCAGGAAGGAGCCGTACATGGACCCGAGCCTACTCATCTGCAGGTCGATATACCGATGCCCCCGCAGGGCTCGCTGGAGCCGCCTGGGGAGACCAGCAGTCATGATGGGGGCATGACCGCCGAGATCGCCATCATCGTGGGCCAGGGCTACGTGGGCTTGCCGCTGGCCATGCGGGCGGTGGCAGCGGGCTACGACGTGGTGGGCTACGACCTCGACGAGCACCGCAGCAAGGCACTGGGCGCCGGCACGTCATTCGTGGAGGACATCTCGGATGCGGAGGTGGCCGCGGCTCTGGCCACCGGTCGCTACCGCGCCGTCTCCTCCTTGGAGGGCATCGAGCGCTTCGATGTGGCTGTCATCACCGTGCCCACCCCCCTGCGGGAGGGGATTCCCGACCTCACCTTCATCGACAGCGCCGGGGCCCAGCTGGCGCCGCTCCTCACCTCCGGGGCCACCGTCGTACTGGAGAGCACCACCTATCCGGGCACCACCGAGGAGCGCCTCGCCCCGATCCTGGAGGCCGGCTCCGGCCTGCGGGCGGGGGAGGACTTCCACCTGGGCTATAGCCCGGAGCGCATCGACCCCGGCAACCAGACCTGGACGCTGGTGAGCACCCCCAAGGTCGTCAGTGGCATCGACGCCGCCAGCCTGACGGCGGTGCAGCTCTTCTACGACCAGATCGTGGACGCCACGGTGCCGGTGAGCACCCCGAAGGAGGCCGAGCTCACCAAGCTGCTGGAGAACACCTTCCGCCACGTCAACATCGCGCTGGTGAACGAGCTGGCCGTGTTCGCCCACGACCTCGATATCGACGTGTGGGAGGCCATCGACGCGGCCTCCACCAAGCCCTTCGGCTACATGCGCTTCACCCCGGGTCCCGGCGTGGGCGGCCACTGCCTGCCGGTGGACCCGAGCTATCTCTCCTGGCAGGTGAAGCGCCGCACCGGCCAGAGCTTCCGCTTCGTGGAGCTGGCCAACGACGTCAACGAGCACATGCCCGACTACGTCGTGCGCCGCCTGATGGTGGCGCTCAACGAGCAGGCCAAGGCCGTCCGGGGCAGTCGCATCCTGCTACTCGGCGTGTCCTTCAAGGCCAACGTGGGTGACTGGCGGGAGAGCCCCAGCCACCGGGTGGCTGCGCTGCTGGCCGACCTCGGCGCCGAGCTCGTGGCCGCCGACCCGCACGTGGCCCCCGACCGTTTCCCGGCCAGCGTGACCCCCGTCGAGGCAACGCCTGACGAGCTGGCCCGAGCCGACGCCGTCGTCCTCCTCGTCGACCACGACGCCTTTGACCCCGACATGATCGTCACGAACGCCCGCTACGTCCTCGACACCAGGGCCCGCCTCCCCCATGCAGAGAACGTCGAGCGGCTGTGACGGCGGGTCAGTCCGCGCCCGACCTCGCTCAGCTCACCAGGGCGCTCAGGCGGGCGAGGCGCGGGAGGGCGCACGGGGTGCGGCGCCCAGGACAGCGGGTCGGTCGGGGCGCTCATGACGAGCAGTGTCAGCCCGCCGGGCTTCCGTCCTCGCCGTAGTGGCCGGTGTACCACTCCACGAACCGGGCCACACCCACCGATACCGGCGTGCTCGGTCGGAACCCGACGTCCCGGACCAACGCCGTCACGTCGGCACGGCTGGCCGGGACGTCGCCCGGCTGCATCGGGAGCAGGTCGAGATCGGCCTTCCGACCGAGGGCCACCTCGATCGCCTTGATGTAGTCGAGCAGCTGCACGGGATCGTCGTTGCCGATGTTGTACACCCGGTAGGGCGCAGAGCTGGTGGCCGGATCGTCGCCCGACCAGCCTGGGTCCGGCACGGGCACGTGGTCGAGGGTGCGCACCACGCCTTCGCTGATGTCGTCGATGTAGGTGAAGGCGCGCTCCATGCGACCCTCGTTGAACACCGGCAGCTTCCGTCCCTCCAGGATCGCCTTGGTGAAGAGGAACAGCGCCATGTCGGGCCGGCCCCAGGGCCCGTACACGGTGAAGAAGCGCAGGCCCGTGGTGGGCAGGCCGTAGAGGTGGCTGTAGGAGTGGGCGATCAGCTCGTTGGCCTTCTTGGTGGCGGCATAGAGGCTGATCGGGTGGTCGACGTTGTCGCTGACGGAGAACGGGAGCTTGGCGTTGGAGCCGTAGACCGAGCTCGACGACGCATAGATGAGGTGGTCGCACCCTCGGTGCCGGCACGCCTCGATGATGGCCATGAAGCCCACCAGGTTGGAGGCCACGTACGCCTCGGGGTGCTCGATGGAGTAGCGGACCCCTGCCTGGGCGGCGAGGTGCACGACACGGTCGGGGCGACGGTCGAAGGCGGTGGTCACCGCCCGTGGGTCCACGAGGTCCCCGCGTACCAGCTCGAAGCCCGGGTGGGCCTCCAGGCGCTCGACCCTCGCCTCCTTCAGGGACGGGTCGTAGTAGTCGTTGACGTTGTCGAGGCCGACCACCTCGTCACCACGGGCGAGGAGCCGCTCGCTCACGTGGTACCCGATGAACCCGGCGGCACCGGTGACGAGGACGCGTATCAGCGGACCCTACCGGTGGCCCGCGGCCGGACGGCAACGAAGGGGCCTGACGGCCCCTTCGTGCACAGATCGGGTGTGGCTACGCCGCGACGGGGGAGCGGCGGCGCCGCCCGGCGACCACCAGCGCTGCACCGGCACCAGCCAGCCCTGCGCCCACGAGGATGGTGGGGACGGCATCGGAGCCGGTGGTGGGCAGGCTGCCGCCTCCACGCGAGCCGGCACCGTCGCCACGGCCGGCGTCGGCGCCCGCTTGGCCGCCGTCACTGGTGGGCGGGGACACCTGCGCGTCGACCGCGCCTGCGGTGACCACGCTCAGGACGAGGGCGGTGAAGCCTGCAGCAATCGAGCGTCGGACCAGCACTTGTGCCTCCAAGGCAGATAGGAGTTCGAAGTAGTATGCCCTGTGGCACCGGCGTTGTCGAGCACTTGGACCGCAGGTCAGCCCCGCAGGCGCTCGAGGAGCTCGATCCCGGAGCGGCGTGCCTCCATCGAGGCGGCGCGATCGCGGTCGAGGGCCCAGCTGGCCGTGGCCGAGCGGGAGGATGCCGCTCCCCAGCCCGCGAGATCGCTGAGCACCCAACCGCCGGGTACCCGCACCTCCAGCTCCAGCTCGTCGGGGGTGACGACTGGCTGCCAGATGGGCGCGAACCGGTACGGCTCACCGGGATCGAGGGCGCCGACGGTGGTGGCGGCGAGCGTCCGGGTGGCGCCGGCTGGCAGCGACACGTAGGCGGTGTACACGTGGCGACCGCCCTCCAGCTGGTGCCGGGCAGGCCAAGCGACGCCGTCCAGCGTGGGCGACTCCATGGGGAAGGCGGAGTAGAGGGATACCAGCATGAGGTTCTCGCCGTCAGCGGTGCGAGTCTGGTTGGCGGAGTCGTCGCCGCCCCACCCGATGACCGACCCCGGGAGTCCGCTGCTCGGGGCAGCGTTGGCCAGCTGCACCTCGAGCTGCCCGTCGACGGCGCCGGTGGCCGGATCCCAGGCGACGTCGTAGCGGGCGGATCTGGTGAGGAACCAGTCGATCTTGTTGCCGGCGTAGTTCTGGCCCACCACTCCGATCGAGTCACCGGTGAGCGCGGGCGGGGCACCGGTGGTCCCCAAGCCCTCGAAGAGGGCGCGCTCGTCGTCGTGGACGCTCACGATCTGAAGGTGGCGACCCTCGACGGCTGGGTAGAGTGCGTCGGCGAGGGCGGCGGGGCCGTCGAAGCCGGCGTTGACGAGCTTGTCGAAGACCGCCTCGGCAGTGTCGCCGAGGAAGTCCTGGCGCTCCTGGTTCGAGCTCGGGTCGTCCTCGTCACGCTCGCCCCGGCGCTCCTTCTCCCGGTCAGCCGCAGCGCCCGGGAAGGCCAGGTACTGCTCGTGCAGGAGAACGTCGGCCGCGTTGCGTCGATCGAGCTTGTCCGGCCAGCCCTCCACCGTCACCCCGCCCACCGCCTCGAGCAGCGCCGCCAGCCCGTAGGGGTCGATCGAGATGACGCCGTCCACCGGCCCGCCGCCCGACTGCGGGTACAGCTGGGCCTGGACGTCGGCGACGGTCGGGAAGTCGGGGGAGAAGTTGTTCACGCCCCACGTGGTGGCCACGTCGGGTCCGAAGCGCCGGAGGAAGTCGTCCTGGCCCTCGATGACGATGCCGGCAGGATCCGGGCGGGCGTCGTTCAGCTCGGTGATGCGGCCGAACTGCACCAGCTCGATCCGTCCGTCCACCGCCGTGATCTCGCCCCAGTTGCCCATGAACCCTCCACCCCCGCGTGCCTCGGCGGGGGTCTGCACGGCGAGGAGGTACCGGCGCCGTCCCTCCCCTCCGAGCAAGCGGGGGGCCAGCCGAACCCCTTCGGCCACGACCTCGGCGGTGGCAGAGGCCCGAGTGACCTCGCCGGACAGCTCCGCATACCGGTCGGCGAGCGGACCCACCAGCCAGGGGGACCCCACCGCCGCCAGCCGGCCCTCGGTGTGGCGGAGCGTCCGCTCGGCATCCTGGAGCGGACCGGTGGCCGCCGCGATGGCCTCGAGGTCGACGACGCCGTCGCGCGGGCTGAGGGCTTCCAGATCGACCTCCTCCAGCGCGGCGAGCGCGTCCGCGGTCAGCTCGGCACCGCTGGCGGCCATGGTGTGCACCGCCCTCGCCTGCTGGGCAACGAAGGGCACGGCGTAGGCGGGGCGTGCCCAGATGGCGCCCATGGCGTCCCGGGCATCGGCGAAGGCGTCGCTGGAGGCCTGGATTCGCTGCGGTGCCCGATCCGGCTCGTCCCCACCGATGGCGGCCAGGCCGCCGACCCCCTCTTCCAGCGCCCGCTCGATGTCGGTCCGGGCGGACAGGGCGGCCAGGAGGCCGACGACGGCTCCGAGGGTGCAGTAGGCGATCGTGCCGACCGCAAGGCGGCGGACCAGTCGGCGCTGGCGGGCCGGCAGGGTCCGGGAGGCCACGACCAGCAACGGGATGGTGGCGATGAGGCCCACCACGAGCGACGCACCGGTGAGGACCGGCCAATCGAGGCGGAGGAGCGCCTGAACCGCCAGCCCGGCGGCGATGGCCCGGAGCACGGGGGCGGGATGGCCGGTGGCCGCCTGGGCCACCACCAGTCCGAGGGCACCGGCCGCCAGCAGACCGAGCGGCGAGGTGGCCACCAGCAGGGCCAGTGAGCTGACCGCCACCAGCCAGGCCGTGGGCGCGACGCTGGTGCGGTGGGCGCCCAGCACCAGGGCGGCGGCCAGGCCGGCGCGCAGTACCACGTCGAGGGGGATCCAGCCGGTGGGCTCGGGCGGGGCGAGGGCCGCGCCGCCGGCCGCGACTGCCGCCAGCAGCCACACGGCTGCGGCGGGCGGTCGTCGGAGGGCGGGGCCCCCGACCAAGAGCAGTCCTGCGCCGGCCACCACACCGGCCAACGCCGCCAAGATCTCCAGGACCGTGCCTCCAGCTCGTCGAGTCGACCAGAGTAGGGGACCGCACCGGCGGGGCGTCTTCCGCTTGATCTTGTCGGATCTGCACGTGCTCAGCCGTAGTGGTATCGAGCTTGCAGGATCACGATGTCGTCGCCCTCAACCAGGTAGACGAGCCGATGCTCCTCGTCGATGCGGCGCGACCATGCGCCGGCGAGGGCGTGTCGCAGCTGCTCTGGCTTGCCGATCCCGTCGAAGGGGCCTCGGGCGATGTCATCGAGCAGACGGTTGATGCGCTTCAGCGTGGCTCGGTCGGTTGTCTGCCAGTGGACGTAGTCCTCCCACCCGTGGGGCGTGAAGACGTACCTCACCGGTCAAGTTCATGTTCCCGCATGATGCCGACGCGGGCTTGGTCCAAGCTCTTGAGAAGTCGCCGGACGTTGGCGGGTGAACGCAGGAGGTAGGCGGTCTCCTCGAGCGCCCGGTAGTCGTCGATGGAGATGAGCACGGCATCACCGCGCTTGGAGGTGATCTCGACCGGCATGCGGTCCTCGTTGACCTGTTCGATCAAGGGAAAGAGGTTCTTGCGGGCTTCGCTTGCGGTGATGGCCACCACAATCCTTCCAGAGTGGTGCAGGATATCGTACCATTGCTACTCGGGTCCGGCTAGATGACCTCGCCGCCGGTCGCCGAGGTCTCGTAGAGTTGTCCAACCCGCCCCCGTAGAGCCCACCCAGCATGTTCAGGAGCTCAAGACACCCACTTTGGAACCGTTCAACTACCTCCGCGTCCTGCGCCGGCGCTGGTACTACGTGCTCCTGGGCCTCCTGGTGGGAGCAGTGGCCGGCTACGCGACGGCCCCCGGCGAGGGGCGGCGGCCCGTCCGCTTCGAGGCGACCGCCACCCTGATCGTGAACCCCGACGCGGTGACCAACGCGCCGGGCGGCGACAACCGCAACACCCTGTTGCCTCAACTGCACCTGGGTGAGCTACTCGTCACCACCGGCGACGTACCGGAGCGGGCGGCGGCCCGCCTCGGCGCATCCGACGCCGCCGCCCTCGCCGAAAACATCCGCGCCGTGGCCGACGACGACACCCGGTCGCTACGCGTCACCGCCACGGCGTCGAGCGCGGGCCGGGCCAGCGAGCTGGCCAACACCTTCAGCGACGAGCTCCTCGCCGCGCTCGCGGAGACGAGCGCGGCGAGCTACAAGGCGGACCTCGACAGCGCCGGCGCCCAGGTGACGAGCCTGCGCACCTTGCTGCTCGACCTGGAGGCCCAGCTGGCGGCCCAGCTGGCGGCGCTGCCGGCCGACGACCCGCGGGCCGGTACGCCCAACGACCCGCGGGCCGGCACGCTCGACGCCGAACGCTCGACGGTCGCAGGCCGCTACCAGCTCGCCCTCGAGGCGTTGCAGAAGCTCCAGATCGACGGTGCGCCACCGGCGACGCTGGACATCCTGGAGCCCGGTGTCGGCGAGGTCGCCCCGGCGACCGGTATCCGGATGCCCGACGGCAAGTCGACGAGGGGGGCGCTCCTCGGCGCCTTCGGCCTGCTGCTCGGCATCGGTGGGGCGTTCGCCGGGAACCGTCTCGACCTCCGCATCAAGGACGAACACGACGTCGAGACGGCGTTCGGGGTACCCGTGATCGCGGAGATCCCGCCCCTTCCCGGCCGCCTCGCGAACAGCAGGGAGCTGTTCGCGGTGACCCAACCGGCGCTGCCCTTCGTCGAGTCGTACCGAGCGCTGCGCACTGTCGTGCTCTTCGTCTCCACGGGGCTCGACGGCGACGGTGCGTCCGCCGAGCATCGACATCCGGGGCCCGGCGACGACCACGGGACCGGCAAGGGAAAGGTCATACTCATCACCTCGGCGGGCCCCAACGAAGGCAAGTCCACCACCGCCGCGCACCTGGCGGTCGTGCTCGCCGAGGCCGGCAGATCCGTGCTGGTGGTCGGAGGCGACCTCCGGCGGCCTCGGCTGCACGAGCTCTTCGACGTTCCCAACGAGCCCGGTTTCACCGACATCCTGGCCGAGGGCAGCGATGTGCGGCTCTCTGACCTCAAGCTCGCCACCGGCATCGAGGGGCTGTGGCTCCTGCCATCGGGACCGCCGGTCGCCAACCCTGCGCGGCTCATCCAATCTGCCGTGCACGTGCTCAACGCCGCCCGCAGGTTGTTCGACTTCGTGATCGTCGACACGCCGCCCCTCCTCGTCGCCAACGACACCACCGAGCTCGCCGTCGCGGCTGACCACGTGATCCTCCTCGCGCGCGCCGACTGGACCACCCGGGTCGCCGCCCGGCGGGCGGCCGAGGTGCTCGAGCGGGTCGAAGCACCGGTACTGGGGGCCGTCCTCATCGCCGCCCACGACACGCCCAGTGCCTACTCCTACTACCGCACCGGCTACTACGACGAGCCCGAGGGCACCACCAAGAAAAAGCGGTGGCGGGGCGCTCGAACCGCAGTCGAGCCGACGTCGACCGCCGAGCCGGGCGCCGAGGTTCCTGCCGATCGCCAGGAACCGGCCGACATCGCGGGACACATCGCGGCGCCCTGATGGCGAGAGCGGTTGCCGCCAGGCGGCCTCATTCCGAGCGGCGTGGCGGGACCGTTTGGGTGGGGGCTCCCGTGGTGCTGCTCGCGGTGCTGGCCACGCCGGTCGGCTTGGCCGTGACCCTCGAGCGCTCGTCGTACGACACGTGGGGCGGGTTCGTGTGGGGACCTGCCCTGCTCCTGCTCTGCCTCCCCCTGGCGCGGTGGGTCGCCCGCTGCGCCCGTGAGCCGGAGATCATCCGCTTCCTCATGGGCGCAGCCGTGCTGAAGATCGTCATTGGGGCCATCCTCCGGTACGTCACCGCCCAGGCGTTCTACGGCGGCCTCGCCGACGCCGCCGTCTACGACAACGCTGGCGCCGTGCTGGCACCCCAGTTCCGCCGCGGGATCTTCCACGACCTGGGGAAGATCTCCGGTACCCGCTTCATCGAGATCCTCAGTGGGATCGTCCAGGCTGTGATCGGCGAGAGCCGCATGGGGAACTTCTTCGTGTTCTCGTTCATGGGCTTCCTCGGCCTGTGCCTCCTCTACGTCGCCTTCAGCGAGGCGGTCCCCGACGGCAACCGCACACTGTTCCGCCGGCTGCTGTTCCTCACCCCTTCGATCTGGTACTGGCCCTCCGGCATCGGCAAGGAAGCCTTCATCTTGATGTGCCTCGGGGCGATGGCCTTCGGAGCGGTTCGTCTGCTGGATGGCCGGGTGTCCGGCGCCGTCGTGGGCGGCCTCGGGTTGTGGGGAGCCGCGATCGTCCGACCCCATTTCGCCCTCCTGTTCCTGGCCGGCGTCCTTGCCTCCCTCATCCCGCTCCAGCGCCGGGGCCAGGCGCCGCGAGGCGGCCACACCATCGTGCGGCTGATGGTGCCCGTGCTGCTGCTGCTGGCCGGCCTCCTGGTGCTCAACCGGCTCGAGGCCTTCTTCCACCTAGACAGCATCGACGCGAACGCGGCGGAACAGGTGCTCAGCGATGTCAATGACCGCACCTCCCAGGGGGGGTCGGAGATCAGCGGCGGTTCGTCCACCATCTCCCCAGTCGGGCTCCTTGCCAATGCCGCGACCGTCCTCGCCCGACCGTTCCCGTGGGAGCAAGGCGGCGTGCAAGGGGTGGCGTCGGGCCTCGAATCGACGGTGGTGCTCGGCGTCATCGGTGTGACCATCACCCGCCACCGCCGGTCGATCGTCCGGTCGCTGCGCCTTCGCCTGCCGCGGCTCGTCCTCGTCTACAGCCTCGCCTTCGCCGCCGCGTTCGGTTCGATCAACAACTTCGGGATCCTGGTGCGGCAACGGTCGCTGTTCTGGCCCTACCTGTTCGTCTTCATCTGCGCGGGGGCCGCCGGGGGAGTGCGAGCCGCGAGCGATCGAGCCACGAGCGATGGGGAGCTCATCGACGGCCGACGGCGTGGTGCAGCGCTGGGTGCAGGCCGGTCACGATCATCCGGAAGCGGTCGAGCGTTGTCGTCGTCGCCACCCGGACGCGCCCGACCCGAAGGCGGTCGGCCGACGGCGTGACCGCCAGGCGGTGGTCGAACCGGAAGGCGACGCGGTAGCCGGCCCGGTCCACGGCGGCGACGACGCGATCGTCCTCATCTCCGTTCGGGTAAGCGAACGCCGCCGGCGGATGGCCGATCGCCTCGCTGAGCAGCGCGTGGGAGGCTCCCACCTGCCGTTCCAGCCCGTCGGCGTCGCAGCGCTCGAGGATGGGGTGGTCATAGGAGTGGTTGCCGATGACGATCCCGTGGCGCTCGATCTCGCGGAGCTCAGACGCCTGGAGCTGGGGGCGCCGTCGGGCGGGGGTGGGGGCGGAGGCGCGGAGCTCCTCGATCGCCTGGCGACGGCTGGCGTCGGGCACCAGCTTGAGGGCGGACACGAGCTGCCGGCCTGCTGTCGCATCGACCACGCTCGTCGTGCCACCGGCAAGGGAGAGCGACTCGACCTCGTCCCACCAGTAGGGAGCGTCGGTGCCGACCAGCGCAGCGACGACGAAGAGCACCCCAGGCACCCGCCGCTGCACCATCGCCGGCACCCCGGCCTCGAGCACCGATCGGTGCCCATCGTCGAAGGTGAACAGCACGGCGCCATCGGCCGCGACCGATCCGTCGAGCACGGCCAGCGCCTCGTCGAGGTCGACGGGACGGCGGTGCTCGAGGATCCAATCGAGCTGACGCTCGAAGTTCGGTCTGTCATCGACGCCGTGGTAGGCGAGCACGCAGAGTCGGCGCCTGTTCCACCGACCGGCGGCGACGACTGCGGGGGAACGGGCGACGAGCGCCTCCAGCCGTGACACCTCAGAGCGCCTCAAGTTCGGCGATCGCCGCTCCCGGTACAGGCCCGGGATTGGCCTGGAGAAAAGGGTGGGTGCCCAGCAGCTCCGCCGAGGGCCCGATGGCGTCGATGAAGCCATCGCGGAGCACCATGAGCCGGTCGCACTCGGCGAGGGTCGAGGTGCGGTGGGCGATGACCACCAGGGTGACCTCGCCGTGGAGCTCGGCCAGCGTCTCCTGGATCAGGGCCTCCGAGCGGAGGTCGAGGGCGCTCGTGGGCTCGTCGAGCACGAGGACCTCGGGACGGCTCAGGAGGGCGCGTGCCAGGCCGAGGCGCTGGCGTTGACCGCCGGACAGGTCGGCACCGCCGGGGCCGATGGTGGTGTCGTAGCCCTCGGGGAAGCGGACGATCTCGTCGTGGAGGTGGGCGCGCCGGGCCGCGATCTCCACGTCGTCGTCGGTGTAGCCCCCGCGGAAGAACCGGATGTTCTCGGCCACGGAGCCGAAGAGCAGCTTGTTGTCCTGCGGCACGTACGAGAACCGGGACGCGAACTCCACAGGGTCATACGTCGAGGCGAGGGCGCCGTTGACGAGGTACTGGCCCGTCGCCGGCGTTCGGAGCCGGAGCAGGAGCTGCACCAGGGTCGACTTGCCGCTCCCGGAGGGCCCGGCGATGCCCATCGCCTCGCCGGGCACCAGCCTGAAGGTCACCTCGCGGAGCACGGGAGCGGTCGGCGCGTACGCGAAGCTCACCTGGTCGAACCGGAGGTCGCGGATCGGTCCGAGGGCCTCGGACCCAGGTGCACGGCGGGACCGCTCATACCGCTCGTAGGTGGCCGAGTACTCGGTGACGTACGGTGCCATCTCGTTGGCCTGTTGCAGGACGCTCTGGAGGGCCTGGCTATAGGTGAGCGCCCGCAGGAGCAGGAGGACGACCGCGCCCAGCTCGGTGGCGTCGCCGACGGCTACGGCACGCACCACCGCCAGCGCGCCGAGCACGAAGGCGAAGGCGATGCTCTGGTAGACGTCGGGGGTGAACCGGGAGACGAACCGGCTCCGGAGGAACGGCCTCACCGAATCGTCGACCCGCCGGCCCATCAGCTCCGCCATCCGGTCCGACACCTGGAAGACCTGCGACTCCTGGGCCAGGCGCACCGTCTCGCTGACCCTGGCCGAGTACTCGTTGGAGGCGTCGGCGAACTGGTGGGCATAGCGGCGGGTTCGGGCCATGAGCGGGCGGAGCACCACGCCGAGCACGACGGCGGCCACCAGGCATGTGCCGGCGGCGACGGCGTCGATGACCACAGCTGAGCCGAGCACCGCGGCGAAGTTGAAGAAGGAGATCAACGCGGTGGAGATCACCGTCGCGCCGGCGGCGATCTTGGTGGCGTGGGTCGAGAGCAGCTCCTGGAGCTGCCCTTCACGCTCCCGAGACTGTTCTGCCCAGTCGGCGGCCAGGAAGTCGCTCAGCGCCTTGCGCCGGGTCAGGCGGAGGGTCTCGGCGGCGATCTTCGCGGTGACGAGCCCCTCGATGAGCGCGAGCACGGTGCGAACCACGAGGAGCACGACCGCGGCGCCGAGCAGGGTGGTCACGGGGATCTCGTGGCCGTGGATCGGACCGATCGACAGGTTGACGGCGTCGTCCCCGGAGCTGATGGCGATCGCCAGCCGGACGAGCAGGTAGAGGATGCCGGCCTCGGAGAAGCCCGACACCAGCGAGGTGAAGGAGAGGGCGACGAGCTCCCTGACGCTGCCGCCGTAGTACGGCTGCACGACCCGCCAGATCCTGGTCACCCCGAAGCGCCCGATATGGGGGGTGCTGTGGGCCGGCATCAGCGCATCGTTCGATTGTTCACAGGGTGCCTTCTCGCTCACGGTGCGCTCGGCCACAGTACGCTCGGCCATCGGCCTCGACGTCCTCTTCGTGATCGACGGACTCGGCGCCGGGGGGGCAGAACGCTCCCTCGCCGAGCTCCTCGGGCCGCTCGTCGAGCGG
>Ga0183260_10003112_pt1 | contig 13442 bp, 16 predicted proteins | sample AntDrymUQ4972206_2_FD_129768 | JGI IMG/M metagenome (GOLD analysis project Ga0183260, IMG submission 129768) | Polar desert sand microbial communities from Dry Valleys, Antarctica - metaG UQ497 (22.06) (version 2) (version 2) | ecosystem: Environmental > Terrestrial > Soil > Desert | place... | reverse complement strand
GACTCCAAGGTGAGCAACTGGAATCAGGTCGACAAGTCGTTCCCGAACGTCCCGCTCAGACTGTTCGGCGCGGGTACCGACTCAGGAACGTTCGACTTCTTCACCAAGGCGATCAACGGTGAGGAGAAGCGCAGCCGGACCGATTTCAACGCGACCGAGGACGACAACACCACGGTCACCGGCGTGTCGGGCGAGAAGGGCGGGCTCGGCTACTTCGGGTTGTCGTACTACGAGCAGAACGAGGACAAACTCGCGGTCGTGAAGGTCGACGGCGGGTCGGGATGTGTCGCACCGACCTCGGAAACGGTTCAGGACGCCACGTACAAGCCACTTTCGCGGCCGCTGTTCATCTACGTGAGCAAGACTGCGCTCGAGCGCCCCGAGGTCAAAGCGTTCGCCGAGTTCTACGTCGAGAACACCGCCGACATCGCCGAGCAGGCGCTGTTCATCCCGCTCACAGAAGTCCAGCAAACCGAACTGAAAGTCAAGCTCGACACTCTCCTGAAGGTCTGACACCTGGCTGTAACCGCACCGCTCGCAAAGACGACGGCCCCGGGAATCACATCCCTGGGGTCGTCGCGCGCGCGCTGGGGCGAACGGATCGTCCGCGGGGCGTTGATGGCGTGCGCGCTGCTGTCGGTCTTCACGACGCTTGGGATCGTCGTTGCGCTGCTCCAACCGACGATCGAGTTCTTCTCGTCCGTGGGCGTGGGCGAGTTCTTCACGGGGCAGGTCTGGGCACCGTTGTTCGCGTCTGCGAAGTTCGGCGTGCTTCCGCTGGTGACCGCGACACTGGTCGTGACCGGCGTCGCGCTCGCCGTGTGCGTGCCGCTCGGGCTGGGCGCGGCCATCTATCTGAGCGAGTACGCCAGCCGCCGCGCCAGGCGAATCCTCAAACCGGTTCTGGAAGTGCTTGCCGGCATCCCGACGGTGGTCTACGGGTTCTTCGCGCTGACCTTCGTCACGCCGCTCCTGCGCGACATCTGGCCGTTCGCTCGCCCTCCCGACATCTTCAACGCGCTCTCCGCCGGGCTCGTGATGGGCGTGATGATCCTGCCCACGATGGCGTCGCTGGCCGAGGACGCCATGCGGGCCGTGCCGGACTCGTTGCGGCATGGAGCGCTCGCGCTCGGGAGCAGCCGGCTTCAGGTGTCGATTCGGGTGGTCTTCCCTGCGGCGGTCTCGGGGATCGTGGCCGCGTGCGTGCTTGCCGTCTCGCGCGCCATCGGCGAAACGATGGTCGTGCTCATCGCCGCCGGCGGAACGCCCAACCTGACGCTCGACCCCGCCCGCACGATGCAGACGATGACGGCGTTCATCGCCGCCGCCGGTTTCGGTGACCAGCCCACAGGGAGTGTCGGCTACAAGACGATCTTTGCCGTCGGTGCCACGCTGTTCGTCGCGACGTTTGCGATCAACGCGATCAGCATCCGCCTCGTGCGACGGTTCAGGCAGGCCTACGAATGAGTGCGGCCGCCGAAACCCTCGCCTCGAACACCGCACGCCGGCGCGTCAAGGACATCGTGTTCCGAAGTGGACTTCTCAGCTGCGTGGCCGTCGGCGTCATCGCGCTGGTCGTGCTTCTCGTGTACGTCGCGAGCAAAGGCGCGCCGAGGCTGAACATCGATCTTCTGACGCGATTCCCCTCGAGCCTGCCGAAGCGGGCCGGAGCGAGATCGGCGATCTGGGGCACGGTCTGGATCGTCGGACTCACTGCCGCTATGTGCCTCCCGGTGGGCGTCGCCGCCGCGGTGTATCTCGAGGAGTTCGCCGACAACCGCCGTTGGTGGAACCGGCTCATCGAGGTGAACATCCAGAACCTCGCGGCCGTGCCGTCGATCGTCTACGGCATCCTCGGGCTCGGCTTCATCGTGCGCGGCCCTCTCGGGCTCGGCCCGACTGTGCTCGCCGCCGCCCTCACGTTGTCGTTGCTCGTGCTGCCGATCGTGATCATCGCGTCGCGTGAGGCGCTACGAGCGGTGCCCACGTCGTTCCGTGAGGGCGCCCTTGCGCTCGGCGCCACCCCGCTTCAAGCGGTGCGAACACAGGTGCTGCCCGCGGCGGTACCGGGTATCGCCACCGGCGCGATCCTCGCGCTCTCGCGTGCCATCGGCGAGGCCGCTCCGCTCCTGCTGGTCGGGGGCATCACGTTCATCACGTTCACACCCACGGGGCTGGACAGCCAGTTCACCGCGCTGCCGATCCAGATCTTCAACTGGATCTCACGGCCGCAGGAGGAGTTCAAGATCCTGGCGGCGGCGGCGATCGTCGTTCTGCTCGTCATTCTGCTCCTGATGAACTCCGTGGCAATCTGGCTGCGCAACCGATTCGAGAAACGATGGTGAGCACTCCACCCGTGACCACGCCCCCTCCCACCAACAAGCCCCTCGTGACCCCGCCGGTGGTCGCTGGCGCCAAAGCTGCCGCGGCCACGCCCGACGCAGCCGCGGTGTTCGAGACGCGCGGCCTGCGCGTGTCGTACGGGTCGGCCACGGCCGTGCGCGACATCGACATGCGCATCGCCGGCAACGAGATCACCGCGCTGATCGGGCCCTCGGGCTGCGGGAAGAGCACGCTCATCCGCTGCTTCAACCGGATGAACGACCTTATTGCCAGTGCGCGCGTCGAGGGCACGATCGAGTACCACGGGCTGGACCTCTACGCCGACGACGTCGACCCGATCGAGGTCAGGCGACGGATCGGGATGGTCTTTCAGAAGCCCAACCCGTTCCCGAAGTCGATCTACGACAACGTCGCGTACGGACCCCGGGTGCTCGGCCAGAAGGTCGGCGACATGGACTCGGTGGTGGAGCAGGCGCTGCGGCGTGCGGCGCTGTGGGACGAGGTGTCCGGGAAGATCAAGCAGAGCGCGATGGCGCTGTCCGGCGGCCAACAGCAGCGCCTCTGCATAGCGCGCGCGATTGCGGTCGAGCCCGACGTGATCCTCATGGACGAACCCTGCTCTGCGCTCGACCCGATCGCGACCGCCCGCATCGAGGACCTGATGATCGAGCTCAAGCGCGACTACACGATCATCATCGTCACCCACAACATGCAGCAGGCGGCGCGGGTATCGGATCGAACCGCCTTCCTCACGGCCGAGGTCAACGAGGAGACCGGCGAGCGCACCGGCGTCCTCGTCGAGTACGACGCGACGTCGAAGCTGTTCACCGCTCCGAGCGATTCGCGGACCGAGGCCTACATCACCGGCCGGTTCGGGTGATCCGGCGCGGACGGTCCGAGCGAGAGCGCGCCGCCGAACACGACGCACGCGTCCGGATCGCGTCGGCGGAGTCGACTGCGGCGCGCCTGCGTGCCGTCCTCGACGCTCTTCCGCTCGGCGTGATCGTGGTCGACGGCGCCGGCACCGAGGTCGAGCGGAACGCCGAGGCCGCTCGACTCGTCGCCGCCCGAGGCTCCGATGCGCTCGCGGCGCGGGCACTGACCGACCTGGTCCTGGAGGCAACGACGGCCCCGGCGGCGCGGATCGTCGAGCTGCACGGGCCACCCGCTCGCACGCTGTCGATCGCCGCGTCGCCTCTCGCCACGGGCGACGCCGGCCGTGGCGCGGTCGCTGTCGTCCAGGACGTCACCGAACGTCACCGACTGGACGCCGTGCGCCGCGATTTCGTGGCCAACGTCAGCCACGAGCTGCGGACCCCGATCGGCGCGCTCACCGCGCTCGCTGACACCCTCAACGCGGAGGACGAGCCCGAGGTGATGCGTCGACTCGCTGCTCGCATCGCCAGCGAGGCCGAGCGCGCCGGGAACCTCATCGACGACCTGCTCGACCTGTCGCGGCTCGAGTCGGGTGAAGTCGACCGACGGCCGGTTCCTGTGCGCGTGCTGGTCGACCGGGCCATCGACCGCGTGAGCGGCCTCGCCGCCGATCGGTCGATCGGCCTGCGCGCCGCCGCGTCGATCCCCGACGAGGAGGTGCTCGTGGACACCGTGCAGGTCGTCTCGGCGCTGACGAACCTGCTGGAGAACGGCGTGAAGTACTCCGAGGTCGGTACCGAGGTCGTGCTCACGGCATCGGTCGCGGGCGAGGCGGTCGTCTTCGAGGTACGCGACCAGGGCATCGGGATCCCGCCCGCAGATCGCGATCGCATCTTCGAACGCTTCTACCGGGTCGACCCGGCCCGTAGCCGCGCGACGGGAGGGACGGGCCTCGGGCTCGCCATCGTGCGTCACGTCGCCCGCAACCACGGAGGCGACGTCATGGTCGAGTCGCGTGAGGGCGAAGGCTCGACGTTCTCGCTCCGGCTACCCCAGCCTGAGCATGTGGCAGTGGGAGGTGCAGCATGACGGAAACCCGGCGCGTGTTCCACGAGGAGCTCGATGCCATCTGCGCGGACGTTATTCGACTCGGCGCGCTCGCCGGCGAATCGATCGAGGCGGGTACGAACGCGCTGCTGAGCGGCGACTTGTCGCTCGTGGAAAGCGTCGTCGCCCACGACTGGGTCCTCGACGACCTCACGTATGGGATCGAAGGACGCGCCTGCCTGCTGCTCGCGCAGCAGCAGCCGATGGCGCGCGATCTGCGCGTCATCGTGACGGTCCTGCGCGTTATCCACGAGATCGAACGCATCGGCGACCTCATGACGAAGGTGGCGAAGGCAACCCGTCGGTTGTACCCGGGCGGGCTCGAGCCGCGTTTGCGCGGTCTGATCGATCGCATGCGCGACCAGGCCCGCGCCCAGCTGCAACTCGCCGTCGACGCCTTCGCCGACGCCGACCAGGCGAGGGCCGCCGCCCTCGTCGACATGGACGACGTCATGGACGACCTCCAGAAGGAGCTTTTCCAGGCGATCTTCGCGGTGAAGAGCATCGACGACGCCGCGCTGCAGGGCGCCGTTCAGGTGGCGCTCGTCGGGCGCTATTTCGAGCGCGCCGGCGACCACGCCGTAAACGTCGCCGAGCGGGTCGAGTACATGGTGACCGGCCACCTCCGGCGCGAGCAGGACGACGGCCGCTCCTAGGCACCGCTTTTCCTGACCTCGTCAGGGGAGGGGGATACTCGTGCGGTGTCTCGCGCTGTTGCCGTCCGTCTCGCGCTGCTCGGAGCGATCTGGGGTTCGAGCTTCCTGTTCATCGAGGTCGCGCTCGACGGGCTGACCCCGGTGCAGGTCGCGGCCGGCCGGCTCCTGTTCGGCGCGCTTGCGATCGCCGCAGCGGTCGCCGTCGGCGGCGGCAGCTATCCGTCGACGGCGAAGGCGTGGAGCCAGCTGGCGGTGCTCGGGGTTCTCGCCAACGTGGCCCCGTTTCTCCTCTACGCGTGGGCGCAGCAGCGCGTCACCTCGAGCCTGGCCGGCGTACTGAACGCGACCACGCCGCTGTGCACCGCCTTGGTCTCCGTCGTTGCTCTACGCGAGGAGCGACTCACGCGCACGAAGGCGCTCGGGCTCGCCGTCGGTTTCGGAGGTGCTGCCCTCATCGTCCGGCCCTGGGACGACGGGGCCGGCTCCTTGTCCGGCCAGCTCGCGTGTCTCGGCGCGGCGGCGTGCTACGGATTCGCGTTCGTCTATACGAAGCGTGTGATCTCCGGGCGCATGTCCGCGGTCACCGCATCCGCCGGCCAAGTGACAACCGGTGCAGTGATCGCCCTCGTGATCGCGGGTGCGGGCGTGGCCGGCGGTGACTCGCTGCCGCACGGCGACGCCCGGGTGTGGGGCGCGATCGCCGCGCTCGGCATCTTCGGCACCGGCATCGCGTACCTGCTGTCGTTCCGACTGATCGAGCTGGCGGGTGCGACGACCGCGTCGATGGTGACGTATCTGATTCCGCTAGTGGCCGTGTGCCTTGGCGTGATCGTCCTCGACGAGCCGGTGACGTGGCACCTCTTCGTCGGCGCCGCGATCGTCATCGCCGGTATCGCCATCGCCCAAGGACGCCGAGCGCAGGTCGAACCGCCGCTCGCTATATCCGTCAGCTAGAGCTCGGTGGCGTCGATCTCGTCATCGGACTCCGCCGGGGCCGGCGGGCGGACGTCGATCCGGCCCAGCTCGATACGGCCGTCCGGGCCCACGCGAGGGACGACCGCGTCGGGGTCGGGCGCGGCGTCCTTGCCTACGTCGGCCAGGACCTGTTTGGCCTTCTCGCGCTCGTATTGGGCCACGACCAAACCGTACCGGCCCGCCGTACGGGTCGGAGCGCTGCGCGGGCAGGGCTAGGTTCGCCCTGCCCGTCGGGGGCGTAGGTCAATGGCAGACCGGCGGCCTTTTAAGCCGCGCGTCGCAGGTTCGATTCCTGCCGCCCCCACGCTGTGATGTCGCGAGACATCGGAGACAGACGTCGCGGTATCTGCCAGAACGCGTGCTGCGTCTTGCCGTAACCGACCCGGCGGGGTTCCCCCGGGCGGTTTACGATCGAGGCGTGGACGGCGACCGCGTTTCGAGCGACGACGACACCGTCTTCGACCGCGAGAACGACGCCGCGCGGCTGCGTGACATCGAGGCACTGCTCGCCGAGGTCGAGGCAGAATTGTCAGAGCCCGACGGCGCGCCCGACGCGCCCGGGGCCGGCGCCGAGGGCTGACTGTGACCCGCCTCAACCCCGTCGACGTCGTCACGGGGTATCTCAACCGGTATGTCACCGCGCCTCGCTATGAGGGAGCGGAGCGACTCGACCTGACTGCTGCGGACGGTGTGCGCCTGCACGCCGTCCGCCTGGCCGGACCGGCTACTGCGCGCGCGGCGGTCGTCATCGTCCACGGGTTCGTCAACTGGCACCGGACGCCGCGCATCCACGCATTCGCCACCGCACTGAGCGAGCACGTCGAGGTCATCGCACTCGATCTGCGAGGGCACGGCCATTCCGGAGGCGACAGCACACTCGGTGTCGAGGAAGCACTCGACGTCGCCGCGGCAGTCGAGGCGGTAACGCCGGGCCGTCCGGTGGTGCTCGTGGGCACGAGCCTCGGCGGCGCCGCCGCGCTGCTCTACGCGGGGCGGGCACGCGAGCTCGCGCAGCGCGAGGTCGCCGCCGCTGTGGCCGTCTCGGCACCCGCGCACTGGCGCGGGCAAACCGGCGAAGGACTGACGCGGGTGCGGAGGTTCGCGTCGTCGCCGGCTGGGCGCACGGCGATGGCCGTTCTGATGCGAACGCGAGTCGGAGATTGCGGGCAGCCGCGGCCCGACCCCGTCGACGCCGTCGGGGGAGTCGCGCCGGCGCGCACCGTCATCGTCCACGACCCCGCCGACTGGTACTTCGGGCCGGAGCACGCGCAGGCGCTTTACGATGCCGCGCTCGAACCGCGCGCCTTGTGGTGGACCGAGAACGCCGGCCACGGCACGGACCTGCTCACACCCGAGTTCAGCACGCGCCTGCTCGACGACGTGATCGACAGGCTGTAGCTCCCAGCGCCGAACCTGTCATGGATTCGCGGCTCCCAGCGCGCGTTTCCATGACAGGTTCGGCGGGCGGTGAGTCCTTAGAGGACGACGGTCGTGGTCGTTGCGTCGGCGACCTCGTCGACGACTAGGCGGCCCCGCGGCCTGAGCGTGCCCGTGTCATCAGCGTCGTACCAGCGCCCGGTGACGTTGCCGATGCGCTCGTAGGTGATCCCGAAGTGGCGGTCGATCGCGCCGATGACGCCGCCGTGAGTCACGACGAGGACGACCCGCCCCGGAGGGCTGGCGGCAAGCTCGGTCAGGGCGCTCGTGACCCGTGGTGTTATGTCGGCCTCGCCCCCGGGCATTTGCAGGAGCGTCCCGGCGCGCCACTGGTCGAGCAGCCCCGGCCACCGTTCGTCGATCTCCTCCACGGTGAGGCCGCTGACTTCGCCGACGTCACGCTCGCGAAACCGCGGCTCGATGTGCAGCTCCGTGAGCCCGAGCTCGCCCATCACGATCTCGGCGGTCTCGCGCGCCCGTATGAGGTCCGAACTGACGACGGCGTCCACGCTTTCGCCGCGGATCGCCCCCGCGAGCGCCTCCGCCTGCGTTCGGCCGAGCGCCGAGAGCGGGGGGTCGGCCGCGCCCTGCCAGCGTCGTTGCGCGTTCCAGACCGACTGCCCGTGGCGGACGAGCAGGATGCGGGCTGGTACAGACATGGCCGGACAGCCTCGCGCAACGGCGCGATAAGTTCGCCCGCATGACGAGATGGACGCGGATCGGCTGATGGGTCTCCCGGTCGAGAAGCTGGGAACGGTCTACGAGGAGCGGATCGACGTCGTTGACGGTGACCGGGCGAAGGCCTATGCCGCCGCTACCAACGACGACAACCCGGCGTACACCTCGGGGAAGTATGCGCCGCCCGTGTTCGCGGTCGTACCGACATGGGAAGCGATGGGCCTCGCGGTCGGCGACGTCGTGCCGGGGGACGCCCTGATGATGATCGTGCACGGCGAGCAGGACATGCATTTCGCCCAGCCGCTCGTCCCGGGTACGCGCCTGCGCACAGCGGCCGAGGCGTATTCGGTCCGCGTGTCGAGCTCCGGGACTCGTTACACCGTGAAGGTTCGCAGCCTCGACGATGCCACGGACGAACTCGTCGTCGAGCAGTACGTGACGATGTTCATTCGCGGGATGGCCGACGGCGAGTCCGCAGGACCGGACAAGCCCGACCACACGTTCGACGAAGCCGCCCGGGCCGACCTCGTGGGTGACCACTCGGTCCACGTCGACGACGACCAGACGTACCGGTACAAAGAAGCGTCGGGCGACAACATGCCCATCCACGTCGACGACGCGTTCGCGAAGTCGGTCGGCCTCCCCGGCATCATCGCCCACGGCCTCTGCACTATGGCCATGACGAGCCAGGCCGTGCTCCGCCTCACCGCGGAGGCCGACCCGGCACGACTTCGACGTATCGCGGTCAGGTTCGCCAAACCCGTGCTGCCCGGCAACGACGTCGCCACCACCGTGTACCGCAGCGTCACCGGGACCCGCAGCCGGTACCCGTTCGAGGCCTCCAGCGCGGGCGTTGCGGTCATCAGCCATGGTCTCGCCGAGGTGGACGCATAGCCCGTCTGCGACTCTTCGCGGCCGCCCGGGAGGCCGCCGGCACGACGATGGTCGACCTGCCCGGGGCAACGGTCGGCGAGGTCCTCGATGCCGCCGTTCGTCAGTTCGGGCCCGCCTTCGCGAGCGTGCTCGCTACGGCCGCGGTCTGGAGGAACGGCGAGCCCTCGCGCCCTGCCGACAGCGTCGGCGACGACGACGAGGTCGCAGTCCTTCCCCCGGTCTCGGGAGGAGCTACGACCGACCCCGCCCCCGCGGCTGCGGCGGTGGTGTTCCCGCGCGGGCGACTTGGGGCGGCGTGGTCGGTCACAGCCGTAGCCTCCGCGATCCTGGGCGCGCCGTGGCTCGCGGCCTGGTTGGTGCTCACCGCGCTCGTCGCCGTGATCCAGACGATTCGGCGTGAAGACGGCTCCGCTCGCGAGGTCGACACGCTCGTGGCCGTCGGGATCGCAGCCGCGCTCGGCTCGAGCGCGGTGGCCGGTGTGTGGCCGCTCGTGGTCACCGCCACCGTGATCGCGCTCGGGGTCGGCGCGCACCGCGTGGTGGCGGTGAGCCGCGTCGGGCGTCACGCGGCGCCACCGAGGGTGGACCTTCGCCTAGCAATCGTCGTGGGGTCGCTGTGCGGCCTGGCTGCGGCCGGTCCGGTGATCGCGCGGACCGGGGGGCTGCCGCAGGCGCTGGCTGTGCTCGGACTGGTCGCGGCCTACGACGCCGGGTCGTTCGTCGTCGGCACGGGAGCGGTGAACGACTGGGAGGGACCGGCTGCGGGAGTGGCGAGCGTCGCCGCAGCCACGCTCGCGGTTGCCGCGCTGTGCGTCCCGCCCTTCCACCTTCCTGGCGTGACGCTCCTGGGGCTCATCGTCGCGTGCGGCGGGCCAGCGGGCGCATACACGGCGCGTCGACTCTCCGGCGTACCGCGTGTCGCAGAGGACGCCTCACGGCCACGTGTCTCGATTCTCTACCGCTTGTCGACGTTGCTCGTGGTCGGGCCCGTCGTATCGGTGGTGATCGGCGCGCTGACCGGGTAGCCCTAGGAGCCGAAGGCGACCTCGAATATCGCGTAGCAGAGTGCGGTGAGGACAAAGCCCGCGATGATCGTCGCTCGATGCGTCTCGAGGTACTTGCGGATCGGCGACGGCCCCGTTCCGCCGAGGACGCCAAGCGCGTTTAGCTCGAGTACGAGCCAGAGCACGAGGATCACGATCCAGTACGTGAGGCGGTCGCTGCCCGCGGGGTTCTGTTCGAAACCCGACTTGGTGACGAAGTGGCTGGTCGCGGCCATGAAGAACAGCACCGGGATGCTGAACAGCGCGTTCGTGCGCGACGCGAGCAATGCCTTGCGACCAGCGGCCGCCGCAGCGGGATCGGCCTCGCGACCGGCGAGCACGCCTTGCGCCGAGGCGATGACCTTCTTCTGGTTCGGCCAGATGACGAGCCACACATTGGCGAACATCGTCAAGCCGAAGAGGATCCCGGTGGCGATGCTTATGCCGGCGGGCAGCTTGAAGTACTCGCCGTTGGTGAGGGGCTCCTCAGGTAGAAACGCCAGGATCGACAATCCGGAGAGCACCGTGAGCACGGCCGCCCAGCGGAACCACCACAGCCCGCGGGGGACGAGCTTCGCGATGGCTTCGGTGCGCGGCCCCGCCTCGAACTGTGCGAACGAGGGCACCTGCACGAAGTTGAAGTAGTAGAGCAAACCGATCCATGTCACGCCGGCGAGGTAGTGCGCCCAACGTGACAGGAACTCACCACCGGTCTGGGTGAAGATCTCCACAGTCGTGTCCTCCCGAGCTCGCGTGCGGAAGCGAAGCTAACACCGCGGCTTTCGCGCACCGAGCACCCGAGCTACCCAATACCGTGCGACAGCGTGGCCAGCCCGATCTTCACCGCCGAGCACGACGCGCTGCGTATCGCGCTGCGCACTTTCGTCGAGCGCGAGCTCGCCCCGCACGCGGACGCGTGGGAGGCCGCCGGCGACTTTCCTGACGACGTGTTTCGGCGGATGGGCGAGCTCGGGTTCCTCGGGCTGCATTTTGACGCGGACGACGGAGGCCAGGGCGGCGACTACATCACCATGGTCGTGCTCGCCGAGGAGATGGCACGGTGCGGCTCCGGCGGCGTGTCGATGGCGGTGTCGGTCCAGTGCGAGTACGTCACCCCGCCGATCGCCAAGTTCGGCACGGCCGAGCAACGGGCGCGCTACCTCAGGCCGGCGATCGAGGGTACGAAGATCGGCGCGCTGGGGATCACCGAGCCGAACGCCGGCAGCGACGTGGCCGGGATCTCGACGCGCGCCGAGCGCGATGGCGAAGAGTGGATCGTCAACGGTCGCAAGACCTTCATCACCAACGGGTGCCGCGCCGACTTCGTCCTGCTCGTGGCTCGCACCGACGCGTCCTCGCGCCATGGCGGGCTGTCGCTGTTCCTCGTCGACACCGACACGCCTGGGTTCCGCGTGGCGCGGCGACTGGACAAGGTCGGCATGCTCACCTCGGACACGGCCGAGCTCGAGTTCGACACGATGCGGATTCCTGCGTCATCGCTTCTTGGGGACGAGGGCCGCGGATTCCAGCAGATCATGTGGGAGCTGCAGGGCGAACGCTTGGCCGCCGCGGCCGGGGCGTGCGCCGGCGCGCAGCTCGCGATCGAGCGCACGATGGAGTTCGTTCAGGTGCGCCAGGCGTTCGGTCAGCGGCTTGGCGACTTTCAAGCGGTCCGTCACCAGCTTGCCGAGGCTCAGGCGCAGGTCGACGCCGTCCGTGCGCTCACCTACGAGACCGCCTGGCGAGTGCAGCAGGGCGAGTACCCGGTCCGCCTGATCACCGAGGCGAAGCTGCTCGCCACGCGGACGCACTTCGACGTCGCCGACACGTGCTTACAACTGCACGGCGGGGCCGGGTACATGGCCGACCACTGGGTGCAGCGGATGTGGCGCGACAGTCGTCTCGCCCGCATCGGCGCCGGCGCCGACGAGGTGATGCTCGACTACATCGCGAAAGCGATGCGGGCCGGCGCTGACGGCACCGGGCGCCGACTCGCGGGCGTGTGAGGGGGAACCTCCTACGATCGCAAGGGTGCCGGTGACGCGCGCCCGTGTCCTGGTCGTCGACGACGACCCGATGATCCGCCGGCTCGTCCGTGCTGTACTCGAGGCCGACGATTTCGAGGTGATCGACGCGCCCGACGGCGCGAGCGCGCTGGTGGCGATAGCAGAGCAGCACCCGGCGGTCGTCGTCCTCGACGTGATGATGCCTGGGCTCTCAGGGCTCGAGGTGCTCGAGCAGATCGATCACAACGAGACGCGTGTCGTGATGCTCACCGCGCGCGCCGATCCCGACATGGAGGACGCGTGCCGTGCCGCGGGAGCGGTGCGATTCCTCACCAAGCCGTTCTCGTCGGTCGAATTGCTCGAAGTGGTCGAAGGGCTCGCCAACAGTTAGGAGCTGGGGCGTTACCGTTGGCGTCGATGGACGACCCGAACGACCGATGGCGTGATCTCGGCGAGTTCATCCGCCAGCAGCGCGGCACGGCACGACTTTCGCTGCGGCGGATGTCGGAGCTCGCCGGGATCTCGAACCCCTACCTGAGCCAGATCGAGCGCGGTCTGCGCAAGCCGTCGGCGGAGATCCTGCGACAGATCGCGAAGGCGCTGCGCATCCAGGCGGAGACGCTCTACGTCCGCGCCGGCATCCTCGAGGAGCGTGACGCGTCGGACGACCTCGCCGGTGACATCCTGCGCGACCCGTTCATGTCCGAGGAGCAGAAGCAGACGCTCGTGCGGATCTACGAGTCGTTCCGTCACGAGAACGAGGACCGCCCGGTTTCGCCGCCGGTCACCGAAGAGGGCGACACCGGGGAAGCTTCAGCCTCCAAGTAGCGTTACAAGCGCTGTGCGCAGTCTGGCCGTCCTTTCCCTGCACACGTCGCCGCTCGCTCAGCCAGGAACGGGTGACGCCGGTGGCATGAACGTCTACGTCCGCGAGTTGTCGACCGCGTTGGCCCGGGCCGGCGTCGTATGCGAGGTCTTCACCCGGGCCGATAACCCCGATTTGCCCTCCGTCGTGCAGGTGGAACCCGGCTTTCGCGTGCATCACATCACCGCGGGACCGGCCGAACCGCTCCCACCGCTCGAGCTTGCCGGCGTCGTTCCACGCTTTACGGCGGGAGTCCTCGATCGTCTCGCCGGGTCGCAGGTCGACCTGCTGCACGCGAACTACTGGCTTTCCGGTGTCGCTGGGCACGCGCTGAAACACGAGCTCGATCTTCCACTCGTGTCGACCTTTCACACGCTCGCTCGCGTCAAGGCCGACGGCGGCGACATCGAACCGCTCGACCGCGTACGCGCCGAACACCAAGTCATGGCCTGCTCCGACGCCGTACTCGCCTCCTGCTCAGTAGAGGCTGCGCAACTGCGCCAGTTCTACGGCGTCGAGCCCGAACGCATCGAACTTGTTCCCCCAGCGGTCGACCACGCGT
>Ga0183260_10003111_pt1 | contig 13453 bp, 10 predicted proteins | sample AntDrymUQ4972206_2_FD_129768 | JGI IMG/M metagenome (GOLD analysis project Ga0183260, IMG submission 129768) | Polar desert sand microbial communities from Dry Valleys, Antarctica - metaG UQ497 (22.06) (version 2) (version 2) | ecosystem: Environmental > Terrestrial > Soil > Desert | place... | reverse complement strand
GTGGCTCGAGCCCACGTTCACCGGCTGGCAGGCGCACGAGACGCCCTTCGGGTTCGAGGAGGAGATGCGCTACGCGCCCGGCGCCGCCCGGTTTCTCACGGGCACGCCGAACGTCCCGGCCCATTTCGCGGCAACAGCCGGTTACGACCTGATCGAGGAGGTGGGCGTCGAGCGGATCCGCGAGAACTCGCTCCGGCAGACGCAGCTCCTGATCGACCTCGCGGAAGACGCAGGCTTCGAGATCCGAAGCCCACGGTCGCCCGAGCGCCGCGGCGGGACGGTCACCGTGCACGTGCCTGACTTCCCGGCCGTCCACCGTGAGCTCACCGAGCGCGAGATCCTCTGCGACTTCCGTCCCGACGCCGGCATCCGCCTCGGGCCGCACTACTTCTCGACGGACGACGAGCTCCGGTTCGTCGTCGACCAGATCGGCGAGATCGTCGAGACGGGCGCCCACGAGCGCCATCTCGGCGTCGCAGCGCAGCACTAGGCCGTTACGCCACTGGTCGGGCCGTCGTACGCTGCGCGGGATGACGACCCAGACCCGGCAGGAGCTCTTCCTCCAGCGCATCATCTCGACGGTCTCCTCGTCGCTCGAGCTCGACCAGGTGCTCGCCGCGGTCGTCCGTCTCCTCTCCGACGCGAGCGCGGTCCACGCGTGCTTCGTCTACCTCGTCGACGCCGACGAGCGGGCGCTCGTGCTGAAAGCCGCATCGGAGCCCTACACGGCGTTCATCGACCGCATCGAGCTGCCTCGCGGTCAGGGGCTCGCCTGGTGGGCGGCCGAGCGGCGCCAGCCGGCGTTCATTGCCGACGGAGCGCTCGACGACCCGCGCACGCTCTACGTGCCCGAGCTCGAGGAGGAGCGGTTCCAGTCGCTGCTCGCGCTACCGCTGGTCGGCAACGGGGGCACCCTCGTCGGCGCGATCACGGCGCACACCGAGGCACCGCGCGAGCTCACGAGCGCGGAGGTCGACTTCCTCGTCACGGCCGCGTCGCTCGTGGCCGGCGCGATCGAGAACGCCCGCCACTACGAGGCGACGCGCCGGCGCCTGCGTGACCTCGAGCTGCTCTCCGAGCTGGCGGAGACGATCGCAGGCGCAGAGACGTTCGAGCGGCTGCTGCCGGACGCGGTGGAGGCGACTCGCGCGATGCTCGGCGCGAGCGCGTGCCATCTCTACCTGACCGAGCCGGGCGGGGAGGAGCTCGTCCTGTGCCGCTCGTCACCCGAGCGTGCCGTCGCGGCGGAGCGACTCGGCCTGGCGGGGATGACCCTCCGCGTGCGGCGCGGGCGACTGACCGTGCCGCTCGTGGCCGAGAACGAGCTCGTCGGGCTCGTCGTCGCCGAGGCGACGGACAGCATCGAGCTCGCGCGGGCACTCGCGGGCCAGCTGGCCGTCGGCATCCGCAAAGTGCGCCTGATCGAGCGGCTCACCGAGCGCAACCTCGCGGCCGACTTCGTCGACGAGCTCGCGATCGGTGGGACGCTCTCAGACCTCAAAGGGCGGGCGGCACGGCTCGGGATCGAACTGGACGAGCCGCACGTCGTCGTGATCGCCGAGCCGGTGACAGACGCTGTCGAGCTGCGGCTGCACAGCGCGCTCCCGGGAGCGCTTCTCGATCGGCGGGGCGAGACGCTTCGCGGTCTCGTCCGCCTCCCGCGTGGTGGTGTCCCGGCGGTGGCAGCCGCGCTCGCAGCCGCGCTGGAAGCGGGCAAGGACGCGACCCGCGTGGGCCTCTCGAACCCCTGCCGCGCAGCCGCGTCCTACCCGGGCGGCTTCGAGGAGGCTCAGTTCGCCTCGACCGGCGCGGGGCTTCTGCGCACGGCGCCCGCGGTGGCCGGCTACGAGGAGCTCGGCGCCTACAAGTTCCTGCTGCGGATTGCCTCCGAGGCGGACGGACGGGATGCCACCGTCGCCGCCGTCGAGCGACTCGCCCGCTACGACGACGAGCGGCAGACACAGCTCCTTCTCACGCTCGAGGAGTTCCTCGGCAGGCACGGGAGCATCACCGCGACGTCGGAAGCGCTCTACGTGCACCCGAACACGCTCCGCCAGCGTCTGCGTCGCATCGCCGAGATCGCCGACCTCGACCTGCGACGCGACGACTGGCTTGCGATCGAGATCGCGGTCAAGCTCGCGCGCATCCGCCGGGAGTTGGCGAGACCGGACACCGGCGGCGCGTAGGTAGTGGAGCGATTCGCCGTTCCGACGCCGAGAGCACCGTGGTAGAAGCGGTGCACCGCGACCGGAGGTGGACGGATGACGAGTGACACGCGGCAGCTCGACGAGGTGCGCGCGGAGATCGAGCGCCGGGGCATCGAGTTCCTGTTCGCGCAGTTCGTGGACATGTACGCGCGACCGAGCGCGAAGCTGATCCCGGCAGCGCATTTCGACGATCTCGTCTCCGACGGCGCGGGCTTCGCCGGTTTCGCGGCCGGCGAGATCGGCCAGGTGCCCGCCGATCCCGACATCGCCGCGCTCCCCGACCTCGCGAGCTTCACCCCGGTGCCGTGGGAGCCGAACCTCGCTCGCTTCGCCTGCGACGTCACGGTCGAGGGCGAGCCGTGGCCGTACTGCCCCCGGACGATCCTCCGCCGCGTGATTGCCCGCGCCGCCGAGCGCGGTCTCGAGCTGCGCGTTGGCATCGAGCTCGAGTACTTCCTCGTCGAGCAGGCCGACGACGGCTCGATCGCGGTCGCAGACCGCTACGACACGCTCGAGAAGCCGTGCTACGACATGGCGGGGCTCACCCGCCGCTACGACTTCCTGACGACGGTCTCGCGCTACTGCAACGAGCTCGGCTGGGGCAACTACGCGAACGACCATGAGGACGCAAACGGGCAGTTCGAGCAGAACTTCCAGTACGCCGACGCGTTGACCACGTGCGACCGCGCGATCTTTTTCCGCTACATGGTGCATACGCTGGCAGAGCAGCACGGCGTGATCGCGACGTTCATGCCGAAGCCCTTCACGCACCTCACCGGGAGCGGCGCGCACTTCCACCTCTCGCTCTGGGACGGCGACCGCAACGTCTTCCTCGACGAGGGCGACCCGCGCGGTCTCGGGCTGTCCGAGACCGCCTATCACTTCGTGGGCGGGTTGCGAGAGCACGCGCGTGCCTACTCGGCTGTGACCGCGCCGACGGTCAACTCGTACAAGCGCCTCAAGCTCGGCTCGACGGCGAGTGGCGCGACGTGGTCGCCCGTCTGGATCTCGTACGGCTACAACAACCGGACGCAGATGCTGCGGATCCCCGCTCCCGGCCGGATCGAGGATCGGACGATCGACGGGTCGTGCAATCCGTATCTCGCCGCCGCCGCGGTGCTGGCCGCAGGTCTCGACGGTCTCGAGCGGAAGCTCGACGCCGGCGAGCCGAACGGCGAGAACCTTTATGCTGCCTCGTACGCGGACAACGTCGCCAAGGGGCTGCGCACGCTGCCGTCGACCCTACTCGAGGCAATAACCGAGCTCGAGGCCGACGCGGTGCTCCGCGACGCGCTCGGCAAGGGGCGCGACGAGGATTACGTCGACTACTACGTCCGCGTGAAGCGCGACGAGTGGTTCCGTTACCACGAGCAGGTCACGCCCTGGGAGCTGCGTGAGTATCTGACGCGGTTCTAGGATCGTATGGAGGAAATCTCCATACGAGATCACAGTTTCTCGCGGAGATCGTCCTTCACCCTGGACGTATCCTCCATGTCGAGGTCGCCAACGAGCGGAGGAGCTGGCTGAGGCATGTGCGGGATCGTCGGGCTCTATGCAAAGGGCGAGGAGATCGCGGACGGCCTCGGCTCGCATCTCGCGGCGATGCTCGTCCAGATGAACGATCGCGGGCCGGACAGTGCGGGCGTCGCCGTCTACCGCGAGCCGGCGCCGCCCGGGTGGAGCAAGCTGTGCGTTTTCTCGTCCCGTACGGCCGAGGACTGGCCGGTCCTCGTCGCGGCGCTCGAGGAGGCGTTCGGCTCTGCTGAGCTCGCGAGCGTGCGCGCGAGCCACGCAGTGATCCTCGTCGCGGCGGGGGCCGAAGAGGCGGTCGCGTGGCTCGACCTCCGCGACGACGCGCTCCGCGTGATGAGCGCGGGGCGCACGATCGAGATCTACAAGGAGGTCGGCCTGCCACGAGCATTCGCAGAGCGCTTCGGGCTCGGCGACCTGCGCGGGTCGCACGGCCTCGGGCACACGCGGATGGCGACCGAGAGCCGCGTCACGACCGACGGCTCCCATCCTTTCTCGACCGGGCTCGACCTGTGTGTCGTCCACAACGGCTCGCTCTCGAACCACAACCGTCTGCGACAGGTGCTCCGGCGGGAGGGCATCCGCTTCCGCACCGAGAACGACACCGAGGTGGCGGCGGGGTATCTCGCCTGGCGCCTCCGCGAAGGCGCCTCGCTCCGCGAGGCGCTCGAGGGATGCCTCGACGACCTCGACGGCTTCTACACGTTCCTCTGCGGCACCGCGGACGGCTTCGCGGTGCTGCGCGACCCGATCGCGTGCAAGCCCGCGGTGATGGCGGAGACCGACGAGTGGGTCGCGATGGCATCGGAGTGGCGGGCGATCGCCGTGCTCCCCGGTTCGGACGACGCCCAGATGTGGGAGCCCGAGCCGGGCGTCGTCTACGCCTGGGAGCGACAGGCTGTCGCATGAGCGTTACGGCTGCCGTCGAGACCGTCGAGACCGTCGACCTCGCCACGACGCCCTTGCGCGAGCTCAACCAGCGCCTCCACGACCTCGCCGGGCGGCCGGGGCCGACGCGCTGGCGCATCCTGCACCCGAACGGCGCCCATGCGGTCGCCTGCGGCCTCGACGCGGAGCTCGAGGTCGAGATCGAGGGGCACGTCGGCTACTACGCCGCGGGCATGAACAAGCGCGCGACCGTTCGCATCCACGGCAACGCAGGAACAGGCGTCGCCGAGAACATGATGTCCGGCCGGGTCGTCGTCGACGGCGGCGCCAGCCAGTCCGCGGGCGCGACCGGGCGTGGCGGGCTCCTCGTCGTGCACGGCAGCGCCGCGGCCCGCTGCGGCATCTCGATGAAGGGCATCGACATCGTCGTCCGCGGTGACGTCGGGCACCTGAGCGCGTTCATGGCGCAGACGGGGACGCTCGTCGTCTGCGGCGACGCCGGCGACGCCCTCGGCGACTCGATCTACGAGGCGCGCGTCTACGTCGCCGGCGCGGTGAACGGGCTCGGCGCCGACTGCGTCGAGAAAGAGCTGCGCGAGGAGCACGTCGACCAGCTTCGCTTGCTGCTCGCGGCCGCCGAGCTCGACGACGTCGATCCGACGGGTTTCCGTCGCTACGGCTCTGCCCGGGAGCTCTACACCTTCAAGGTCGACAACGCAGGGTCGTACTGATGGCGGCCACGACGGACTGGGCGCTGCGCGAGTCGCACCTCTACGACCGGCGCACGATCGCCGAGATCCAGCGTGCGGCGCGCGAGGGGATCTACGACATCCGCGGCTTCGGGGCGAAGCGGTGGCTGCCGCACTTCGACGACCTGCTCTTCCTCGGCGCGAGCGTCTCCCGCTACCCGCTCGAGGGGTACCGCGAGCGCTGCGCCACCGACGTCGTTCTCGGCACGCGCTTCGCGAAGCGTCCGCTCGAGCTCGCGATCCCGGTCACGATCGCAGGGATGAGCTTCGGGGCGCTGTCGGCCCAGGCGAAGGAGGCGCTCGGGCGAGGCGCGTCCGCGGTCGGGACGTCGACGACGACGGGTGACGGTGGGATGACCCCCGAGGAGCGCGAGCACTCCCGGCTCCTCGTCTACCAGCTCCTTCCGTCGCGGTACGGGATGAACCCCGACGACCTCAGGCGTGCCGATGCGATCGAGGTCGTCGTCGGCCAGGGAGCGAAACCGGGCGGCGGTGGGATGCTGCTCGGCCACAAGATCTCCGACCGCGTCGCCGAGATGCGCGACCTGCCGCGCGGCATCGACCAGCGGAGCGCGTGCCGGCACCCGGACTGGACTGGGCCTGACGATCTCGAGATCAAGCTGCACGAGCTGCGGGAGATCACCGACTGGCAGAAGCCGATCTTCGTCAAGGTCGGTGCGACGCGCACGTACTACGACACCCAGCTCGCGGTGAAGGCCGGAGCGGACGTGATCGTGCTCGACGGCATGCAGGGCGGGACGGCCGCCACGCAGGACGTCTTCATCGAGCACGTCGGGATCCCGACACTTGCCGCCATCCCGCTCGCCGTCGAGGCGCTCCAGGAGCTCGGGATGCATCGGGAGGTGCAGCTCGTCGTCTCCGGCGGCATCCGCACGGGCGCCGACGTCGCGAAGGCGCTCGCCCTCGGCGCCGACGCGGTCTCGATCGGCGTCGCAGCCCTCGTCGCCATGGGAGACAACAGCGCGGAGCACGACGACGCTTACCGCGAGCTCGGGAGTGCGGCCGGCTTTTACGACGACTGGCAGGCGGGTCGCGATCCGGTCGGCATCTCGACGCAGGACGACGAGCTCGCCGCGCGGTTCGACCCGGAGCTCGGCGGTCGTCTGCTCGCGAACTACCTTCGCGTGCTCACGCTCGAGACGCAGACGCTCGCGCGGGCGTGCGGCAAGTCGCACGTGCACAACCTCGAGCCGGAGGATCTCGTCGCGCTCACGATCGAGGCCGCGCTGATGGCGCGGGTACCGCTCGCCGGCATGCAACAGGGACTGCTCGACGAGCTCGCCGAGCGGGTTGCCGCCCGACTGGGCGGCAACCCGTAGGCACTGCCGGCTAGCTCAGAACGAGCGAGAGGTCGTCCGCGCCGGCGAGCTTGTAGTTGTTCCCTCCGGAGAACGCCACGACGATCCTGACCTGGGTCGCCCCTCGCGGGACAGTGCCCTTGCGGCTGCGGAACGCCATGTCCGTGCCAGAGATCGTCGTGTCGTTCCCGATGCGGAGACGCGCGAGAACGGCACCGCCCGCATCCAGGAACTCGGCCCGCACCTGCGTCATGTTCGCGCTCGGGGCGGTGCCGTAGTTGCCGAGCCAGCCGCCGAGCGTCACCTTGCGCCCTGCTGCCGCACCCGCGAGCTTGATCGTCTGCGTGCCGATCGTGGCCTTGGCCGTGTTGGCCTCCGGCGTCGTGCCACCGAAGAAGTAGTTCTTGCCTCGCTTGGGTGAGCCCTTCGAGGTCTTCGAGAACCAGCCGTTCGGGAAGGTGTACGACCCGGCGGTGAACTGCCCTCCCTCGTTCGTCCAGCCCGGGACGACGCCGAAGGCGCCGACGGTCGTGATCCCCGCGCCCGCCTCCGCGCCGGGGTTCTTGATCAGGTTCTTGCCGCAGACGCCGCAGGCCGACGTGCCGGCGGACGCTGCCGTGAGGATCGTTGTCGCGCCCAGGAGCGCGAGGGCGAGTGTGGTGCCGAGTCTGCGTTTCATCGTGACCTCCGGTCGAGTTCGTGACGGTGCGTGCGCCGGAGGATCCCGGAGGCGGGTTTAGCGGCGGTATAGGCCCGTCACGGCGGCCCGAGCAAGCGCGCGTGCACGATCGCCTCGTCGAGGGTCAGCGCCGCCCCACGCTCGACCGCAGCCGCGAGCGTCTCTTCGCCGCAGAGCAACGCGGCACGCTCGACCGTTGTCTCGTGGAGGCGCCGCTCGAACGGCTTGAACGTCGCGCCCATCTCGTCCAGGACCCGCCGTGCGGCGCCGAGGAGAACACCTGCGCGCTCACCGTCGCCCGCCGCGGCGGCGAGCCCGGCAAGACCCTCGAGGCACCACGCGAGGTCTTCCTTGTCGCCGGCGGCGCGGCTCAGGCCGAGGCTCTCGTCGAATCGCGCGCCGGCCTCGGCGTGTCGTCCGCGCATGAGCTGCACCGACCCGAGATTGAAGAGCGACCGTGCGATGTTCGCGGTGTCGGCCCTCGCCTCGAGGAGCGCGAGGCTCTCGGCGAAGAGCGGCTCGGCACGCTCGTAGTCGGCGGTCGTCAGCGCGACGTCGCCACGATTGTTGAGCGCAAGCGCAAGGATCCGCTCGTCGCCGACCTCCCGGGCGAGCTCGACGGCCTCGTCGAGGACACCGGCCGCGCGCGCGTCGTCACCTGCGGCGAGGACGATGGCGCCAAGATTGCTGAGCGCGTTCGCCACGAGGCGTCGGTCGTCCAGCGAGCGAGCGACCTCCAGCGCCTTCTCGGCGAGGGTCGTCGCGGCCTCGTAGTCGCCCTGGAGGAGGGCGATCGCGCCTGCCGCCGTGAACCCCCGCCGCCGGAGCGATGCGGGGGCGCACGCGGTGCGGGCGAGTGCCCGCTCGAGCCACCAACGACCCTCGGTGAGATGGCCCCGCACGTACCAGAACCGGAAGAGCGCGACGGCGAGCGTCAAGAGCTTCTCCACGTCCTCGTGCTCCTCGAGTGCGGCGAGCCCCGCGCGCAGGTTGTCGTGCTCCGCGTCGAGTCGGGCGAACCACTCCGCCTGCGCGTCGCCGCCGAGCTCGGTCTCGGCACGTCCCGCGAGCTCGACGCACCAGTCGGCGAGCCGCGCGCGCACGGCCCGCGTTCTCCCGTCGCGCGCGAGGTGCTCGCCGGCGTACTCCCGGATGGTCTCGAGCTGCGCGAACCGCGGTTCGCCCGCCGTGTCGTCGCGGCGAACGAGGTAGTGGTCGACGAGCGTCGTCAGCACGTCGAGGTCGGCGCCGGCGACGGCCTCGGCGGCGGCGAGCGTCCCGCCCGCGGGGAAGACGGAGAAAGCCGCGAAGACGTCGAGCTCCCGCTCGCAGAGGAGGTTCGCGCTCCACGCGATCGTCTCCCTCAGCGTCTGCTGGCGCGCGGGAAGATCGCGTGGGCCGCCGGTGAGCACCGTCAGGCGGCTCGAGAGGCGCGTCAAGAGGGTCTCGACGCCAAGGACGCGCACGCGGGCGGCCGCAAGCTCGAGCGCGAGGGGCAGCCCGTCGAGGCGCCGGCAGATCTCCCGCACCGAGGGCTCGGTTGCATCGCTCAGCACGAAGAGCGGGTCGGTCGCCGCGGCACGCCGGACGAAGAGCGCGACGGCATCTGCCTCGGGAAGCGGCCCGACCGGAAACACGTGCTCGCCGGAGACGTGCAGGACGGCACGGCTCGTCACCAGCACGGTGAGACGCGGCGCGCGTGCGACGAGCTCGACGAGTGCCGGGGCAGCACTCCGCACCTGCTCCGCGTTGTCAACCACGAGCAGGAGCTCCTGCGGCTGGAGAGCGCGCGCGAGGGTCTCGAGCAGTGACGTGCCGGGCACCTCCGCCACGCCGAGCGCGCTTGCGACGGTGGGCACGACGAGTGCGGGATCCTGAATCGAGGCGAGCTCGACCAGCGCGGCTCCGTTTGCGTACGACGATGCCTGCTCGCGGGCGACCTCCAGGGCGAGGCGTGTCTTGCCGCTACCGCCCGCTCCGGTCAGGGTGATCAGGCGGGTCGACTCTGAGCGCAGCAACTGTCGCAGCCGGTCGAGCTCCACCGTACGCCCGACGAGCGTCGTCGGCGAGCGCGGAAGCGACCCCGTCGGGGCGTCGGCAATCCGCTCTTCGAGCTCCGAGCTGTGCTCGAGGATGCGCCGCTGCAGCGCCCTGAGCGCGGAGCCGGGCTCGAGACCGAGGTCGTCACGAAGGCGGCGGCGTGTCTCGGTGAAGAGCTCGAGCGCCTCCGACTGTCGACCCGCGCGGTACAGCGCGAGGATTGCGAGCTCTTGCAGCGACTCGCGAAGCGGGTGCTCGGCTGCGAGGGCGAGGAGCTCTGACGTTATGCTCGCCTGCGCACCCGATTCGACCTTCGCGCGCAACCAGAGCTCGCGTGCACCGAGCCCCAGCTCGGCGAGCCGCTCCGACTCCTCGCGGGCAAAATCGTCGTAGGCGACATCCGTGTAGGGACGGCCACGGTAGAGCCCGAGCGCTCGGCTGGCGAGTGACGCGGCGAGCTGCGGGTTTCCGCCCTCGAGGGCTTGTGCTGCCTCGGCGACGAGCCGCTCGAATCGCGTCGCATCCAGGGCCTCCAGAGGGAGGTTGAGCGCGTAGCCCGCCGGTCGGGTCTCGATCGTCGTCTCTGCGGGCAGCGCCTTGCGAAGTTGCGAGACGTAGACCTGCAGCAGCTTTCGTGCCGAGGCCGGGGGAGACGCGCCCCAGACGGCGTCGATCAGCTCGTCGGTCGAGCAGCTGCGACCGTCGGCGAGCACGAGCGCCGCGAGGAGGCGACGGTGTTTTGCGGCAGGGATCGGGATCGGCCCGTGCTCACCGACGACCTCGAGCGAACCAAGGACTCGTAGCTCCATGGGCTCCGTAGTGTGCGCGATCCGTCGTCACAGGGGAGACCGGCGGCTATACCGGCGCTAAAGCGGGAGGTGCGATCGTTCGCCGCGTGACGTACGTGATCGTCCACGACGTCCCGGCGACCTGGGAGCAGTACGAGCAGTCGCTGCGCCCGCTCGTCGAGGCGACCCCGGACGGTCTCATCCTCCACGCGGCCGGGAAGACCGACGAGGGCTACCGGACCGTCGAAGTCTGGGAGAGCGAGGCCGCCTGGGAGCGGTTTCGCCGTGAGCTTGCTGACGTGCGGTACGGCGCCGGCCTGGCAATGGCGGAGTCGCGCTTCCGCGACTTCAGTCCGGAGCATCTCGTCATCTCCGCGTCGACGCGGGACGAAGAGTTGTGCGCAAAGGGCTCTGGTCTGGGGCCGGACGACGTCGTTGGCGACTGAAAGCGGGCTTGTCGGTCGGCACGGGATCGGAACCACTGACGGCATGGGTCGGGTCGTGGGCCGCGAGCGCGAGCTCGCGGCCGTTGCGAGTTTCCTCGAGCTCGCGAGCGAGGGCGGCGCCGCGCTCGCGCTCGAGGGCGATCCAGGGGTCGGCAAGACGACGCTTCGGCTCGACCGTCGCCGCCACCTGGGGAAGCGTGCCCACCGCCGCTCGGTACGGCCTCGTGCTGAGGCTGCGCAACGGCGCCCAGCGGATGCTCCGCGTCCCGCCCGGGCGCCGCACCGTCCGTCTTGCTGCGATCCCGTTGACCCAGTCGGGCACCCTTACGGCCCAGGCCCTCGATCGGCTCGGAGGGGTGGGGGCCGAGGGCGACTGCTCGTTTTGCGGCGCCCGAGCGGCAGGCGAGCGCCTCCGACCGCTCGCCGAGCGACGCCGACGACGCTGAGCGACCGTCTGCGTGTCGAGAACCGGGCTCCGTACCACGGTCACGTCGCTCGGTGGTGGCCTCCCGACGCGACGCTTCGCAGGATGGCCGAACCGGCCACGTCGTCACAGGGCTCGCTCGCCGGCCCAGCCGAGCGCGAGCGAGATCGCGCGCGCCCGTGCGAGCAGCGGCGGCGTGGCTCGGTCGACCTGTGCCCGGCCGAAGCGGGCGGTCGGGCCCTGGAGCGCGACGATCGCGGCGAGTGCGCCCGTCGACGAGAAGATCGGGGCCGCCACGGCGTTCAGTCCGATCTCGCGTTCCTCGAATGCCGCCGCATACCCCTGACGACGGACGCCCTCGGTCTCGGCGGCGAGCGTTCTCGGGCTCGTGATCGTCTTCGTCGTGTACGCCTTGAGCGGCCCACGCGGAAGCGGCCGGTCGGCGAACGCCAGCATCACCTTCCCCGCCGATGTGGCATGGGCGATCGACGGACGCCCGAGCTGCGTGACGTGCCGGACGAAGTGGGCGCTCGGAACGAAGTCGACGGTGATCGCGTCCTCGTCTCCCGGCACGTGCAGGGTCGCCGTCTCGCCGGTGAGCCTGACGAGCTCGTCGAGATGCGGGCGGGCGATCTCCCGGACGTCGAGCCGGGCTAGTACTGCGTTTGCGAGCCGCACGATCCGGATCCCGAGCCGATACCGCCCGGTCTCCGGATCGTGCTCGACGAGCCCGGTCGACGTGAGCGTGCCGAGCTGGCGCGAGACCGTGCTCGGCGCCAGTCCGAGCCGGCGTGCGAGCTCGTTCGTCCCGAGCTCGCCGGCCTCCCCGAGAGCGTCGAGCACGGCGACTGCCCGTCGTGCGGCCTCGATCCTGCGCGTCGACGGTTGACGGGTCGTAGGCACGGACGCTAGAGTCGTGTTGCGAACGGTGACATGCCGTTGCGCTGTGTGGAACTCTATCCCACGTGTCGCTTCTCGTCTCCTGTCCCAACTGTGGCCCGCGCGAGGTGGCCGAGCTCCGGTGTGCCGGCGAGTCGACGCGGCGCCCGCCGGCAGGTCCGAGCAGCCGTGAGCTGAACGAGTACGTGTACTTCCGCGACAACGTCTGGGGTGTCCAGCGCGAATGGTGGTTTTGCCGGGTCTGCGAGGAATGGTTTCTCGCGGAACGGCACACCTACACGAACGAGGTCGAGCGGACGTGGCATCCCGAGGCGGCGTCTCCAGCCGGCCCGGACACGGGCGAGGCTGCCTCGCAGCAGGAAGGCGCGCAGGTGCTGTGAGCCGGCTCGTGGCGGAGAGCAGGTGTCCGACCGAAGTCGGACACCGGTCGCCGGCTCCGTGTCCGACTTCAGTCCGACACGCGCTCCTGGGGTGCTCGTGACGCGCCTCGCACAAACGCCGTTCGAGCTGATCGACCGCTCGCAGGCCGTCCGGTTCACATTCGGTGGCAAGCCCGTCGAGGCGTATGCGGGCGACACGATCGGCTCTGCGCTCTACGCCTCCGGGCGTCGGGTCTTCTCGCGAAGCTTCAAGTACCACCGCCCGCGCGGGCTCATGTGCTGCTCGGGCCACTGCGCGAACTGCCAGATGACGGTCGACGGGGAGCCGAACGTCCGGGTTTGCGTCGAGCCCGTGCGCGAGGGCGCGGTCGTCAAGGGACAGAACTTCGTCGGCTCGTTCGACCGCGACCTCATGCAGGTGACCGACAAGCTCGGCGGCCCGTTCACGCCGCCCGGCTTCTACTACAAGACGTTCATCCGGCCCCGGCGGCTCTGGCCTCTCTACGAGAAAATGCTCCGGAACGCAGCCGGGCTTGGCAAGCTCGACCGCAACGGCACGGAGCGTCCACGCATCGACGTCGACCACCGGCACGCCGAGGTGCTCGTGATCGGCGGGGGCGAGGCCGGGCTCGTGGCGGCGGCCGCGGCCGCGGGCGCGGGCCGCCATACGATCCTCGTCGAGGAAGGGCCGGACGTCGGTGGCGCGCTCCTCGCCGATCCCCAGGGCCACGGTCGTGCCGGTGAGCTCGCAGGCGCTGCCCTCGAGGCAGGCGTGGAAATCCTCGCCCCGGCGATCGCAATCGGGCTCTTCGAGTACGGGTTCGTGCCGGTCGCCCACGGGAACCAGCTCGTCAAGATCCGGGCGGAGCACGTCGTTGTCGCGACGGGGATCGTCGAGCAACCGCTCCTCTTCCCCGGGAACGACCTGATCGGGGTGATGCTCCCCGACGGTGTCCGGCGGCTCGTGAACCGCTTCTCGATCACGCCGGCCGAGCGAGCGTTCGTCGTCACGGCGGACGACAGCGGGCTCGCGGCGGCCGCCGACCTAGAGCGAGCCGGGGTCGAGCTCGCCGGCGTCGTCGACCTGCGCGCCGACCAGCCGC
>Ga0183260_10003110_pt1 | contig 13456 bp, 25 predicted proteins | sample AntDrymUQ4972206_2_FD_129768 | JGI IMG/M metagenome (GOLD analysis project Ga0183260, IMG submission 129768) | Polar desert sand microbial communities from Dry Valleys, Antarctica - metaG UQ497 (22.06) (version 2) (version 2) | ecosystem: Environmental > Terrestrial > Soil > Desert | place... | reverse complement strand
GTCGTTCGAGCCGGGCGAGGCGATCAAGGTGTCCGGGGTCTCGATCGGCAAGGGTTTCCAGGGCACGATCAAGCGCCATGGCTTCACGCGCGGCCCGGTCTCCCATGGCTCGCACAACGTCCGCAAGCCGGGGTCGATCGGCGCTTCCGCGACGCCGTCTCGCGTCTTCAAGGGAATGCGGATGTCGGGCCGCATGGGCGGCGTCCGAGTCACGCAGCCGGGGCTCGTTGTGCACGAGATCGATGTCGACCGCAATCTCCTGCTCGTCCGAGGCTCCGTTCCCGGGCCGGCGAGCGGGCTCGTGGAGATCCGGGAGGCGTGATGGCAACGGCGCCGAAAGCCTCCGTGCTGGGCGGAGCGAACGCTAAGGACGTGTCGCTCGACGCGTCTGTATTTGCTGCGGAGCTGAAGCCGCACCTCGTGCACGAGACGGTACGGGCGGAGATGAATGCCGCCCGTGCAGGAACCCGCGGCGGCAAGAGCCGCGGGCTCGTCGCCGGCGGTCGCGCCAAGCCGTGGCGGCAGAAGGGAACAGGACGCGCTCGCGCGGGCACTACTCGCGCGCCGCAGTGGACCGGCGGAGGCATGGCCTTCCCGCCCGGCATGCGGAGCTTCGAGGTCAAGGTGAACCGCAAGGCGCGCCGGGCGGCGCTCAAGGGCGCGTTGAGCGACCATGCGGCGAACGGGACGATCGCACTGCTCGACGGCTCTTCTTTCGACGCGCCCTCGACCCGAAGGGCCGCGGAGCTGCTCTCCGACTGGTCCGACCGTCCGACGCTCGTCGTCGCGAACGAGGACGAGGAGATCCTCGTCAAATCGTTCCGGAATCTCGACCGGGTGCTCGTACTGGCCCCGGCCGAGCTCGAGGTCGTCTCCGTCGTGTGGGCCCGCTCGCTGCTCGTGACCGAAGCCGCCCTCCCGCTCGTCCTCGCCCGGGCGGGCGCCGACAGCCAGGAGAACGGTTCATGAGTCTCCATCCCAATCAGGTCCTGCTGGCTCCCGTGGTGTCGGAGAAGAGCTACTCGCTCATCTCCGACCGCAAGTACACCTTCCGCGTTCACGAGGACGCCCACAAGACGCAGGTGCGGCAGGCAGTCGAGGAGCTCTTCGACGTGAAAGTGCAGAAGGTGGCGATCCTCAAGGTGCAGTCGAAGCCGAAGCGCCGTGGATTCACGAAGGGCCGCAGGCCGGGCTGGAAGAAGGCGATCGTCCAGCTCCGCGAAGGACATGAGATCGAGATCTTCGAGGGGGCCACCGTCTAATGGCTCTCCGTAAGTACAAGCCGACGAGTCCCGGGCGGCGCTTCATGGCGACCTCTGGATTCGAGGAGATCACGAAGGCGCAGCCCGAGAAGACGCTCTTGGAGCCGCTGACCAAGAAGGGCGGTCGCAACAACCGCGGCCGGATCACCACCCGTCACCAGGGTGGCGGCCACAAGCGGCGCTTCCGGACGATCGACTTCAAGCGCACGAAGGACGGCGTCCCTGCCAGAGTGGCGGCGATCGAGTACGACCCCAACCGCTCGGCGCGGATCGCGCTCCTGCACTACGCCGACGGCGCGAAGGCGTACATCCTCGCGGCCTCGCGGCTGCGCGTCGGCTCGACGGTCGAGTCCGGTCCGAACGCCGACATCAAACCCGGCAACGCGCTCCCGCTGGCCAACATTCCGACCGGAACGCTGGTGCACTCGGTGGAGCTCAAGCCGGGCCAGGGTGGCCGCATGGCACGCTCGGCAGGCTCCTCTGTCCAGCTCGTGGCGAAGGACGGTGACCACGGCGTGCTGCGGCTCCCCTCGGGCGAGCTACGCCGCGTGCTGCTCACCTGCCGTGCGACGGTGGGCCAGGTCGGAAACACGGATCACGCCAACCAGACCAGCGGCAAAGCGGGCCGGAGCCGGTGGCTGGGCAAGCGGCCGACGGTGCGCGGCTCGGCGATGAACCCGGTCGATCACCCGCACGGCGGCGGCGAGGGCAAGTCGAAGGGCGGTCGCCACCCGGTCACGCCTTGGGGCGTGCCGACGCTCGGCAAGCGCACACGCCGAAAGCACAAGGAGTCCGACAAGCTGATCGTCCGCGGCCGGCGCCGCGGCAAGGAGAGGAAGCGCTAGTAGATGAGTAGGTCTTCCAAGAAAGGGCCATTCGTCCAGGACCGGCTGTTGAGCCGGATCGAGGCGATGAACGCGACCGGCGAGAAGCGGATGGTGCGCACCTGGTCGCGCACATCGACCGTCTTCCCCGAGATGGTGGGGCACACGATCGCGGTCCACGACGGCCGCAAGCACGTGCCGGTCTTCCTGACCGAGCAGATGGTCGGTCACAAGCTCGGCGAGTTCGCGCCGACGCGGACCTTCCGGAGCCATTCCGGCGACCGGCAAGCTCAAGTGAAGAAACGGACATGAGCGTGGCATTGACGGATGATCGGCAGCGGGTGCGTGCCCAAGCAAAGTGGGTGCGAACGTCTGCGCGGAAAGCGCGGCTCGTGCTCGACCACATCCGCGGGCGCTCGGTTCCGGAGGCTCGCACGATCCTCGCCTTCACCACGCGAGCAGCAGCTATCGACATCGAGAGAGTGCTCCGGTCAGCTGTCGCGAATGCCGAGGCGAATCACGGTCTGGACGGCGACGATCTCGTCGTCGAGGTCGCGTACGCCGACGAGGGCCCGACGCTGAAGCGCTGGAAGCCACGCGCGCGCGGCCGGGTCAACCGCATTCGCAAGCGCACGTGCCATGTGACGCTCGTGCTTGCCGAGATTCCGGAGACGTCAACCCGGCGTCGACGCCGACCGCGGGCCGATGCGCCGGTCACGACTGCCGCGCCGGCGACCGAGGGCACACCTCCCGCCGCGAAGCCGAAGGTCTCGAGACGACGAAGGAAGAAGGAGGCTGTCGCGTAATGGGCCAAAAGGTGCATCCCGGCGGGTTCCGCGTCGGCGTCATCCACGACTGGAAGTCGAACTGGTGGACGGGGCGTCAGGAGTTCGCGGGCTACCTGCTCGAAGACGTGAAGATCCGCAAGCACATCCTCGGCAAGCTCTCGCATGCGGGGCTCTCCGACATCCTGATCCGCAAGGACAAGCAGCGGATCACCATTGACATCTACACGGCGCGCCCCGGCATCGTCATCGGCAAGTCCGGTGTGGAGGTCGACGCGCTGCGCCGGGACCTGCATGCGCTGACGCAGAAGAACGTGCACATCAACATCAACGAGATCAAGCGTCCCGAGCTCGACGCGAAGCTCGTCGCCCAGTCGATCGCCGAGCAGCTCGAGAACCGCGTGAGCTTCCGCCGCGCGATGAAGCGCTCACTGGCCTCGGCGATGCGATCCGGAGCTCAGGGGATCAAGATCACCGCCGCGGGGCGTCTCACCGGTGGCGAGATGAGCCGCCGCGAGATGTACTCCGAGGGCCGGGTGCCGCTGCACACGATTCGCGCGGACATCGACTACGGCCAGGCGGAGGCGAAGACGACAGCCGGACAGGTCGGCGTCAAGGTCTGGATCAACAAAGGCGAGATCATGCCCGAGGGCTTCGAAGGCGCTGGCGGTCGCGACTCGCGGCTCGGCGACCAGGATCAGGCGCGCCGGCGACAAGGCTCGTCCGGCGAAGGGCTTGGGGCTTCTCGAGAGGGTCGCGGGCGCACTGTCGACCGCGAGGGTCTCGGCATCGTCCAGCGCAAGCGAAAGGGACAACGTCCCGGCGGCCGCGCCACCCAGCGGCCGCGCGGTGAAGATGTGGGCGCCACGGCTACCGCTACCGAGGCGGAGGCGCAACCGGTGGAGGCTGAGAACGTGGCGACGCCCGAGGTCACGCCCGAGGTGACGCCTGAGGTGGCCCCCGAGCCTGCTCCGGCCGAGGACGAGTCAAGCCTCGCTCCAACGTCCGAGGGTGACGCCTGATGCTGATGCCGCGCAAGACGAAGTTCCGCCGCCATCACCGGGGGCGTCGTGCGGGCTTGTCCAAGGGCCAGACGACGGTGCAGTTCGGGGACTACGGGCTCAAGAGCATGGAGGCAGGTTGGATCTCGAACCGCCAGATCGAAGCCGCCCGCATCGCGGCCACCAGAAAGATCCGCCGAAGCGGCAAGGTCTGGATCAACCTCTTTCCAGACAAGCCCTTCACCAAGAAGCCGGCCGAGACCCGCATGGGCTCCGGCAAGGGCTCTCCCGAGGGTTGGGTCGCGGTCGTCAAGCCAGGCCGGGTCATGTTCGAGCTCGCCGGGGTCGACGAGGAGCTGGCGAAGGAAGCGCTCCGGCTCGCCGGCCAGAAGCTGCCCGTGAGGACGAAGTTCGTAAAGAGGGAGGCCGATCTCTTTGAGAGCTAGAGAGTTGCGAGCTCTGTCCGATGACGAGCTCGACCGGAAGATGGCCGAGACGCGGAGGGAGCTCTTCAACCTGCACTTCCAGACCGCCACCGGCGTGCTCGAGAACAGCGCCCGGCTGCGCACCGCCAAACGCGAGATCGCGCGCATCCTGACCGTCAAGAGCGAGCGTGCCAGAGGGCTGACGACATGACCGAGGAGAATGTGAACCGAAGGGAAGAGACCCAGGACGAGACCGTGACCGACGCCGCCCCTGAGGAGGCATCGTCCGGGACGACCGATGCCCCGGACGGGGTGGCGGACGTCGAGAACGTGCCGGACGAGGCGGCGCCCGACGGCGAGCCTGCGGCGGCTCCCGAGCCGCCCGAGACCGAGCCGGCAACCGAGGCGCCTGCGCCGGCAGCGGAAGGCTCTTCGGCCCCGGAGGCCGAGGCGGTAGGCGACGAGCCTGTTGCGGAAGCGACTCCGGTCGTCGAAGAGGAGCCCGCTGCGGAAACCGTCGAGACGGGCGATGAGGAACCTGCCACCGAGGAGACTTCGGCCTCGAGCAAGAGCTCGGAGTCCCCTGAGCCCGAGCCGGCCGCGGCCGCCGCAGTCTCCGAGCCCAAGAAGAAGAAGAAGCGCCTACCGCGCGCGCTCCGCCCCCAGCGGACGAAGACGAAGCGCGAGCGACCCGCTGAGCGCAAGCCGATCAGCCGCCTCCCGAAGCCGGAGCACGCTCGCGGGCGCCGTCAGGAGCGCCAGGGCGAGGTCGTGTCCGCGGCCTCCGACAAGACGATTGTCGTCCGCGTCGACACCGTGAAGGTGCATCCGATGTACAAGAAGGTGATTCGCCGAAGCACCAAGCTCCACGCGCACGACGCGGAGAACCAGGCGAAGATCGGCGACGTCGTCCGCATCGTGGAGACCAGGCCGATCTCGAAGCAGAAGCGCTGGCGCCTGCAAGAAGTCGTCGAGGCTGCCAAGTGATCCAGCAGGAATCCAGGCTGCGGGTGGCGGACAACACGGGCGCGCGGGAGATCCTGTGCATCCGCGTCCTCGGGGGCTCTCACCGCCGCTACGCGCGGGTGGGGGACATCATCATTGCTACCGTGAAGTCGGCCACGCCCCAGGGCGCGGTCAAGAAAGGTGAGGTCGTGCGGGCGGTTGTCGTGCGCACGAAGAAGCCCTACGGCCGGGACGACGGCACGCTCATCGGTTTCGACGAGAACGCCGCCGTCCTCATCGATCCGCAATCCAACCCGCGCGGGACGCGCATCTTCGGCCCCGTCGCGCGCGAGCTCCGCGAGAAGAACTTCATGAAGATCGTCAGCCTGGCCCCGGAGGTCTTGTAAGTGACTGTGAAGATGAAGGTCAAGAAGGGCGACATGGTTCAGATCATCACCGGCAAGGACCGGGGTAAGCGCGGTCGCGTGCTCGAGGCGCGTCCGTCGGAGAAGAGGGTGATCGTCGAGAACTTGAACGTCTCCAAGCGGCACACGAAGCCGCGCCCGATCAGGGATTCCTCCCGGATGGGCGGAGCGCAGATCGTACCCGGCGGCATCATGGACAAGCCGGCCCCCGTGCCGGTCTCGAACGTGATGGTCGTCTGTCCCGTGTGCGGGCTGCCGACGCGTGTCGGAATCGTCGAGAAGGCGGCCAAGGGCGGAACCGTCCGCGTCCGCGTATGCAAGCGCGAGGGCTGCCGGCAGGAGATCGACAAGTGAGCACCGCCACGGTCACCAGCGACGCGCCTACGCCCGAGACGTACGTGCCGCGCTTGAAGGAGCGGTACGAGACCGAGATTCGCGCGCGGCTCCAGGAGGAGCTCGAGCTCTCGTCGATCATGCAAGCGCCGCGCGTCACGAAGGTAACGCTGAACATGGGCGTCGGCGAGGCCAAGACGGACGCGAAGGCGCTCGACGCCGCCATAGACGAGCTGTCCGTCATCTCCGGGCAGCGCGCGCAGGTGCGGCGCGCGACCAAGTCGATCGCCAGCTTCAAGCTGCGCGAGGGTATGCCCGTGGGCGCGCGCGTGACGCTGCGCGGCGCGCGTATGTACGAGTTTCTCGATCGCCTCACCTCGATCGCGCTGCCGCGGATCAGGGACTTCCGGGGTCTCGATCCCGGCTCGTTCGACGGTCGCGGCAACTACTCGATCGGGATCCGGGAGCAGATCATCTTCCCCGAGATCGACTACGACAAGGTGCCGTCGGTCCGCGGGCTCGACATTGCGATCACCACCTCGGCGACGACGGACGAGCACGGGCGCGCGCTGCTCGGCGCCCTCGGCATGCCGTTCGCCGGAGAGAGAAGGGATTCCTAACGTATGGCCAAGAAGTCGCTCGTCGTCAAGCAACAGCGTGGTTCGAAGCACAAGGTGCGCGCGTACTCGCGCTGCAACAAGTGCGGTCGCCCGCGTGCGGTCTATCGCAAGTTCGGGCTCTGCCGAATCTGCCTGCGGGAGCTTGCCCACCAGGGCGCAATCCCGGGCATGACGAAGTCGAGCTGGTAGGAGGAAGCGTGCTCACCGATCCGATCGCCGACATGCTCACCCGCATCCGCAACGCGAATCGCGCGCTGCACGAGTCTGCGTCCATGCCGACCTCTCGCATGAAGGAGGAGATCGCGCGCATCCTGAAGGACGAGGGCTACATCGCGGATTTCCGAGTTATCGAGACGAAAGACGAGAAGGACCAGCCGCTGTCGTACAGAACGCTCGTGGTCGAGCTCAAGTTCGCCCGTGACCGCCGCCGCGTCATCACCGATCTCAAGCGTGTCTCCAAGCCCGGCCGACGCGTCTACGCGGGCAAGGACCGCCTGCCGCGCGTGCTCGGCGGGCTCGGCACCGCCATCATGTCCACATCGACCGGGGTGATCACCCACCGCCAGGCCGCCGAGCGCGGCGTCGGCGGCGAAGTGATCGCCTTCGTCTGGTAAGCGGTTTCGAATGTCGCGAATCGGCCGCAAGCCCATCGAGCTGCCCTCAGGAGTGATGGTTGCGCTCTCCCCCGGGCGCGTCCAGGTCAACGGCCCGCTCGGCGAGCTGAGCCAGGTCGTGCCCGCGCGCATGCAGATCGAGAAGATCGAGGAGGAGATCGTCGTCACCCGCCCCACGAACCGGGGCGAGGATCGCGCGCTGCACGGTCTCACCCGCACGCTCGTCGCCAACATGGTCGAAGGGGTCACCAGGGGATACGAGAAGCACCTCGAGATTCTCGGAGTCGGCTACCGCGCGCAACTCAAGGGCGCCGAGCTCGAGCTCGCAGTCGGGTTCTCGCATCCGGTGACGATCAAGCCGCGCGACGGGATCACCTTCGAGGTGCCGATCCCGACGCAGATCGTCGTCAAGGGCATCGACAAGCAGGCGGTAGGTCAGACCGCCGCCGAGATCCGCAAGGTCCGCCCGCCCGAGCCGTACAAGGGCAAGGGCATCCGCTACCAGGGCGAGCAGGTTCGCAGGAAGGTCGGGAAGCGCGCGTGACGGTTTTGACCAAGCGCCAAGCGCGCATGCGCCGCCAGCGCCGCATCCGCGGCAAGATTGCCGGGACCGCCGAGCGGCCGCGGCTTGCCGTGTTCCGCTCGAACCGTGGCATCTTCGCGCAGCTCGTCGACGACCAGAGCGGTCGCACGCTTGCCTCGGCAAGCTGGTCCACGGTCAAATCATCCGGCTCGAAGACCGAACAGGCGACCGCCGTCGGCAAGGCGCTGGCGCAGGCCGCGAAGAAGGCCGAGATCGAGCGCTGCGTCTTCGATCGCGGCGGCTACCTCTACCACGGACGCGTGCAGGCGCTCGCCGAGGCCGCACGCGAGGAAGGACTCGTATTTTGAGCACCAGGGAAGTCGCTGACTCCCGCGAGCTGAAGGAGCGGGTGATCGAGATCAACCGTGTCGCCAAGGTCGTGAAGGGCGGCAGGCGGTTCTCGTTCACCGCGCTCGTCGTCATCGGTGACGAGACCGACCGGGTCGGTCTCGGCTACGGAAAGGCGCGGGAGGTCCCGCTCGCCATCTCCAAGGCCGTCGAGGACGCCAAGAAGAACCTGTTCACGGTGCCGAAGCACGGGCAGACGATCACGCACGAGATCGTCGGCCAGTTCGACGCCGCGCGCGTCGTCCTCAGGCCTGCGAGCGAGGGAACGGGAGTCATCGCCGGCGGCGGCGTTCGCGCCGTCCTCGAGCTGGCGGGTATCCGCGATGTCCTCGCGAAGAGCCTCGGCACGACTACGCCGATCAACATGACCCGAGCGACGGTGGAGGGCCTGCAGCGCCTCGTGCGACCTGAGGACGTCGCGCAGCTCCGCGGCAAGACGATCGCCGACGTGATCCCGATCCCCAGGCCTGCTACGCGCGCCCGCGCCGAGGAGGCGCTCGCGCTGGAACGGGCGGCCATGTCGCCGGCGCCGGCAGCGGACGCCACTCCGGTCGCAGAGGACGCGCCCGAGGAGACGACTTGAGTATCGTTGGCCTTCGGCAAACGATCACGGGGGAAACCATGTTTCCCCCGTGTCCCCCCTTCTTCCTGAGAGCGTGGAGAACCTCCCGGTTCCCCACACCCCTCCACGCCCATAGGCCAAGGATCGGCCTATGAGCTCCTTGAAGATCACTCAGGTGCGAAGCACCATCGGCCAGACGGACCGGCACATCGGCACCCTGCGCGCGCTCGGGCTCGGGAAGATCGGCCGCACCGCCGAGCACAAGGACTCCCCGGAGCTCAAGGGCATGCTCCGGCAGGTCAATCACCTCGTTCGCGTCGAAAGCGCCTAGGCACATGGCTTCAGAAGAGCTCAATCTCTCCAACCTCGAGCCCGCGCAGCCACGCAAGGCGCGCAAGCGGGTCGGTCGGGGTCTCGGCTCCGGCAAGGGGCGGTATTCGGGCCGCGGCATCAAGGGCCAGAAGTCGCGTGCGGGCTCCCACAAGATGCCCGCCGGCTTCGAGGGCGGCCAGATGCCGATCGACATGCGTCTCGGCAAGCTCCGCGGGAACACCTCCGCGGATGCGATGCCGATCGGGCCGTTCCGCACCTACACTCAGCCCGTCAACGTCGGCAGTCTCGACCTCCGCTTCGAAGCGGGCGCGGACGTGACTCCCGAAGCGCTCAAGTCGGCAGGACTGGTGCGCAAGCTCTCGATCGACGTGAAGGTGCTCGGCGAGGGAGAGCTGACGAAGAAGCTCGCGGTCTCTGCCCACGGATTCTCGAAATCAGCGGTCGAGAAGATCGAAGCGGCCGGAGGCTCGGTCACCTGGCTCCGCGGCGAGCCGGTCAAGAAGAAGAAGAAACGCCACAAGACGAGCGCGCCGAAGGCCGAAGCAGCCGAGGTCGCGGAGACTGAAGCCGAGAGCGAAGCGGAGCCCGAGGTCGATGCAGCACCCGAGCCCGAGTCAGAACCTGCCGAGGGCGCCGGCTAGCCATGTTCTCCTGGCTCGCCAACGCCTGGCGCGTGCCGGAGCTCCGGCGTCGCGTGCTCTTCACGGCGATGATCCTCGCCGCGTATCGGCTCGGATCCTGGATTCCCGCCCCGGGTGTCAACTCGGAGACGATCGAGAACTACTTCTCGGGCCGCGGCGACACGATCCTCGGCCTGCTCAACCTCTTCTCGGGCGGCGCGCTGTCCCAGTTCTCGTTGTTCGCCCTCGGGATCATGCCCTACGTCACGGCGTCGATCATCCTCCAGCTCCTGACCGTCGTCATCCCCCGGCTCGGCGAGCTCCAGAAGGAGGGGGAGGCGGGCTACGCGAAGATCACGCAGTACACGCGCTACCTGACGGTCGTCCTCGCGGCCATGCAGGCCATTGGGTATGCGTTCCTTTTCCGGGATCAGGGCGCGCTCGAGGCGGGCGCGGGCGAGCTCGTGTTGATCGTCGTCACGCTGACCGCCGGCACCACGCTCCTGATGTGGATGGGCGAGCTGATCACCAAGCGCGGGATCGGCAACGGCATCTCGATCCTGATCTTCGCGTCGATTCTCGTCGGGGCGCCGATCGGGATCGCGGCCTGGTGGAACGGCGGGTCCATGGAGAAGCTCTTCTACCCGCTGATCGCGGTCGCGATCGTGGCGGCGGTCGTCTTCGTGCAGGAGGGTCAGCGGCGCATCCCGATCCAGTACGCGAAGCGGATGGTGGGCCGGCGCATGACCGCGGGCGGGTCGACGTACCTGCCGCTGCGCGTCAACATGGCAGGCGTCATCCCGATCATCTTCGCGGCGGCGATACTCGCCTTCCCGCCGACGATGGCGCAGTACTTTCCGACGACCCAGCGGTTCGTCAACGAGTACTTCCAGCCGGGCGACTGGATCTACTTGGTGCTCGAGGGGATGATGATCGTGCTCTTCACCTACTTCTACACGGCGGTGCAGTTCAACCCGGTCGACCAGGCCGACAACCTCCGCCGGCATGGGGGCTACATCCCTGGCATCCGGCCGGGTCCCCCGACAGCCCAGTATCTCGACCGCGTTCTCTCGCGCCTGACGTTGCCGGGCTCTTTGTTCCTGGCGCTGGTGGCGGTGCTTCCGAGCTTGTTCATCGCCTATGGCGGCTTCTCCCAGGCGAGCGCGGGAGCGCTCGGCGGGACGTCGGTTCTCATCGCGGTCGGCGTCGCGCTCGACACGATGCGCCAGATGGAGTCGCAGATGATGATGCGCTCGTACGAGGGCTTCCTGAAATAGCGGCCCCGTGCGCATTCTGATCTTGGGCCCGCAGGGGAGCGGAAAAGGCACGCAGGCGAAGCGGATCGCCGCGCTTCACGACGTCCCGCACGTCGCCACGGGGGACATCCTTCGTTCGGCGATCGCGCAGGGCTCAGACCTCGGCAAGCGGGTGGAGCCGATCCTCGAGCGCGGCGACCTCGTTCCCGACGATCTCATGGTCGATCTCATTCGCGAGCGGCTCGCCGACGAGCACGGCTTCGTGCTCGACGGGTTCCCGCGGACGGTTCCCCAGGCCGAGGCGCTGAACGCGATGCTCGAGGAGATCGAGAAGCCTCTCGACATCGTCCTCTTGTTGAACGTCTCCGACGTCGTGGCTCTCGAGCGTCTGCTCGACCGGCGTGCCGAGGAGGGTCGCGCGGACGACGCGCCCGAGGTGATCTTGAACCGGCTTCGCCTGTACCACGGCCTGACCGAGCCGGTCGTCGAGCGCTACCGCCTGGACGGGATGTTGCTCGCGGTGGACGGCGAGCAGACCGTCGACGAGGTCTTCTCCGCGGTCCAGGATGCGCTTGGCAAAGTCGTCGGGGTCAGGCTTCAGCCTGATCCCGACTCCGACCCCGAGACGGTGAAGAGCGCATGATCATCCGCAAGAGTGCCAGGGAGATCGACAGGATCGCCGCCGCCGGAGCTCTCGTGGCAGAGACGATCGCGCACGTTGGGTCACTGATCGCCCCCGGTGTGACGACGGACGAGCTGGACACGGCCGCCGACAGATTCATCCGAGAGCAGGGCGGCGTGCCGACGTCCGAGGGATACAAGGGCTACCCGAAGGCGATCTGCATCTCTCCGAACGACGTCGTCGTCCATGGGATCCCAGGGGAATACGAGGTCTCGGATGGCGACCTGATCACGATCGACGTCGGTGTGACGCTCGCCGGCTACATCGCGGACAGCGCGTACACCTTCGCCGTGGGCGAGATCGGCTCCGAAGCGCAGCGCCTGCTCGAGGTTGCCCAGGACGCGCTCGCGGCGGGAATTGCCGAGGCGCGCCATGAGAACCGGGTTGGCGACATCGGCCACGCCGTGCAAGCGGTCGTCGAGGAAGCGGAATTCTCAGTCGTGCGGGCGTGCGTCGGACACGGAGTGGGGCGCCACTACCACGAGGATCCGCACATCCCCAACTTCGGCGAGCCAGGGCGTGGGCCGAGGCTCTCCGACGGGATGACCATCGCCATCGAGCCGATGATCACCGCGGGAGGGCCGGACATCTCGATCGCAGACGACGGTTGGACGATCTCGACCGCGGACGGCTCGCTCGCCGCCCACTTCGAGCACACCGTCGCGATCACCGCAGACGGGCCGCGCATTCTGACGCCGCGCGTGGGACTTCCGGCCGGAAGGACTCTGCTACGATGACCGGCCGCGGTGCGGGGCCGTACGTTTGTGCCGCCGAGGTGTCCGACTCGACCGTGACACCTACTCAGATGTCGAACAACGACCGAAAGGCTCGGTTCTCTGGCGACGTGAGGTATCGATGAAAGTCCGTCCGTCCGTCAAACCCATGTGTGAACGCTGCCGCGTGATCAAGCGGCACGGGCGCACGATCGTGATCTGCTCCAATCCCCGGCACAAGCAAAGGCAGGGCTAGCCGACACATGGCACGTATCGCAGGCGTGAACCTCCCCACTCAGAAGCGGCTCGAGATCGGGCTGACCTACATCTACGGTATCGGGCAGTCGACCGCGCAGAAGATCTGCAAGACGCTCGAGCTCGACCCCTCGGAGAAGGTGCGGGACCTGACCGACGAAGAGGTGACGAAGCTTCGAAACTACATCGACTCGGATCTCGAGGTCGAGGGTGATCTCCGGCGTAACCGTGCAGGCGCGATCAAGCGGCTGACGGAGATCGGCAGCTACCGCGGTGTCCGTCACCGTCGCGGTCTCCCGGTGCGCGGCCAGCGGACGAAGACCAACGCCCGCACGCGCAAGGGCCCGACCAAGGCCGTCGGCCGCAGCAAGAGGTCCAAGTGATGGCAGTCGACTCACTCGCATCTCGCGGCTACACGCGCGCTGCAACGCGTCGCATCGCCGCGTCCTCAGTCGTACTCGTACCCGACGGGTACGAGCGCTCCCTGCGTCCTTGCGCTGCTCGCGTTTCGCGGCGTGAAGCCACGATCTGCTCGCGAGGCGACTGATGGCGCCCCCACGAAGGTCAGCGGCTCGGGGTCGCACGAGGCGCCGGGTCAAGAAGAACATCGCCATAGGTCAGGCGCACATCAAAACGTCATTCAACAACACGATCGTGACCCTGACCGACCGCGAGGGCAACGTCATCGTCTGGGAGTCCGCCGGATCCGCGGGTTTCAAAGGATCTCGCAAGTCCACGCCGTTTGCCGCCCAGGTGACTGCGGACAACGTCGCCCGCAAGGGCATGGAGCACGGTCTCCAGAAGGTGGAGGTCTTCGTGAAGGGCCCCGGCTCCGGCCGCGAGACCGCCATCCGCTCGTTGCAGGCCGCG
>Ga0183260_10003109_pt1 | contig 13461 bp, 9 predicted proteins | sample AntDrymUQ4972206_2_FD_129768 | JGI IMG/M metagenome (GOLD analysis project Ga0183260, IMG submission 129768) | Polar desert sand microbial communities from Dry Valleys, Antarctica - metaG UQ497 (22.06) (version 2) (version 2) | ecosystem: Environmental > Terrestrial > Soil > Desert | place... | reverse complement strand
CTTGCGCTCTTCTTCGAGGTTGCAGTAAACGGCGAGGCGGCCTTCCTTCAGGATCAAAATCTCTTCGCAGCATTCTTCCACGTCGCGCAGCAGATGTGACGACAGAAGGATGTGCGCCTGCCCGCCGTCGCGGATTTCGCGGATGAGTCGGATCATGCGCTGCCGCGTCGGCGGGTCGAGGCCGTTCGTCGGCTCGTCGAGAATAATCAAGCGCGGGCCATGCACGATGGCCTGCGCCAGCTTGGCGAGTTGTTTCATGCCGAGCGAGTAAGTATCAAGCGTGCGGTAGCGCGCCTCGCCGAGGCCGACGTAAAACAATGCCTCGTGCGCGCGTTCGAGCGCGGCCCGGCGCGGAAGCCCCGACAATTCCGCCATCAAGCTGACGAAGTGGACGCAACTCATCTTCGCGATGAAGGAGTCGCGCTCCGGCATGTATCCGATGAGGGATCGAATCTGTTTCGCGTCGGTTGTGATGTCGCGCCCGAAGATGCGCGCGGTGCCAGATGAAGGGGAATGGAATCCGAGAAGGGTGTGAATCAGAGTTGTCTTGCCCGCGCCGTTCGGGCCGAGCAAACCGATGGCACGACCGGCCAGAGAACCGCGCAGGTTCTTCAGGATCGGTCTTTTTCCGAACGTGACGCTGAGATCGTCAAGGTCAATTACCGGGTTCATCGGTAACATTATGCATCTCGCCCGCCGCGCTCGTCACCCAATGAGCGAGTAGACATAAGTAAAGACGTGTGCGATTGCGTCTGAATCTCTGCATCGTGGCATTTATTTTTTATGAGTAAGAGTCACCGCGCCGTCCTGCCCGCCGTTCGCTTTCAGGTATTTTTCGCTGTCGCCGTAATCCATGTCATTGACGGTTATTCCGTCGTCGTTGATGTGAACGGAATCGCCCTCTTTCAGTTTGCCGTAAGGCTCTCCGTCAAGCATCATCTCGTCCGCTTTGATGACGACTTCATAACAGACCCCGTCAACGCGGCGTTCGCTATAGCGGAAGGTCGCGGCATTACCTTCTCCCTCGACTCCGGCGGTGCCGTGAAGTGCGGAGATGTTGCCACTCAAAACGGAGCGATTGACTGTCACCCGATGAGAACCGACGCGGCTTACCGAGGGATGATGCCCACAACCCTGAAGCACGAACGCCGAACAGAGGCACAATCCGATGACGATAAATCTCAAGATGGTATTCAGCCGATTCATAACCTTCTCTCCTATGTTTAGCTCGAACGCCTTGAGCTTGTGCGTGAACCATAAGCCGCTTTTGCCTGCCGCCGCGTGAGCGGCCTAATGAATTTAGCCGTGTGCTTTGGCGCACGAAAAAACGGGAAGTCACAGTTCAGCGTCGCGTCAGCGACGCTTGAACGTGGCGCGATCTCAATCGTCGCTGACGCGACGTTAATCAATCTCGACGTTCTTACCCGGCGTTGAAACGCCGGGCTAAAGTCACCGCGCCGCTACGCAGCGTTTTATGCGCAGACTTGGAATGCTTGAAAACCCAAGTCCAGAACACACCCGACACACTACCTGCTGGCGATTTCCCGCGTCTCTTTCCCGTTAATGAACAGCTTATGATGGTCGAGGGTGATGCGGTCGCCCTTGTTGAGCATTCCGTATGATTTGCCGTTGACGATTAATTCCTCGTACTTGATGAGAATGTCGGCGTCGCGGCACGGATTGAATCGGTGAATTGATTTTCCGGGGGCGTCCTCAATCGTCTGTAGCTGTTGTTTGCCCCAGCGGTAACAGTCAGTCACCTCGATGGTGTGGCCGTTGACCGTCGCTTCCTCGACTCCGAAAATTTCATTGTGGGTGGTCGCGTTGCAACCTTGAAAAAGCACTAGCGCGCAAACGCACAACGCGAGTTTTGTGATCGAGTGATTGCCGGCAGTCGTGCTTATTAATCTCATGATCATTTGTCCTCAACTTACTATTCGCCACGGGCGCGAGAGTTTGCGCGGATTACTTTTCACGCGCGCCTTCTTCGAGGATGCGCTGAATCCCGAACGAGCCGGGCAGTCCGAAGAGCGTCGCCGGCCCTAATCCGAACGGCCCGCCCTCGCCGCCGTTGGCGGCAAAGATTATTTGATCGCCGTTCGCATAAGCGTAAGCCAGGGTGGGCGCGCTGGCGGCGGCGGACAATTTTCGCAACTCTTCCCCCTGCTCAGAAGTTTTGCCGCCCGCTTCCGCGACGCGCCGCGCCAGCGGCTCAATCACCGGCGCGAGATTGTGGTACAGAAGCGCCGAAAAATTCGCGCTGCCGTCGGCGGGCAAATTCGATTTGAACTGCGCCGCGCGCACGAGCGTGTAGCCCGAATCATGGAAACGGACGGCGCGATCAATCAACGCGCGACTTGGCCCGACGATCATGTAGCCGTTGACATAGGCGTAGTTCAACTCGACGCCCGCTTCGATTGAGCGCAGCATGTAGTAAGTGCGGTCGCCGAGTTTGCTTTGCTCCCAAATCAAACCCTTCTGACCAAACTTCGCCGCCTCACGGTTCACTTCTCCCACCGCCCGCTCAAGAGTTTTTTGCAGACGCGCCGGATCGTAAACCTCAAGAATCATTTTCCACGATGGAGTCGGGAGAAGGGGGCCGTCAATTGCGAAGACGAACTCACCGCCGAGCGGCGCGGCGAAGTCCTGACGGACGTTGAGTCCGTGCTTCGCTTCGAGTTCTTTCAGGTGCTGCTGCAAAGTCGGCGCGACGGTCTCAACGACGCCCAGTAAATCGCCGACGAGAGACATCGGGTCTTTGACGACGAAGCCGGCGACGACATTCGCGTCGGGCGAGACGAACTCCAAGCCGCCCATCGGCCCCGGCGCGGCCAGCCATGAGGCGATGCCGCGATTACTTTCATTGAAGGTGAGGCGCGCGCGGTTCAACGTCTTACCTTCAGCGCCCTTGTGCTCAAGAATGAAGTGCTTCAGGTCAAGCAATCCCAAACGCCGGAAAGCCTCGACATGTTGCCCCGCGCCTTGCTCTCTTGTTTCCCTCACCGTCAAGGCGGCGACAATCTTTTCCAGATCGGCGGCGACCAGAAGCCCCGCGCCTTCGCGGTAGGCTTCACTGATTCGCGCGTGAAAAGGCGTCTCGCTCACATTGTTCGCGGCGGAAGTTTTCAAGTTGAGCGCGAGTTGCCGCAGTTGCTGAGGCTTCGTCGTCGCCGCGAATAAATCGTTCGTCACCCAGATTAGTATTTCGTGACGCCCATTAGCTTGCGCCGGAGTGTCGGAGACAGTAAGCGGATCGGCGATGAAGCGCACCGTCGGCGACTCCTTCGCTGATGAGGTGAGCGTTTTCACCTGCGTTTCAAGAAACGCGCGGAAGCCCGCCGTGTCTTTCAATTCCGCGAGCACGAGCGGCGCGTCCGGCAATCCGCGTTCGTCCATCACGGCGGCGATCACGATTTCTTCACCGAGATACTCCCCGCACTCGCGTATGCCACGCATGATTTCATCAAGACCGGCACCGCGCCCCGCAGTTCGCGTCTCTCCCTTCTCTTTCTCCCACCACTCGCTGAGCGCCGCGTTCTGTCCGATGCGTTCCTGCATGATGCGATACGACTCGCTAATGGTCGTCGTCATGTTCGGCAGCGCGGCATAAAGCACCGTCCCTTCGGGGATCATCTTCAAGAGCTTGCTCTCATACCGCACGCCGGGGCGCGGCACGTTGCGGTCTAACTCCCGATTGAGCGCCGCAAGTTCACCGACGAGTTTCAGGTAACGCTCGGCGTCGCGGCTCCACGCAATTTCCTGCGTGATGGGAATCCCCTCAAGACTCTCGTTCGTCGTCGTTTGGTCGCCGGGATGAAGCACGCGCTCGTCGCCGCCGCTGCTAACACGCACCTCGCCTTCGATCACCGAAACGCGCGACCCCTTCGTGCCGTTGTTGACGGAGAAAATCGTGCCCGTCACCGAGACGAGGCAATCATTCGTTGCGACATAAAGGTGATGCGTGCGCTGCTTCGCCGCTTGAACGATGACGTTGCCGCGCGCGAGATTGACGGTCACGCCGCGCGAGCCGTCAGAAAGCGAAAGCTCGGAGCGTTCCTTCATCTCAATCAGCGACCCATCGGCCAGACGAACAACGGCGGTTGAGTCTTTGGCGGTGCGAATCTTTTCGCCCCTCCCGATTTTATCGCCGACACCGATTGCGCGGTTCTCACTCTCAGACACCAGATAAACCGGCCCGCTCGCGGCATAGACCGTCGCATGCAACGCTCCGCCCGATGGCGTGAGGCGCTCGAACATCGCCCAGCCGATGAGTCCGCAGCAAAGCACGAGCGCCGCCGCGATTCCCCAGCGCCAAACCGGCACGCCCGCGCCCCCGACACTTTTCTTTGTACTCTGCCTCGAAACTTCTCCGACGGCCGGCCGCGACACATTCCTTTCTGCGCGGCTCTCTTTAAGCGCCCGGCGACACGGGATGCATTCCCGCGTGTGGTCTTCGAGCAGAAGCGTGCGCGCCGGAGAAAGCTCTCCGTGCAGGTAGGCCGGAATGAGCGTCTGGAAATCCGCGCAATTTTGAATCGCCGTCGCGGGACTGAGGGCGGCAGACTGGGTGTCCCTATTTTCCATGACAACTTCATTCGTCGCCGACTCGTTGGCGAGCCGCGACCAGACACGCTCGGCGGCGCTGTTAACGCCTGATGATTCGAGACTCTCGTTCCGCATCGCCGCCAACGCATCGTTGAGGACCGCATCGAGTTCTTTCCGGTTACGCTTCATGATGTTTCTCCAAAAACTCTCCGATTTCCTTCCGCATCCGCCCGCGCGCCCGGTGCAGCACGACCGCTACCACCGTCTGCGATGTGCCGAGCATCAGCGCGATTTCGCGATTATCGTAGCCTTCCAAGTAGCGAAGCACGAACATCTCGGCGGCGCTCGCTCCGAGGCGGGAGATCGCTCGCCGAATCAATTCCCGCATCTCTCGATCCTCGTGTTGTGCTTCAGGACTGAGGGCGGGACTGGCTGCCAGCAGCGGGGCGGCATCTTCGAGCGAGACAGACTTTGTTCGACTTCCGCTGCGGAGAAGGTCGAGCGAGGCGTTGATCGCCGCGCGGATTAAGTAGCTCGCCGGGCTGGGCGAAAGATCGTAAATTTCTTCGCGTCGCGCCAATCGTAAGAAGACGGTCTGCAACACGTCTTCGGCGTCTGAGACGCTCCCGGTCATTCTGTAAGCGACCCGAAAAACCTGATCGTAGTGCTCGCGGAAAAGTTTTTCTAAATCCCCGGTCGCTTCACTCCGGGGGGCTGGGAGCGGGGCGATGTGCATCGCTGTGGCTTGCACTTTGTTCTCCTTCAAAGTCAGTCTCCTATAGCTAAAACGTCGCGCCCCGGAAATTATTAACACTCGCCGAATAAATTTTACGAGTCGAACGATAGAATTTAAGAAAATTCTTTTACCACCAAGACACAAAGACACAAAGAAAGCATAGGCATTACTTTGTGTCCCTTTGTGTTCTTCGTGCCTTCGTGGTGAGTAATTTTCCTGAGAGCTATAGAAATTCTGCGGCGGATTATACCTGTTGGCAAATGAGTATGCGACAGCGCGAAAGCCCGACCGTGCGGGAGGGCGTAAGGCGGCGCACTCTCTCACGGTCGGGCTTCTCTGCCTTCGCGTTTAGAGATTAAGAATTGTTCTGATTTGGCTTGTTGCGGAGGACGTTCGGAAACGTCAGATGAGGGATTTACGTCGAATCAAAAAGGAGTGAGGCTCGCGGGCGTTAAGATGCTTTCTTCACCGGGGTCATAACTGAAGTGGTCAACACTCGCGACGGGGCTTGGCTTTCCGCCGCGACCGACCTTTCTTCCTCTTTCGACAGAAGCATTGTGATCAGATTGCCGAGCCGCTCGAAATCAATCGGCTTCGTGAGATAGCCGTTGAAACCGGCGTCGTAGGCCGCCTGCCGGAAACCGGCGGTGTCGAAAGCGGTACACGCCACGATGGGAACATTCTGCAAGTCTTCGTGTTTGCGAATTTGGCGTGTCGCCGCCATTCCGTCGAGGTTGGGCATCGCAATGTCCATCAGGATGAGGTCGGGGCGCGCGGCGGAGGCTACTTTCGTCGCTTCCTCGCCGTCCACGGCTGTTATCACACGGTAGCCCATATCCTGAAGCGCGAGGCTAAGTATCACGACGTTGTCGCTCACGTCATCCACGACAAGAATCGTTGCGTGTTGCTTGTTATCACTCATTTCTATTCATTCTCCCACTCCAAGCGAATGACTTGGATGCTAGCCGGTGCGGTGCCGTTGATAAATTGTCGGGTTGATTCCACTCACAATCATTCGTCCGTTTCTACGCGGATCGAGGCTGGCCGGAAACATCAATCAAGAGATGTGCCATAACATTTTCATGATTCCATTTTCCGGGAGTTTCACGGGGACGGCAAGTGTATGACATTTCGGGATGATTCGCCGAAGGTTAGCCGTCAGAATCCTGCCCTCGGAATGACAAAGTTCGTAAAGAATGTGGACGAAAAGGTGTGATTACTCAGGAGTAACAGGCAAATGGTGACAGGACTACTTGATCGTGGATTGCGGATTAGAAAACCAAGTCGCGATTCTTTTGCCCCCTTCTTCAATTCCGCATTCCGCAATCATCTTCTCACTCAGACTTCTGAACTATCGGTTTCATCCTTCCACTTTTTTGAGCCGGGTTTTTTCAAAGTATCATCATCAGTCAAAACGATGAGGCATTGTCACTCAGGCTGACCGATACAGTCATCAATCTTCCGCAGGCAATTCTTCCTTCCTGCCTAAACTACCTGCAAAAACCACGTTGCCGGCGAGACTGGTGTCCGGCGCGGCGCGGAACATTCTTTGCTCTTGGTGCGTCTGGCGCATTCTTTGATTCCAAAGTGCGTCCGCATCACCACCTGCTGCGCTCTCGAACGCCCCTTCGGAGAGCGCAACTCGAATCACCGAGCGTCAATCTGCTGAGTTGTAGTTCATTAAGATCACTTTAATTTTACCGAGGGGCGGGCCTGTCTAATCGAGATGGTAAACAGTCGTGCACAGCGTTTCGCGAAGCCCTTCATGTGGCTCGTCGTACTGTCCGGCGCGCTGGCCTTCCTCCTGGCCGCCTACAATCTTCCCGTCTCGAAGCTCGACTTACGTTTTCCCCTTCTCGCCCTCGTGACCCTCGTTTTCGGCTCGCGCATCGTTGTCCAAATACCTCGGGTCAAGGGACAGGTTTCCGTCTCGGATACGTTCATCCTACTGACGATGCTGCTGTTCGACGGCGAGGCGGCGATTCTCCTCGCCGCCGCCGACGCCTTCTGCTCCTCTTTACGCATCACAAAGAAAAAGTTCACCGTTCTCTTCAACACCGGCACCTTCGTCTGCTCGACCTTTGCCACCGTCACGGTTCTGAGGCTCTGCTTCGGCCAGATTTCGAGCATCAGTCATGGCCGCTTCACCTCAACTTTTATCGTGGCGCTGTGCGTCATGGCGATTGTGCAGTACGTCGTCAACTCGAGTCTCGTCGCCACCGGCGTGGCGCTCAAGGCCGGCAAGCCCGTGTGGCAGATGTGGCGGCAGAATTTCCTGTGGACTTCGATCACATACTTCGCGGGGGCGTCGGCCGCCGGGATCATTGCCAAGTTGGCCGCCGTGCTCGGCATCTACGCCTTCCTCGCCACGGTGCCGATTATCGCCATCGTCTATTTCACATACTGCACTTACCTGAAGAACATCGAAGCCTCGACGGCGCACGCCGAGGAGGCGCAGCACCACGCCGACGAAGCGCAACGCCACGTCGAAGCCCTGCAGCAGAGCGAGGAACGGTTCCGCAACGCTTTCGACTATGCGACCATCGGGATGGCACTCGTCTCGTTAGACGGGTGCTGGCTGCAAGTCAACCACTCGCTCTGCCAGATCCTCGGCTACCCCGAACACGAGCTACTGGGGAGCAAGTACCAGGATGTCACGCACCCGGACCACCTGCCGACAGTCACCAAAAACATCGAGCAACTGCTCGCCAGCAGGCTCACTTCGTACCAGACCGAGAAGCGATACATTCATCAACTCGGCCACTTGGTGTGGGCATTGCTGGGCGTTTCCGTAGTGCGCGATTCACAAGGCGCCCCCCTCCATCTCATCTTCCAGATTCAGGACATCACCGACCGCAAGCGCGCCGAAGAACAACTCTTACACGACGCTTTTCATGACGCGCTGACGGGACTCCCGAACCGCGCGCTGTTCATGGATCATTTGCAAATGGCGATTCAGCGCTCGAAGCGTGACGAAGATCGCCTATTCGCCGCCCTCTTCCTCGACCTCGACCGCTTCAAGATCATTAACGACAGTCTCGGCCATATGGTCGGCGATCAACTCCTCGTCGGCATCGCCCGCCGTCTGGAATCCTGTCTGCGCCCCGGCGACACTGTGGCGCGTCTCGGCGGTGACGAGTTCACCGTGCTTCTCGAAGACATGGCCGAGACAAACGACGCGATTGAAGTCGCCGGGCGAATCCAGGCGGAGCTTTCCGTGCCCTTCAATCTCGAAGGACACGAAGTCTTCACCTCGGTGAGCATCGGCATCGCGCCGAGTTCCATCGGGTACGAGCGCGCAGAGGATTTATTGCGCGACGCCGACACGGCGATGTATCACGCGAAAACGCTCGGCAAGAATCGGCACGAAATTTTCGACAAAGAGATGCACGATCACGCGATGAATCTGATGCAGCTTGAAACGGATTTGCGGCGGGCGGTTGATCGTCAGGAGTTTTTTGTTCTCTACCAGCCGGTCGTGTCGCTCGAAACCGGAATGATTAGCGGATTCGAGGCGCTGGTCAGGTGGCAGCACCCGGAGCGCGGGGTGATTCCGCCGAACGATTTCATTTCCCTCGCAGAGGAAACCGGACTGATTATTCCCATCGGGCAGTGGGTCATCGGCGAAGCGTGTCGCCAAGTGCGCCGCTGGAAAGATCAAATCGGCGACGACGTGCCCCTCACAATCAGCGTCAATTTGTCGAGCAAGCAATTCTCCCAGCCCGATTTAATCGAACACATCTCACGCGCGCTGGACGAAACCCAAATCGGACCGGGCAGTTTGAAATTGGAAATCACCGAGAGCATGGTGATGGAAAACATCGAAACCGCGATTGACATGCTCACTCAAATAAGGGCGCTCGGCGTCGAGTTGAGCATTGACGATTTCGGCACCGGCTATTCGTCGCTCAGCTATTTACACCGCTTCCCGATTAACACGCTGAAGATTGACCGCTCCTTCGTCAGCCGGATGATTGAGAACACGGAGAACGCCGAAATCGTCCGCACCATCATCACGCTGGCGAAGAGCCTCCAGATGGATGTGGTCGCCGAGGGCGTCGAGACGGAATCCCAGTTGGATCAACTCAAAAATTTGAAGTGTGAATACGGGCAGGGCTATTTGTTCGCCAAGCCTGTCCGAGAGGACATCGCGTTCGAGTTGCTGACGACGACCCTGATGCAAGACGCCACACCATTCGCATTCGCTTTTTCCGATGGGCGGCCACAACAGCGCACCCTCGCAGCGTAATTATGAAACATCTTCTGAAATCGCTCGATTGGAGCGGCACACGCGAACAATGCGCGCACGCGGAAGTGGAGACGGCGCGTCTACGCCTGCGGATGTTCGTCGCCGAAGACGCCGACGAATTATCGCTTATCACATGCGATCCCGAAGTCATGCGGTACATCGCAACGGGACTTCCCATTTCACGCGAAGAAACGATCCAGAATCTGAACAGCATCATCAACGGCTTCAACCGGCGCGGCTTCGGCAGGTGGGCGGTCACGATTAAAGAAACCGGGCGGCTGATCGGTTACTGCGGCCTGACGCTGCTCGACGAAGCGGTTGGCGTTGAGCTTGTCTATCTTTTCGGCAAAGCTTACTGGGGTAAGGGAATCGCCTCTGAAGCGGCGCGCGCTTCCCTTCGCTACGCTTTCGGGGAGTTACAACTTGAGCGCGTCGTGGCGCTGACGAAGCCAGACAATGCGCGCTCGCGCCGCGTGTTGGAAGGAATCGGCATGAGATTCCAGACTTACTCGCACTATTACGGATATGATTGCGTGTGCTACGAGATGAATCGAGCGGAGTTTTGCCCCGACATCGCACTCTACCTGCCCCGCCGCACGCGACTTAAAGCTACGGCGCTACCGAAGCTCTGATGAATGTCGCCACCGCGTCCAAATACTTCTCGCCGCCGATGGCAACAAGATTGTTGTGGCCCGCGCCGGAAACGATGATAGACCGCTTATGAGGCTCAGGTGCCGCCGCGTAAAGCGCCCGTCCCTGTTCGATTGGAATCACTTCGTCCATGTCGCCGTGTGCGACGAGGATCGGACACTTCACTCCCGCCAACTTCCGCGCCGACTCAAAACGGTTTCTCGCCAGACGGTGAAACGCGCGCGGCAGCCACGGCAGCACGACTCCGGCCATGTCGCTCGCCGAGCTAAGACCCGATTCGAGGATGACGGCACCGCAAGGCTTGCGCGAAGCCACATCTGCGACCGCCGTTGTTCCGAGCGACTGGCCGTAGAGCACGAGTCGCCATGGCGGCACTCCGCGCTCCCGCACGACGTAATCGTAGGCGGCGTCGGCGTCGGCAAAAATGCCCCGCTCGTCAATTACCGCGCTTTCGCTGCGCCCGTAACCCCGGTAGTCAAACAGCATCACGTCGAAGCTGCGCGCGGTGAGATGGCCGGCGATCCAACCGACGCCGCTTAAGTTTCCGCCGTTCCCGTGGAAGTAAATGATCGTCGCCGCCGCAGGTTGCACGGGCGCACGCACGAACCACCCGTGCAGCCGCGTCCCGTCCGCAGCTTTAAGCCATACGTCCTCGCTGTTGTCGGGAAGTCTCCACGCCTCGCCCGCATCGTACCGCACCGGATAGAAAGTCAACGCCCGCTCGAACCGCCGTAGCAGGACAATCCCCAGCGGGACGGCGATCACGATGGTCAGTAGGATCGTCAGCATCACGCGACGCACTACCCGCTTACGATTGACATGATTGAGAACAAGATAAGATTCCACAAACGCTCTTCTACTGCCCGCTGCTTTCCGCCTTCTGCCTTCCGCTTTCTGCCTTCTGCCCGCTGCTTTCCAGATAATCCAAAACCACGTTAGACATCACCCGGACGCCGACGACGAGGCTTTCTTCGTCAACGTCGTAAGCGGGCGTGTGCAGCGGGGCGTTGATTCCCCTCGCGCGATTGCCGACGCCGAGGAAGTAGAAGAAGCCGGGAATGACTTTTTGAAAGTACGAAAAATCCTCCGCGATCATCTGCGGGCGGCGCGGAATAACATTCTTTTCACCCAGCACCCGCCGCATCGTCGGCAGCGTTTCCTCGACGAGTTGCGGATCGTTGAAAGTGACGGCGGCGTTCTCCTTAAATTTTAGATCGAACGTCGCGCCGAAGCCCGCCGTCACGCTGGCGAGCGTTTCTTTCATCAACTCCTTCGCGCGCACGCGCACATCCTCGCTGAGTGTGCGCATCGTGCCTTCGAGCTTCACCTCGTCGGCGATGATGTTCGAGCGATTCCCTCCCCGGATGGTGCCGACGGAGAGAACGAAAGGCTCAAGCGGATCGAGGCGGCGGCTGCGAATGGTCTGCAACGCCGTCACACACGCGGCGGCGACTACCACCGCATCCACGCCTTCCTGCGGTTGCGCGCCGTGCGACGCCTTGCCGCGAATTGTCAGGGTGAAGCGATCCGCCGAGGCCATCATCGCCCCCGAAGTGTAGGCGACTTCCCCGACTTCAAGAGTCGGCATCGTGTGCAGACCGAATATCGCGCGCGGTCGCGGATTTTCGAGCGCGCCCTCTTTAATCATCAACGCCGCGCCGCCCTCTTCGTCCTCCGGCGGCCCTTCCTCCGCCGGCTGAAAGATGAACTTGATAGTGCCCGCCAAATCGTCGCGCATTTGACTCAAGACTTCGGCGACGCCGAGTTGCACGCTCATGTGTACGTCATGACCGCAGGCGTGCTTGACGCCCGCGTTGAGCGACTTGTACGGCACGTCAATCGTCTCCTGAATCGGCAGCGCGTCCATGTCGGCGCGTACCGCAACGACCGGGCCGGGCTTCCGGCCTTTCAACAATGCAACGACGCCGTAGCGTCCGACTCCCGTTTTCACTTCGTCAAGACCGAGCGCCTTCAACCCCTCGGCGACGACGCGCGACGTGCGCTCCTCGCGGTTGGAAAGTTCCGGGTGCATGTGGAAGTCACGTCGCCGCTCAATCAGCTTGGCGCGCAGCGCTTCGGCGGCCTGCGAAATCTTTTGCCGGCGCGCAGCAATGGCAGATGAATTGTCATCGGCGGTTTTCCCAGAGGGTCGTGATTGTTGGGCGAAGCCGGGCTGGGTTGATAGAACAAAAGCTGCGAGAATAGAAAGCCATTTTGTTTTCATCAGAGTCTTCTCCAACGATTTCGGCAGGGCCGACAATGAATTAGGATTGAGACTGGATAGCGACGCGGATAGAATACAGTCTCGCGGTGAGGTTGCAAACATTTCGCTTGACCTTAAAGATTTCCCACGCTTCGACTTTGTTGATGGAGTCTTTTGATGAAAACGTGCGTTCCTAGTTGGCTTACACTTATTGTCGTTTCGGTAGCAATTCTTTTAGTCTTCCCCACGCTCGAAGGCGCGGGCGCTGCGGCGCAGAGCGGGAAGATGAAAGTCATCCTCGATACAGACATCGGCACCGACATTGACGATGCGTGGGCGCTGGCGTTCGTCATCGCGCACGGAAATTTCGAGCCTCTCGGAATCACGATCACCGACGCCGACACGCCGGCCCGGGCGAAGGTCGCGTGCAAGATGCTCTATCACGCCGGACGACAAAGCATCCCCGTCGTGGTGGGGCGCAAGACGCCGACACCCGACAAGCGCATTGACCATCAATTTTCGTGGGCGGAAGATTTCCAAACGACGAAACCAATTTCTAAATCAGCCGCCGATTTCATCGTCGAGACGATCAAACGCCACCCAGGCGAAGTGACGCTAATTGCCGTCGGGCCGCTGCAAAACGTCGCGGATGCCTTGCGCCGGGAACCGAATCTTGGGAAGTACGTCAAGCGCGTGGTGCTGATGAGCGGCAACATCTACGAATCGGTGTGGAAGAAGACACCGATAGCGGAGTGGAACGTCGTGCAGGCGATTGCCGACGCGCAACTCGTTTACGGAGCCGGCTTGCCGCTGACGATTGTCCCGCTCGATTCGACGACGCTCGTACAGTTGAACGACGACGAGCGCGGACGACTCAGAAAATACCACTCGCCGCTGACGCAATCGCTCGAGGCGCTCTACCGTCTGTGGCTCGAAAGCCCGACCTCACGCATGACGCTCCACGATCAGCTCGCCGTCGCCGAGACCGCTGCTCCCGGAAAGTTCTTCAACAAAATCGAGACGCTGCCGCTCGTCGTGGACGACAAAGGTTACACCCGTGTTGACCGCGACAAAGGT
>Ga0183260_10003108_pt1 | contig 13466 bp, 10 predicted proteins | sample AntDrymUQ4972206_2_FD_129768 | JGI IMG/M metagenome (GOLD analysis project Ga0183260, IMG submission 129768) | Polar desert sand microbial communities from Dry Valleys, Antarctica - metaG UQ497 (22.06) (version 2) (version 2) | ecosystem: Environmental > Terrestrial > Soil > Desert | place... | reverse complement strand
GACGTCTGGCTCGTCGTCCAGCAAGGCCCCGGCACGGGAGCACAGCATCCCGTCGCGGGCGCGGTGACGATCGGCCGCGACGAGAGCGCCGATCTCCAGCTGCGCGACAAGGCCGTGTCGCGCCGCCACGCGACGCTGCGAGTCGAGGGCGAAACGGCCGTCGTGGAGGACCTTGGATCGCGCAACGGCACCTTCGTCAACGGTGAGCGCGTCGACGACGCCCGCCGCCTGCGCGAGGGCGATGCCGTCCAGCTCGGCTCCACCGTGCTCGAGGTCCGCTCGTCGCGCGGTCAGACCGAGCCCTTCCCGCCGCCCGCCACCCCGACGGAGGTGCACCCGCCTCCCGGCGAGCGGTCGTAGCGTTTCGACCCCCTCATAGACTCCCGAGCCCGCATGGACTTCGCCCTGACCCACGAACAGCAGGACTTCGTGGCCGCGATCCGCGACTTCTGCCAGCGCGAGTGCGGCACCCAGGAGCAGCGCGAGCGGCTCACGAACGGCTATTCCGAGCAGCACAACGCCGAGATCTATAAGCAGATGGCCGACCTCGGCTGGCTCGGACTGACGATCGACGAGGGCCTCGGCGGGTCCGGCGGCGGCATGGTCGACGCGTGCCTGTTCATGGAGGAGACCTCGCGCGGCCTGGCACCGATCGGCGGCTACGGGACCACCCTGATCGTTGCCGGCGCCACGCAGCGCTTCGGCTCCGACGAGCAAAAGAAGAAGATCCTCGGCCAAATCGCGGCCGGCTCGGTCGAGGCGATCGCGATGACCGAGCCCGAGGCCGGCTCCGACGTCGGTGCCCTTTCCACCTTCGCGGAGCGAGTCAACGGCGGCTACGTGCTCAACGGGCAGAAGGTGTTCTGCTCCAACGCCCACATCTCAGACCACGTGCTCGTCGTCGCACGCACGACCAAGGGCGAGTCCAAGCACGACGGACTGACGATGCTGTTCGTGCCGACCGACAACCCGGCGATGGAGATCAAGCCGATCGACACGATGGGCGGCCGCGAGACCAATCACCTCTACCTCACCGACTGCGAGGTCCCCGCCGAGGCGGTGCTCGGCGAGGTCGACCAGGCCTGGATGCAGCTGATGGCGGGCCTCAACGTCGAGCGGCTGATCCTCGCCGCGATCATGCTCGGGATCGGCGAGCGCGCCTTCGACGACGGGCTCGCCTACGTCAAGGAGCGCAAGCAGTTCGGTCGTCCGATCGGCTCCTTTCAGGCTCTCCAGCACCGCATTGCCGACCTCGCCACCGAGCTCGAGGCGGCCCGCCTGATGACCTACTGGGTCGCCGCTAAGGTCGACGAGGACCCCGACCGGCTGCTCCCCCGCGAGGCCTCGATGGTCAAGCTCTTCGTCACCGAGACCGCCCAGAAGGCAGCGCTCGAGGGCATGCAGATGATGGGCGGCTACGGCTACTCCTCCGAGTACGACATGGAGCGCCTCGTGCGCGCCACCCTGGTCTCGACGATCTACGGCGGCACGTCGGAGATCCAGCGCAACATCATCGCCAAGACGCTCGGGCTTTAAAGGGAACCTGCCCGCTATCCTCCCGTCACCTCGCGCTTTGCGCCGAGGTCTTTTTTCTTCCCGGCCCCGATACAGGCCGACCACCCGCCCCACCGAGACTCGAGGAGCAGATGGCCCGCGGAGATGTCCGTATCGCAGTGACGCTCGCTTGCGAGCAGTGCAAGCGACGCAACTACCAGTCAAACAAGTCGCGGCGCAACAGCCCCGATCGCATCGAGCTGCGCAAGTTTTGCCGCTGGTGTGGGTCCCACACCGCGCATAAAGAGACGCGTTAGCGTCACGCGTGACCAGATCTAGCGGTGGCGAAGACCAGAGCACAGCGCAAGGCGGAGGCCCGCGCCCGCGCCGCGCGCGAGGCGCGCCAGTCAGCCGAGCCGAAGAGCGACGCGGATGCCCAGCACGCGACCCAGGTTCCCGAGTCGGGCGAGGTCGCAGAGGTCGAGGCCGTGCTCGAGACCGGCGCCCAGCCGGAGGAGCTCGGCGAGACGGTCCGACCCGCGTCCGAGCCGGAGACCGACCTCGAGGCGCCGGCCCCTTCGCGTACCGACGTCGGGGCGCCGACCGAGTCGCGCCGCGAACGTCGCCGGCGCGAGCGCGACGAGCAGCGTGCCAAGGAGGAGCGCCGCAGGGCACGCGAGCGCCAGCCCGAGGTCAAGGAGCGCCAGCGCGGCGCCGTCAGCGGATTTCTGGTTTCCTGCGTCGCCGAGCTGCGGCGGGTTCAGTGGCCCGACCGCGAGACCCTCGTTCAGGCGTCGGCGATCACGATCGTCTTTATCGCGGTCGCGGCGGCCTACCTCGGTGCCCTCGACGCCGTCTTCAACTGGCTGATCCAGCGGATCCTCTGATGCCTCCCGCCGCGGCCCAAGAAAGCGAGTAGCGATGTTTCGCTGGTTTGTGATCAACACCTATTCAGGACACGAGAACAAGGTCAAGCAGAACCTCGAGCACCGGGTTCAGACGATGGCCCAGCAGGGTCACGTGCGCCATGTCGTCGTGCCGACGGAGCAGGTCGCCGAGCTCAAGGACGGCCAGAAGGTGCAGGTCGAGAAGCGCACGATGCCCGGCTACGTCCTGGTCAACATGGAGATGACCGACGATGCCTGGAGCCTCGTCAAGAACACCCCCGGCGTGACCGGCTTCGTCGGCTCGCGCAACAAGCCGCTGCCGCTGTCGAAGTCCGAGGTCGACAGGCTGCTGCATCGCGAGACCGCGGAGCGGCCGCGCAGCCGCGCCCAGTTCGACATGGGCGAGACTGTCAAGGTGATCTCGGGCCCGCTGTCGGACTTCTCGGGCGAGATCGCCGAGATCAACGAGGATGCGGCCAAGCTCAAGGTCCTGGTGTCGATCTTCGGGCGCGAGACCCCCGTCGAGGTCGGCTACGAGCAGGTCAAGAAGGTCTAGGGAAAGCAAATGGCCAAGGAAGTACTCACCAAGATCAAGCTTCAGATCCCCGCGGGCGCCGCCAACCCGGCGCCACCGGTCGGTCCTGCGCTCGGCCAGCACGGCGTCAACATCATGGAGTTCTGCAAGGCGTTCAACGCCCAGACCCAGGCCGACGCCGGGACGATCATCCCGGTCGAGATCACGGTCTTCGAGGACCGCTCGTTCACCTTCATCACCAAGACGCCGCCGGCGGCGGTGCTGCTTCGCGAGGCGGCGGGCATTCCCAAGGGCTCGGGCGAGCCCAACCGCGAGAAGGTCGGGCGGGTGACGCAGGAGCAGGTCCGCCAGATCGCCGAGCGCAAGATGCCCGATCTCAACGCCAACGACATCGACGCGGCGTCGAAGATCATCGCCGGCACGGCGCGCTCGATGGGAGTCGAGGTGGACGAGTCATGAAACGCGGCAAGCGCTACCGCGACGCCTACGAGAGGATCGACCGCGCGCATCAGTACCTGCCCCCCGAGGCCGTCGAGCTCGTCAAGCAGACCGCCGGCACGAAGTTCGACGAGACCGTCGAGCTCCACATCCGCCTCGGCGTCAACGTGCGTCACGCCGAGGAGCAGCTGCGCGGCACGCTCGCGCTGCCGCACGGGCTCGGCAAGGACGTCACGATCGCCGCATTCGCGCAGGGCGACAAGGCCCGCGCAGCGACCGAGGCCGGCGCCGACTTCGTCGGTGGCGACGACCTCGCCGAGCGCGTGGAGGCGGGCTGGACCGACTTCGACGTCGCCGTCGCGACCCCGGACATGATGTCCGTGGTCGGCAAGCTCGGCCGCGTCCTCGGTCCTCAGGGCAAGATGCCCAACCCCAAGGTCGGGACGGTCACCGACGACATCGGCAAGGCGATCGAGGAGGCCAAGGCCGGAAAGGTCGAGTACCGCACCGACCGTCAGGCCGTCATCCACCTGGCGATCGGCAAGGCGAGCTTCGAGGCCCGCCATCTGCTCGAGAACTACGCTGCCGTCATCGACGAGATCGTGCGCGCCAAGCCCGCCGCCACCAAGGGTCGCTACCTGATCTCGATCACGCTGGCCAACTCGATGGGCCCCGGTATCCGCGTCGACACCTCCCGTACCCGTGAGGCGGAGATCCTGCTCGGCGCCGACGAGGTGCCGGAGGGTGCGGCCGCGTAGACTGAGCACTCGAGTTCGCCGCAGACCACCGGCAGGGCGTCAGCCCGCAAGACCGGTGCAGGTGGAGCCGGAGACCGATCCGTGCCCGCCTGCGTGCGGGCTTTTTCTTTGACCCAGATGATGAGACCGAGCCGATGAAGCGCGACCAAAAAGCAGAGCTGATCGAGGAGATGACCGCGTCGCTCGGCGATGCCGAGGCGATCTTCGCCGTCGACTACCGAGGCATCAGCGTCCCGCAGGCGGCCGAGCTGCGCACCCGTCTTGCCGAGTCCGATGCGACCTTCCGGGTGGTCAAGAACCGGCTGGCCAAGCGCGCCGCCGAGAGCGCCGGCACCGAGGGCCTCGCGGAGCTGCTCGAGGGGCCGACCGCCCTGACGCTCGTGAAGGGCGACCCGGTGACTGCCGCGAAGGCGATCGACACTTTCAAGCGCGAGCACCAGATCCTCGAGTTCAAGGGCGGGCTGATGGAGGGCTCGCCGCTCGACGCCGAGCAGTTCCAGGCGATCGCCCGGCTGCCCGGCCTCGATGTCCTGCACGGCAGGCTCGTCGGGCTGGCCGCGAGCCCGCTGACCGGTCTCGCGCGCGGCCTGGGCGCGCTGCTGTCCGGGCTCGCGATCGGCCTCGGCCAGATTCAGGAGCAGGGCCTGGTCAGCGGCGAGGCCGAAGCCGGAGACGCTGAGGCCGAGCCGGCCGACGAGCCCGAAGCCGATGATGCCGAGGCCGAGGCCGAGCAGCCTGCCGACGAGACTGAAACTGACGAGCCCCCGGCCGCCGACGCGGACCAGGGGGCCGAGCCCGAGGCGGAGGCCGAGTCCGGCGACGCCGAGGACGGAGAGGGGACCGAGGCGCAGCCGGCGGAGGAGCCGGCCGAGGCCGAGGATCCGGACTCCGGAGACGAGACTGAAACCGAAGCAGAATCTAAGGAGGAATAGTGGCTACCCAGAAGGCCATGAGCACCGAAGAGTGGATCGAGGAGCTGAAGGGCATCTCGGTACTCGAGCTCGCCGAGCGCATCAAGGCGCTCGAGGAGGAGTTCGGAGTGTCGGCGACCGCTGTCGCCGCGGCCGCACCGGCGGGTGCCGGCGCCGCGGACGGAAACGGCGCCGGAGCCGAGGAGTCGAGCACGGTAAACGTCGTCCTGACTGCTGCCGGCGACAAGAAGATCCAGGTCATCAAGGCGGTTCGCGCCGCGACCGGGCTCGGCCTCAAGGAGGCCAAGGCGCTCGTCGACGACGCTCCCAAGGCGGTCAAGGAGGGTATCGAGCGCGACGAGGCCGACAAGCTCAAGAGCGACCTCGAGGAGGCCGGCGCGGAGATCGAATTGCAGTAGGCGAGCCAGAGTTCGCGTTCGCTAGCATCACCGGCACTGGTCCCGCGAGCCCCAATCCGCGGCGGCTCGTCGCCGCCGCTTGAAGTAGCGGACGATGGTTTGATAGGTTGTACCGTCGCGTCGTTGTGCCCTTACGCGCTCATTTCCGCGCAAGTCCGAGTCCCTGCCGACCAACTGAGGAGTCGCCGAGTTGGCCCGAGTTGATGCTGCCCCCGTAACCCGTAGGAGCTTTTCACGCCTAGAGAATCCGCTTGAAGTCCCTCATCTGATCGATATTCAGCGCCGCTCGTTCGCGGAGCTGACCGATCCGAAGACGGGCCACCTGCGGGAGACGATCGACGACATATCGCCGATCGAGGACTACACCGGCAACCTCGCGATCGTCTTCGGAGACTTTCGCTTCGACGAGCCACCCAACACGGTGGCCGAATGTCGTGAGAAGGACATGACCTATGCGCGGCCGCTCACGGTGACGGTCGCGTTCCAGAACCGCGAGACGGGCGAGATCCGCGAGCAGTCCGTCTTTATGGGCGACTTCCCGTGGATGACCGACCGGGGCACCTTCATCATCAACGGCACCGAGCGCGTCGTGGTGACCCAGCTCGTGCGTTCCCCTGGCGCCTACGTGATGCAGGCCAAGGACCGCGAGAAGCAGGTCTTCATCGCCAACCTGATGCCGGCCCGCGGATCCTGGCTCGAGCTCGAGATCGACAAGAAGGGCCGCGTCTACGCCCGCATCGACCGCAAGCGCAAGCTCCCGGTGACCGTGCTGCTGCGAGCGATGGGCTACGTCGAGGACGAACAGCTGCTCAAGATGTTCGACAACTCGGTCTACATGCGCCACACGATCGCGGCAGACACCGATCCGACGAAGACCGAGGAGGGCGCCCTCGTCGAGCTGTTCAAGAAGCAGCGGCCCGGCGAGCCGCCGTCGGTCGACGCCGCCAAGGCGCTGCTCGAGCAGCTCTTCTTCGACACCAAGCGCTACGACCTCACGCGGGTCGGCCGCTACAAGCTCAACGCCCGCCTCGACCTCGACGTGGACCTCGACACCCGTGTCCTGACCCACGACGACATCATCGCCCTGATCAAGGAGCTCGTCACCGTCCCGCGCATCCTCGGCATCAGCGAGGAGATCGACGAGGAGAACCCGATCAAGGACTACGCGGCCGAGGCCCAGACGTACTCCCAGGACGTCGTCAAGGACCACCTCGACGAGTACGAGCACTTCGGCAACCGCCGCCTGCGCACCGTCGGCGAGCTGATCCAGGAGGCGTTCCGGATCGGGCTCTACCGCATGGAGCGAGTCGTGCGCGAGCGCCTCACGACCGAGGACGCGGACGCGATCACCCCGCAGACGATCATCAACATTCGCCCCGTCGTCGCGGCGCAAAAGGAGTTCTTCGGCTCCTCGCAGCTGTCCCAGTTCATGGATCAGACCAACTCGCTGGCCGGCCTGACGCATCGTCGCCGGCTGTCGGCGCTGGGCGCCGGCGGGCTGACCCGCGAGCGCGCCCCGATCGAGGTCCGCGACGTTCACCCCACCCATTACGGGCGCATGTGCCCGATCGAGACCCCCGAGGGGCCGAACATCGGCCTGATCGGGTCGCTGTCCTCATACGCGCAGGTCTCCGAGCACGGTTTTGTGACGACGCCCTACCGGGTCGTCAAGGAAGGCGTCGTGACGAGCGAGATCATCCACCTCGACGCGACTCAGGAAGAGGAGATGGTGATCGCGCAGGCCAACGCGGAGCTCGACCAAAAGAGCGGCCGCCTCAAGGGCCCGCGGGTGCTGTGCCGCTCAGGCGACGGCGACCTCGTCGCGGTGGCGCCGAAGATGGTCGACCTGATGGATGTCTCGCCGACTCAGATCTGGTCGGTCGCGACGGCACTGATCCCGTTTCTCGAGCACGACGACGCCAACCGCGCGCTGATGGGCTCCAACATGCAGCGCCAGGCAGTGCCGCTGCTCAAGCCCGAGCCGCCGCTGATCGGCACCGGCATGGAGCGGCGTGCCGCGAGTGACACCGGCGACGTCGTCCTCGCCGAGGCCGACGGCGAGGTCAGCTTCGTCGACGCCAACAACATCACGGTGACGCGAGGCTCGCGCAAGGACGAGTACGGGCTGCAGAAGTACATGCGCTCGAACCAGGGCACGATCATCCACCAGACTCCGATCGTCTCGGTCGGCGACAAGGTCGAGGGCGGCCAGATCCTGGCCGACGGCTCTTCGACCGCCGGCGGCGAGATCGCGCTGGGCAAGAACTGCCTCGTCGCGTTCATGTCCTGGGAGGGCTACAACTTCGAGGACGCGATCATCATCTCGCAGCGCCTCGTCAAGGACGACGAGCTGACCTCGATCCACATCGAGGAGTACGAGATCGACGCCCGCACGACGAAGCTGGGCGATGAGGAGATCACGCGCGACATCCCGAACCGCTCCGAGGAGTCGCTGCGAAACCTCGACGAGCGCGGCATCGTCCGCGTCGGCGCCGAGGTCGTGTCGGGCGACCTGCTGGTCGGCAAGGTGACGCCGAAGGGCGAGACCGAGCTGACCGCCGAGGAGAAGCTGATCCGCGCGATCTTCAAGGAGAAGGCACGCGAGGTCCGCGACACCTCGCTCAAGGTGCCGCACGGCGAGGGCGGCGTCGTGATCGACGTCCTGACCTTCAACCGCGACGACGGCGACGACCTGCCGCCGGGCGTCAACGACCTCGTGCGCGTCTACGTCGCGACGAAGCGCAAGATCGCCGAGGGCGACAAGCTCGCGGGGCGCCACGGCAACAAGGGCGTGATCTCGCGGATCGTGCCCGAGGAGGACATGCCGTTCACCGAGGACGGCACGCCGGTAGACGTGATCCTCAACCCGCTCGGCGTCCCGAGCCGCATGAACATCGGCCAGATCCTCGAGACCCACCTCGGGTGGGTCGCGGCGAACGGCTGGTACGACGACGGCTCGCAGGCCTACAAGGACGCGGAGTCAAACGGCGGTCGCGTCTACGTCGCGACGCCGGTCTTCGACGGCGCCCGGGTCGAGGACGTCGACAACGCCCTCGTCTCGTGGCAGGAGGAGAACAACGACCGCGTCGACCTCGGCATCGACAGGCGCGAGCGCCCGGGCAACCGCAGCAAGGGCGCCGTGCAGCTGTACAGCGGCCGCACCGGAGAGCCGTACGAGAACCGGGTCACCGTGGGCTACATGTACATCCTCAAACTGCTTCACCTCGTCGACGACAAGATCCACGCGCGCTCGACTGGCCCCTACTCCCTGGTCACCCAGCAGCCGCTGGGCGGCAAGGCGCAGTTCGGCGGCCAGCGCTTCGGCGAGATGGAGGTATGGGCGCTGGAGGCCTATGGCGCCGCCTACACCCTGCAGGAGATGCTCACGGTCAAGTCCGACGACACCGTTGGCCGCGTCAAGGCCTACGAGTCGATCGTCAAGGCCGAGAACATCCCCGAGCCGTCGATTCCGGAGTCGTTCAAGGTGCTGCTGAAGGAGATCCAGAGCCTGGCGCTGGACGCCAACCTGGTCTCCGAGCAGGGCACCGTGGCGATCGAGGAGGAGGAGGACGACCTCCTGCGTGCGGCCGAGGAGCTCGGAATCGATCTCTCGGGGGTGCGCGCCGGCGACGGTGGCGCGGCCGACGAGCGCAAGGAGCAGGTCGTCGCCGAGGGCGAGGGCGGGACCGACGGGTCCGGCAACGGCAAGGCGGCCGAGGCGGCCGCCGAGAAGAAGAAGTAGTGGTCGCCGTTCGACCAAGCACCGCACAACGACCACTGACGGCCGAGAGGAACTCGCACTAAATGGACATCAACAACTTCGACGCAATCGAGATCGGACTCGCGTCCTCGAAGAAGATCCGGGGCTGGAGCTCCGGGGAGGTCACGAAACCCGAGACGATCAACTACCGCACGCTCAAGCCCGAGAAGGACGGGCTGTTCTGCGAGCGCATCTTCGGCCCGACCAAGGACTGGGAATGCTACTGCGGCAAGTACAAGCGGGTTCGCTACAAGGGGATCGTCTGCGAGCGCTGCGGCGTCGAGGTGACGCGCTCGAAGGTGCGCCGCGAGCGCATGGGTCACATCGACCTCGCCGCGCCCGTGTCGCACATCTGGTTCTTCAAGGGCGTGCCGAGCCGGATCGGCTACCTGATCGACATGGCCCCGAAGGAGCTCGAGAAGGTCCTCTACTTCGCCGCTTCGATCATCACCTGGGTCGACGAGGAGGCCCGCGACAAGGATCTCCCCAAGCTAGAAAAGGAAGTCGACAAGGTCATCGACTCCTACCAGGGCGAGAAGGAGCAGCGCACCAAGGAGCTCGCGGAGTCGCTGGAGCGGCGCGTCGAGTACCTCAAGACCGGCAAGCAGACCGACTTCTCCGACGAGGACCACCTGTGGGCCGATCGTCTCGACGTCAATATCAAGAAGCTCTCCCAAGCCGACCGCGAGAAGCTCGAGAAGGAGGTCCGCAAGGCCCTCGAGGCCGAGATCACCGACACCGACGCCTATCTCGAGGACGCCGCCGAGCGCATGCGCGAGGTCTGGAAGACCTTCCAGGAGATGAAGGTCAAGGACGTGATCAACGACGAGGCCACCTTCCGTGAGCTCAAGGACCGCTTCGGGTCGCCGTTCGGCTGGGGCGAGTACTTCCGCGGCGGGATGGGCGCGGAGTCGATCCGCGACCTTCTCGAGCAGGTCAAGCTCGAGGCCGAGTGCGAGGAGCTCGAGGAGACGATCAACACCTCAAAGGGCCAGAAGCAGGCCCGCGCCGTCAAGCGCCTCAAGGTCGCCTCGGCGTTCTTGAACTCCACCAACCGCCCCGACTGGATGGTCCTCGACGCCGTGCCGGTGATCCCGCCGGAGCTGCGCCCGATGGTCCAGCTCGACGGCGGCCGCTTCGCGACCTCCGACCTCAACGACCTCTACCGGCGGGTGATCAACCGCAACAACCGCCTCAAGCGCCTGCTCGACCTCGGCGCGCCGGAGATCATCGTCAACAACGAGAAGCGGATGCTCCAGGAGGCCGTCGACGCGCTTTTCGACAACGGCCGCCGCGGGCGTCCCGTCACCGGACCGGGCAACCGGCCGCTGAAGTCGCTGTCGGACATGCTCAAGGGCAAGCAGGGCCGCTTCCGCCAGAACCTGCTCGGTAAGCGCGTGGACTACTCGGGCCGCTCCGTGATCGTGTCGGGCCCGAGCCTCAAGCTGCACCAGTGCGGGCTGCCGAAGCTGATGGCGCTCGAGCTCTTCAAGCCGTTCATCATGGCGCGGCTCGTCGAGCGCAAGGCGGTGCAGAACATCAAGGCCGCCAAGAAGATGGTCGACTCGATGATTCCCGAGGTCTGGGACGTGCTCGAGGAGGTCATCCACGAGCACCCGGTGCTGCTCAACCGCGCCCCGACGCTGCATCGCCTCGGCATCCAGGCCTTCGAGCCCGTGCTCGTCGAGGGCAAGGCGATCCAGATCCATCCGCTGGTCTGCCACGCGTTCAACGCCGACTTCGACGGCGACCAGATGGCGGTCCACCTGCCGCTGTCGGCCGAGGCCCAGGCCGAGGCCCGGATCCTGATGCTGTCGTCGAACAACATCCTGTCGCCGGCGCACGGCCATCCGCTGGCGACGCCGACCCAGGACATGGTCCTCGGGCTCTACTACCTCACCTACGCGAGCGAGGACGTGTCGCAGCTCGACCCGGCCGAGCTCGACCCGGCGCCGCACCCGTTTCGCACCGCGCAGGAGGCAGAGCTCGCATATGAGAACGGGCTCGTCAAGCTGCGTGACTACGCCGAGTACCGGCGCCCCGGTCACGAGCACTTCCTGACGACGGTCGGGCGGATCATCTTCAACGACCGCGTCGAACGCGGTCTTGCCGATGCGATGGGCGACGAGTACGACGCCGAGAGCTACACGTTCGTCAACCATTCGCTCAAGAAGCGCGACGTCAACGACCTCGTCTCGGAGCTGGTTGAGAACTACGGCGCCCCGGCGATCTCGCTGGTGCTCGACGCCTTCAAGGAGCTCGGGTTCCACTACGCGACCCAGGCCGGGCTGACGATCTCCAAGAACGACATCGTCCCGCCGCCCAACAAGTGGCAGATCCTCGAGGGCTACGAGAAGCGGGTGGCCGACATCGTGGGGCAGTACGAGGAGGGCTACGTGACGGCAGAGGAGCGCCACGAGGCGGTCACCGCGCTGTGGAACAAGGCCACCGAAGAGGTCGGCCAGGCGATGGAGGACAACCTCGACGAGCTCAACCCGATCTTCATGATGGCCAACTCGGGAGCGCGAGGATCGTTCAAGCAGATCCGCCAGCTCGCCGGGATGCGAGGCCTGATGGCCAACCCGAAGGGCGAGATCATCGAGCGGCCGGTGAAGGCGAGCTTCATGGAGGGCCTATCGGTGCTCGAGTACTTCATCTCGACCCACGGCGCCCGCAAGGGCCTCGCCGACACGGCCCTGCGCACGGCCGACTCCGGCTATCTGACGCGACGCCTCGTCGACGTCGCCCAGGACGTGATCGTCCGGATCGAGGACTGCAAGACGAAGGACTTCATCGAGATGCCGCTGCGCCGCAACGACGGCGAGCTCAACCCGAACCTGCTGGGCCGCTTCGCGGCGAAGAAGTTCACGACCAAGCGCAGCCGCGAGCTGCTGAAGAAGAACCAGGAGATCGGGGACGAGGAGGTCGAGGCGATCGCCGAGTCGTTCGGCGACGAGGAGGTCACGGTGCCCGTGCGCTCCGCGCTCAAGTGCGAGGCGGAGTCCGGCGTGTGCCGCGCCTGCTACGGCGTCGCGATGGCGACCGGGGCGATGGTCGAGCTCGGAGACGCAGTCGGGATCATCGCCGCACAGTCGATCGGCGAGCCCGGCACCCAGCTGACGATGCGCACCTTCCACACCGGCGGCGTCGCCGGCCAGGACATCACGCAGGGCCTGCCGCGCGTCGTCGAGCTGTTCGAGGCGCGCAAGCCGAAGGGCCAGGCGAAGATGGCCGAGGTACCGGGCAAGGTCTCGATCGAGGAGTCCGAGAAGGCGCTGAAGGTGATCGTCACCGACGAGAAGGGCGAGGACCACGCCTACAGCTTCCCCGCACGGACCCGGCTCGAGGTCGCGAAGGGCGACCGCGTCGAGGCCGGCACCCAGCTCGTCGAGGGCTCGCTGTACCCGGCCGAGCTGCTCGCGATCCGCGGCCGCACCGAGACGGAGCTCTATCTCGTGGGCGAGGTCCAGCGCGTCTATCGCGCCCAGGGCGTCGACATCAACGACAAGCACATCGAGCTGATCGTGCGCCAGATGCTCAAGAAGGTGCGGATCGAGTCGAAGGGCTCGACATCGCTGCTGCCCGGCCAGCTCGAGGACCGCCACAAGCTCAAGCGCCTCAACAAGTCCGTCAAGGACGGCGGCGGCAGCCCGGCCAAGGCCGAGGAGACGATCCTCGGGATCACGAAGGCCTCGCTGGCGACGGAGTCGTTCCTGTCGGCCGCCTCCTTCCAGGAGACGACCAAGGTGCTGACCGACGCGGCGCTCGAGGGCAAGCGCGACCGCCTCATGGGCCTGAAGGAGAACGTGATCATCGGAAAGCTGATCCCGGCGGCCACCGGGCTGCGGCGCTACCGCTCGATCGAGATCGAGCCGGTCGAGCCCGCCCAGCGCCCCGACGAAGCGCTGCTCGACGAGGACGAGCTCGCGGCCGAGCTCGGCCTGTCGGGCAACGGTGAGGAGGTCACCGAGCTAGAGGGCTTCGGCCCGTCGTTCGCCGAGGAGCTCGAGGAGCTGGCGTCCGAGATCGAGACCGGTGACGGAGACAGCGGCAACGGCACCAGCGGCGACGGCGCGGGTAGCGGCGGCGCCAGCAGCGGTACGAGCAGCGCCTAGCTGGCTGCTTCCACGCCCCCACGCACCCGGATGACGCGCGTGGCACGTCGCATCTCTGCGCAGCGCCTTCGGCGCTCACCGGTCGCTTCGCTCCCTCGCGCTCGTGTGCCGCAGGCACACTTCACGCCCTGCGTCCTTGACCTGCTCGG
>Ga0183260_10003106_pt1 | contig 13468 bp, 9 predicted proteins | sample AntDrymUQ4972206_2_FD_129768 | JGI IMG/M metagenome (GOLD analysis project Ga0183260, IMG submission 129768) | Polar desert sand microbial communities from Dry Valleys, Antarctica - metaG UQ497 (22.06) (version 2) (version 2) | ecosystem: Environmental > Terrestrial > Soil > Desert | place... | reverse complement strand
TAATTGATCGTCCGTGAATGCCGTATTTCCTGTTATTTCAACGTCCGAGATCACCGTGGGTAATCCCTGTTCGACGATGAACGTAATGATAAGGTTGTCGCCCTCGGGCGTCACACCTTGATTGACGCGTACCGTCGCGTCGCGATACCCAAGCTCGCGAAGCAGCGACCTGATCGTCGATGCATCTTGCTGCAACAGGCGCTCGCTCGTATAGCCGCGGCCGTAGCCAAACAGTGGCACAATTCCGAGAATATTTGCTTCCTGCGAATCAAGGACGGACTTGATCTCATCGATCGTGAACTGGTCGGTGCCTTCGAGACGCATCTCGGTCAGCCGCAGCTTTCGATTCAGATTTACGCGATAGATGACGCTGACCTTCCTGGCCGAAAGGTCCGCACTGTTGAGCGCAGAACACAAAAACTCGGTCTCGTTTTTGATCGAGGTAGCCTCGCCCTCGGCAAACGGCGGATTAACCGCGCATACAGGAACGACGTCGACGAAAAAATATCCGCGCTCCTGATAATGGTTTTCAAGTTTACGCTCGCCTTCGACGATCGCGGCGTAATCGAGCGAGCCTTCGCGTTTCAGCGGCAGCAGTCGTTCTTGTGTTCCGCTGCCAACCTCGTCGTTTTCCGAATCGACCGTTACCTCTACGACCGGGCCTTTTTTTCCGGTCAGATCGATATTAACTTTGTTCGTTGAGCTGTCGTAAACGACGCGCTCTTCGTCGAGCTCGGGAGCGAGATAATCCTCGTCCCGCAACGCATCTTTGACGCGTTCGAGATCGGCGGCAAGCAAGGCTCGGGTAAATTTCGCGCCCGTCCGCAGCTTTAGATCTCTTAGCGGCCCGGCCGAATTAAAACCCTCGATCGCGACATTAAATCTAGCGACGGTCGCCTGCTCGCTCGGCGTTACGACAAACGTGACCGCCGCCTCGTTTTCGTTCGCGAGAGCACGCTGCGAATATGTTACTTCGGCCTTAAAAAATCCGCGATCTCGCAGATACTCGAGAATTGCGTCCGCGTTTTTGCGCAGCGCCTGTTCGGTTATCGCCGAACCGGGATCCATCAAGTCGAGTTTCGACAGAAGTTCCTGTTCGGTTACGTCATCGTTTTCCTCGGGTTCGATCAGTACGATGACCCGTTTTGCCTGCGTTTTTCGCTTGATGAGAAAGCGAAGCCGAAGTGCGTTATTAGCCGCTTCGGTCGCTTCGACGGATATCGACGCGATCTGTCTTGTACGATAAAGCCGGTCGATGGCGTCGCGAACTCGCACTGCCGAATATGTTGAGCCGAGCGCATCGACTGCTTCCCTGCGAAACTGTTCGCTCGCCGAAATATCACGATCGGCGCCCTCAAAAGCAACGACCACTTCGGAAATCGGGCGGTTTTCGTAATCCGGAGATTGGGCTATGGCTGCCGCACCGAGGAAACTCACGGCAGCAAAAAAAAATAATGTAAAGAAAAGTCGCGGCACGGCGAGCGTTATGCCAAATGATGAAATGCGCACATCTATATTTTCTGCCCTCTTGCTCACTAACATCATCTACGCTGTCCGTCTCAGAACCGCCGCCTGAATCTGACCTCGAAACTAAAATTGTCGCGATTGCGCGTCACATTGCTCAGCGACCGCTGCTCGTACTGCGCTACAAATGAAAGCTTGTTCGAAACCCGGTACTCGAGCGCAAGAACCTGATTCTGATCCTGCGACAAATTCGTCGCGTACGTAACCCTCAAACGATTATTTATCTGCCGGCCTACGGTCAAACGCGCCGACGGGTTAAGCCTCTGGCCGGATATTATTGGGTCGATCTCAAAAACATTCAGCCCGAACAGCTTATCAGTTGCTTTCCGAGCGGGGTTGCTGATTATAGTATCCGTCAGAATATCGGCGGCGGTGTTGATACCGGTCTGCGCAATTGTCGGTATGCCCGCCTCAGTGTTCGACAGGTTGCCGGTCGTGATCAGCGATATAACATCCGCTTGCGGCAGTGCCGGACTCGACCGGACGGTGGCGTTCAATTGTTCTGTATCGGTCAGAGGCCCCGAAAGATTTACAAATACCTGATAACCGCCGATCTCGCTTTCGGCCTGTAGATTGATGATCGGCTCGATCGAAGTGTTGGGGGGAAATTCGAGAACTCCTCGTTGAACGATGTATCTGTCTTTTCGGAAAAACACAGTACCACTATTCGCCGTAATTCGTCCCGATATTTGCGGATTGTCGACCGTCCCCGTCACACGAAGCAAAGCCGACGCGGTCAGGTCGGCCACATTGTTTTTAATTACGAGAGCGTCACGGCCCTCGATAGTAAGGTCGAAACGCGGCGCCAATATAGATTCGGAACCGGCGGAGAGTGAAGCCTCGCGTCTCGCGCCGACAATGTTCGAAAGGTCGATATCCTGGGTGTAAAGGCTGCGGCGTGCCATGATATTCCCGGAGATCAAAGCGGTCAGCACGCTGCCGCGACGGCTGCCTGAGATCTCAAGCTTCGCATCGCCGGTTGTAATAAAATCTTCGGGTAGCGGCACCGTGACATTTGTTCCCGTCAAACCAAGTCGAAACGAATTTACCTGCAGGTTTTCGCCAAAGAGAATTCCGCCGGCCGCAACGAAGCGGCCGCCGCCCAGATATCCCCGAATCTCATCGATCTGCGCCTGATCAGATGAAAATCGAACACGTCCCTGAAGCCGCTCAAAAGTTAGCCGCCGGCTTCCGATAAAAGTCGCCACCGAAGCATTCTCGAGATTCGTCGTACCGTTGAGCCTGGCCGTCTTATTCAACCCCGCAAGCCGTACGGATACGTTGGCAAAACCGCCGAAAAATGTATCTTGCGAACCGATGCCCGGAAACGCGTTCAGCAGGCTCAGATTCATCCGACCCTCGATCGAGAAATTGTTTATACCGTCTTCGGTCAGCGCTTTTGTGCCCGCGATAACAACGTTCGAACCGCCGCCAGCAAAGCGTGCTGAATCGAAATTTATTTCCCGCGGACTAAAACTGATAACAACTGGTTCGGTCGCAACAAGCGGCGTGTCCTGGATCTGAAGCGCGAGTTGGCTGAACCGCGCCGTGCCGGTCAGATTTTCACTGGTGAACGTCGTCGTCCCATCCGGCGCCCGCTGCGACAGGTTACCACCAAATTCGACACGGCCCGTTCCGGTGCCCGTGATCGAGATCCCTTTTAGCTGTGGAATCAACGCCACGAACGGCGCGATAGGTGTTTGGTTGAATTCGGTTTCGACCCGAAATGGCAAATTTTCGTCGCTAAAATTGACCGATGCAGTGATCGTCTGAGGTCTGCCTTCGAGCATAGTGGTCACGTCGGCGTTGAGTGTTTCGTTAGCAGTGTTTCCCTTGAACGCAACTTCGCCAAACGTATTGTTGTTGACGATCACGTCTCGAGCCGTCCCGCTGAATGCTACGTTGTAGCTCGACGTTGTATCTGATCGGCCGGTGGCCTTGGCGACAAAATCCGCAAGGCCGGTGATTGCGGGAATGCTTTCATTCTGAGGAAATAAATTGCGAAGTGCAGTTACCTGGACGCCCTTGCCTTCTAGATCGAAATCAAATGCGGTCGACGCTCGGTCATATGTGCCTTTGGCTTTTACAAATCCCTCAGCGGAACGCAGCTCCAGGTTCGCAAGATTTATCAGCGTCCCGCTAAAAACAGCCTTGGCCTGAAACGCATCGAACGACTGGCCCGAAACCGATCCGCTTGTGGATGCCAGATCGATCTCGCCGTTTGCATTATTTGGCAAGCCTGTAATATTTACCGTGCCAGAGGTTTGAGCATTGAAATCGCGGATGCCAGCCGGCAAGTAATTTTCGAGCGGAAGCGCCGCGATCAGATTTGCCGCGTCGATATTTCGCAGAGTAGCCTGAACGCTCGTGCTGTTCGGAACCCCGCTTGGCACAATAATATTGAAAGCAATGTCGCCGCCGTCGCGTTCGAGCAGTCTTCCGTTTCTAAGTTCCACCCCGGACGGTGAAACGGCAATGTCGGTGGTCACCGAGCCAAGGTCGCGGCCGCGAAGCACTATGGAACCGATCGCCAGCTTGCCGTCTATCGTAGGATCGGTAACGTTTCCGGTAAGAGTACCGTCGAATTTTAGATTCCCGGCTAACTCTACATTCATCGATTCGAACTGCTGCTGCAGCGTCGGCGAAAGTCCAAGCCGGATCAGCCTGTCAACTTCTGCAGCGTCGGTCGAATTCACCGCAAGCGTCAGGTTCGAATTATTATCGCGAAGGTCGAAACGCCCGGTCGCGCCTATTTCACTGTTCGGCGTATTCAGCTTTGCGTAGTCAACGTTGAACAAACCATTTGTGGCGGAAAGCTCGACACGTCCGTTGACCGGGACAAGCGAGCTTCCCGCATCGCCTGCGTTGGCGGCAATATCTGCTTTAACAGTTCCGTTTGCTGTACGAAAATCACTGCCCGCAAATGTCAGATTCACGGTGCCGTTCGTCCGGCCTTCGAACGGAATCACGCGCCCGCCCTGCATGGCTGCAATTTTCGAGAGGTCGAGGCCCGTGAAACTCGCGTTGATATTCGACGAGTCACGCCGATTAAACGCAACGACCGCCGAGCCGTTAAGCTGGCCTTCCATTACGGCGGCGTTCAAATTGTTCAGCTCTACCCGATCATTGCTGGCCACTACCGACGCCTGGCCGGCACCAAGCGGAATGTTACCGACAACGCCGCTGCCGAGGCTCATGTCGGCCGTAACGCGGTAGCGGCCCGACGGCTCAAGCACGAAAACCGGTCTAGCCAGCTTTACGCCCTCGAGTGTCCCGCCTCCGTCGACAGTGCTTTTTGCAAGAACAACGCGTCCGGCATCTATGTCGCCCGAAGTACCGCGAATCGTTCCCTGACGGATCGTCATGCGCACGCCGCCGATATTCAGACTGCCTAATGTCGCGGAACTCGAATTAACGCTTGCCACACGCAACCGGTCGGAATAAACGACCGTTTCGGCGCCCGTGTCGCGTAAGGTGACAGCCGTGGCGTCCAGATCACCGATCCGTACTCCGCTCGCGTCCAGACGCGATGCACGGAGCCGGTCAGCTTCAAGGTCGGTCGAATTTGCGCGGTCGGTAAGCGCAAAACCCTCGGCACGAACATTGGTAAGCCGCGAACCTTTAACATCCGCCGAAGACGCCGTTAGTCCATCTATATTCACGTCAGTTCGCGCGCCACTATCCCTGACTCGCACGTTGCGGGCTGAGACGCCGTTTAGGCGAAGATCTTTTGTTGACATTCGCGAGCTGGTCGCGCTCGGCATGTTCAGCGTCGTTACGCCACCCGCTTGCGAAAACCTCAAGTTCCTCGCCGTCAAAGCATCAAATTCCGCGTCTCCGACAGCAAATCGCTGGGCCCGAGTTGTACCCACGTTCGCCGTAAATTCTCTGTCCTTGTATTCCGCAACAGCATCCGAAAGGAACAGTCTGCCGAGCGTGAGCGACCCCGATTTAGCGGCCGCAGCCTGCAATTCGCCGACCCAGCGAAAATCCGTTCCCGAGCCGCGAACGTTTCCGGTAAGCTGCGGAAACTCGATTCGAAAATCTTCGAATGTCAAGAGTTGCGCAACGGCCTTGCCGTTCGCTTCGTAATCCGAGTTGGTTCCCTCGACAGTTGCGGCGACATTCAACGCCCTTAGATAAATGCCCTCGGCCGTCAGCGATGCGGAATCGACCGTACCGTCAACTCTGTACGTTTCGCCTTCGCCTGTAACACGGCCTTTAAAATTCCCGATCCCGCTGATCGAAGTTCCGAGCGGGAAAATGCTGGTGGTCTGTGTCAAATCGACCGTCGATTCGACGTTCAGGTCGTATTTTAAGGACGCCCAATCCGTGAGCCTGCCGTTCATTACCGAAGATCCGATAGGCGTATCGATCTTTAGCTCGGTAATGTCAGCGCCGTTTCGGTCAGCTATCGCACGTGCCCGAATATCGATATTTTCGAGCAGACGACCATCGTAAACAAAATTTGAATCAGTCGCGGTCAGGTCAATCTTGTATCGTTTTTGCTCATCGGGAACATCGTAATTTTCCGGCTCGAGAAAAAACTGCACATTACGCGCATCGGCCGTTATCTTTCGCGACACATCGCCAAAATGCACGATGCTGTCGCGCATCGTAAAATTTACCGAATCGTATTTGAAATTTACGCGCGATCCGCTTTCGTCCTCGACTAACGTCAGGTTAGAAAAATTCGAATTTCCGTTTTCGTCAAAGCGCACCCAAACTTCGGCGCCGGTGATGTCCGTAGTGTTGACCTTTATATCGCGGCTGAGCTGCCACGCGTAGAGATCATCGACAGTCAGCCCGAGGCGCGCGTCGGCAATGGTGAAAAGTTTTTCTCCGGTAAGTTTGTCATTAAAAGTGGCGTTCTTGAGCTGAAGCTCGAGCGGAGCGACCGTAACGCGAAAGACTTCGGCCTCGAATACAATACCGATGTCCGCCATTTTCGCAACGAAATGCGTTTTTACGTAATTGTCAAAAAAGCCGTAACGATAAAAGAGTACCGTCAGAATAGCACCGAGAACCAGGAGCACAGCAAGGCCCGCTGAGGAGATCATCGCGTTACGCCGCGTAAAATATCTCCGCCGCGCCTCTTGATGTGTTTCCTCGCCCGCCATTTCCTCAGGGCTAATCACATCGTTTTCTTCAGGTTGTTCGTTTTCTTCCGGCATTTATTGCTTGGACCGCGCGACGAGCGCGTGCCTTTAAAAGCTGACCGTTTCAGTTATTTCCAGATCGAATGCTTCGAGTGCGTTAATCTTCGGCGGATGATTCGAGAGGAGTCGAATTTTATTGACGCCGAGGTCCTTCAGTATCTGCGCACCGATACCGTAATCGTGCAGTTTTCCGTATCCAGTTTCAAGCTTTGCCGTCGGAAAATCAATATCCTTTTCCTGCATTAACGCATAGGTCTTGAGCTGATTGACCAGATCGAGGTTGTTTTCTCGCTGTCTGAGGTACAGCACTACGCCCTTTTTTTCGTCGGAAATCCTTTGGAGAGAGGCCTGCATCGCCCGTGACGCTTCGCCAAGCGTCGAGCCGAACATCGCAAACGTGACGTTCTCGGTTTGGACGCGAACCAGGACAGGTTCGGTTGTCCCCGAATCAGACGCAACGTCACCCATTACCATCGCCAGGTGCGTTTCGCCGTTTATTTCGTTCTGATAAATAATGGCCCGGAATTGTCCGTAGCCTGTCGGAAGGTCGGTCTCGACGATCCGCCTTACAAGCATTTCCTTCTCGACGCGATAACGAACCAGATCAGCTACCGAAATGATCTTTAATCCGTGTTTTTCGCCAAATGCCTCAAGCTCCGGCATGCGCGACATCGTCCCGTCATCATTCATTATCTCGCAAATGACCGCCGCCGGGTACAGGCCCGCGATACGCACGATATCAACGCTCGCCTCGGTTTGTCCCACACGCACGAGTACGCCGCCGCGTTTGGCCCTGAGCGGAAAGACGTGCCCGGGACGCCCCAGATCGGACGGCCGAGTGTTCGGATCGACCGCGGTGAGAATCGTTCTCGCCCTGTCGGCGGCCGAAATACCTGTAGTGATTCCTTCGCGCGCCTCGATCGATATTGTGAATGCCGTACCTAGGTGTGAGGTGTTATCGGCTGTCTGCGGATGCAACTGGAGCTCGTCGCAGCGGTCTTCGGTAAGCGGCAGGCAGATCAAACCGCGTCCGTAGATCGCCATAAAGCTGATTATCTCGGGCGTAACCAGCTCGGCGGCGCAAATTAGATCGCCCTCATTTTCGCGGTCTTCGTCGTCGACAATGATTATCATTCGGCCGTTTCGAATCTCTTCGACGGCCTCGTCAATAGTTGCTAGCGGCATTTAAGATAATATCCGCCTGAGGCGGAACTATTGATTTTACCGAAGATATACTCGATTTCCTATCTCCGGGCACTGGCAAGGATCACTAGTCTGTGCAGGTAAGGTCGAGGGTTCGCAAATAATCCTTGAAATTAGCGCCAAGATCGCTTCGTTTGAGCGCGAACTCGACGTTGGCGATCAGAAACCCGAGCTTGTCCCCCGCGTCGTGCCGGACCCCGTCCAGCTTGAGCGCGTATAGCGGGTATTCCTTTAATAGCAGCCGCATCGCGTCGGTGATCTGTATTTCGCCGCCCGCTCCCGGTGTTGTACCCGCGATAGCGTCGAAAATCTGAGGAATGAAAATATACCGCCCGATTATGGCGAGATCCGACGGCGCGTCGGCAAAGGCAGGCTTCTCGATCATGTCTTTGACACGGAAAACATTTGGTTCTACCTCTTCGGCATCGATGACGCCAAATCGCGAGATCGCCTCCCCCGCCACCTGCATCGTCGCGATGACGGGTGCATCATATTTTTCGAAAACGTCGATCATCTGCCGTAATGCCGGGGTTTCGGCATCGATCACATCGTCGGCTAACAGTGCCGCGAATGAATCGCCGTCCGCAAATTCCTTTGCCTGGTAGATCGCATGGCCTAGTCCCAAGGCCTGCTGCTGCCGCGTATAACTGATCTTCGCGATTTGGGCTATCGCCCGTATCTGTTGTAAAAGTTCGGTTTTGCCTTTTTCTTTGAGAACCTGTTCGAGCTCGTATGAGGTATCGAAATGGTTCTCGATCGCCGATTTATCGCGCCCGGTCACTATCAATATAGATTCGATGCCTGACGCCACGGCCTCTTCCACTGAATACTGTATAAGCGGCTTGTCTACGAGGGGCAGCATTTCCTTTGGCGACGCTTTAGTTGCCGGTAAAAACCGCGTTCCGAGCCCCGCAGCCGGGAAAACTGCTTTGCGAATTTTATTTGCCATACTAAGTTTGTTAAATTCGTCTATCCTTTACCGACGGCGAACTCAAGATTCTAGGTTAAAAATGGCTGCAAAACAAACAATCCAGGTTGTGCTGGAAAAACATCCGTCGATGGACGCAACCGGCATCACGATCCCGTTTGACGTCGAGAAAGTCTTCGGCGCAAAGCGGGTCCCCGTCAAGGCTGAGATAAACGGAGCCATCTATCACGGTTCGATAGTACGAATGGGCGGAAAATATCTGCTCGGCATTCCAAAGGCATTTCGCGAAAAGGCCGGAATCGCCGCCGGTGATAACATTGTAGTTACCTTGGAATTTGACAGCGATCCTCGGACCGTCAAAGTCCCGACCGATCTCGCTAAAGCAATCGAAAAATGCGGGCTGTCAGGTAAGTGGGAAGATCTGAGCTATACCCACAAAAAGGAACATGCGAATGCGGTGACCGAAGCAAAACGGCCCGAAACCAAGGTCAGAAGGATAGAGAAAACTGTTGAAATGCTGGCGGCCAAACTCACATAGAACGATGTTGGACATTAATTTCGTTAGAGATAATTTGGATACGGTCCGTACGGCTCTATCAAATCGCAGTTTTCCCGCGGAATCACTCGACACATTCGTAGCGCTCGACGCCGAGCGGCGACGGGTAATCGCAGAGGCCGACGGCGTGAACCAAAAACGGAATAACGCCAGCAAAGAGATCGGCGCACTGATGCAGAGCGGTAAACGCGAGGAAGCAGAAAAGCTCAAGGAAGAAGTGGTTGGACTAAAGGAACGCCAAAGCGAGCTCGAAAAGCTGCGAGATGGGGCCGACGCAGCAATGCGCGAACTGCTCGCAGGTTTGCCGAACCTACCGGCCCCGGGCGTCCCGGTCGGTCCTGACGAAACTGCAAATGTAGAGATCCGCCGTTGGGGCGAACCGCGAGAGTTCGATTTTGAGCCGAAAGATCATGTCGATCTGGGCGATGCCTTGGGCATTTTGGACCTCGAGCGCGCGTCCAAGATCGCCGGATCGCGCTTCGCAATACTCAACGGCGCCGGCGCACGCCTTTCACGTGCATTGATAAACTTTATGCTCGATGTGCATACCACAGAGCATGGATATACCGAGACATTGCCGCCGTTTTTGGTCAATCGCGCGGCTCTGTTCGGTACCAACCAATTGCCGAAATTCGAGGGCGATCTCTTTCATATAAAAGACGAGCGTGGATTCGCCCTGATCCCGACCGCCGAAGTGCCGGTCACCAATTATCACTCCGAAGAAATTTTGGACGCGGCGGAACTGCCAAAATATTACACTGCCTATTCACCGTGCTTTCGCAGCGAAGCCGGAAGCTATGGCCGCGATACGCGCGGGCTGATACGCCAGCATCAGTTTGAAAAAGTCGAGTTGATAAAGCTGTCGACGCCCGAAAACTCGGAGGACGAGCACGAAAAACTGACGGCAAACGCGGAAAGGATACTGCAGCTCATCGGCTTGCCGTACCGAATGGTCGTGCTCTCGACCGGGGACATGGGCTTTGGCGCCAAAAAAACCTATGACCTGGAGGTATGGCTGCCGTCGCAAAAGACTTTTCGCGAAATATCAAGCTGTTCGAACTGCGGCGATTTTCAGGCGCGCCGAATGAATTTAAGATTTCGTCGGGCCGGCGGCGCAAAGCCCGAGTTTGTTCATACGCTAAACGGTTCGGGGCTCGCCGTCGGACGAACCTGGATCGCGATAGTTGAAAACTACCAACAGCCGGATGGTTCGATCGACATTCCCGCAGTTCTTCGTCCATACATGAACGGCATGAAATCGATTCGTCAATGTTGACGAAATTTAACGACGTAATTACGATGTAATTATGAAAGCCCGCATAATACAAATTGGCAACTCGCATGGTATTCGAATCCCGAAAACCCTGCTCGAAGATAGCCGTATTAGTGGCGAAGTCGAACTTGAAACCCATCCGGACGGCATTCTGATACGAAACGTGCGCAAGCCTCGCGCCGACTGGGACACTCGTTTTAAGTCACTTGCGGAAACGGACGAAGACGCCCCACTTGATGCGCCCGTAGCCACGGGCTTTGAAAATAAGGAATGGCAATGGTAAACCGATTCGACGTTTTCCTCATCAACCTTGATCCGGTGCCGACCGCGGATGCTCGTAACACGCGTCCCGGCGTCGTAATATCGCCCGACGAACTTAACCGTAACATCGACACGGTTATAATTGCGCCGCTTTCATCGACAAAGGCAAAGTATCCGACACGCGTGCCCATCGACTTTCTCAATAGCGAGAGGTTTGTTGTCCTCGACCAACTGCGCACAATCGACAAATCACGTCTCGTCAAAAAGATCGGTCGGGTGGACACGGTATTTCAGAAGGAAACGCTGTCGCGTCTCACCGAATTATTTGCGGAATAAGAAATTTTACAAACAGAAAAGCCGGATTCATCGCGAACCCGGCCTTTTTTTGAAAAATAAAACGCGTTTACTGCGTCAATGCTCTGGCTTCTTCCTTGATCGTCTCCCCCGCTTCGCCCGCGACCTGTTTCGCTTTCTCGACCAGTTCACCGGCCGCGCTCTGGGCCTTGTCGACAAGGTTCTGACGTGCTTCGCCCATCAACTGGCCTTCGTATCGCGTTGACGGGAACGCAAGTCCTACCGCCGCGCCAAGTGCTACAGCGACCGCGCCGACCGCGAGCGGGTTTTCGTCTATATAGTACTCATACTTTTGCTGTGCAATCGAACCGTATTCGACAGCCGCATCTTTTGCGCGGCTTACGGCCTCGCCTGCTCCGCTGTACGCTTCCGATACCGTTCCTGCGACACTCTCGTAAGCCGACCCCGCAGCGTTGCTTACTGACGAATATGCCGATTCCGCGGTCTCACGCACCGTCGAACCGGCGGCGCTCAAGGCCCCGGACACGCCTCCGTGCTCACGGTCTGTTCGTTGCGATCGGAAATCGCTTTCTAGGCGCCGGCCACCGCTAGCCGGTTCGTATCGTCCCAATCCGCGTATCGGACGCTTGTTCTTGCTGCTGTAACTTTGATAGACGAGCAAGCCGGCTCCGATACCAATAAGCAGCACCGGGAACGGGTTGTCCTGTACAGTTCTCACTACTTTCGTTTCTGAAATTCCATCTCCGAAATTTTTCATAAAATCCACCGCCTTTCCTACTGTTGCATCATAGATCGAATCCTTAGCGCTTTCGATCGCATTTGAAACATGTTCGGAAACCTGTCCCGACATATTTGCGAAACTCAGTTTTTCCTGGATCGCGTCGATCGTCTCGCCCATTTGACTGCGTGTTTCCTCGATCTGAGCCTTTATATGCTCGGTATCTTTGGTTCCGTCGTAGGTGTCTTCCAGCATTTCGAGCGAAGCTGTTTCCAGATTCCTCTTATTATCGCGATACGGTTCGGTTCCGGCGCCAGCCGAACGTCCGACGGCGTCGATGCCGCTTTCGTCAATTAACTCACTTGGTCTTTCAGCCATTTTGCATCCTCCTTGATCGATTCGACCGACTGAGTCGGCGTCAGTTCCGTGGTTTTAAGTGCGGCTAATGCCGATGAGATTAGAAAAAATCCGATTCCCGCAACAACTGCTCCTACCACCAACGCGGCAGCCCAAGCGGGGATAAAACCGGATAATCCGATTATCACGCCGGCCAAAATTGCGAGAAATCCCGCGTAGCCGACCGCACCGCCCGCCGCCAGAAACCCGACGTTAGTGCCGACGGCCGTCGCTTTTTTCGTGATCTCGACCTGCGCCAGAGCAAGTTCCTGTCGAACCAGCGTTCCAGTTTCGCCAGCGAGTTCCGAAAACAAATCGCCGAGGCTTCGATCTTCTTTATAAACCTGTTGTGGTTGTGCCATAACTCCCCCTATTTCCTAATTCGGGTCTAGCGTCCAAACTCACCGCCGGGCTTAGTTGTTGAACTGCCTAATCTCTCGCCCTGCGTTGATGATGTGCCGAACTTCGAAGAACCTAACTTGCCGCTCTCCAACGTATCACCGAGCTGGATACCCTGTCCGGGCGACACGCCAAACGATTCTCGCGAATCGCGGTTATACGATGTCGGCTCTGCCTTAAGGAAACGGGCAAGAAGAACGCCGGCAGCGAATGCCGCGCCGAGGAAGATAGCCGGATTTCTGCGAGCAAACCCTTCGAAGTCACGCATAACTGACTTTATATCGTTTTGTTCAAAATACTGCGTCGCACTTTCTAGTTTATTTGCTGCGGTGCTGGCATATTTCGCCGCCGTGTCTGCAAGCGCGTTTTCGGACGCGGATCCCGCCAAGCTGTCGCCCGCTTGACGGATCGTGTCCGCAACCGTCGACAAGCCGCCGGCTAATGTAGATTTTTTCTCGTCAAGCGTGTTCACCGCTTTTTCGCTGACGGCCTCGTATGCCTGACCGGCCGTGGCTTTCGCCTGATCCACGAAACTTTTTGCAGGTGCAGTTCCGGCCCCGGTCAAAGCCGAATCACTCTTAGAGCCTGTCTTTGCTCCCGTTGTTCCGGAAACTCCGGTCGAACCGCCCGGTGTCTTGGTGTAATCCGCTCCGGTCGAACTGCCGAACTTAGAGGATGAAGTAGGCGTCGTTGGACTTCCGGTCGAGACATTCTTGCCGGTGCCCTGTTTGCCCTT
>Ga0183260_10003105_pt1 | contig 13468 bp, 9 predicted proteins | sample AntDrymUQ4972206_2_FD_129768 | JGI IMG/M metagenome (GOLD analysis project Ga0183260, IMG submission 129768) | Polar desert sand microbial communities from Dry Valleys, Antarctica - metaG UQ497 (22.06) (version 2) (version 2) | ecosystem: Environmental > Terrestrial > Soil > Desert | place... | reverse complement strand
TGTCGGCGACCTTCGGGTCGTGCGTGTGCAGCATCTTGACGTTCTTCACCCCGCGCCGGACCCACGACGCCACCACCGCGGTCTCACCGTAGGGTGCAACGGCGCCATCGCGGCCGCGATTGCCGCCGGCCGTCGGCACGATGACGAACTTTTTGCCGGGACCGCCGGCGAGCTCGATGAACTTCTCGACGATTCCCGTCCCGTCGAGATTACCGCCGCCAACGATTACGAGCGTGCCGCGGGGCGGACCGTAGTCGGGCGCTGCCGGCTGCTGTGCCGCGACCGCCGCCACGACGGTGAGCGCCAGGACCGCAGCGAATGGAAACCGTATCTTTAGCATCGGTTCGGGCTTTGACTCAGGGCGTGATCCGGACGTTGCCGCGCCAGGCGGGCTTTCCGTCCAGATGAAGCTCGGCTCGATAGATCCCCGGCTGATGCGGGACCGGCAGCTTCATGGAGGACATCACGAGGTCGTTCCTGCGGAAATTGATCTTCGTGGGCTTGCTGGACGCAATCAGACGGTTGCCCGCGTCATAGACATGAAATGTCGTCAGGCCCTTGAGCGGCGTGCGCGGCGCCCACGTGACGAACACGGCGATCGCCTGGTCGCTTGGCGAAAATTCGACGCGCTGATCCTGCGGGCGCACGGTGGGACCGCGGTCGATGGATGCGGCGAAGCCGCCCGACACGACGTGCACGTCCCCCTCGAGCGGCGTGAGCAGGTGCCCGGCGGCGCGAACGGCCTCGATCGCAACCGGGGCCGGAAGAGGCCCTGCAGGAACGGCGCTGACCGGAGTGATCGGCATGTTGCCGAGATCGGCGGACGCCAGCGAGCGAAGACTGTGAACTTTGGGCGCCACCGGTCCGCCGAGAATACCCAGCAGCTCGCCGTACTCATTCACGACCGGGGATCCGCTGGTGCCGAGGCCGTTGAAGAAGCTGGCCATCCACCCTGCAGCCTGGGTGGTCCCACCCGCTCCCAGGCCGGTGATCTGTCCTTCGAGCAGGACGCGCGCACCGCCGGTCGAGGACTGCATCGAATAGCATCGATCGCCGACCTTCGGTGCGTCTGTCGCCGGCGTTGCAGCGGCGTCAGTCGAAGGGCCGGCGGGCACGAGCGCCCAGCCGGCGGCCCGGTTCACGGCCGTCACGGATGTCACCGGCTCGGTCCGTCCGTCGGGGAAGACCGCCGTGATCCGCCCGACCGCGTCGAGCCCCTGGACGGCCGTCATCACCTGGCCGCCGCCGGAGAGGACTGCTCCTACCGGGTCCATCTCACGGCCATCTCCGGTCATGCGGTTCAACAGCACGTAGCTGCGACGCAGCGTTTCGTAAAGCTCCGCCTGGCCCAGCGGTCGCCTCGGCACGGTGCCGGTCAACGCCGCGGCGTCGGTGATCTCGAATGTGAAGCGACCGCCCGGCTGCCCGTCGACCGTGGCCTCGATGCTCCACATACCGAGCTGCATGTTCGGGGTGATCGCCATCCGCCAGTAGGCGCCGAACCGGCGCTCGGATGCGACGTAGTCGATCACCGAGTTCGACGTGAACCCGCCGTCGGGGCTCCGCCACCTGGCTTCGAGCTTGTGCGCACCGGGCACGCCCTCCCAGCTGAAGAGGACGATCACTTCACGGTCCGCTGTGCGGCTGAACTTCGCGCGCTCCTCCGTCAGCACGAAGGTGCCCTTGGCTTCGGCGCCGGACGGCCCGGCGTTGATCTTCAGCACATGTAGGGGCGGTGCCGCGGAGGTCTGCGACATGGCACCGGTCTGATGGCTGAGCGCAATGGAGAGAACGCCTAGAAGAATCGGGACAGTTTTGACCATGGGGCTTCGCAAACGCTGAGTTCGGAAGGCGGAATAGTATCACCGCGGTAAACTTGTCCGCCTGCTTCCTCGTCGAATGGCACAGCATGACTAATTTCAAACTGGCGCTGCGCACCCTGTTCCGCGCGCCCTTTGTCACGAGTGTCGCGATTCTATCGCTGGCACTGGGGATCGGCGCCAACGCCGCGATCTTCTCGGTCTTCAACCAGATGCTGCTCTCGCAACTGCCGGTGCAGGAGCCCGATCGCCTGGTGAATCTCGCCTCGCCTGGGCCTAAGCAGGGATCGACCTCGTGCAACCAGGCCGGCGACTGCGATCACGTCTTCAGCTACCCCATGTTCCGCGATCTGCAGAAGATGCAGGGCGTCTTCAGCGACGTCGCCGCTCACGTCACCTTCGGTGCGAACCTGGCCTTCGGCGGGCAGACCGTCAGTGGCGAGGGGATGCTGGTCTCGGGCAGCTACTTCCCGGTTCTGGGTGTGCAGCCTGCGATCGGACGGCTGATCTCGCCGGCCGACGACCAGAAGGTCGGCGAATCGCCTGCCGTGGTCCTCAGTCACGCGTACTGGACGGCGCGGTTCGGCCAGCGCGGCGACGTCATCAACCAGACGATGGTCGTCAACGGCCAGACGCTGACCATCGTCGGTGTGGCCCCGAAGGGATTCGAGGGCACCACGCTTGGAGCCAATCCCGAGGTCTTCGTGCCGATCACGCTGCGCGGGATGATGCAGCCGGGGTTCAACGGGTTCGCCAATCGGCGCAGCTACTGGGCGTATCTGTTCGCGCGGCTCAGGCCGGGTGTGACGATCGAACAGGCGCAACTCGGGATGCAGGGCATCTACCGGGGGCTGATCAACGACGTCGAGGCGCCGCTCCAGCGCGGCTGGAGCGATCAGCGGATGCAACAGTTCCGCGCCAGGACGCTCAACGTCACGCCGGGCCAGCAGGGCCAGAGCTCGGTCCGCGCGGAGGTGACCGAGCCGCTGCGCATGCTGCTCGGTGTCACCGCGCTCGTCTTGCTTATTGCGTGCGCGAATATCGCCAATCTCCTGCTCGCGCGCGCCGGACGGCGCAGCGGTGAAATGGCGGTGCGGCTGTCGATCGGTGCGAACCGGTCCCAGTTGATCCGGCAGCTCCTCACCGAGTCGCTCATCCTCGCGGCGATCGGCGGCGTCGCTGGCCTGATCGTCGCCCAATGGACGCTGCACCTGATTGCGTCGATGCTGCCGACAGACGCGTCCGAGACGTTCAAGATCCAGCTCGATCCCACCGTGCTCCTGTTTGCCGCCGTACTGACCATCGGCACCGGGCTCATGTTCGGCCTGTTCCCGGCGCTGCACAGCACGCGCCCCGACCTCGCCTCGGTACTGAAGGGCGTATCCGGTCAACCGTCGGGTGCAAGGGGTGCCGCGGCGTTCCGCACATCGCTCGCGGTGTTCCAGATTGCCGTGTCGATGGCGCTGCTCATTGCCGCCGGTCTCTTCGTCAAGAGCCTGGCCAAGATCTCGCGCGTCGATCTCGGATTGAAAACCGAGAACGTCGTCACGTTCGGCGTCTCGCCAGAGCTGAACGCCTACGCACAGGAGAAGTCACAGGCGCTCTTCGCACGGATCGAAGAGGAGATGGCGGGGCAGCCCGGTGTCACCGGTGTGACCTCGGCGATCGTGGCGGTGCTCGCCGGAAACAACTGGGGCACCGACGTGACGGTCCAGGGCTTTCAGCGCGGACCGGACGTGGACAGCAACTCACGGTTCAACATGGTTGGACCCGACTACTTCAAGACGCTCGGCATCCCGCTCATCGCCGGCCGCGAATTCACGCGCCAGGACGCCGGCAAGTCGCCGAAGGTCGCGATTGTCAACGAAGCATTCGTTCGCAAGTTCAAGCTCGGGCCCGATGCCGTCGGCAAGCTGATGACCGACGAGGGAGAGACACCCGATACGCAGATCATCGGCGTGGCGAAGGATGCGAAGTACTCCGAAGTGAAGGCTGACATCCCGGCGCTGTTCTTCAGTCCCTACAAGCAGGCCGAGCGCGTGCAGTCGATGACCTTCTACGTCAAGACAGCAGCGGATCCCGAGCAGCTGGTCGGCCAGATTCCGCGGATCCTTCAAGCCATCGATCCCAATCTGCCAGTTGAGGAGCTCCGCACGCTGGCCGAACAGGTCAGAGAGAACGTGTTCATGGACCGCTTCATCGGCATCATGTCGACCGCCTTCGCGGTGCTCGCCACGCTCCTTGCGGCGATCGGCCTTTACGGGGTGCTCGCCTACACCGTCGCGCAGCGCACGCGCGAGATCGGCCTGCGGATGGCACTTGGTGCGGCGCCGGCCCGAGTACGGCTGATGATTCTGCGCCAGGTCGGCATGATGACGATCATTGGTGCGGGTCTCGGGTTGCTCGCGGCGCTGTGGATCGCACGGCTGGCGGAAGGGATCCTCTTCAACATGCAGGGGCGGGATCCCGTGGTCTTTGTCGGCGCGACGCTGACGCTGGCGGTGGTGGCGCTGGCGGCAGGGTTCATCCCGGCGCACCGCGCGTCCAAGGTCGATCCGATGATTGCGCTGCGCTGGGAATAGGGCCGTTCGGGAGGGGCCGGCGGTGTCGGTTCGCGGCGTCCGCCACGGGGGCCGTTCGCGAACGCCCCTACTGGTACTTCCAGTTCAGGGACTTGCCCTCTGACAACCACACCAGCGTCTTGGCGATCCGGCGCTCGCGCGTGGCTTGCTGCTTCGCATCACCGATCCACTCGAGATACTCGCGGCGGTGGCTTGGCGATAGCGCTTCGAACGCGGCCTCTGCCTTCGTGTTCTTCTTCAGTGCCGAGGCAAACGCGGACGGCACACTCAAGGGCGCCTTCGGCGCTTTCTTGACAGGCGGCGCCTTGACCCCCTCCTCATTCAGTTTCGCGGCCGCCTTCACGAGTGCGACCAGTTCCTTCGCGGGCGGCAGATCCTTGATCGACTTGATGCAGCCGTACTGCCCCATCGCCTCGCGACTCTTCGAACCGGCGACGCCAAGCAGGCTCGCCTTCCAGAACCCGAACGCGCAGTGCTCCTTGAAGGCCGACATCCCGCACATGACGCCCTTGTAGTCAAAGTGCGGCGCGCGCCACTTCATTGTCTCTTCTACGCCCGGGCATCCGGCGTGAACCGTCTTCCTGATGTGCCTGAGGATCGGGCGCGCGAAAGGCCGGGACTTCTCGATATACGCATCGACGCGCGGGTCTTGTTTGGCCATGGCGGGCGGATCTTAGCACGTGCGATGTGCGACGTGCGGACGTCCGGGTTCCGTCTATAGACATGGGTGAAAAACGAGTCCAAGGACATGGGTAACACTTCGGCCACGGAGGTAGAGATGCCGTGGCAAGTGAGCGAACCGACGTCTCAGCGTGTGCAGTTTGTTGCCGAGGTGGCCGATGGGATCAACAGCATGCCCGAGCTGTGCCGAGCCGCACGTCGCACGTCCGCCCATCGCACGCAGCACGTGACGCTACCTCGACCTAAAGCGCGACGGGCCGCCCGGGCGCGAGCCGCCAGGACGCGGCCCACTCGGACGTCCGCCCGGGCGAGGGCCACCCGGACGGGGGGCCGATGGACGGTTCCCCTCGGCGGATCCGGGAGATCCCGGGCGCGGCGCCGGGCCGCGGCCGCGCAGCGCGGCGCCGCGGCGGGCGGCGTTGGCTTCGGCGCGCTGACGTTCGTCGCGCTTGCGGGCGCGGATCTCCTGGATGCGCTGACCGTGCGGGATCTCGAGCTTGCCGTCAGGCACGGCGGTGTAGTCGAAGTCCGGCACCGTGACGCGCGGCAGCCGGCGCCCGATTGCCTTCTCGATATCACGCAGGTCTGATTCCTCATCGGGCGCGACGAAGGTGAACGCATCGCCGGTCGCTTCGGCGCGGCCGGTGCGGCCGACCCGGTGGATGTAATCGTCCGGCGCCTGCGGGACGTCGAAGTTCACCACGTGCCCGAGCTCCTCGACGTCGATACCGCGCGCCGCGATGTCGGTGGCGACCAGCACCGGATACTTCCCCGACTTGAACCCGGCGAGCGCCTGCGTCCGCTGCCCCTGCGAGCGGTTGCCGTGAATGCGTTCGGCGTTGATGCCGTTCTTCACCAGGAACTCGGTCAGGCGATTAGTACGATGCTTCGTCCGCGTGAACACCAGGGCCTGCTTGATCAGGCCGGTTTTGAGGAGGTGGACGAGAAGCGAGCGCTTGACGTCCTGCGACGCCGGATAAACGGCCTGCGTGATCCCGGACGCGGGCGCGGCCGTCCGCACCCGCTGAATCATCTCCGGGTTCTTCAGCATCTCGTGCGTCAGCTTCAGGATCTCCGGCGGCATCGTCGCACTGAAGAACAGCGTCTGGCGCTTCTGGGGGATGTGCCGGAGGACGCGGCGGATGTCGGGGAGAAAGCCCATGTCGAGCATCCGGTCCGCTTCGTCGAGCACGAGGTATTCGAGGTGCGCGAGTTTTGCGTAGGGGGCGCGCAGATGGTCGAGCAGCCGTCCGGGCGTGGCGATCATCACGTCCACGCCAGAGCGAAAGGCGTGTTCCTGCGGGCCCATCGACACGCCGCCAAACACCGAGGCGCCGTTCAGCGGCGAGTGGACGGCGAAGGCGTTGAACTCTTCGAGGATCTGCGCGGCGAGCTCGCGGGTCGGGGCGAGCACCAGCGCGCGGGTTCGGCCGCGCGGCTTGTCGATGAGCGCGTGCATGATCGGGAGCAGAAACGCGGCGGTCTTGCCACTGCCGGTCTGCGCGCAGGCGAGCACGTCGCGGCCAGCCAGCGCCGGGGGAATGGCGTCGGACTGGATCGGTGTGGGACGGGCGAAACCGAGCTCGCGTATGCTCGTGAGCAGACTCGGGTGTAACTTCAAACTGCTGAATGGCAAAAGACTCTCCTCAGGTACCTGGCATCATCGCCAGGTCTGGCGGGCGGGCTCGAACAGGCCGCCGCATCCTTCTCACGATAGCGGTTGTTGCGGCGTGCGTCTATGCCGCAGCGTTGCTATTTCTGATTTCTCAGGAAACCCGTCTGGTTTTCGAGCATGGCCGGCCGCTTGGTGCGCTGCGGCCCGCCCCACCCTTTGAACAGGTCGAGCTACCCCGGCCTGGCGACACCGGCCAGCTCGCGTGGATCATGCGCGGCGCCGACCCGAATGCGCCGTGGCTCCTCTACCTCCACGGGAACAGCGCCACGGTTGCAAGCCGCGGCAATGTGGTGCGGTATCAGGGGCTTCGGTCACTCGGCCTCAATCTCGCGGCGCCCGAGTATCGCGGCTTCGGCGGAGTCGCCGGTCAGCCGTCAGAGAACAGTGTGACGGAGGACGCGCGGCACGGTTACCGCTACCTGCGGGAGACGCTCGGGATCCCGGCGTCGAAGATCATCATCTTCGGCTGGTCGCTCGGGTCAGCGGTCGCGGTGAACCTTGCGGCGGATGTGCCATCAGCGGCGATCGTGCTCGAAGGCGCACCGGCGTCACTCGTGGCGATCGGCGAGATGCGCTATCCCTGGATCCCGATCCGGATGATCATGCGCAACCCGTTCGAGTCTGTGCTCAAGATCGGCCGGATCGATGCGCCGATGCTCTTTCTGCACAGCCCCGAGGACAAGATCATCCCGATCGAGGAAGGCCGCAAGCTATTCGAGGCCGCACGCGACCCGAAGCAGTTCGTCGAGGTCCGCGGCGGCCATATCGACCCCGCGGACGTCGACGCGAGCGTCTACTTCGGCACCGTACGCAGTTTCCTCGCCGAACACGGCCTGCTTACGCGCAGCGCTGACGGCGCGGCGCTGAAGCGCCGCGATGGTAGATGGTAAATGGAAGATGGGAAAGTGTCGGACTTGTGGCACGGCGCTGAAGCCCTGCGCTTTACCATCTACCATCTGCCATCCGCCGTTACTTGGGATACCCGGCGGCGGTCTTCACTTCCTCGATCTGCGCGGTGTGCCGCGCACTGTGGCCCGCGATCAGCAGCACCCACTGGTGCAGATCCAGGGGTCCCAACGCAGGATGCGGTGCCGCATGCGCCCGCAGGTCCTCGGTCGTCGTCGTCGTCCAGTCGATCGTCTTGTCGCGTGCGGCGTTGAAGTCCTTCACCAGCGCGTCCTTCGTCGCCCACTTGTTCACAGGCTTCAGCATCTCGGGGGCCTGGAACTTGCTGGAACGGTCAATCAATCCGGCGATCACTTTTTCGTCGGGAACGCCCTCACCGGGCTTCGGCGCCGGCGCCTTGAGCATCTGCGTCGTGACCATCCCGAAGATCGTGCTCTCGGAGATGCCGATGTGCTCGGCGACCTCCGCGATCGACCATGAGGTGGGGCTGGCCTTGAACGTCCACTGCGCCGGGGTCACGTTCTCGATCGATTTCAGGAACGCCTGGCGGGTGTCTTCGAGGTACTTGGCCGCGGCGGCGCGGTCCTTCTGCGGGTTGGCGGTCTGCGCTGCGGCAGGCCCTGTCACCAGCACCAGCGCACACACCACGGCTGCGAAACTTGTCATGTTCTCTCCTTTGCGGAACGTCATCTTCCCACGGATCGAGAACGCGCGGGCAGGCTACCGTTGGGTCCGGCAAAAGCTGGCAGCCGTCCACTCGAAAATCATCATCTTCGGCTCGCGTGCACGCCCACGCGAGCCCTCAGGGATGCCGAACGAGTTCAACGCGGCGATTGCGAGCGCGGCCTGCGAGCGTTCCGTTCGTGTCCTTAGGTCGGCCGGCACCGAACCCGTTCGTGCTCAGCCGCGCGGCGGTCACCTTGTGGCTACCGATCAGCGCGCCCTTGACGGATGCTGCACGGCGCCTCGAGAGATCCAGGTTGAACCCGTCGCCGCCGATGTTGTCGGTATGCCCTTCGATAGTGAGCTTCCATGCGGGATTGTCCGCCAGCGCTCTGGCGATCTCGATGAGGACCGGTTCGGATTCCGGCTTGATCCGATCGCTGGCGAAGTCGAAGTAGATGCCGTACACGTCTGCCTTGCCGGCCGCGGCCAGCTGCCGCTCGATCGTTTTCGCCGGGGCGGCCGCCGACTGTTGCACCGGGTAATCCAGGCGGACGACATCGAGGTGAACGTCACCGAACGAATACTGGAGTGACAAGGGGTTGGCCGGATCATCCAGAATGAAAAGCTCGGCCTTCACACCGTCGAGTTCGCCCGCTGCATGCACGACTCGCAGCGGGGTCGGCGATCCATTCACGAGCACGCTCATCGTGCCTGGTCCCCCTTTCACCACGTTGAGGGTCCCGGTGATTGTCCGCCTGCCGCTCGCCCCGGCGGGGGCGTCACCTGCGAGAGAGCCGAGCAGGCCGTCGAGCGATCTCCCGCTCGAGCGCTGATCGACGACGGTCAGCCTAGTCGTCCCCTTGCTTTTCAATTCGCTCAGCACGGCGGACGACACGCCCACCGCCGTCGTGCCGGGGAACGTGGCTGGCGCATCCTCCCAGAACCGCTGCACGTATTCGTGGGCGCTCTGCAGGTCTTCGCGGCGCACGATCCTGCGCGCGTTGACCCGGCGTGGCTCGCCTTTGGCACCGCCGGCCGACGACCCGCCGAAGAAGTCCGCCAGCGGATCGCCCTGTACCGGAGGTGCTTCGGCCGACACCGTGATCGTCACATTACGGTCGCTGACTGCGACCACGCGCTTCAGCGATTCGTAGTCTCCGTCCGGCCACTGCACCGCTGTGACGATGACGAGGTCCTTTGTTAGCGGAACCTGGATCAGCGGGACTTGACCGTCCTGCCCCAGCGCCAGGGGACTGGGAGCCAGACCTGCGGCAAGGAGTGCGAACACGACGGCCAGGAGAATGTTCGTCACATCTTTGCCTTTGCCGTGTCGAAGATCTTCCGAGCCTTGGCAGGAGTGTCAGAGACGCCCGAGAACGTGATCTGCACCAGGTCCTCGCCCGTCCGAATCATCAGCATGGGACCCACGGCGGCCGCCTGATCACCGAGCCCTTTGTACGGACTTGCGACTCCGGGCTCGATCCGCCCCATCATTCCCATTGCGGTCATGGCAGCCTCCCCTCCGCCCCAATCGACGGTGAGCTCGACGTACGGGCTGACGCCAGATGCCGGGTGGTACGTGCACTGGGTCTTCCCGCTCGAACTATCGTTCGGCTCGCCGACGACGGCCGCGCCAAGGATCGCCGACATTTCGGCATCCGATACCAGCGTGCACGCGCGAGGCGCTGACCCTTTCGGCGGCGCGGCTGCCGCCGCGACCGACTCCCTCGTCCGACTGGTGCTGCACGGCAGTGCCGCCTTCTCGGCCTCGTTCAGGTTCACCGAATTGATATCGAGCTGGTCGATCTTGCCGTCCGCCTCGAGAAAGGCGTGGTACTGGTGCTGGTTGGCGGCCCACGTCATGAACGCGGGTCCTGAGAAGGTGGGCGGCCCCATGCTCGCGACGAGCGCCTCCTTGGTCTGGCCAGGCTGCACCTGGCACCATTTGGCGGCCCATCCCTCGGCGACCTTCTGCGACGTGTCGCCTGCACCCGCGGTCGAGCAGGCGGCGACTCCGGACATGGCCATGACGGCCAGCAGCGTTCGTTTCATGAGTTTCAATCCCCTCTGCGTCACGTGAAATGCCGGTGCGCGACATGCGCCAAGTTCTACTGGATCTTGCCGACGATGCGGTCGGCGAATCCGAGCCCTCCCACGGGGGGGCCGCCGATCGCCGGGCCTGCCCGTACGGTACCGCGCCCATTCGGGAGGATTCCGGCCTCCACGTAGACGACGCCTCCTCGGATCAACTCCATGGCGCCCGCGCCGGTCGCCGACGTGCCCAGGCTTGCGGATGGACTGCCGGTCGAACTGTAGAGCGTGACAGCGCCGCCGGAGGATTCGGCCGTCAGTTCGGCGTGCGCTTTCCCGCCGGCCGCCGGGAAGACGCGGACTTTTCCTCCGGACGCCTCGACGCTGATGCTCACAGCGCTTTTGCCGCCGGCCGGGCCCGTCAGTGCGAGCCCGCCGCCGGTCTCGCCGCCGAGCAGTGCCGCGACACGCACGCCCTTGGGACTCATCGCCATGACGCTGCCCCCGAACGGCCCCGTTTTCAGCGCGACCAGCTCTGTCTCGTTCTCGCCGTAGACGCCGACCGAGAACGCTGCCCCGTCAAGCTGGCCCGCGCTGACGCCCAACTGCCCGTCGGCGCGAAGGACGGCGAGAAACCCCGCACCTGATTTCCCGACCCCGATCCGTGCGCCGCCACCCTGGTCGTCACCAACCGCCAGGCTGCCTTTCCCGGTAGTGCCCAGCGCGAGGCTGCCCTCAACCTTTTGCCCGTCGGATCCGTAGACGTGCACGCCCATACCCAGCGCCTTCGTCCGCCCAATGCCGACGCCTGGGCCGCCCGATTCCGTTCCAACGCGGACGAATCCGTCGCCTAACCCCGTCACGCCGATCTCCACGCTACCTGCCGTGCGAGGCCCGATCACCAGGTTCGGGTTACCGTCGGCGGACATCCCGGCATCCATGACGATCTTGCCTGCCGCGTCAACGACCCGGAATGGCGCCTTGACGGTGAGGGGGCCGGCGAGCTTCTGCTCGAGCGCGGCGGTGCGCTTCTCGAGAGCGGCCGTGATCGTGCGCATCGTCACGGGCCCATCGGCAACGGGAACGGTCGTCGCCGGGGCGCTACGATCGTTCTGAGCTTTTTCCAGCAGCGCGAGACGCTGTTCGAACTTGTTGTCGCGTGCTTCCGCTTCGAGGTCCGCGGCTTTAAACTTTTCGAGTTCCTCTTTCTCGAGCTCGGCGAGTCGTGTTTCGAGCCTCGCGACCTGCTGTCGAAGCAGGTTGATGTCGCGGGCCGGGTCACCGGTGGGCCCTGCTTGCGCCTTGATGCCCTGCGGGTTGGCAGCCGAGAGGGTCATGGCCCCGACGAGCGCTGCACACGCGATGGCGAAAACGGTCCGCCCGGCGGCCGTTGCGTTCATGTTCATGTCAGCTCCTGGCTAGTGCGCGAGTTCAGCAGAGCTGGAACAGCGGCGCCGACCGGCAACGCCCCTCGGCTGCCGGTTACAATGCTGCCACCCTGCTGTTCGTATCTGAGGATGGAAAATTCGGGATATTACTTCGCGCACGGACGTGCGCAGCGGGCGGAAGCGGGCGGAAACCCGTCTTGATGTTGACGCTGCTCGTCCTCGCAGTCATTGCCGCCTCGCCACAGGCCGGGCAAGCACCGCCCCCGGTCGCCCCCGCGGTCGCGGGCGGCTGCACATCCCTGGATAACACCGGCCTGGATAACACCGGCGCCGACACCCCCGTTCTATTGAATCGGCTCATCGAATGCGGATACGCGCTCACTGCCCAGAGCGATTTTCGCGGCGCCCAGCCGGTGTTCGAGACCGCCGTTGGCATGGCCCGGCGCCGGCCCGACCCCGCGGCGCTTGCGTCCGCGCTGGCTGGGTTGGGCAGGACTCTGAAGGCGGTCGGCGACGCCCGCGCCGAGTCGGTGGTCCTCGAGAGCCTGGCGATCGCCGAGCGTCTCGAGGACCGGAGCAAGATCGCCGACGCCGCGAGCGAGATGGGCAAGATCCGAAACATGCAGGCTCGATACGAAGAGGCGCGCGCGTACCATCAACGGAGCCTGGATCTCTGGACCCAGCTCGGTGACCGTCCGGGTGTGGCGGTGGCGGCAAACAACGTCGGCAGCATGTATCGGGCGAGCGGCGATTACGTGTCGGCACTGCGCTACTACGAGCGAAGCCTGAAGGAGATGCGGGACCTCGGCGACGAGAGGCGCAGTGCGACCGTGCTGGACAACATGGGTCTCGTCGCTCGACGTATGGGCGATCTGCCGCGCGGGTTCGACCTCGCTCGCGAAGCGCTGGCGATTCGGGAGAAATACAACGACCGGCAAGGTATTTCACACAGCCTCAATTCACTGTCGGAGGTGTACCAGGCACGCGGAAACTATTCAGCCGCGCTCGACGCGCTCGGCAGGAGCCTCGAGCTGCGGAAGGAGACCGGCGCCGTTCACGCGATTGCCGAGAGCCTGAACAACATCGCCGTCATCTACGAAGCGCAGGGCAACTACAGCCAGGCCGCCGCGTATCTTCAGCAGGCGCTCGCGCTCAATCAGGCGAAGGTCGGCAGCACGTCTCTGACCGCGGAGATCCTCATCCATCTTGGTGACGTCCTGCTGCTCCAGGGCGATGAGGCCGGGGCAGCACAGTCACTCACGCGCAGCCTCGCCATCAGCGCGGCGTCGGGACACGCGCCCCAGGCCTCCGACGCGCAGCTGTCGCTCGCGCGCCTGCACATGCAGCTCGGCCAGCTGACGCTCGCTATGCGAGCTCTCCGGGAGCATCTGGCCTTTCTTGCCAAGGCTGGCGATCCCGTCGGCCGTGCTGGCGCCCTGGTGGACGTGGCCGAAGTCGAACGCCGCCGCGGACGCCTCGCGCTTGCGCTGACGGTGGCGACAGAAGCCGTTCAGCTGGCGAGCGACCTGGAGCTGCCCGAGGTCCGCTGGCGCGCGCTGACGGTGGCCGGGCGAATCCATCTCGCCCGAAAGCGCTTTCCCGAAGCGCGACAGGCCCTCGACGCCGCGATCTCGGAGGTCGAAGACGTCCGCTCGATCAATCCGGGCACCGACGCAACGCGAAGCCGATTCTTCGCCGGCCGCCTGGCTCCTTTCCATG
>Ga0183260_10003104_pt1 | contig 13471 bp, 15 predicted proteins | sample AntDrymUQ4972206_2_FD_129768 | JGI IMG/M metagenome (GOLD analysis project Ga0183260, IMG submission 129768) | Polar desert sand microbial communities from Dry Valleys, Antarctica - metaG UQ497 (22.06) (version 2) (version 2) | ecosystem: Environmental > Terrestrial > Soil > Desert | place... | reverse complement strand
GAGTTCCTCGATCAGGGCATCGAGTACCTGCGTCCGCTGGTGCTTCGCGATGTCGCCAACGATATCGGGATGCACGAGTCGACCGTCAGCCGTGTGGTGAACAACAAGTACATGCACACGCCGCAGGGCGTGTTCGAACTGAAGTACTTCTTCCATAGCGGCATCAGCAGCTCGTACGGCGAGAGCGTCTCGTCGGTCACCATCAAACAGCGCATCCGGAAAATCATCGAAAACGAGGATCCACGGAAGCCGCTCAGCGACTCGAAGATCGTCAGCATCCTTCAGAAGGAAGGGCTGATGCTTGCCCGGCGCACGATCGCGAAGTACCGCGAAGAGCTGAAGATCCCGACCTCCAACCAGCGGAAGGTGCTCTTCTGAGTTGACCGGCATCCCAACACTGACTATGCGACTCGACATCACAGGCCGGCACCTCGAAATCACCCCGGCGCTCCGACAGCTCATCGAGCGCCGCGTCGCACGTATCGAACGGCTGCTCAACGACAGCGCCGTCTCGGCCAACGTCGTGCTGACCCTGGAAAAATACCGCCACCGCGTGGAAATCGTCGTCCGCGCGCGCGGAGACCACGCCCTCAGCGGCATGGGGGAGGGCAACGGCTGGACCCTCGCCATCCGGCAGGCAACCGAGAAGGTGGAGGCGCAGGCCAAGCGGCTGAAGAGCAAGTGGGCTGAACGGAAGCGTTCCGCACCCCGCCGACGGGTACCCACAGCCGCCGCAGGCACGGGCACGCGCAGGACCACCGCGGCCCCCACCGAGGTCACAGAACCCGCGGCACCGCGCGTGATTCGCCGCAGCCGCTATCCGGTGAAAGCGATGACCCTCGACGACGCGGCGGGTCAGGTCGAGGGAACCACCGAAGCTTTTGTCGTGTTCCGCAATGCGGACTCCGATGCCATCAGCATCATCTACCGGCGCCGGGACGGGAACCTCGGCCTGATCGAACCTGACTGATCGCTGGCGCGAGCCGTCATGAGCGCCCTTTCACGACCCACCGGCGTCACGATTGCGGTGTTGATGGAGGAGCTGAATGCCTCGCCGCAGTCGGGTCTCCTCGTGGACCTGCTGGCGGGCGGTTCGGGCCTCCAGCGGCAGGTCACCAGCGCTCACCCGCAGAAAACCGGGCTCGCACTCTCGGGGTTCGATGCCGCGGTGCGCGGCGGCCGGGTCCTCCTCTTCGGCGACAGCGAGATCCGCTACCTCGAGTCGCTCTCGAAAGATCTGCGAGATGCGGCGCTCCGCCGGCTGTACGGCCATGATCTGCCAGCGGTTCTCATCACTCAGGGATTCGATCCTCCGCGTGAGCTCAGGGAAACCGCCGACCGCACCGCCGTCCCGCTCCTCAGGACATCTGCTGCCACCCCGGACGCCATGTCCCGCCTCGGGGCGGTCCTCGACAATTTCCTTGCGCCCAGAACAACCGTGCACGGCGTGCTGATGGACGTTCTCGGCCTTGGCGTGCTGGTTGTCGGGGAGAGCGGCATCGGCAAGAGCGAGTGCGCGCTGGACCTTGTGGTGCGCGGGCATCGGCTGGTCGCCGACGATGCCGTCGAGCTCAAGTGCCGCGCGGAGTCGTTCGTGCTCGGGAGCTGCCCGGAGCTGACCCGGCACCACATGGAGATCCGGGGCCTCGGGCTGATTAACGTGCAGGACCTTTTCGGCGTCGCCTCCACCCGCACGTCCAAGCGCGTGGAGCTCGTCGTCCAGCTCGAACGCTGGGAGCCTGGCCGCGAGTACGATCGGCTCGGAATCGACGATGCAAGGTACGAGGTGCTGGGGGTGCGAATCCCCATGATCAGGATGCCTGTAGCTCCGGGGCGGAACGTGTCCATTCTTGTCGAGGTCGCCGCTCGCAACCAGCTCCTGAGGGCGCGCGGCAATGACGCCGCGCGGCGGTTGCTGGATCGGCTGAACCGCAGCCTGGAGTCCGGAGCCGTAGCCGGGGCGCTCGAGCACGGAGAGGATCTGTGACACGGGAGAAACGTCACGCCGCCCGGCGGGCCGCCCGGACCGCTGTGGCCTCGCGGTTTGTCGTCCTCACAGGCGCCTCAGGCTCGGGGAAGTCGCAGGCCATGCGGGCCCTGGAGGACCTCGGCTATTTCTGTGTCGACAACCTGCCCGTCATGCTGCTGCCGACGCTGGCCGAACTGACGCTTCGCGCCGGGAGCGAGATCGCCCGGGCCGCCGTGATGGTCGACGTGCGCGAAGGGCGCATGCTGGAGGAGTTTCCCGGCATCTTCGAGAAGCTGAAAGCCACCCGCGGCCTGGAGCCCGTTCTGATCTTCCTGGACGCCGCCGAGGAAACCCTGGTGCGCCGCTTCAGCGAGACGCGCCGGCCGCACCCGCTGGCCCCCGACCGGTCCGCCCTGGAAGGCATCCGCGAGGAACGGCGCGCCATCGCGCGGATCAAGCGGATGGCCGACCACATCGTCGATACGTCGGAGATGACCGTCCACGAGCTCCGCCAGGTCTTCACGGGGGTGGCAAGCGGGCGGGCTCCCGGGGCACAGCTCGTCGTCACGATTCTGAGCTTCGGGTTCAAGCACGGGATTCCGGTGGATTCCGACCTGCTGTTCGATGTGCGCTTCCTGCCCAACCCGCACTTCGTCCCCGAGCTGCGGCCGCATACCGGTCGCGACCCGGACGTGGTGGAATACATCGATCGCGCCGACGCCACCCACGAGTTCCTGGAGCACACGCTGAATCTGCTCCGATTCCTCGTTCCGCAATACGTCCACGAAGGCAAGTCGTACCTGACGGTCGGCATCGGCTGCACCGGCGGGCGGCACCGATCGGTGGCCATCGCTGAATCGCTGAAGAAGGGGCTGGGCGGCATTCAGGGCGTCCGCGTGCGCGTGCGGCACAGGGACATTGCGAATGAACAGTAACGACACACAACCGACGCTTGGCGTCGTCGTCGTCACGCACGGCCAGCTGGCCGCGGAGCTGGTCAACTCCGCGGAGATGATTGTCGGGGACCTCCCGCACTTCACGGCGGTGTCGATCGGCTGGCATGACGACGTGGATCAGGCACGGGAGGAGATCGGCCGGGCGATTGCGCGCGTGCAGGCGTCCCTGTCGGCTCGAGCTTCCGGAGCCGAACTGCGGGAGCCGGCGGACGTGGACGTCCTCGTCCTCTCGGACATGTTTGGCGGGACGCCAGCCAACCTGGCGGTGACGTTCGTCTCGCCGCACGTCGAGGTGATGACGGGCGTCAACCTGCCGATGCTCATCAAGCTCGCGCGTCCGCAGCCGGGCAAGGATCTGCAGACGCTTGCAGCGGAGATGCGTGAGCACGGCCGGAATGCGATCTGGGTGGCCTCCGAGCTGCTGAAAGGGCAGAAGACATGACGGCGTGCACCGTCACGATTACGAATCCCCTCGGGCTGCACGCGCGAGCGGCCGCACGCTTCGTCCATGCGGCGAGCGCCTTCGAGTCGCGCGTGCGGGTCGCGAAGGGTGATCGCGAGATCGACGGCAAGAGCATCATGGGGCTTCTGTTGCTCACGGCGGCCCAGGGTACCGCCGTGACCATCACCACCGACGGCGTTGACGAAGCCGATGCCGTCGAAACCCTCCGCGCCCTCATCGAGCGGGGCTTCGACGAGGCGCCGTGCAACTGAAGGGTCTTGGCGTGTCACCCGGCATCGGGGTCGGACGGGCGCTCGTCCTCAAGCGCGGGACCCGCGAGCGGGGGTTCCGCGTACCGGACGCGCTCATCGGCCGGGAACTGGAACGCCTCGACCAGGCCCGGACGCAGTCCCGCAGCCAGATCGAGCACATCAAGACACGCATGGCAGATGTCGCAGGCGCCGATCATGCCTACCTCTTCGACGCGCAGCTCCTGATGCTGGACGATCCGATGCTGATCGACCGCGCGGCCGCCATCATTCGCGAGGACCGGCTGAATGCGGAATCAGCCCTTCATCGAGCCCTGGAACAGATCGCGGCGTTCTTCGACGAGGCAGACGACGCGTACCTGCGCGAGCGCAAAGGGGACGTTGCCGACGTGGTGGGGCGGCTGTGCATGAACCTGCGAGCGGCCGGTGACCCGGGCGACCTGCTCGAAGGCCTCGAGGGGCCCCTCGTCCTGGTCGCCGACGAGATCACGCCGTCGGTCATCGCGCAGCTCGACTGGTCCCGGCTGGCCGCGCTCGTGACCGACGCCGGAAGCTGGACGTCCCACACAGCCATTCTCGCGCGCTCGATCCACATCCCCGCGGTGGCCGGGCTGCACGATGCCAGCGCCATCATCTCCCCGGGCACCCAGATAGCCGTAGACGGCGCCACGGGGGATGTCCTGCTCGATCCGGACGACGAAGCGCTCGGCCGAGTCGCAGCCCGCCGGCGTCGCCGCGAGGCATACGAGCAGTCGCTCGACGAGTACCGGCAGCTGCCGGCCGTGACCGCGGACGGCATTCACATCCGGCTCGAGGCCAACATCGAGGCGCCAGACGATGCGGGACGGGCGATTGAACGCGGCGCGGTGGGGATCGGCCTCTTCAGGTCGGAGTTCCTGCTTGCGGCCTGGGGTCAGGCGGCACTGACCGAGGAGCGCCAGTACACCTCCTACCGGCGGATGATCGAGAGCGCAGTCGGTGCACGCGTCACCGTACGCACCTTCGACCTCAGCGAACCGCAGCTGCGGATAGAGCAGGCGGCAATCGAAGGCGCACGAGCGCCGCTCGGCCTGCGCGGCATTCGTCTGAGCCTTGCGCGCGAGGAGATCTTCCAGGCACAGCTGCGCGCCCTCCTGCGCGCCGCCGCGCACGGCCCGCTGCGCATCATGTTCCCCTTCGTCTCCGGTGTGGAGGAAGTCCGCGCGGCGCGCCGTGCCGTGGCGAAGGCGGCCGAGACCCTGCACAGCCGCGGCATCGGGGTGCCGGCAGTTCCGATCGGGGTGATGATCGAGGTGCCGTCGGCGGCGCTCACGGCGGATCTCCTTGCCGAAGAGGCTGATTTCTTCAGCATTGGCACGAACGATCTCATCCAGTACTGTCTGGCGGTGGACAGGACCGACGACCGGGTCTCGAGGCTGTACGAGCCCCTGCACCCCGCGATCCTGCGAACGATCCGGCTCGTCGCGCGGGCAGGAAAGCGGCGCCGCATTCCGGTGGCCGTCTGCGGCGAGATGGCAGCGGACCCTGTGCTGCTCACGCTGCTCGTCGGACTTGGCCTGACCGAGTTCAGCATGGAGGCAACGGCCATCGCGGTGGCCAAACAGGTGCTTCGCGGCGTCCGGGCAGACGACGCCAGACGTGTAGCAGGCCATGCACTCCGGGCACGGACGCCGGCAGATGTCGAAGAGGCCCTGACGAACTTTCTGGCCGTTCACTGACCCACGCCAGGGAAGCACATTCAGCGAAGGACAGCAGATGAATCGAGTTGAGAAACCCTGGGGCTACGAGCTCCACTGGGCGAACACGGACCGTTACGTAGGGAAGCTCATTCACGTGAACGCCGGACATGCGTTGAGCCTGCAGTACCACAATCAGAAGGACGAGACGATCTTCCTGTGGTCCGGGCGCATGGTGTTCGAGATCATGGAGGGGGAGAAGCTCGTGGCCCGCGAGATGAAGCCGGGCGAGTCGGTCCACATCACGCCGAAGACCGTCCACCGCATGACCGCGGTCGACGACTGCGACATCTTCGAGGTGTCCACTCCGGAGCTGCACGACGTCGTCCGGCTCGAAGATCGGTACGGCAGGACGGACCCCGCGGAGCAATGAAAGGGCCGGAACGCAGAATCTGCACTCCGACAGACGATCGAGCGGTGCCAAATCTGCGTGCTCCTGAGTGCCCGTGCGGGATTACCCTGTAAAGTATCGAGTTCAGAATGGCTGCGCTCTTGAATCAGAAGCTCCTGGCCTCCCGGAGCTTCGGCTCCCGCACGGGCAAGCGCCGGGAAGCCTCGCGCTGATGGATATCGAATCGCATAGAAGGGACACCGTGAGATGGGCAGTGTGAACAAAGTCATCCTTGTCGGAAACCTCGGGCGCGACGCGGAGCTCCGCTTCACGCCTGGCGGGTCGCCCGTGGCGACTCTCAACCTCGCGACCACGGAGATCTGGAACGACAAGGGGGGCCAGCGGCAGGAAAAAACCGAGTGGCACCGAATCGTGCTCTGGGGGAAGACCGCGGAGTCCCTGAACGAGTACCTGATCAAGGGCAAACAGATCTACGTGGAGGGGCGCCTGCAGACCCGCCAGTGGGACGACAAGGACGGCAACAAGCGGTACACCACCGAGATCCGGGGAGACCGTATCGTTCTCCTGGGCGGCGGGGGTGGGGGCACCGGGGGCGGCGGGCGGCAACAGGCTCGCTCCGGCACCGGTCCCATGGACGAACCCACGATGGACCCCGGAGGCGAGCTCACGGACGACGATATTCCGTTCTGAGCTGGAGGAAAATCGGGCGGAGCCTGTTTACGGGCGGCTGATGCGGTCGAGGGCCTGCTTCGCGAGCACCTGCTCCCGCGAGTTCGGGTGTTCGTTGAGCACCACCTGCAGAGCCTTGCGAGCCAGGTCCGGCTGCTTCATCTGCATGTAGGTCAGTCCCATCTTGTAATAGGCTTGGGGCACGCTGTCGGTGTTGGGGTAGTCGGTGGTGACGCGCTGAAATGCGGCAATCGCCTCCTGAAACTTCCCGGCGTTGTAGTACGCATTCCCGATGTTCAGCTGGGCGTCGTCCGAGTTGACAGTGCGGGGGAAGAGTCTCAGGTAGGTCTCGAAGCCCTCGATGGCAAGTTCGTACTGCCCGGCCGCATAGTCTGAATAGGCGGAATCGTAGGTCCGCTGTGGCGAGACGCTGGATGGAGCCCCCCCCGTGGCACCGCCGCCCGGCAGTGCAGTCGCCCCCCCAGCATCGGCCCCCGGGTCTCCGGGAGGGGCCGATACGGAAGACTGCGGCTGAGAGGCGATGGTCTGCCGGACCGCCTCCAGCTCCTGGGCTATCGAAGCAAGGCGGACATTGGTGTCGTCGGCCCGTTCGCGCAGAATGCGGACGTTGTCGGTCATCCCCTCGACCAGCAGGCGTTGATCTGCGAGCCCTTTACGGCTTGCGGCGGACTGTTCGTCGAGTCTGCCGTTGACCGCCTTCAAGGCCTCGGTCAGCGATAGCACGAGCTGCTGCAGTTGCTGCTGGTGCTGCTGCAGCATTCGCAGCTCGGCCATGAGCTGCTGCTGCTCCTTGTTCGCAGCCGCAGCGGCGGAGGGCCCCAGGAGGAGAGCAGCGGCTACTGCCACCGACACGCCCAACCGTTTCATACCCATTCCTCCCATTCCTCCTCGATCGTGCTCAGATCCGACCCGTTCGCTTTACCTGCTGGTAAGCACGAATTGCGCCCGGCGGTTCTTGGCCCACGCTTCTTCATTGTGGCCCGGATCGAAAGGAAATTCCTTGCCGTAGCTGACCGTGCGCAGCCGGTCCCCGGAGATCCCCAGCGAGACCAGGTAAGTTCGCGCGGCCATCGCACGCCGCTCGCCAAGCGCCAGGTTGTACTCCGCGGTCCCGCGCTCGTCCGCATGCCCCTCGACCGTGATGACCCAGGTGGGATAGCGCTTCAGGATCTCGGCGTTCTCGTTCAGGACCTGCTGCCCGGCTGCATCGACATCTGAACTGTCCAAAACGAAGAAGACCGGCTGGAACGGAGAGTTCTTGTTGATGTCGCCGATGTCCCTGCCGGTAATGGGATCATCGAGAACGGGCTCCGGGGGAACGGCCATTGGTTCGGAGACCGGCTCCGGGGGCGCGGGCGGGCGCGTACTGTCGTCCGATACACCACCCGGCGGGGGGGTGGTCGGCCGGGCTACGGGCGGCTGCTTCTTGGCGCAGGCGCCAACCAGTGCCAGCGCCACCAGAAGAGTGCAGAGGGCGTACCGCGTGTGCGTCATCATCTCAGGTCGAATGCTCCTTGAAACCAAATGCCCCGCCGCCCGCAACAGCTCCAGTCCTCGTGCGACGCTTCACTGCGGCGCACTAGCGCGACCAGTTCGGGTACCTGTTTGTACCGGTATGGGTAATCTGCCGCAGGCCTGAGCCATCGCGGTGAATCGTGAAAACCTGCTCGCGCCCTGCGCGACTGGATACGAACGCCACGTGACGGCCGTTCGGCGAGAATGCGGGGCTCTCGTTGTTGCCGATGGCGTCGGTCAGCGGGCGCGTGCTCCGGGTCGCGAAGTCGAAGATCTTGATGATATTGCCAGCGCCGGACCGCGAGGAATAGGCAATTTCGTTCAACGGTGCGGGAGACCACGTGGGCCTGTCGCAGTGGGACTCGTACGTGATCCGCTGCAGCCCGGTGCCGTCCACGTTCACGATGTAGATCTGCGGGTTGCCCAAGCGTTCCGACGTGAAGGCGATCTGCTTGCCGGTGGGAGACCAGGTCGGCGTCGAGTCGATGCCGGGATGATTGGTCAGCCGCTGCAATCCGCTGCCATCGCGGTTCACCACGTAGATCTCCGCGTTGCCGCCGTCGCGGCTTGTCGTGAAGGCGAGCTTCGTTCCGTCCGGGGACCAGGCCGGGAGCCAGCTCTGTTTCTCCGGCGTGCCGCGCGTCGGATTCTGCAGTGGCGATCCGCCGTAAGGAAACAGCAGGTAGATGTCCTGATAGCCGCTCCGCCAGGAGGAGAAGGCGATGGTCTTCCCGTCAGGCGACCACATCGGCGAGATATCGAGCGACCGGGAGATGGTCACGCGCTGCTGGCGCGCCCCGTCGTAGTCGGCAATATAGAGGTTCGAAATGCCACGTTCCGCGACAGGCCCCCGAATGCGCTCCCCGTCGCGATCAGACGTGAACGCAAGCTTGGTCCGGGCGATCCCCTGAAGCGCACGCTGCTCACGATGCACGTCGTCGGCAATGGTGTGGGCGTAGAGCCTGACTTCGCCCGGCTGGAGAGTGCGGAGGGCGCCGTTGTACTCCTTGCCCATGGCGGAAGCGCCGCTGGTCACGTTCAGCAGTCTGAACTGCACCGTGACGCCGGCCGCCGTCCGCTGAACGCTCCCGACGAGAACGCCGTCGGCGCCAAGCTCCCGCCAGCGATCGAGCGCCACCTGATCGAGCGAGGCGGGCTGCGGCACCGACCGGTAGGTGTCCTTGGGGATCATGTAAAACTCCCGCTCGAACTCGATGTCGTCCCAGAGCACGTCACCGAGGATCTTGGCTGCGGCAACCGTTTCGGGATCGTTCGTGAGCGGGATGAACGCCGGCACGGCCAGCTTTGGCGGAAGCCCGGGGGAGCCGCTGCTGATCACCATGCGGATTTCGCTCTGCTGCTGCGGCGCCGGCGCCTCGGGTGCCGGCTGCTGCGCGGCGACCGCCACGGCAACGGCGGCGCACACGAGGGGAATGGCGAAGGTCAGACGTGTTGGTCTCATTAGCGCTGAAAGTCGAAAGTCAGGTGGACGGTCAGCTGCGGCTCCGTGAACTCCCGCGGCAGCGGCGGCAGCTGTTTGGTGTTGAGCACGGCCCGGCGCGCCTCGAGATCGAGCAGGGCCTGCCCGCTGGATTGACTGAGCTGCACGTTGGTCAGGACCCCGTCGCGGCCGATCGTGAACCGCACGACCGGCTGCCCGCCGGCTCCTTGGTTGGCGTTCCAGTTGCGGCGGATCATCTGCACCATCTGCGCGAGATACTCCGGACAGCAGAAATTCTGGACGTCCAGCTTCACGCCGCCCGCGCCCCCGCCCCCCGACGCGAGGCCGCCGAACGGAATCGCGGCACCGCCGGTCGGCACCTTTGCCGCGCCGGGTTTGACCTCCGCGCCCGTCGTCGGGGTGCGCGACCGTGACGTCTCGTCGGGCCGCTCCACACGTGGACGCGGCGGCGTCGGCACCGGCTTGGCCACCCGTTCGGGCTCGACCATCTCCGGGGCCTTCATGGCCAGCGGCGTCTCCACACGTCTGGGGGCGTCCGGCTTCGCAATCGCCTGGACGGCCCGATCGGCAATGGCCGTCATGCCGCCGGTGTCTGGCCCTTCCGTGCCCCCGAGCGAAATGGTCATGACCGAATCCGGCGTCACGCTGGACGAATGCCACTCCGCAGGAACAAGCACCATCAAGACGATGAGCACCAGATGCGCGGCCAGTGAGACCATCACCATCCGGCCCAGCCCATCCGTCTCACGCGCACGGTCGCGCAGGACGACGCTGACAGCTTCACGCATGCGTCAGCGCCCCTGCTTCGGCTGCGCGGCGAGCCCGATCCGCTCCACGCCCGCCCGCTTCAATTCGTCGATCACGGTATAGATATCCTGCGCCGTGACGGAAGCATCCACCCTGACGAACAGCGACTTGTCTTCCCTTGGCAGGATGGCCTGGCGCACGCGCTCGTGCAGCGCCTCGAGCCGGACCTGGTCCTCCCCGATCTGCACGAAGCCCCGCTGCTGAAAATCCGCAGGGATGGTGACGTAGACCGGCTGGGAATTCAGAGGGTCCGCGCGCCGTGCCTGCGGGAGGTTCACGTTGAGCCCCTGCTGCATCATTGGCGCGGTCACCATGAAGATGACCAGCAGCACGAGCATCACATCGACCAGCGGGACGACATTGATCTCGGAGAGGGAGGTGGCCACGCGCGCACCTCGCCCGCGCCGGCGTCCGCCACCGCCACCACCCCCTGCTGGCTGAACTTTAGGCATTCAGTCGGCTATACGCGCGCCTGGCGCCCCTGCGATGCGGGCGACGATCCTGGGCGACCATTGCGACGCTTCACTGTTACGGGACACTTAGGTAAAGTTCCTCTCGGATATGTTCAGGAACTCGAGCGAGAAATCATCCATCTCCGAGGCAAACGTCTTCACCTTGTTGGTGAAGTGATTATAGAAATAGACCGCCGGGATGGCCGCAAAGAGGCCAGCCGCCGTGGCAATCAGCGCTTCGGCGATTCCGGGGGCCACCACGTTCAGGCTCGAGGAGCCTGCGGCGCCGATGCTCAAGAACGAAATCATGATCCCCCAGACCGTCCCAAAGAGCCCGATGAACGGGCTGATGCTTGCGGTGGTGGCCAGAAACGGGACACGGTGTTCCAGCTTGTTGAGCTCGACGGTTGTGGCGCGGAGCAGCGCCCGGTCTACCGCGTCCAGGCTCTTCAGGGTTGGACGTCCAGCCGTGCCGGGTGGCTTGGCCTCGCCCCCGGTCCGCAACTGGGTGTTGAGCTCTGTGTACCCGGATTGAAACAGCCCCACAAGGGGACTGGCGGAGAGAGTGGGGCAGACCGCCTGCACTTCCGAGAACTTGCCGCTCTTCCGGAACACATTAAGGAAGGTGGCCGTCTGCTGCTCGGCACGGCGGTAGGCCCACGCCTTGTAAAAAATGATGGCCCAGGAGACGGCCGAGAAAATCAGCAGGATCAGGAGAACCGCCTTGGCGACGAGAGTCGCCTCGGCGATAAGGCTGATGATATCCGTGCTTCTTTCGACATTGCCGGCCCCAGCTTCCGGCTGTGCGCCTTGCGCGTACAGCGCAAGCGCTAAGAAAGGCGTGAGCAAAACCTGCCCTCCAACGACACCACTAAAGCGGTTACAGTAACGGACGACGCCGCTGGGACAGCACCGTTCCGGAGAGGGTAACACGAGCCATATGCACTGTCAAACGTCTGATAAGATGGTACTTCGGGCCGATGCTCCGATTCCTCTCCATCCGTAATCTTGCCGTCATCGACCGTCTCGAGATCGAGTTCGAGGCGGGCCTGAACGTCCTCACGGGGGAGACGGGTGCCGGCAAGTCGATCGTCTTCGGAGCGGTCGGCCTGCTGGTGGGCGGCCGTGCGTCCACAGACCTCATCCGCAGCGGTGAAGATACCGCTGCTGTCGAGGCGGTGTTCGAAGACCCTTCCGGCGCCGAGCTCATCGTCCGGCGGGACATCTCCGCTCAGACGGGGCGGAGCCGCGCATTTCTCAACGGAGCGCTCGTCACCTCTGCCGTTCTGAGGGACGCGACGGCGAGCCTCGTGGATCTGCACGGCCAGCACGAGCATCAGCTTCTCCTCGACCCGGCAACCCATCTGGACCTTCTCGATGCCTACGCTGGTCTGGAGGCGGACAGGGTAGCTGTCTCCGATGCGTACCGCAAATGGCACCACCTCCGGTCGGCGCGCGACCGCCTGGCCTCTGCTGAACGGGAGGACGCCCGGCGCACCGAGTTCCTCCAGTTTCAGCTTGCGGAGATTCAACGGGTTGCCCCCCGAGCGGGGGAGGACGAGGAACTTGTTGCTGCCCGGCAGGTCCTTGGAAATGCAGACCGCCTCCAGCGTCTTTGCGCCGAAGCGTACACCTCTCTTTATGAAGGGGAGTCTGCAGCTCTCGGCACGCTGTCCAGTGTCTGGAAGCGTGTAGCCGAGCTGGCGGCTATCGACCAGCAGTTCGGACCCTACCTTGCCGGAAGGGACTCCGTGAAATCCCAACTGGAGGACCTGGCCTACTTCCTTCGTTCCTATGCGGCCCAAATCGACGCGTCACCCGGACGGCTGCAGGAGGTCGAGGACCGGCTCGCGTCCCTCGAACGTCTGAAGAAGAAACATGGGCCGACCCTGGTCGACGTGCTCCGGAACCAGGAGCGTCTCGAACAAGAACTCGAGGCAGTGGTGCACGCGGGGGAGCGTGCGGTAGAACTGGACGCGGAGCTCCAGCGCGCGCGCGCAGAATTTGCAGCTCTGGCCGAGGCGTTGTCGCTCCGCCGCCGGAACGCGGCGGCGGAGTTCAGCGGACGTCTCGAGGGGTCGCTGCGGGATCTCGCCATGGGTCGCACCCGCTGTGAGGTGCGGTTGAAGGACCACGCAGACGAGGCCGGCTGGTCAGAGCGGGGACAAGACGAGGCGGAATTCTACATTTCGACGAACCAGGGGGAAGAGCTGCGTCCGCTGGCCAGGGTTGCGTCAGGGGGGGAGCTGTCACGCATCATGCTCGCGCTCAAGACGCTTGCCTCCACCGATGCGCCAGGAAAGACCCTCATCTTCGATGAGGTGGACGCCGGCATCGGCGGCACCGTTGCCGAGACGGTGGGAGCCCGACTTCGCGCACTCGGCGACCACTTCCAGGTGCTGTGCATTACGCACCTCCCGCAGATCGCCGCCTGCGGCACGACGCACTTCCGCATAGCCAAAGACGTGCGGGGGGAGCGCACGGTGACCGGCGTCACGAGACTCTCGGTCCCTGAGCGTGAGGAGGAGCTCGCACGCATGATTGCCGGCTCGGGCGTCTCAGCGGCGGTGAGGACCAGCGCCAGGGAAATGCTGAAGCGCCCGAGACAGGGGAACGCCCGGGGCGAAAGTAAAGGGACGGCGAAAGGCGAAAGCGAAAGTCGCTAAAAGGGCCCGAAAATACCTTATCGAGACGCACGGCTGCCAGATGAACGTGCATGACTCAGAGCGGATGGCCGGCCTTCTCGAGCAGGCCGGCTACGAGGCGACGCAAGACGACGGGGAGGCTGATATTGTCGTGATCAACACCTGCAGCGTCCGGG
>Ga0183260_10003102_pt1 | contig 13474 bp, 13 predicted proteins | sample AntDrymUQ4972206_2_FD_129768 | JGI IMG/M metagenome (GOLD analysis project Ga0183260, IMG submission 129768) | Polar desert sand microbial communities from Dry Valleys, Antarctica - metaG UQ497 (22.06) (version 2) (version 2) | ecosystem: Environmental > Terrestrial > Soil > Desert | place... | reverse complement strand
TTCACGCCGGCGGTCTACCAGGCGGTCTTGTCGGGCAAGCCGCGCATGAGTGGCGCCTTGGCCGCCCTCGAGCACTTCGAGGTCCCCGACCCGCAGCGCCGCGTCGAGGCGTACGCCCAGCTCAAGCAGACCATGGTCGTCGAGCTCATCGAAGCGGGCGAGTTCACCGCTTTCCCGGACGCCCTGCGCTTCATCCTGGCCGTGAAGGCCGCGGGGCTGCTCGTGGCGGCCGCTTCGTCCTCCAAGAACGCCGGGCTGTTCCTTAAGCAGATCCGGCTGGACACCTTCGCGCAGGAGCAGGGCCTCGAGTACGAGTTCCTCGAGCCGGGCCAGAGCCTGCTCGAGCTCTTCGACGCCGACGTCTCCGGGCGCGACTTCGCCCGTGGCAAGCCCCACCCGGAGATGTTCCTCACCGCCGCCGAGGAGCTCGGCCTGGCCCCGCGGGGGTGCTTCGTGGTCGAGGACGCGGTCTCGGGCGTCCAGGCCGCGATGGCGGGCGGGATGGCGGCGCTCGGGATCGCGCGCGCGGACGACTACAAGCTGCTCGCCAAGGAGCAACCCGACCTCGTGGTCACGTCCCTCGACGACGTCGACCTGGAAGCGCTGGCGGAGGGGCGTCTCGCGGCGAAGGAGGGGTGAGGGCGGGGTCGCCCGGGCGGATCGGTGCTGCGCCGTGTCAGCCGGCGACGGTCGCGGCAGCGTGCCCGATCGATGCCGCGGCCGTGGCCTCGGATCCTTGGAGCACGACCTTGAGCGCGTCCGTCGACGCCGCGTCGGCGAAGGTGTCGTAGGCCGCCATCGTGTCCCCGAGCGCAAAGCGATGGGTGGCGAAGGCGGTCGAGTCCAGGCGCCCCTCCGCGATCAGCTTCATCAGCTGCGGGATCGTGGAGGTGTCGACGAGCCCCGTCGTGATGGTGACGTTGCGGATCCACAGCGTCTCGAGATGCAGGGTCGCAGGCTGCCCGTGGACGCCGAGGTTGGCGACGCGCCCGCCGGGACGGATCAGCTCGGCGGCGAGCTCGAAGGTCTGAGGTAGGCCGACCGCTTCGAGCGCGACGTCGGCGCCCAGGCCGTCGGTCAGCTCCATGATCCGGGCGCGTACATCCTCACGACCGTTGTTGATGGTCGTGTCGGCGCCGAACTGGCTGGCGCGCGCCAGGCGGCTGTCGGCGAGGTCGATGGCGACGATCCGGCTCGGCGTGTGCAGCTGGGCGGTCAGGACCGCGGCGAGGCCGATCGGGCCCGCACCGACGATCGCCACGACATCGCCCGGAACGACCATCCCGTTGAGCACGCCGACCTCGTAGGCGGTGGGAAGGATGTCCGCCAGGAACAGGACCTGTTCATCGCTGAGCGCCTCGGGCACCGTGTAGAGCGAGTCGTCCGCGAACGGCGTCCGCGCGTACTCGGCCTGCAGCCCGTCGATCGTATGGCCCAAGATCCAGCCGCCCCCGCCGAGGCACTGGCCGTAGTGGGCCTCCTTGCAGAAGCGGCAGCGCCCACAGGCGCTGATGCACGGCACCAACACACGGTCGCCCGGCGCAAGCGTGGTCACGCCGGCGCCGACCTCCTGGACGGTTCCGACCGCTTCGTGGCCGAGGACGGTGCCCGGCTTGGTCTCGGGGACGTCGCCCTTGAGGATGTGGAGATCGGTCCCACAGATCGTGGAGGTGTCGATCCGCACGACGGCGTCGGTCGGATCGACGATGCCTGGATCGTCAACGGTGTCCCAGCTCCGCTCACCGGGGCCGTGGTATACGAGAGCTTTCATGCCGGCTCCTTGCGGTTGGGGAGGGCCCATCGCAGCACGGATCGCTGGCGCCGTCATCCGTGGTACACCACATCATGCTTGCGCCGCTGCAGCCGCGCGCCATCCGCGCCGCCCCCGCAGCTTGACGACTCAGCATGTGACTCGGCGCCCCCAGCCAGATCCACACCACGGTAGGGATGACGCGCAGCCGCGCAGGTCGGTGGCACCCTTCGCGTAGGCTCTGGTGATGATCAACCCGGAGCGTTCTGACGACGGGTTCCATCTGGTGATAGCCGGGGGGAGCGTTGCTGCGCTGGAGGCGACGTTGGCCCTGCGGGAGCTGGCCGCGGGCCGCGTTCGCGTCACGCTGGTGGCCCCGCAGGAGGAGTTCGTCTACCGACCGATGACGGTGCGCGAACCGTTCGCCTACCCGGCAGCCCACCGCTACGACCTGGCCGAGATCGCGAGCGACCTCGGGGCCGAGGTTCTGCGGGACAGCTTCGGGTGGGTGGACCCGGAGCAGCGGGTCGCGCATACCGAGGGCGGCGAGGAGCTCGCCTACGATGCCCTGCTGCTGGCCGTGGGAGCGCATCCTTATGAGCGCTTCCCGCACGCTCTGACCGTTGACGACAAGCGCATCGATGAGCAGCTGCACGGGCTGATCCAGGACGTCGAGGGCGGCTACGTCAAGAGCCTGGCGTTCGTGACGCCCGCGCGCATGGCCTGGCCCCTCCCGATCTACGAGCTGGCGCTCATGACGGCACGGCGCGCCTACGACATGAACGTCAACGTCAAGGTGACGGTCGCAACGCCCGAAGACGCGCCGCTGGCGATCTTCGGTGACGGCGCCAGCCAAGCCGTGGCCTCTCTGCTGAGCGACGCCGGCATCGAGGCGATCAGCAACGCCTACGTGGAGGTACCGCAGTCAGGGCACCTCGTCATCACCCCGGGCGATCGCCGCCTGGAGGTCGACCGCATCGTCGCGCTCCCCGAGCTGGCGGGACCGTCCATACGCGGCCTGCCCGGAGGCGAGCATGGCTTCATCCCGGTCACCCCGCACGGCCAGGTGCGCGGCGTCGAGCGGGTATACGCGGCCGGTGATGCGACCGACTTCCCGATCAAGCACGGCGGGATCGCGGCACAACAGGCCGACACGGCAGCCGCATCGATTGCCGCGCTTGCCGGCGCAGAGGTCGAGCCCAAGCCGTTTCATCCGACCATCCGTGGGATCCTCCTGACGGGGGAAAGGCCGCGATATCTCACCGCCCAGATCACCGGCGGCGCCGGCTTCAGCTCCCAGCTGACCGACGAGCCAACCTGGTCGCCGCCAACGAAGATCGCCGCTCAGTACCTGGCGCCCTATCTCGACAAGCGCGACAGCGCAGCCGACGCATCCCGCTGACCAACCACAGGCCGGAGCCTGGTTCCGTCAGGAAAGGGCTTGTCTGGTCTGCCTGGCGATCTCGAGGTCCTCGCGCGCGGCCACCACGAGCACCGCAGCCGCGGCGCCGTGGGCGCTCACGACGGTGTCTCCTCCAGCCTGCTGGTTGCGCTCCGGATCCACCTGGACTCCGAGGTAGCCCAGGCCCTCGGCGGCACGCGCTCGTATCGTCGCCGAGTTCTGGCCGACGCCTCCCGTGAACACGAGCACGTCGATCCCGCCGAGCGAGGCTGTCATTGTCGCGATACCGGCTCGTAAGCGGTGCAGGTAGACCTCGAGCGCGAGCCCGGCCTCCTCGTCACTGCGCGCCAGCAGGTCGCGCATGTCGCCGGCGCCGGCAAGTCCCACGAGCCCCGAGTCGTGTTCAGCGCGTCGGCGAGCGCTGCCGCGTCGAGCGAGCCGCGCTCCAGAAGCCAGAGCAGGATGCCGGGGTCGACCGAGCCGCAGCGCGTGGCCATGACGAGACCCTCGAGCGGCGTGAACCCCATGGTGGTGTCCACCGAGATGCCGTCGCGTACGGCGGCCAGCGAGGCCCGCTCCCAGGTGACACGTGACCATCCGGGTCGTGCTCCGGGGCGCCAGGATATCCCGCGCGCGCCGGGAGGCGTACGCGTGCGAAAGCCCGTGGAACCCATAGCGGCGTAGGTGGAAGCGCTCTCGCCAGCGCCGGGGGAGGGCGTACGTGGTCGCGGCGGCGGGCATGGTCGCGTGAAAGGCCGTGTCGAAGCACGCGACCGCCGGTACGTCGGGCAGCGCGTGCGAGACCGCGTCCAAGGCAGCGAGCGACTTGGGGCTGATGAAGCGGAGCCAGCTCGCCGAGTGCGCGCAGGGCCGCGACGACGTCCTGATCGACGCGAACCGCTTCGGTGAAGCGATCCCCCCCGTGAACGATCCGTGACCGACGGCGCCGGCATCCGTGAGACGCCACAGTGGAGACAGTGGAGTTCCCGGTCTTGGGGACACCTGAGCGTGGGGCGCACTGGATCCGCATAGAGGTGGCCGAGCGCGACGGCCGGCGAGCTCAGGCGTTGAGCGAGGGAACGGGCGGGGCCGGACGGGGCGCCTCCACGCGAACGCGGGCGTCGACGACCATCGCTCCCTCCGGAGCCGCGATCACGGGGTTGAGGTCGAGCTCGGCGACGGCTGGGTGCGTCGCCGCCAGGGCGGCGACCCGCCCGATCAGATTCTGGAGTGCTCCCAGGTCGGCACGCGGGCGCCCGCGGTAGCCGTCGAGCAGAGGGAACGTCTTGAGGCCGCGGAGCATCGCCCGGGCCTCGCGCGCGCCGAGCGGGGCGAGGCGCACCTGGACGTCGCCGAGCAGCTCGACCGCTATGCCGCCGGCGCCGCAGGCTACGAGCGGGCCGAAGGCGGGGTCGCCCACCGCGCCGACGATCAGCTCCGGGCCGGCCGGTGCCATGCGCTGCACGTGGAAGCCCTCGACGCGTGTACCGGCCTCCGCGAGCGCGCTCGCCACCTCGCGCGCCGCGCGCGCTACCGCCGAGGCGGTAGAGAGGCCGAGCCGCACCGCCCCGACGTCGCTCTTGTGGACGAGACCGGGAGCGACGGCCTTCAGCGCGACGGGGCCGCCGAGCTCGGCCACCGCGCGGCCGGCGGCGTGAGCGGACCCACGACCCGGCTCGCCGCCACCGGGATCCCCCAGCAGCGCAGCAGGCGCTCCACGGCCGCGGGAGGCAGCCATCCCGCGCCCCGGCCGACGCCCTCGGCCACGACGGTCGCGGCGGCGGCGGTGTCGACGCCGGCCGGCTCGGAGGGCGGGTCGGGCGGCGCGGCCCGCCAACGGGCGTAGCGCGCGGCGTGGGCGAGCGCCCGCACCGCCTCCTCCGGCGTACCGAAGCGGGGCACGTCGCCGGCGTCGCCGGGATCGGGCGCGTCGGCGCCGAGGAAGACGGCGAGCACCGGTGGATCGGCGCCCTTGGCCGCGGCGGCGATGCCGCGCGCAACCTCGGCCGCCCGCGCGGCCAGTGGCCGGACGAAGATGGTCACCACGGCGTCGACCGCGTCGTCTTCGAGCAAGATGCGCAGCGACCGCTCGTACTGCTCCGCGGTCGCCGAGGCGATCATGTCGACGGGGTTGGTTGCGGAGGCCTCGGCCGCAAGCCCAGCGGCAAGCTCCTTCTGCGTGGCCGCGGAGAGCGGCTCGACCCGCAGCCCCGCCGCCTCGCAGGCGTCCGCGCACAGGATCGCGGGACCGCCCGCGTTGGTCAGGACTGCCACGCGCTCGCCGCGCGGGAGCGGCTGGCGAGCAAGCAGGCCGGCGATGTCGAACATCTCGCCCACGGTGTCGGCTCGCAGGACGCCCGCGTGGGCGAACAGCGCGTCGACGGTCGCATCCGACGCCGCGAGCAGCGCGCCGGTGTGCGAGGAAGCCGCGCGCTGTCCGGCGGCCGTCCGGCCACTCTTGACGGCTACGACCGGCTTGGTCGCGGTCACGCGCCGCGCGATCCGCCCGAACCTGCGCGGGTTCCCGAACGACTCGAGGTAGAGCAGGATGACCGAGGTATCGGGGTCCTGCTCCCAGTATTCGAGGAAGTCGTTGCCCGAGAGGTCGGCCTTGTTGCCCATCGAGACGAAGGAGGAGAGCCCGATCCCGCGCGCGGCCGCCTCGTCGATCGCCGTGAGGCCGAAGGCCCCGCTCTGCGAGGCGAACCCCACGTTCCCCGAGGGCGGCGAGCCCGGGGCAAACGTCGCGTTGAGCGCAGTCTCCGGCCGGAGGTTGGCCACCCCGAGGCAGTTCGGGCCCACCAACCGCATGCCCGAGGCCCGGCAAACGCCGAGCAGCTCGTCCTGGCGAGCGCGGCCCTCCTCGCCGACCTCGGCGAAGCCGGCCGAGAGCAGGACGAGCGCCCGTACACCCTTGGCGGCGCAGGCGCGCGCGGCGTCGACGACCCGGTTGGCGGGGACCGCGACGACAGCGAGCTCGATGTCGCCGTCGACGTCCCCGATCGTGGGTACCGTGGGACGCCCGGCGACCTTCCCAGCGCGCGGGTTGACGAGGTGCACCGGGCCGCTGAACCCGGCGGCGAGCAGATTGCGCACCACCTCCCCGCCCACGGTGCCGGGGCGACGCGACGCGCCGATCACCGCCACGGATGCCGGACGCAGGACGTGGGCGACGGCGGCGACGTCGGCGCTGCGCTGGCGGTCCTCGAATCGCCGCCGGGCGTCCCCCGACAGCGAGGTCGGGAACTCGATCTCGATCGCGTCGGGGGCGTGGTTCACGGACACCTGGAAGCCGGAGTCGTGGAAGACGTCGAGCATCCGGTGATTGACCGGGAGCACCGTCGCGGTCAACGTGCGCACGCCGGCCGCCGAGGCGGCGCCGGCCAGATGGGCAAGCAGCACCGTCGCGATCCCGTTGCCTTGCCACGCGTCGGCAACCGCGAAGGCGACCTCGGCCGGCCCCGGAGGCTGGCCGACGTAGGTCCCGTGAGCGACGACCGTGTCTTCGGGGCCGGTGACGGCGACCAACGACAGCCCCGCGCCGGGCGCCGCGGCCGCCCTGGCGGCGGCGTCGAGGTTGGCGCCCCCGCTGAAGAAGCGAAACCAGCGCGACTCGTCCGACAGTGCGGCGAGGAAGGCGCACAGCCGCGGGACGTCCGCGGGCGACGCGGGCCGGACGTGGACCGTCGACCCGTCGCGGAGCACGATGTCCGCCTCGGGAACGACACGGGCGGACGGCGCAACATTCGTCATGTGAGCCAACCCTAGGCGAGCCGTCGTCCACGTCCCGAGTTCTCTGGCCGAAGATCGGACCTGACCCCGTGGGCGGCCCAGCAGAGCGCCGGTTACCATCGGCGATGTGTTCCTGGTCGACGGGTGCCAGGCGGGTTAGATGCCGCCCGCGGACCCCGCGACCATCCCCACCCTCGATCCCGAGGAGGAGATCCCGCGGCTCCTCGGGCACCTGCGCACGCAGGTAGGCGGTCTCGACGAGCGCGAGGCGGCGCGGCGCCTGCAGCAGGTCGGGCTAAACACCATCCGCCGCGAAAGCGGGCCGCGCGCCTGGCGCGCCCTGCTCGGTCAGTTCACACACCCGCTGGCCCTGCTGCTGTGGCTCGCGGCGGCGCTGGCGCTGCTGACCGGGGTGGTTGCACTGGCCATCGCGATCGTGGTGGTGATCGTGCTCAACGCCGCGTTCGCGTTCGCGCAGGAGCGCCAGGCCGCGCACGCCACCGAGGCGCTGCGTGACCTGCTGCCGCCCCGTGCCCGCGTGCGGCGCGGCGGTGCGCTGGTGGAGATCGACGCCACCACACTCGTTCCGGGCGACCTGCTGTTGCTCGCCGAGGGCGACGGGCTCTCCGCCGACGCGCGCCTGATCGCCGGCGCCGTCGAGACATGTCGCCGCTGACCGGCGAGTCGCAGCCCGTGACGCGCAGCGCCGAGCGTTCGCAGCCGGCCGCCGCCCCCCTGGAGGCCGAGGACCTCGTCTTCGCCGGCACGCTGTGCACGGGCGGCGACGCCCAGGCGCTCGTCTACGGCACCGGCATGCACACGCAGCTGGGGCGGATCGCCGCGCTCACGCAGACCGTCGCTGCGGAGACCTCCCCGCTCCAGCGACAGGTCAACACCGCCGCAAAGCTGATCGCCCTCGTGGCCATCGTCCTGGGCCTCGCGTTCTTCGTCGTCGGGTATCTCATCGCCGGGCTGAGCCTCTCCGATGCGGGGACCTTCGCGATCGGCCTGCTGGTGGCCAACGTCCCCGAGGGGCTGCTGCCGACGATCACCCTGGCGCTGGCCGTCGGGGTGCGTCGGATGGCCAAGCGACGCGCGCTGGTCAAGCGGTTGACCGCGGTGGAGACGCTCGGATCGACCAACGTCATCTGCACCGACAAGACCGGCACGCTCACCGAGGGCCGTATGACGGCGACCTCGCTGTGGCAGGACGGGACGACGGTCGCGGTCGCCGCCGGGGCTCCCGCGGCGACCGGTGCGGTGACCGAGCTGCTGCGCACGGCCGTGCACTGCAACAACGCGACGCTCTCTGGCAGCGCCGAGGGATCGTGGTCGCGCAGCGGCGACCCGAGCGAGAGCGCGCTGCTGCTCGCCGCCGCCGAGCTGGGCATCGACGTGCCGGCGCTCCAGGCCGGCCGCGACGCGCGGCGCCGGCGGTCCTTCCCGTTCGACGCGCGCCTGAAGCGCATGGCGACGCTCGACGCCGAGCCCGACGGCGCCCTGCGGATCCACGCCAAGGGAGCGCCGCTGGAGCTGCTGGAGCGCTGCACCTCGCGGCGCACCGCCGACGGCGGCGAGTCGCCCTCGACGCCGAGGACGCGGCCGCGGTGCGGGCGGCGTTCGAGGGCTATGCCGCCGCCGGCCTGCGCGTGCTCGGCTTCGCCGAGCGCCCGGCGCCCGAAATCTCCGAGCAGCGCGCCGACGACCGCGAGGAGGCGGAGTCAGGGCTGTGCTTCCTCGGGCTGATCGCCATGCGCGACCCGCTGCGACCCCAGGTTCCCGCCGCCGTCGCCGACTGCCACCGGGCCGGCATCCGGATCATCGTGATCAGCGGGGACGACGGCCTGACCGCCGGGGCGGTCGCCCGCGAGGCCGGGATCATCACCGACAGCGCGTCACCGGTCCCGAGCTCGACGCGATGAGCGACACCGGCCTGGACGAGGCTCTACGCAGCTCGCCGAACCTGATCGTCGCGCGCAGCTCCCCGGAGGCGAAGCTGCGGATCGTCGATGCGCTGCGCGCCGAGGGTCATACGGTCGCGATGACCGGCGATGGCGTCAACGACGCCCCAGCGCTGCGCCGGGCCGACATCGGCATCGCCATGGGCGCCTCGGGCACGGATGTGGCCCGCGAGGCCGCGGCGATGGTCCTCACCGACGACGACTTCGCCTCGATCGTCGCGGCGGTCAAGGAGGGCCGCACGGTCTACGACAACATCCAGAAGTTCATCACCTACATCTTCGCCCACGCCACGCCGGAGATGGTCCCGTTCATGCTCTACGCGGTCTCCGGCGGCAGCATCCCGCTGCCGCTGACGGCGCTGCAGATCCTCGCGATCGATCTCGGCACCGAGACCCTTCCCGCCCTCGCGCTCGGCCGCGAGCCCGCCGAGCCGGGCCTGATGGACCAGCCGCCGCGCCCGCGCAAGAGCGGCATCCTGACGCGGGCCATGCTGACCCGGGCGTGGCTGTGGCTCGGGTTGCTGGAGGCCGCACTGGTCGCCGGCGGCTTCTTCTTCGTCCTTCTCCGCGCCGGCTGGTCGCCCGGCGCGGAGACCGGTCCGGGCGCTCCCCTGCACGAGGCCTACCTGATGGCGACCACGATGTCCTTCGCGGGCATCACCGCCTGCCAGGTGGGCACCGCATTCGCGTCGCGCACCAGCCGCGCCTCGCTGCGCGAGATCGGCGTGTTCTCCAATCCTCTCCTGCTCTACGGCATCGTCTTCGAGCTGGCCTTCGCCGCGGCGCTGATCTACCTGCCGCCGCTCCAGGGCATCTTCGGGACCGCCGCGCTCGGGCTGCCCGAGCTCGCGCTGCTGGCCTCTTTCCCGCCGATCGTCTGGGGCAGCGACGAGCTGCGACGCGCCTGGCTGCGGCGCCGGCACCCCGACCCTCGAAAGAGTCCGACGACCACCTCGCAGACGGGTTCCTGAGTCGCGCGCGCGTGCTCGTCGTCAACGGCGGCTCGAGCATGCGACCCAGCGCCGAGGCGAGTGTGGCGCCCGACGCCTCGGGCACTGAGATAGAGGCGGAGTCGGTACTTGCTCGCGATCGCCCGACCGGGCGCCTGGCGGCCCGCTCTCTTCGACGCTCTGACCGGCCCTCTGTCTCGCTCCGGTTTGGCCGGTCGTGGTCGTGGCCGTTACCGACACCGAACCGTCGGTGACCGCGGTCGGCGACGGCTGAGCCGAGCCCGGAGGTAGCAGCCGGTCACCGGAGGCGGGGCAGGGAGGAGCGGTTCCTGCGGGGTGAATCGGGGTAGACAGCCCACTGCATCGCGCCGGTGGGCTCGGGGTTGCGATCGTGAAACTTCGGGCCGAGGCCCCACCCACTGGACCCGTCTGGAGGGAGCCCTACGTGCCAAGCCTTCTCCTCACCTACGCCACCACCCACGGCCACACCGCCAAGATCGCCGACCGGCTGGCGGAGGCGCTGCGCGCGCACGGTCTCGACGTCGACGTGCGCGACGTCAAGCAGATCGGCGACCGGGTCCCCGGAAGCTACGACGCAGTCATTGCCGGTGCCTCGCTGCACGCCGGTCATCACCAGCGCGCGATGCTCAACTGGGTCAAGGCCAACCGCGACCGGCTCACCGACCGCCCCACACTGTTCTTCTCGGTCTCGCTGACCGCCGCGGAGGACACTGCCGAGGCGCGCGAGGCCACTCAGCGGAGCATCGACGATTTCGAGGAGGAGACCGGCTGGAAGCCGACACGCTCGGAGTCCGTGGCGGGCGCCCTCCAGTACCGCGAGTACGACGTGTTCACCCGTGTGCTGATGCGCCTCAAGATGCGCCACGCAGGCCACCACGAGGATCCCTCGCTGGACCACGAGTACACCGACTGGGAAGCGCTCAGACAGTGGGCCGAGGAGTTCGCAGCGGGGCTCACCGACTGAGAACGCCGCCGCGCTGATGATCTGGTTCGGGGGTTCGCCGGCCCGAACGCAGGCTCGCGCTAGAGTGCCCAGGGCTGGTCAACCGAGGCGGAGTAGTCACCCCGGAGCCTGCCGCTGGTTGTGGACCGATCCTCGTCGGTTACGAGCCGACCGAGCAGGGCCGCGACGCGCTGGCTCTCGGAGTGGCGCTCGCACGCGTGAGCGGCGCTCCACTCCTGCTCGCCTGCGTCTACCCCTTGCACGCGGACAAGGGTAGTGGGTCAGTTTGAATCGAGCAGCGCCGCGATCTCGTAGGGCGACCACTTGTGATCGGCCACGCCTGCGGCCTGCGCCGGGGTCGCCTTGAGCGTCTGGTGGACCCGCGCGAAGTTGTAGTGCATGTAGTGAAGGCTGACCGCGTGGGCCAGGTTCTCGACCTTCTTTGAGAAGGCGTTGGTCAGGCGCGTGTAGCGGCGCATGCCCATCCGCATCGTGAGGTTCTGGCGCTCGACGTAGCTCGTGGACACCTTCGAGAGGTCGGGGCCAGTGATCGTCCGCGCCTCGGTTCCGACGCAGACCGGCGGCGAGTACCAGCGCTGATCCTCGACCTTGGCACCGTAGATCTTGTGGAGCATCGCGTAGTCGATGCCCTGGCCGAAGGCGAGATCGACCGCTTGGAGGTAGGGGCGGTGCCCGTCCGTGGTGAGCTGGACGCGGTTGGCGAGCCTGCCTTCGAGGTCGGTCATGAACACCCAAGCGTCGTCCACCGTGCGCTCGCCCACAAGCCAGGAGGGAACGAGCTTGGTGTCGGCGCAGAGCGCGGTCCACGTCCACACGTCGCCGTAGCCGAAGGTGCCGCGATGCTCGTCGGGAACGTTTTTCTGCTTGGAGTAGCAGTAGGCCCAGATCTCGTCGCACTGGATCGTCTTGCAGGGCAGGTCGCGCATCGTTCGGTCCTGGTACTCGGCGCAGGCCGCGCCGAGATCCACGAGCAGCTTCGTGACCGTGTTCTTCGCTGCGCCGGTCATGCGGACGGTCGCGCGGATCGAGTTGCCCTCGACCAGCGAGCCGACGATCTGCGCGCGCTTCTTGGTGGTCAGCCTGTTCATACTGACCATTTTGCTTGAGCGGTCGGACGGAACGACTATCTGTCGGGCGAGCGGGAACCTCCCCTGTAGGGTTCGAAGATGCTCGACGATAGCCATACGACGAACAAGGACTCGGCCCCTTAGGGCACGAAGGAGTAGCCGTGAGCACGCTGACCGCCGACACCAAGTGGACCCGCCGAGACATCGGTCAAGGCGTCTACGGCCTCAGAGACCTCCGAGCGTTCGTTGCTTTCGAGGGCGAGCCTAAGGAAGGCGAGCTGGTGCCCTCGTGGCTTGCCTCAGCGCTGAATCCGGTTCCACACGATAGATGGCAGCCGGACTACAGCTTTAGCGACCTGGTAAGCCTGTTCGTCGTCAGGGAGCTGCGCCGGAAAGGCCACCCCCTGAGGGATATCAGGACGGCCGAGGCGCATTTTCGTGCCAAGTGGCGGACCGACCGACCATTCGCCAGCGACGACATCTGGAGCGACGGCCACGTGATCTCCGATAAGGAAGAGCTGGTCCCCGGCCAGATCGAAGCGGCCCAGCGGCCGGGTCAGCAAGTCATGCTGGAGGTCGTCAGAGACCGCCTCACCAACGTTCGCTATCACGAAGGGTGGGCGGCGTACTGGATTCCTATGGAGAACGTCCTCGTCGATCCTCGCGTGCAGTTCGGCGAGCCAGTCGTTAGCGGCACTCGGGTGACCACGGAAGTCCTTGCTGACGCGGTGCGCCACTTCGGGATCGATAAGGCGTCGAGGCGTCTCGACGTGGGACTATCGGCCGCCGAATCAGCGCTCGTTTTCGAGGACAAGCTCGCGTCGGTGCGCGTCTAGGGTCAATTAGGGCGGTTGCAGCCGCTTCTCATAGACGAGGGGTTGCCAGCGGCCGTCGCGACGGCTCTGGCTGCGCTTGAGCTTTCCGTGCTTGCGGTGGGACAGCCCGGCGCGCCGGCCAAGCAGAGCCCCGATGAGACTAACTGCGACTGGTGCCGGCGAAATGGCGCCGTGCTCGTGACCCAAGATCGCGGCAAGAAGGATAAGACGATCTTCAAATTCCTCGCGACCTACCGCGTCCATGCGATCTTCGTCCACGATGATCTGCGACGAGTCCCGGTGCACATTTTGGCGAAGGCGTTACTCCTCTCGGAGGGAGAGATGGACCACCTTGCGGACGGACGCAGCCTGATTCAGCGGCGTCTCAAACCAAAGGGCAAGCTTGAGAAGAGGCGTTAGCCCGAACCCCAGCGAGCGCGAGCCGCCCGTCGGGCGATCTCTGCGCGGCGCTCGGGGGAAAGGCGCTTGGCCCTCGCGGCGCCGCCCTTCACACCACCCTTTCGGCCAGCCTGGGTCTGCTGACTCTCGGGCTCTTGCCCACTCTCGTCAACCGTTCGCTCGACCAACTTGGCGGCGAGCTGATTCAGGTCGGCCATAGGCGCAGAGTAGCGCGAGGGGCGGAGGCGCGGACCTTTACACTCGCGGGCGTGAGCACCGCCGCCAAGGTCACGCTCGGAGTGATCGCTGGCCTGATCGTCGGTGGCCTCGCGCTCGTGGCGGTCATCGCCGTGATCGCCCTCCTGCTCACGCCACAAGTGGTCGTTGACGGTGCGGAGCCCACTAGCGCGGGC
>Ga0183260_10003101_pt1 | contig 13477 bp, 12 predicted proteins | sample AntDrymUQ4972206_2_FD_129768 | JGI IMG/M metagenome (GOLD analysis project Ga0183260, IMG submission 129768) | Polar desert sand microbial communities from Dry Valleys, Antarctica - metaG UQ497 (22.06) (version 2) (version 2) | ecosystem: Environmental > Terrestrial > Soil > Desert | place... | reverse complement strand
ATCTTCGCCCCGGCGGGCGATCTCGTTCGCTCCAAGATGAAGCGCGCCCGCGAGTTCACGGAAGGCAGGTAAGACTCACATGACCACGAAGGACAAGGCGAGCGTCACGGCGGAGATAGGCCCGGTCAAGGGGCGTCCCATGCTCAGTTGGGTCGGAAAGCGCGCCCTCTCCAGGGTCAACGCCTTCCCCGCCCAGCTCGCGGAGACCTACCACGCAAACGGCGCGTCCACCGGCTCGGAGGACGACCGCTGGGAAGACTGGCCGGCCCAGTACCCCGAAGGCGGCTTGCTCTTCTACGGCGACAACAAGGAGGTTCTCGCCAACCTGCTCACGAGCGGCTTTCGCGGCAAGGTCAACCTTATCTACATAGACCCACCTTTCGATTCAGCGGCAGATTACGTCCGTCAGGTTCAGCTTAGAGGCACCGCCAGTGATGCGGCGCTCGAAGGCGAGAGCCTGTCGCTCGGAGAGCAGATCCAGTACACGGACATCTGGGCCAACGACAACTATCTTCAGTTCATGTACGAACGGTTGATCCTCCTGAAGGAACTCCTTACAGACGATGGCAACATCTGGCTTCATTGCGACTGGCATAAGAGCCACCAACTGCGCTGTCTGATGGACGAGGTTTTTGGGCAAGGAGCCTTGCAGAATGAAGTGATCTGGCAAAGGACCGATCCTCACAACGACGCCAAGGGCAGGGTCGGACGGATTCACGACACGTTGCTCTGGTACAGCAAGGGCGAGAACGTAACCTATAACTGGCAAGAAGTTGCCGAACCGTTGTCCGACGCGGCGCTCAAGGAATACAGCCTCATAGAGTTAGAGAACGGTGACAGGGTCTCCTACAAACTGGAACTCGAAGGTCAGGGCCGACGCTTCAAACTCGACGACTGTACGTACAAAGGCAATGACACTACTCGCCGATTCACCTGGCGCGGAGCACGTCCCTCTAACAAGCGTGTATGGCCGTATGACTCCGAAGGCATGGAAGCAGCTCTCGGACGGGGAGAGTTGTTCTTGAGAAATCCCGAGAAGGGCGCAGCGAGATGTCGCGTCAGCTACCTGGACGAGCGAGAAGGCCAGATCTTACAGTCTATCTGGACTGCGGTCGGGCGTATGAAAGGTGGCGTCGGGTACCCTACGGAGAAGCCACGGGCGCTCCTAGCCCGCATCATCCAGGGGTTCTCTAACCCAGGCGACCTGGTGCTCGACTGCTTTATCGGTAGCGGAACCACCGCCATAGCGGCACAAGAACTAGGCTGGCGTTGGATCGGTTGCGACATCAATAAGGGCGCTATCCAGACGACCTCAAGGCGTTTGCAGAAGACCGTTGCGATCCAGGTTGAGCGCGCGAAGACTCCCGGGCAGTATGGCTTTGAGGATATGGAAGATGAGCTACCTGTTCCCGCTCAAACATCCTTCTCTGTCTACCGGGTCAATGATTACGACCTGGCGATCCAGCACAACGAGGCCGCGAACCTGGCGTGCGAGCACATCGGCATAGACCGCACCAAGACGGACGGCTTCTTCGACGGCACGCTCGGCACCGGCAGCAAGCAGGAGCTGGTCAAGATCGTCTCCTTCGATCATCCGCTCGGTGTCATGGACCTCGAAGAGGTCAGGCGTGAGTTGGAGGCCCGTAGGGGAGATGAGACGCGCGGCATCCTGCTCGTCTGCGTCGGCAAGGAGCTGAAGGCCGATCACTGGCTGGAGGAGTGGAACAAGCACCGAGGTATCGTCAAGCTGGACGATATGAACCGTCCCGTGGAGTTCGCCAACAAGGTCCGGGTCATAGAGCTCCGCACCGACCAGCAGTACGGCAAGTTCTTCGTCCACCAGCCCGCCCAGGCCGACGTGAGGGTGGAGCGGGAGAACGGCAAGGTCCGCGTCGAGATCGAAGACTTCATCAGCCCGACCATCGTCGAGCGGCTCGGCATGGACGCCGGCGACACCTCGCTGTTCAAGGCCACGATCACGGACTGGCGCGCCATGGTGGACTCCGTGATGATCGACCCCGACTATGACGGCGAAGCGCTGGACGTCGCCCTCTACGACGTGCCAGAGAGTAAGAACGACCTCGTCAAAGGCACCTACTATATCCCCAGCCCCGACTCCGGCGGCACCGTCACCGTGGCCGTCAAGATAACCGATATGCTCGGCGAGGAAGTGCTCATCGCCAAAGAGATTGGCTCCGCGACTGGCTAGAGAAAGGAGCTTCGCAATGGCCGACCTGCCCGAAGAAACCCCGACCACGGACGAGGACCTCAAGAAGCGTGTTCTTGACAACCTCGACGCCCTCGACAGGAGGGGCAAGCTGCGGGTACTCGACTTCACCAGCGAGCTCGTGACTGGAAGCGAGGCCCGCCGGCCGCGGGACACGCGCGCGGCGCTCCTTGCTCTTGCCGGCACGATCCCCAAAGAGGATCTCGACGAGATAGAGAAGATCATCGAGGAGGAGTTCGAGAAGGTAGACGAAGAAGGGTGGTAACAGCCGGCGGTGATATTCCGGCACGGGGTTTTCTCTTCGATACCAACATCCTCATCGCGGCGCTCAGAGGCGAAGAGGCCGTAGCGCAGCAACTCGCGGAACTTCCGCCCGAGTCGCTCTTCGTGCCGGCGATTACGCTCGGAGAACTCTACTTTGGGGCGCGAAAGTCCGCAAGGTCCGAGGAGAATCTTGCTCGTTTCGAGCGATTCGCCGCTGACTTCGAGATCTTGCCCTGCAATGAGGCGACCGCCCGCCTCTACGCATCGGTCAGAAACACATTGCGTCGAAAAGGTCGCCCAATCCCCGAGAACGACATCTGGATAGCCGCCATCGCTCTCCGACACGACCTCATCCTCGTCTCCCGCGACTCACATTTCGAGCACGTCGAGAGTCTCCGGCTGGAGCACTGGTAAGCAAGGCGGAGGTGATATGTCCACCAATCGCTTGTCTGTCTCATTGAGTTCGAGTAGCCGGGTTGGCTGCCCGCGGGGAGGCTCGTGCTATAATCGCGGGCGATTTCTATTCCCAATAACGAGGGTTTTCGTCGTCTTGAGAGAGTATTTTGCCAGAAGAGTGTGGTTTGTTGCCGTTGTCGTGCCGGTCGTCCTGCTCGCTCTGACGGGGTGTAACGCGGCGGAGCCGACGGCCAACGCGGAGTCGGGAGCGAAGAAGGTGGCGGTCTTCAAGGGGGGTGAGATCACCGAGAGCGAGGTGCAGGAGCAGGTGAAACTCCTCGCCCAGCAGAGCGGGATGGGCGAGGTTCCACCGGACTCCCCACAGTACGACACCATGGTCCAGCAGGCCATGCCCCAGATCGTCGCTCTGGAGGTCGCGCAAGCCTATGCCAGGGAGCAGAACATAACGGTCTCCGAAGAGGAAGTGAATGCGGAGATAGAGACGATCAAGGACCAGGTTGCGGGACAGGCTCCAGGGAACCTCAGTCGGCAAGAGGCTTTCGAGGAGGCCCTGAAACAGAACAACCTGACCGAGGAACAGCTCCGGCAGGACATCCGCCAGAACCTGCCCCTCCAGAAGGTCCAGGAGCGGGTCGCGGGCGATGCCGAGCCCTCAGACCAGGAAGTCCAGGACTTCTACGAGCAGAACAAAGAGGCCGAGTTCACGAACCCCGCGCAACGCTGCGCCAGGCACATCCTGTTCAACAAGGAACAGGAGCAGAAGGCCGAAGACGTGAAGGCCCAGCTCCAGGACGGGGCGGAATTCGGTCAGCTCGCACAGGAGAACTCACAGGACCCCGGCAGCGCCGAGAAGGGCGGCGACCTCGGGTGCCAGCCCAAGGTGGATCCGGCGACCGGGCAACCTCCCTACGTGCCGGAGTTCAACGAGGCCATCTTCGGGGCGGAGCAGGGTGAGATCGTCGGTCCCGTCGAGACCCAGTTCGGCCTTCATCTCATCGAGGTCACGGACATCAGGGAGGAGTCGGTAACGCCCCTCTCGGAAGTGGAGGGCCAGATCCAGGATCAGCTCGCTTCCGAGCGGCAGTCCGCAGCCTTCCAGGAGTGGGTGCAGAAAGAGATAGAAGCCCGCAACGTCAAGTACCTGAACGGCTACAAGCCGCCGGAGGCGCCCGCCAGCCAGCCCGCCTCTGGCTCGGCTTCCGGCTCGGCTTCCCCGCAACCTTCCAGTTCGGCTTCCTCGCAACCCTCGGGAGAGTAGTCCCGGCGCCGCCGGATGGGCTCTTCGTGGCCCGTCCGGTTTGCTCGCGGCGTTTTTGCGGTAGGCTTGCCGTAGCGCCGCGACCATTAACGTCGTAAAGTTACGGGTTGCATAGGTGCGTTGTGAGAGCGGCATGGGAGGATGTTGCTGATGACGGAGATCGTCAGGGTTCGCGGGCGCGAGGTCCTGGACTCCAGAGGGAACCCCACGGTCGAGGTGGACGTTGAGACCGTTAGCGGCTTTTTCGGCCGCGCGGCGGTCCCTTCGGGTGCGTCCACGGGCCAGAACGAGGCCGTCGAGTTGCGCGACGGCGACGCCGACCGCTACGGGGGGAAGGGTGTCACCGAAGCGGTGAGCAACGTGGAAGGCGAGCTCACCGAGATCGTCATCGGGATGGACGCCACCGACCAGCGGGCGCTTGATCTCGCCATGATCGAAGCCGACGGCACGGACAACAAAGGCCGGTTGGGAGCCAACGCCATGCTCGGCGTCTCTCTGGCGGCTGCGAAGGCCGCGGCGGATTGGGCGGGGTTGGACCTCTTCCGTTACCTGGGCGGAGCCGGAGCGTACACGCTGCCGGTGCCGTGCGCGAACATCTTGAACGGCGGGGCCCACGCGGCCAACAACGTAGACTTCCAGGAGTTCATGATCGTGCCGGTCGGCTTCGAGAGCTATGCGGAAGGGCTGCGATCCGTCGCTGAGATCTACCAGGGCTTGAAGAAGTTGCTTGCCGAGCGCGGACTCTCCGGGGGCATCGGTGACGAGGGTGGCTTCGCGCCTGACCTGGAGAGCAACGGGGCTGCGCTGGCCCTGATCTCCGAGGCCGTCGAGCGCAGCGGCTACTCACTGGGAGATCAGCTAGCTTTCGCCCTCGACCCGGCCGCCTCCGAATTCTACGAGAACGGCTCGTACAACCTCTCCGGCGAGGGCAAGACTCTGTCGAGCGAGGAATTGGTGGACTACTGGGCCGGGCTGTGCGACGAGTACCCGATCCTCTCCATCGAGGATGGGCTGGACGAGAACGACTGGGAAGGTTGGGCCAGGCTCACGGAACGTCTTGGCGACAGGGTGCAGCTTGTGGGGGACGATCTGTTCGTGACCAACCCCAAGATACTGCGGCGCGGGATCGAGGAGAACATCGGCAACTCCATCCTGATCAAGGTCAACCAGATCGGGACGCTTACGGAGACGTTCGAGACGATGGACCTGGCGCACAAGTCAGGGTACACGACCATGATCAGCCACCGCTCCGGCGAGACGGAGGACGCGACGATCTCGGACCTCGCGGTGGCCGTGAACGCCGGACAGATAAAGACCGGAGCCCCGGCCCGCGGCGAGCGGGTGGCGAAGTACAACCAGCTCCTGCGTATCGAGGAAGCTCTGGGCGACGCGGCGTTTTATCCTGGCCGGGCGGCTTTCAACCCGAGGAAGGGAGCGTAGCGTGCGCCGGACCAAGATAGTAGCCACGTTGGGGCCAGCGACCTCTTCGGAAGAGCGCATCCGGGACCTCGTCGAGGTCGGGGTGGACTGCGCGCGGTTCAACTTCAGCCACGGCGACCACGGCGTACACCTGGAGAACGCCCGCATCATCCGGGAGGCGGCGCATGAGCGGGGCCGCAATGTGGCGATCATGCAGGACTTGCAGGGACCCAAGATCCGCACCGGCGACGTGGACGACGGCACGGAGCTTCACGAGGGCAACCGGGTCACCATCGCCACCGGAGACTTCGTCGGCGACGCCAGCCGGCTCTCTACCACCTACGACCGGCTCGCAGAGGACGTGAAGCCAGGCCACCGCCTCCTTATCGACGACGGTCTCCTCGGCCTCCGGGTGGAGCGCATCGAAGATGACGGGGACATCGTCTGCGAGGTCATCGAGGGCGGTCCCGTCTCGTCGCACAAGGGCCTGAATTTCCCGGATTCCTCGCTCTCCATAAAGGGCCTCACGCCCAAAGACCTGGAGGACCTGGAGTTCGGCATCAGGGAACTGAACCCCGACTGGGTGGCTACCTCGTTCGTGCGCACGGAGGACGAGGTCATGGAACTCAAGGAGCGCATCAAGGAGTTCGGCGGTGACGCCCCGGTGATCTCCAAGATCGAAAAGCACGAGGCCATAGACAACATCGAGGAGATCATCCGGGCCTCCGACGGCATCATGGTCGCTCGCGGTGACCTGGCGGTCGAGCTCTCCGCCGAGCGGGTGCCTATCGAGCAGAAGCGTATGATCGCGCGTTGCAGGCGTCTCGGGAAGCCGGTCATAGTCGCCACCCAGATGCTGGACTCGATGATGCGCAACCCCCGCCCCACCCGCGCCGAGGTCTCGGACGTGGCGAACGCCATCTTCGACCGGGCCGACGCGGTGATGACCAGCGGGGAGACGGCGGTGGGCAAGTATCCTTTGCAAAGCATCCAGGAGATGGACCGCATCTGCCGGGCCGCCGAGGGCGCCATCAACTACGGCCGGGACATCACGGCCTCCGCCTCATGGGGGCGCGGCGACAACTACGACGCTCTCACGCACGCCGCCTGCGAGCTCGCCGAGGTGCTGGAGGCCCAGGCCATCCTGACCTCGACCCAGACCGGCCTCTCGGCCATAAGGGTCGCCCGCTTCCGCCCCCCGAACAAGATCCTGGCCGTGAGCCCCGTTGACGAGACCGTCAGCCGGCTCGCCCTGGTATGGGGCGTTATCTCCATAAGGGGCGAGCAGGCCGGGTCCCTGGAGGAACGCTTCGACGGGGCCGTGGCGGCCGCCGAGAAGGCCGGGCACATAAAGGAGGGCGACCGCCTCATAATGACCGGCGGGATCGCGGGCTCGCTACCGGGCTCCACGAACGTGCTGGAGGTCTTCAGCGTCGGGGAGAACAGGTAGAGACCGGTGAGCCTGCCGCGTTCATTGCTGCGTCCGCTTGTGGCAGTGATCTACGCTGCGTTCATCGGCGTACTCCTCGCCTCGTACATATCTCCTCTGCAGGGAATCCTGGAAGGCCACGCCGAGGTCTCCAGGCTCGAACAGAACCTGGCCGAGACCCGAGATTACAACGACCGCCAGCAGCGGCTCGCCGAAGAACTGAAAACGCCCGCCGGCATAGAGCGCGCAGCCCGCGAACGGTACGGTATGATCCGTCCCGGCGAAAAGGTATACATCGTCGAGGAGTAGGCTTCGGGTGTCAGGCTACAGGCATCAGGAAGACGCCAGCTCTGCAACCCTCGAAGCAGGCGCCGGGCGTATGCTCTCGAATGGCGATGCTTCCGCTGTAAAATGCGGCTTCGCTATAACCTGAAACCTGATGCCTGAAACCTCCCGAGACCGCGAAGCGGTAGCCCGCCAGCTCGGCCGCGAGCCGAAGCCTTTCAGGGTGACCGCCCGTTGCCCGTTCGGGGCGCCGAGCGTCATAGAGAACGTACCCGGGCGGAGCATGCCGACGAGCTTCTGGGTGACGTGCCCGGCGCTGGACCGGGCCATCGCGCGCGTCGAGGGAGCCGGCGGGGTGCGGGCCGCCGGGGAGGAGGTCGGCGAAGAGGCCGTCGCGGCCCTACACGAGGAGCATCTTTCCCGCTTCGGGAGCCGGGTAGCCGGTGTGCGCGAGGGGGGTTACGTGAAGTGCCTCCACGCCTTCACCGCCCTCCACCTCTCCGGCGCCATCCCCAACCCGGTCGCCGAATGGACCCTGCAACGCCTGGAGAAACCGTACCCGGAAGACGCCTGCTGCACCTCGCCAGACGGATAATTCCGGCTGCTATACTCCCGGCGAAGCACACTTCCGGGGGCGTGGCGGAACAGGTAGACGCAACGGACTTAAAATCCGGTTCCTGAAAAGGAGTGTGGGTTCGAGTCCCACCGCCCCCACTGAAAAAATACCCGCAAAACCGGAAAAATAATGAAGCTCCTGACACCCTGCCGAGGGCTACTTACTGCAACCGTACTGCAACCCGACCAAAGAACTATCCGAGCGCCTCTTCCATCATGTCCGCGAGCCCGTCGTCCATGCCGGGCAAGACGCAACTGTAAGTGTCCATGGTTATGAAGATGCTGGCTTGCCCGAGCAACTCCTGGACCAGCCTGGGATGCGCGCCCTTGAGCAGCAACAGGGTGGCGCACGGGTGTCGGAGGTCGTGGAAGCGGATCTTCTGTGAGATTCTTGCTCTCTTACGGAGCCTTACGTACGGGCCGCCGGTAAGGGACCACGGCCGCATCGCACCGCCGGTTCGATTCGGGAATACGAGGTCCTGAACCTCCCAGAGCGTGCCTAGTCTAAGTCTGTGGGAGTTCTGGTCTGTCTTGTACCGCCTGAGAGCCTCTACAGTCGAACGAGGGAGCTTTATGCGCCTGCGGCTCTTGGCGCTCTTGGGAGGCGTGAAAACCGGGCCATCTCTGGTGTGGGATACCGACCGCTGCACACGCAGCGTTCCGGTTTCCAGGTCTACGTCCTCCCAACGCAGGGCCAACAGCTCGCCCTGCCTCATGCCGCTGCTCACGGCCAGCACGAAGATTGCCTCGTGTTCGTCACCACGCGCGGCTTCTAGGAAGCGTCCGACTTCGGTGGGGAGTGGGGGCGCATCTCTTTACGGGTCGGTCGCGGTGGCTTCACCGCTTCCATGGCGTTGCGAGGGATCATGCCGTCCCTAACGGCTTGCTTTGGAGCCTTGTGAAGGGTGACGTGAATATATTGGACCGTTCGCGGGGAGAGCCCAGCGTCGAGCTTTTGCCGGTAGGGGTCGCGGACGTGGGCGGGCATGACGTTCTTGAGTTTGAGGTTCTCCAAGGCCGGGCGAAGGTGCACCCGTGAGATCTGCTCGTAGCGAACGAACGTAGAGCGCCGGATCGTGCCCTCAGAACCCTTGAGCCAGCTCGTAAGGTAGACTCCCAGCTTGGCGCCCTCTCCGGTGTAGACGAGACCGCCGTCCCGGTCGGCTGTGGCCTTGGTGAGCTTCTGTCGTACCTCTCCATGGAAACAGTATAGCCTGCAAGACAGCGGAAAATAGCGCAACGATATGGTCGGAGGTGGACCTAACGAGGCTAGAGTTGGCTGGTCGGTCGAGCGTCAATTCTGTGAAGGCCAGAGACTCGCATTAGAATTTCGCTGACGCTGCCACGAACTATGGAGGTTACGAAGATGGCATCGGAGTCCAACGATCGGGAACCAGAGGGGCCCGAAAAACTGCCTTACGCCGACTTCCAGGAGGTCCTCTCCGCGCTTCCCAACGCCGAGCTGCTGGGCGCGATAGACCTCACGCTGTTAGAGCTCGAGAGGCGGCTGTATCGCTACGCCCACCTCGGCCCGGAGCTATTGGCCATGGCCGACGAGGGGCTGGTGTTGACCGTGAGGGCCCGGGCCAGGCTGGGGCAGGCATTGTCTTCCGCCCAGCACACCGAGGGGCACCTGCAGCTGGTCGGGGTGGGGGAGTGGAAGCCCACTAGCACCCGCCCCGCTTGGAACACCGACCCGCGTGTGAGTGAAGGGGAGGACGCCTAGCGACGTCAAGCAAGCGAAGGGGTTTTGCCGCCCGCAAGCGTTCCTCGAAACCCACTATCGGGTAGTACAATCGGATCTATGGACCGCGACGATTCGCTGCGACGGCTCAAGCAAGCCCTACGAACTCACCGCGAAGCCCTCGAAGAGTTCGAGAGCGCACTCCTGCAATTCGAGAAATCTATTGACGGGGAGGCTCGAGAGCGTCCGCTAAGAGAGGAAAGGCTTGGACTGCTCGCCATACCGGAGGTCTGCCAGGAGCTAGGGATGGGCAAGAGCTGGGTCTACCGGCGCCTGCGCAGCGGGGAGATCCCGAGCGTGAAACTGGGGCGATCCATCAAGGTCAAGCGTGCCGACCTGGAAGAATACCTGGAAAACCACCGCTACCAGCCATCGGACGAATAACAGATCCTGCCTCCTTCACCATAAATCCTCGAAAAACCTGCCTGTCTTCCCGAGCCAGTTACTCATGAACGCATCTGACTTCGTGCAAGCCGCACTAATTACATACGAATCTGCGTATTGTTTTGCAACACACGATACCATTATTAAATTTTGTTAAGATAACCCTGAGTGCTATTGCGTCGCGCCGTGACTGTACGTATGCTGGTCTTGTTACAAATACTTGGCTGCTAGGTATGGGCGAAGAAACCTACCTCCGACTTGGGCGCTTGGGGTGGGTGGAGCCAGTGGCGCAACCGACTACCGGATGCAGGTGGTCGGTTTTGTTGTTGGGGAAGACGCACCTGCTGGTGCCAGAGAAAAGGGGAATGGACTGATGTCAGCCGAAGACCGAAACGGGCAAGTTTCCACCGACGAGGAGTGTACCGACTGTACCGAGCGGGAACACTCCTTCGACACTCTCACCAGGAGATTAGCTGACGGCTCCATTTCGCGACGCAAAGCGCTCCGAGTGTTGGGCGCCTCCCTCGTGGGTTCCGTACTGGCTTCTATTCCGGGAGCGGCGATAGCCGCACCCCCGCCTGGGACGTGTCTGAAAGAAACTAAGCCATGTAAAACGAACACCGATTGCTGCTCGCAAAACTGCGAAACCCGCAACGGAAAGCTGGTCTGCGGCCCGGCTGTACAGTGCACTGGCCAGGGCCAGGGCAACTGCCCGCAACCGGCGAGCGAGTGCCTACAGGTCCTCTGCAGCGCCAGCGGCTTCTGTGGCGCCGCCCAGCCCAAGCCCAACAACACACGCTGTGACCTCGACAATAACCCCTGTACGGAGGACACCTGCCAGGCGGGCGTCTGTACGCCGGGTGGCGTGAAGACCTGCCCGAACAGCAACAACCCTTGTGCGGAGCTAGTTTGCAACCCGGCGACGGGTAACTGTGAGCCCCGGCCTGTTAACGCAGGGGGGGTGTGCCGCCCTGCGCAGGGCGCCTGTGACCTACCGGCACTCTGTACTGGCACCTCCATCGAGTGCCCGGATAACCCGCTCAAGGCAGCTGGGACGGTCTGCCGCCCGGCGGCCGGCGACTGCGACGTGGCCGAAGTCTGTACCGGCACCTCCAACCAGTGTCCCAACAACGAGTTCGCGCCAGAAGGCACACCGTGCCGGGCGGCGAGCGGGGCGTGCGAAGGCATCGCGACCTGTACGGGCAACGGCGCTACGTGTCCGGACAATCCGCTGGTGGCAGCTGGGACGGTCTGCCGCCCGGCGGCCGGCGACTGCGACGTGGCCGAAGTCTGTACCGGCACCTCCAACCAGTGTCCCAACAACGAGTTCGCGCCAGCAGGGACGGTATGCCGCGATCCATCGAATCAGTGTGAGGTGGCAGCGACCTGTACTGGTAATAACGCTACGTGCCCGCCTAATGGCGTCAAGACTAACGGTACGCCGTGTGACCGCGACAACAACCTCTGCACCCTGGACACCTGCCAGAACGGAGTCTGCCAGGCTGGCTCGCAGGTGCAATGTCCGACACTCACCAACCCCTGCAAGGTGAGCGTATGCGCTCCGGCGACGGGCACTTGCGTGGAGCAAAACGCTCCGAACACTACGCTATGCAGCACCGACCTCTGCAGGACGGGTCAAACCTGCAATAACGGCACCTGCCAGGGGGGCACGCCTAAGACCTGCCCAGTGTGCCAGACGTGCTCAGGCGCAACCGGTACTTGCGTGCCGGTAACCTGTACGACGACGCCAGGCCAGATTTGCTGCCTCACCGGGCCACGCGCAGGGACTTGCGGAGTAGCCTTTGGAGCTCCTTGCACAAGCGCTAACAGCAATTGCTGCACCGGTACCTGCAAGCGGAATGCGAACCAAGCATGCCGACCAGAGGATACTGGCTGCCTCTGTCGAGCGTAGCTATAGCGAGAGTCAATCCGGGAAGAGGGCGCCATCCAGGCGTCCTCTTTCCATTGCTGGCCGGCGATAAGCACCGATTTCAGCCTCGCCAGGGCGGCTCGAGCCCTTCGTCCGCTGGTACAGGCGCGATCTAACCCGATAGACGGTGGCATTTTCAGCCAACACTGCCTAGAAAATGCTAGAATGTCGATGTCTCATCTGGTACGGAAGGGAATGTTCAGAACCTAGGATCTTGGGAGAATAGATGGCAACTGCTCTACTCATAGCAAGACTGCTGCTCGCCATAGTGTTCGTCGTAGCTGGGCTGGCCAAGCTCGCCGACCGGGCCGGATCGAGGCAAGCCGTCATCGACTTTGGACTGCCGAAATTCCTGGCAGCCCCGATCGGGATCTTGCTTCCCGTGGCCGAGCTTGCCGTCGCCGCCGCCCTGATACCCACCTCCACGGCCTGGTGGGGCGCCGTCGGGGCGCTCGCGCTGCTGCTCCTCTTCGTCGCCGGTATCGGCATCAACCTCGCCCGCGGCCGGAAGCCCGACTGCCACTGCTTCGGCCAGCTCCACTCCGCCCCGGCCGGGTGGTCAACGCTCGTGCGTAACGGGGCCCTCGCCGCGGTCGCCGGCTTTATCCTCTGGCAGGGAAGAGAGGGTGCCGGCTCGAGCGCCGTAAGCTGGCTGGGGGCGCTTTCGACCGTCCAGCTCCTGGCCCTCGTCGGCGGGTTGCTCGTGCTCGGTCTTCTCGCGGCCGGCGGGTGGTTCCTGGTCCACCTCTTGCGCCAGAACGGGCGTCTTCTGGTGCGCATCGAGGCGCTGGAGGCGAGGCTCGACAGCGGTGGTGCGGCGCCCGAGCCTGAAGAGGCGCCCGAGGCCCAATCGGAAGCTGGGCTGCCGGTCGGCACCGAAGCCCCTGCCTTTAGCCTGCAGGGAGTATACGGGGAGAGGCTCACGCTCGACGCCCTTCGCGCCCGCGGAAAGCCCGTCATGGTGTTCTTCACCGACCCCAACTGCGGGCCCTGCATGGCCCTCCTGCCGGAGATCGGCCGCTGGCAGCACGAACACGCCGAGAAGCTAACGATCTCGCTCATAGGCCGGGGGACGCCCGAGGAGAACCGCACCAAGTGCGCCGAGCACGGCGTGATCAACGTGTTCTTGCAGGAAGACTGGGAAGTATCCGAGGCCTACCAGGTTCCGGGCACCCCGAGCGCTGTGCTCGTCCAACCCGATGGCACGATCGGCAGCCCCATGGCTGCCGGCCCGGAAGCGATCCGGTCGCTGCTTACACGGTCGGTAGGAGAGCCCGCCCAGCTACCCATGCACCCGCAACAGGCCCAGGGGGAGCCATGCCCCAACTGCGGCCAAGTCCACGCCGACAACAACGGCCACGTCGCCGCTCAGGAGGCCGCATCAACAGGCCTCAAGATCGGCGAGCCTGCCCTGCCCCTGAAGCTCCCGAACCTGAAAGGCAAGAAGGTAAACCTCGCCGCCTTCAGGGGCAACAAGACCCTCGTTCTCTTCTGGAACCCGGGCT